>ERZ778022.2885-NODE-2885-length-17050-cov-6.618182_pt1 | contig 17050 bp, 4 predicted proteins | sample MGYA00375752_ERZ778022 | MGnify/ENA primary metagenome ERZ778022 (study PRJEB29350, sample SAMN05389826) | bioreactor metagenome | isolation source: Thiocyanate bioreactor | place: South Africa: University of Cape Town | collected 2014-04-04 ... | reverse complement strand
AGCAGGCGGCGGCGCGGGAGCGGGCAGAGGCGGAGGCGGAGGACCGCGGCGCGACGCTGGCGACGGGGGAGGACTGGGAGCTGTCGCAGTTCTGGTACGACGAGGACACGTCACTGGCGCTGGCGGCGGAGATGGTGACGCTGGCAGAGGAGGCATACGAGAGCGGGGGCGGCGGTTCTACCGGTGGCGGCGCTGGTGACGCGCCACGGGTCGTCAATGTGGCGTTCCTGTCGTGCCCCAGCACGTACAAGGCGCTGCGGGCGCTGGAGGGGCGAGGCAAGGTGCCGGCGTACCTGCGGCCGGTGCTGTTTGAGGTGGACCCCCGGTTTGAGTGCTTTGGCGACCAGTTTGTGCACTACGACTTTAATGAGGCGCTCAAGTTCCCTGCCGCCATGGTCGCCACCTTTGACATCATTGCGCTGGACCCGCCGTTCCTGAACCCGGACTGCCTGGCGGCGTTCACCACCACGGTGCACGCGCTGCGCCGCCACGCTGCCGTCCCTGTCATGCTCTGCACTGGCGCCGTCATGCTGCCGCACGCGCGCCGCCTGCTGGGCCTGCGCCCCACGCGCCAGCACGTGGGCCACGCCAAGGGCCTCCAAAACCCCTTCGCCTGCTTTGTTAACTACGCGCCCACCCGCCTCGGCGGCCACGACCTGGAGGCGGAGGCCGCCGAGGCTGCCGCTGCTGCTGCTGCTGCTGCCGCCGCCCCTGCCGCTGATGCGCCAGCAGGTACCGCCGTAGTAGGCTCAGAACCCGCCGCCGGTGGCGCCGGCAGCGGTGGTGCTGGCGCCAGCAGCAGTTGAAGTAGTAGGTAGAAGGGCGGGCGGCGGTGTTTCAAACGGCAGGCGGCCGGGGTACGCACCAGAATACCGATATGGCGGCACCTTCCGCCCGCGCCGGTGCAAATATATTAATGCGCGAGATGCGATATCACATGCAGATAATGCTATTTTAACGGGTTGTGTGAAGTGGCGCTGCGACCATTAATATTATTATTAAGCTAATTAAGTTGTCCCCTCACTCCCCCCACCGCCACCATGCGGCAGCGGCGGAGGGAGCGGCGGGGTGGTGCCGGCAGGAGGGCGGCGGCGGCGACGGTAATGGCAGCGGCGCTGGCGATACTGGTGGCGGGCGGCAGCAATGGGTGGGTGCGGGTGGGTGCGGAGGAGGCGGGCGTGGCGGCGACCGCCATCACGTACGTGCCGTACGCGGCCATCGTGGCGCGGCTGCAGGCGCTCGCGGCGGCGGCGCCGGAGTACGTGCAGGTGTGGTCGGCGCAGGCGCGGTATGGCGTGGCGTCACCGGGGCAGTGCAGTCGCGGCACGCCGCAGGAGAGCAGCTGCGAGCACTGGTTTGTGACGCTGACGGAGTGGCGCGGCAGTGGGGCGGACGAGTGCGGCGAGCGGGGCGGGGCGGTGGGTGCGCCAGAGGCATGCCTGGCGAGCCGGCCGCAAGTGTTCCTGTCGGGCAATCTGCACGGCGACGAGGTGGTGGGGCCCACCACACTGCTGCACCTGGTGGAGGACCTGGTGGCGGTGCGGCTGGCGGGCACCAACCCGTGGGTGAACCGCCTGTTTGCCACCCGCCTGCTGGTGGCCATCCCCGTCACCAACCCCGCCGGCTACGATGCCGGCGTGCGGGAGGAGAACCGCATGGACCCCAACCGCGACTTCCCGTACGCGCAGGCGCCCGTCATGTGCATGCGCACGACGGCGGCGCGCGCGGTGAACGAGGTGTGGCGCGACCACATCTTCCGCGCCGCCATCACGTTCCACGGCGGCATGCGCGCCATCGCGTACGAGTGGGGCTCGCCCAACCACGGCGGCCACGACTCAGAGTCGCCGGACGACGCGGGCCAGCGCGCGGTGGGCGCCGTGATGCGCGAGGTGGCGGGCGCGCTGGCGGGCGACAAGTACCCGGTGGACCGCCTGAACAAGCTGGTGTACCCCGTGGCGGGCGGCATGGAGGACTGGGCGTACGCCGGCAGCTGGGACAAGGATGCCACCGTCACCTGCACGCCTGACACGTACGGCGGCTACCCGGCAGACCGCACACGCTACAGCGACGCCTCCCTGCGCGCATTCAACATCCTGGTGGAGACGTCGGACGCCAAGCGGCCGGCGGAGGGCAGTCTGGGCCGCCACCCACTGCCGCCGTCACCCACCGGCGGCGCGCCTGCCTTGGATGACGTACTGGCGGTGAGTGGGGCAGGCGATGGCCACGTGCCCCGTAACATGCGTCTCGCGCTGGCGGTGCTGGACCTGGCGGACCCTTACCTCCACGTCACCCACGTAACGCCCGTGGTGGTGGTGGTGACTCCCGCACCCTCCCCTGGCGCCCGCCAACTGCTGGCATCAACGCGCGGTGCCCGCTTCCGTGCGCGAGACCGGTCAGAGGCGCGTATAATGGACGCCGCGGAGGTGGCTGCCACGTTTTCTGTGGCCAACGACGAGCTGCAGGAGGTGGTCGCCACCGCGGCGGCGGGGCGGGCGGCACAGCACGCTGCATGGCAGGCGGCGGGCGGAAGCGGCAGCGGCGGCAGCGCTCGGAGAATGGAGGAGCAACCCCTCCCAGAGGGTGCGTACCTGGGGCCTGGCCCGTGCGTGTCCACCGCTGGCGCCGCCGCCGCGGGGCAGAACCCGTGCAGCGCGCACGCGGCGGCGTTCTCGCGGTGGCTGCAAGTGGAGGCGCGCGACGGCGCCACGCTGTTGTATGACGGCAAGGAGCACGTGGCAGGTAGCCTGCGGTTTGCGGTGCGCGTGGGGTGGGATGTGGGTGGTGCGGTGACAGTGGATGCCACTAGCACGCTGGTAGGCGGGTGGGATCCCCGCATCCCGCCCGCCTTCTTTTCTACCACGCCGGTGGGCGACCTGCGTGACGCCCGCCTCACGCCCGACGCCGTGCCTGCCGCTGCTGTTGCTGCACTACGGGCCGCCGCGCCGGCGCTCAGTGACGCGGAGGCGACCACGGCGGCGGCGTACATCCGTGGCTGGCAGCTGGTGGCGGCGGGCAAGATTGCGCCTGCCGACCTGCCGGCCACCTATATTGCACGCCACGCGCCCCCCACGACGGGCGTGACGCGGTGGGTGTTTGGTGATCTAGGCACGCAGCCGCCGCCCATTTCTACCACCACCGGCGCGGCGGCGCACCGCTTTTCTGCCTCCAGCGTCGCTGGCGCGCCCGACCTTGTCAACGCGCCGTTTGTGACGCGGTTTGAGGACTGCTTTGTTGTGGCGCCGCCCGACACGGCGGACGCTGCGGCATCCCGCGCCTCCCTCTCCCTCCCCGCCGGCTGCGACGCCAGTCAGCAGCAGGCGGGCGGGGCGGGCGGTGGTGGACGGCGCGCGGTGGTAAACGGCGACACCGCCGCCGCTGGCGCACCGGGCGTGGCGTCCGCCACGGAGGCGTACATCGTGCTGCCGTACGCGGTGGTGGATGGCGCGTGGCAGACGCAGGGCAGCCCCGAGCCGGTGGGCATGCCGCCGCAGTCGCACATGGTGAATGCGCGGCGGAACCCGGCGTGGCGGTACGAGCACAACGGGTTTGTGGTGCAGGGCCGCGCGGCGACGGTGGCGGCGCCCATTTTTGTCGGCGTGGAAACGCGCAGCGCCGCGCCGTCCGATGCCGTCCTCTGCGAGCTGGCATCCACCGCCAACCGCACGCATGTGGTCATTAGCGGCGGCACTACTACTGGCGTGCCGCCTGCGGGCCCAACCACGGCATCGTCAGACACCCTCATTTCTGGCCTCAACCTGCAGGTGGGCACGGTGGTGCAGTGGGCTGCCGGCATGACGGGTGTGTCCCTGGCGCTGGCGGCTGTGCTGGGCCTCGTATGGTACCGCGCGCGCCGCACCGCCGCTGGCGCCGGCTGGCAGCGTGTGGGCACGCACTCGGGCGCCCCCACCGTCACCGCCGCCTCCGCCGCTGCTGACGTTGCTGCGTCCGCCGCCGACGCCGACGATGCCGCTTTGTAGCCACGGCGCCTATTTGTTCCGTGTATGATATGTGCCCCATTGTGACTACCGGTGCCGTGTCGACACAACGGCTGCCGCCGCGTGTGTTGCCGCCGACGCCACCTCTCTAATGTGTGCACTTGTGTATGGGATAATGTATGATAGCTATGTTACGTGTGCCCCCACTTCAAGTGCCCGTCGTCATCCGCGAACCGCCCAGCTACGCTTCTGACGTGGCGCGCGCCGCATGCAGCATGTTTTGCATGCTGTGGATTTGCGCGTACGCGCGCTGGAACGCGCTATCCACCTCCGTGACGACCCGACGCCCGCGCGACGCCGACCGCGGCCCGCGGCTTTGCCGCAGCGACGACCCGGGTGGCGGCACGGCGGCAGCGGCGGCCATCCGTGCGGCAGTGCCGGGGGCGGTAAAGGGCGCTGCCGCCAGCAGTGGCATGTGAGGAGCAGCTGGCGGCGCCAAGGCAACCGGTGGCGGCGGGGATGCAATTACAACAGCCGGCGCCGGCGACGCCAAAGCAGCTAGCAGCGGCGGCGGCGGCGAGGATGCCAACACAACAGCAGCTGGCGGTGGTGGTGGCGGCGGCGGCAGCGGGGGTGGGGATGCCAAGACAACAGCAGGCGGCGGCGACGGCGGGGAAGCAGGCGCGCGAGTGGGCACGGGAGGCGATCCACCACTTGCGACGGCGGCCGCAACCGCCGCCTCCAGGCCGGGCGAGTACCAGTTTAATGATGGCATGCGGGGACCGCGGCCGGCATCCGAATGCGGGTGCAACAGGTACGCGGACCGCAGCGGCAACTGTAACGCCCCGCCGCCTGGCACAGCAACAACGCCGGGCATGGGGGAGATGCTGTGTGCAGCCGCGCTGCTGTGCGGCGCGGGTGCCGCAGGGGCGGCCGGCGACTGTACAGGTATCGAGGGTGACGGTGCGGGCACAGGTGACGGCGCGGGCGCAGGTGGCGGCGCGGGAACAGGTGACGGCGCAGGTGCGGGTGCAGCAGCAGGCGGCGGCGGCCACAGCGCTGAATGCGCTGGCGTGCGCTGCGTCACCGGTGCAGACACATGCGCACCACCGCCATCAACAACTGCCTGTACCAGCACGTCGTCGTTTCGCGTCGGTGGCGGCGCTGCTGTCACACGACCAACGGCACTTGCACCATCCGCCGGGGCGGCAGCGGCGTTCAGCCACCCAGTTGCGGGCGCCATCGCAGCATAGGGTGGTGGTGGCGGAGGTAGGGACGGCAGCGGCAGCGGCGACCCCGGTGCTGCCGGACCAGGCGATGGCGGCGACGGCGAGGGAGGCGACACCAGCGGCTGGTTGAACGCCACCACGAGCCGCCGAGACTGCGACGGCGCCGGCGTGCTGGTGGCAGTGTACGACAAACCAAATGGGATGCGGTCGCCTGTCATAAACATGCGTGCCGGTACGCTCACTGCCACTTGTTCCGCCGGCGTGTCGCCCGGCGTCAGGATAGTGATGGCGTCCGATGTGTCCCGCCGACGGCGCGGTGTGGACAATAGGGGCGGCACCGGTGCCGCAAGCACCGGTGGCGGTGGTGAGGCGGCAGCTACCGGTTCTGGCGGTGGTGCTGGCACAGGGGCAGGTGGCGCAGCAGCGTGCCGGCTGCTTGCTTGCCGGCGGGGTGGCACCTCAATGCTGCCACTGTTAAATGCTATCACTGGGGTGGAGCGGCTGCTGGTGTTGCTGCTCGTGCTGCTATCGCTGCTGCTGCTGCTGCTATTGTCGCTGCTGCTGGAGTCGGCGGCTCTGCGTCTCGAGTGCGACCGCCCGCGTGGCCGTGAGTGCGACCGCGATCGTGAGCGCGATCGCGAGCGTACATGTGACCGCGACCGTGAACGCGACTTGACGCGAGCATGGTGATGAGCGCGGTCGTGTGTGTCTGGCGTGGTGGACCGCGACGACGACGACGTAGAGGATGCCGATTCCGACCGGGCGTGCTCGCAGCGGCGATGGTGGCGGTGGTGGTGGTGGCAGCATGCGGCCGGTACCGGTGGCGGCGCAAGTGGCGCGGACGGCGGCGCGGATGGCGCGCCAACCGGAGGGGCAGCCGGAAGGTCTGGCGGCGGCGGCGTTGGAAAGGGTGGGTAATGCGGCGGCGGGGTGGGCCAACGCGCCGCATCGGACACCACCGATGTCACAGCCACTGATGGCGCCGTAGCCCATCCAGAGGTGGACGGCGGCGGCGCGTGTGGTAGCGGCACTGGAGGCGGCATGACTGCTGGTGCCCAGGATGGCGGCTTGGTGGTTGAGGCTGCAGCGACAGATGATGAAGAAAAAAGCGCAGGGGTCACACGCCTGTCATGGCTGGGTGCGCTACGACTGCTGCTAGAAGCGCGCGGGAGTGAAGGCGCCGCAGCAAGTAACGCCGGCGCCGATGCAACAGATGGCAGTGCGGGAGGTCGCACTGCAGGGTGGCAGGGCGCAGCATCGGCCGGTACTGCTGCTGGCGCAGGCACAGCTGACGCACTCTCGCCGCCGCCGCCGCCGCCGCCGTCGCCCAGTGATGCAGTCACCGCCTGCACCCGCGCACGTGCACTCTGCCCTCCTCCTCGGTCCCGCACCGCCGTCACGGTTGGCACCGACGTGGTAAGTGCAGGCGGTAGTAACTCAGGCATTACCACATCCCCAACGCCCCCAGCAGCAGCACGCCGGTCGACTTCCCAACCGTCTGCAGATGCGCTGCTTGCTGCCGGCGGCGCTGGCGCCGGTGCTGAAGGCGGCGGCGCCGCAACGGCAGCAGCAGGCGCCACACCGCTCGATGAACCTGTACTACTGGTGCTGGTACCGGCACCGCTATCCAGGGTGGTGTCATGCCCATCCTCCGTGCCCTCCTCAATGTCAGACAGCGCCGCCGTCCATGGGTTTGCATCGCCGCCACCATCGTCGTCCTCATCATAATCAGCGCCGCCGCCGTCGCCGCCGGCCGCTGCCGCCTGCCGCAGCGACGGGTGCACTGCATGCAGCGGCGCGTCGCCAAGTGCCCCTGACGGCACAGGCGCCGCCGCCAGCTCCACGCCCGGTGGCTGCGACATGTGCCACGCCAGCAGCTGCTCCATGCTCACCATGGGGTCCACACTGCTGCCGCCGCCGCCCTCGCCGCCGCCGCCGCCGCCGTCACTCCAGCTGATGCTCACATCCACCGTACCAGGCGCATTGCCGTCACCCAGTACCAGTGCCTGCGTCTCGTTCACCCCGCCGCCGTCGCCGCCGCTCTGGTGGTGCAGCTCGTGGCGACGGCCATCCGTGCCGACGTACCAGATCTCGTCTGGGATGGCCGCCGCGCGTGCCAGCGCGTCCCGCGCCTCCGCGTGCCGCGCCTCCAGCGCCGCAATCGCGCGTGCAATACTATCCTGGTACGGCGGGCTGCCAAACGGCACCCGCCCGCCGCCCGCCATGGGCTACCAGCGGCCGGGCGGCCGGGTGGCCGGGCGCCAACAGATGGTTGCGCTCCGTTGCTGTTGCCGTTGCTAGCGGTCGTTGGATGCCGTTGCTGACGTAGCTGCTGCCGTTGGATGCCGTTGCTGCCGTTGCCGCTGCCGTTGCAGCGGTCGTAGGTCGGCTGTCACTGGAGTGGCTGAGTTGGCGAGGCGGGGAAGACACGAGGGACACCGTCTACAAGCCAGCTGGCGGGTGCATGCACGCAACCAGCACTGCAGCAGGTTGCAGCATGCTGCAAAATGCTCGCCCCGCGTGCTGGTAGCTCTACCCATTGCTGCGTAACCCAGGGCAGCCAGTGCTGTCGTTTGCTGCTGCTGTCCACAAGATACGACTGGACACCGGTATCCGCGTGTCACCGACCCCTCGCCAGAAGACAGACGACAGACTCGCCTCTCGTGCCGCTGCAACACATATTCACGCAAATGTCGGGACGGCGCAACGTACTGGGTGTGGCGCCTCCAATGCATCGGTGGCTGCTGGCGCACGGCAGCGTTTACTTGTCATATGAACGGCTGCATCGCACCGATGCTATTTCACCGCCGTCACATTGACACTGGTAGTGCTGCCACCAGTCGCGCCATCGCGAAACAACGATAAGGGCAGGAAGCAGCATGGCGGCTGCACTGCGGTTGCTGCCTGCCGCGGTCAGGGTAGCAGCAGCGCCAGCACCAGCAGCAGGGGCAACAGCAGTAATGGCACGAGCGGCAACATGGGGTTGCAGCCGCGGCACGTGGTGCCGGGGTGTCGTCACAAGCAGCAGCGGCACAAGCGGCAGCGACTGGGGAGCTACGGGGCGGCGGGGTGGCGCGTATCGGGCGGCAATGGCGCTGCGGCCGTCGGGTACGGTTTGGCATCACAGCTGGCAACCGCGCGGCGGCGGTGCCAATGCACATGTGTTGTACATTCATGGCCTGAATGAGCACGGCGGCCGGTTTGATGCCGCCGCACAACACGTGCTCGTCCCCGCTGGGTTTGCTGTCTCTGCCTTTGACTTGCATGGTAATTAAGTTCCGGGCCTGCACGCCCACTGTGACCGCCGTGGGCGCACTGGCTGCTTTGATAATTAGCCAGGCCCCCCTACCTCACCCCACCCCTGCAGGGCACGGCCGCTCGGCCGGCACGCATGGCTTGGTGCGTAATGTGGATGCGCTGGTAGCGGACGTGGTGGCCATCGCGTCGGAGCTGCCGCGCCCGCTGTTTTTGTTTGGTCAGTCGCTTGGCGGCCTGCTAGCGCTGCGTGCGGCAGCGTCGCTGCCTACCCTGGCGGGCATCGTGCTGCAGGCACCCACCGTGGCGTTGCACGCCCACGTGGTGCCCACCCCCGCCGCGCAGCGTGCGCTGGCCCTTTTTGCCAGTGTGGCGCCCGCCCTACCCGCTGTGCCGCCCACCGCAGCATCTAGCTACCACCCTGCCGTCATGGGCGCGCGGCTGGCTGAGGACGGCCGCGACCCGCTCGTGTACTCACGCCGCCTGCGGCTGGGCACCGGCGCGGCGGTGATAAATGCCGTGGGTGCGTTGGCAGCCGACGTGGCAGCTGGCGCGCTTGCCACCCTGCGCACGCCCGTCTTGCTGCAGCACGGCGACGCGGACACGGTGTGTGACGTGGCCGGCTCGCGTGCGCTGGCAGCCGCGCTGCCCGCCGCGCAGCTTGAGGTCGTGCCTGGCGGGCACCACGACTTGCTGCGCGAGCGGGAGGGCGTGGCGCGCGCCACCCTCGCGTCGGCCACCCGTTGGATGGCGTCGCGCATATAATCTTGATAGGTCCCTACATTCAAGGAAGAGCATGCAAGCATATATTACATAGAATACACGCAACCAGGTGAGTGTGAAAATGATGGTGGTGTCAATGATCAATGAGACGACGCGCACGACGACGCTGGCTGTACGGGTGCAAACTCGCTACGGCACGCGCGCTGGCGCACGTGCGGCAGGTTGTTACGTGGCAAGGCGCTCCAGCTGCGCCAGCGCCTTGCTGCCCAGCGTCGCCAGCCGCTCCAGCTCCGCAATCTCCGCCTGCAGCTGCTGCCGCGTCAACCCGCCGCCGGCGCTGCCCGGCGGCGTCGTCAGGCGGGCAACAGCAGGCGGGGGCGGCGGCGGCGGCGGCGGCGCCGTGACCGCAGGTGCCGGTGCGGGTGCCGAGGGCGCTGCAGGCAACGATGGGGCGTCAGTGTCTGATGCCAGTGGCACGGCGGCAGGTGTCGCCGGCTCCGCCGGCTGCCGCGGATGTGGCGCCGGGGCAAGGGTGGGGGTGGTAGCTGCCGGCGGCGTGGTGGCGGCGGTCGTGCCGCGCTGCCGCATCAGCGCCGTCAGCTCCTGGATGGCGGCAGCCGCTGCAACAGCCTCTGCCGTGCCGGCCGGTGCCGTTGCCAGCACCGCCTGCTGCTTTGTCAGCGCCTCCTTGATGCCGTCATTGATGATGCGCTCCGTCACGGCAAAGCCGCTGACGGCGGCAGCGGCGGTGGCGTCCGCAGGGGACGCGGTGGCAGGCACAATGACGGCACGGCCCAGTGCCGAGGCGGCGCGGTCGGCGGCAGACACCAGCTCCGCAGCCGTTGCGCCACGCGCCTTGGCGGGCGGCGTGGCGCGCCGCGCTGCTACCACACCGCTGTGTGGGCTCACCGTGCGCGTGCGCGCAGCGGCGGCGGGCGTGGCGCGCGGCGACGACGCGGCGACGGCATCCGCACCACGCGCCGTGCGCTGCACCTCGTACGCCACCTTGCGCATCATGAGCAGCTGCTTGGCGGAGGCGTCGCCCGCCTCTGCCAGCGCCAGCGTCTCGCGGTACCGCAGCGCCGCCATCGCCTCCAGCTCCGTCATCCCCGTGGACATGTACCCCAGCTGCTTGATGCGCGCGCTGCTCACCTCTGCCAGGTGTGCCGCCACGTCAGGCGTCACCTCACGCTCCGCTGCAGTCGCGGTGGCGGCGTCGCGCGCCGCCATGTACACGTCCACCGCCGACCGCTCGGGGGCGGCAGACGGCAGCAGCACAACAGCAGCGGCGGCAGCGGCGGCGTCCGTTGCGGCGCGCGCATACCCGCGCGGCTGGCTGGGCGGCAGGAGCAGCGCACTGCTGCCTGCCGTCGCTGCACCCGCGGGCAGCGCCGGCGTCGGCACTGCGGCCGTCAATGACAACGGCGCGATGCCCAACGCGCGCTCCAGTTGTGCCACACGGTGACGCTGCGTCTCCAGCGCGCTGCGTGCCTCCTCGGTAGCCACCACCACCGCTGCCGCACGTGCCGCCGCCTCCGCCGCCGCCGCCATCTGCGCCGCCGCTGACGCCTCCGCCTCCTGCACCTTGCGCTGGTGCTCCTTCACGGCGGCGGCAGAGGCGCGCTCCGCCTCCTCTGCCGCCGCCGCCGCTGCGCGCAGCGCCTCCTTCTCCGTCGCCACGGCAGCCATGGCCGCCGCGCGCTCCGCCGCCGCCTCTGCCAGCACCGCCACGTGCTCCGCAGCCGCCGCGCTGGCGGCGCGCTCCGCCGTCGCCAGCGCCGACGCCAGGTTGGCGCGCTCCGCGTCCGACGCCGCCAGGGCGGACGCCAGCGCCGCCTCCCGGCTCGCCGCCGCGCGCTCCACCTCCGCTGCCGCCGCCGCGGCGCGCGCATCCACCTCGCGGCGCACCGCGGTGGCAGCCGCGTCTACCGCCGCCGCCACCGACGCACGCGTGGCGGCGAGCTCCGCGCGCAGGCGTGCCAGCTCGCCGTCGCTGTGCTTCACGCCGCTGCGCGGCAGCAGCACCGGCACGCCGGTCGGCAGCGCCGGCGGCGGCGGGGCAGGCATGAACAGCGTCGCTGGCGCCGCGGCGTATGACGGCACCACCGCGGGTGGTGGGGAGGCAGGGCCGCCCGGCGACGCGGCAGCCGTGGCGGCGGCAGGATCATCAGACAGCAGGCGACCGGCGCCCAGGATGTCGCCACGCAGTGCGGTGACATCCCGCCACGCCGCATGCACGCTGTCACGCAGGCCGGCGGCAGCGGCGGCGGAGGTGGTTACCAGCTCCCGGATGGCGGCCGCGCTGCTGCCCGCCGACGGCACCTCGTCCGCCACTGCGTCGTACAGCGCCTCCACCTCCTCCAGAATGGCCGCCGCCATACCTGGCGTCAGGCTGACCAGCGGGTCGCTGGCGACCGCCGTCATGACGCGCCGCTGCAAGCTGGCAACCGCCGGCGGCAGCTTTGGCTCTGGTGGTGCCACCGTTGGCAGCGGTTGTAGCACGGGGGGTACCGGGGTGGGCGCAGCGGGCGGCGCCGGTGACCCAAAGGCGCCGTCCGGCAGGCTTGCCAGCGCTGCCTCCACACTGGCAGCCAGCGCAGGCTGGCGGCCGATGGCAGACAGCCCCACCTCCCGTGCCGTCCGAACCACCGCCGCCAGGCGCGTGGCGTCCGCTGCCAGCGCCTGCACGGCGGCAATGTGGCGCGTGGACCCTGAGGTGGCAATCGCCACCGCAATGCGCAGCGCGTGCACGTCCGCCGCCGCACCGCGCAGGTACGCCTCCACCGCCGCCACGTCGCCGTCAAAGGTGGGTGCGCCGGCGCCCACCGCCAGCGTGCGCAGCGCGGTGCGCAGTGACGCCCACGCAGCGCGCCACTTGGCTTGCGCAGACGCGTCAGAGCCACTGGCGGCGCCCTCTGCTGCCGCCGGCAGCTCCAGCTCGCCGCAGTTGTCTAGCATGGCGCTTAACACCTCCCCGTGCGCCGCCAGCGGGTGCGCCGACTTGGACGGCCGCAACCCCGCTGCCAGCTCCTCGAGCGCCGTGCGCACAGCAGCAATGGCGGCTGACGTGCTGCCCTCGCTACCCTCGCCCGCCTCTGCGGTCGCCGCCAACAGGCGGTCCACCACGGGGCCAAGGCGCGCCTGCGCCTCCGGCGACGCGTTGCCGGCCAGGATGCGCAGCTCCATTGCGCCGGTGGCCAGGCGCGTTGCAAGCGGGTGCCGCACAGGCGTCGGGGCACGCAGTGGCACTGCTGCCGCTGCTGCTGCCGCCGCCGCCGCTGCTGCTGCCGCTGCAGCCGCCGCCGCTGCTGCCGCCGCGCGCGCCTTGGTGGGGCTGCCAGGCGCAGACACCGCCTCAGTGGCGGCGCCCAGCAGCTTGCCCAGTGCGCCCGTCAGGCCCGCCGCGTCGGTGTCAATGTGTGCGCGCGCGGTGGCCAGGCGGAGGGAATGCGCAGGCAGTGCCTGTGCCAGGAATGCAACCTTACGGCGCAGGCTAGACGCCACCGGCGCCTCCGCCGACACGTCCGTCCGGGCACCCGTCACAGCTGCCGTCAGCGCCGCAATAGCGGCATCCAGCTCGCCACGGGCGGGCGCCGCGCTACGCAGCGTGGTGTCCACCGCCGCCAGCAGCGCCACCAGGCCGCTGCGGGTTGGCAGCGGCGCGGAGGGGGTGGCAGGCAAGGCCGTCGACACCGCTGCCGCCGGCTCAGTGGCGTCTGTCAGCGCTGGCGCGGTGTCGTTGCGCAGGAAGCGGCTCACGGGGCTGCCATTGATGCTGCCGCCAGCTGCCACCATGTACCGCGACGGCGGCGCGGCAGACAGTGTGGGCGGGCTGGCAGCATCGGCGGCCATCGCCGCCGCGCCGCCGCCGCCGGGGCTTGTGAGTGACAGTACCGGTGCCGCTAGTGCTAGGCGACCCTCCCCGCCGCTGCGAGGCGACGCGCGCTGCTGGCGCGTTATGGTGCTGGTCATTGCACCGGCGCGCGCAGCAGCGGCGGCCGCGGCCGCGGCATACAGCTGGCCGGTCTTGGGCACACCGCGCGACGGCGACAAGGACGCCACCGCGGCAGACGTCATTGCGTCTGCCAGAATCGTCACACTCGCCGCCGCCGCGGGCGTTGCCAGCGGCGGTGGCGGCGGCGGCAGCAGGGTCGGGGCGACCGGTGATGCCATGACGCCGTCTTCCAGCGCTGGCAGTGGCTTCAAGGGCGAGCCGGTGGTAAGGGCGAGCGCGGAGCGCAGGGTGGGGCTAGCACGCCAGCCGTCCATGAGGGGGGTGCGCGCCGGCGATGCAGCGGCAGACATGGCGCCCGCCACCACCGACACCACGATGGGGGCGGTAGCGGCCACTGCTGACAGCAGCCGCTCCTCCGCCGCGAACGCCACCGCCTCCGCAGCAGCTGCCGCCGCCAGCGCCTCATCGGCTGCCGCCGCCGCTGCCGCCGCCGCCGCCTCCTCCTCCACCCGCTTGGCAGCCGCAGCCGTCGCCGCTGCTTCCTCCTCCGCGCGCCGGCTGGCGGCGGCAACGGCAGCCGCCACCACTTCTACGTGCCGCGCCTCTTCTGCTGCGCGCGCCGCCGTTACCGTCGCCACGGCCGCCTCCTCTGCCAGCCGCCGCTGTGCCGCGGCCTCGGCAGCTGCCTCCGCGGCGGCGCGGCTGGCCAGCACCTCCTGGTGCGCCGCGTTGGCAACAGCCACCGCTGCCTCCGCCGCCGCCTTCTCTGCTGCCGCCGCGGCTGCTGCGGCAGTGGCCGCCTCCGCCTCGTTGCGGTGCTTTGCGGCTGCCTCCGCCTCCGCCTGCCGCTGTGCCACTGCCTGCAGCGCGGCGGCTTCCTCTGCCGCGCGCCGCACGCCAGCTGCTGCAGCTGCCGCTGCCGCCTCGTGCGCCGCGCGCTGCGCCGCTGCGGCCGCTTCACTCTCCGCCGCCGCCCGGCTGGCTGCCGCCGCTGCCGCCGCTGCCGCCTCCTCCTCTGCCTCGCGCCGGCGCGCCGCTGCTGCCACTGCCGCCTCGCTGGCAGCACGGGCCGCTTCCGCCTCTCGCGCCGCTACTGCCGCGGCGCGCTCCACCTCTGCGCGCGCCGCAGCCAAGATGGCGGCGGCCTCCACCTCCGCGGCCGCCTTGGTAGCCAGCGCGGCAGCCTCGTGCGCGGCGCGCTGCTCCGCGGCAGCCACCGCCGCCGCCTTGGCCGCCGCCGCCTCCTCTGTTGCCAGCTTTACTGACGCCTCGTGCGCCGCCTTGGCCTCGGCCGCCACCGCCGCTGCCGCCCGCGCCGCGACCGCGGCGGCGGCAGCAACAGCGGCGGCACGCTCCGCCTCCTGCCGCGCAGTGTTTGCCACCGCGGCTTCCGCTGCCGCTTTCGCAGCCGCCGCCTCCTCCTCCGCCTTCTTGGCGGCGGCTGCCGCGGCGGCCGCCTCAGCATTTGCCACTGCCGCCGCCGCCACCTCCGCCTCCAGCCGCCGCTCAGCCGCGGCACGGTTGGCAGCGGCGACAATGGCCGCCGCCTCCGCTTCCGCCTGCGCGCGCGCTGCAGCGGCGTCAGCCGCGGCAGCCTGCTTGGTTGCGCTGGCCGCCGTCTCTCCCGCCTTCTTTGCCGCCACACCCGCTGCCTCGTCTTCCGCGCGCTGCGCTGCGGCCGCCTCCGCCGCCTTCCGCGCCGCCGCCGTCGCCTCCTCCGCGTGCTTCACCGCCGCCTCGGCCTCCGCCTTGGCCTTGGCGGCCGCCGCCACATCCGCGGCCGTGCGGGCAGCCGCCTCGTCGGCCGCCTTCTCAGCGGCAGCCGTCACGGTGGTGGCCTTCTTGACGGCGGCGTCCGCCTCCGCCTTGGCCTTGGCAGCCGCTGCCTCGTCGGCGGCCTTGCGCGCTGCCGCCACCTCCGCCGCCTTGTTCGCCGCCGCCGCCTCCTCGTTTGCCTTCTTGACGGCAGCGTCCGCCTCCGCCTTGGCTTTGACGGCTGCCGCGACATCCGCCGCTGTGCGGGCAGCCGCATCCTCTGCCGCCTTGTTCGCCGCCGCCGCCTCCTCGTTGGCCTTCTTGACGGCAGCGTCCGCCTCCGCCTTTGCCTTGGCAGCGGCCGCCTCATCCGCGGCCTTGCGTGCCGCTGCCGCCTCGGCCGCCTTTGTCGCTGTCGCAGCCTCCTCAGCAGCCTTCTTGACGGCGGCGTCCGCCTCCGCCTTGGTAGCGGCAGCGGCCGCCTCCGCCGCCTTGGTCGTTGTGGCAGCCTCCTCGGCGGCCTTCTTGACGGCAGCGGCAGCGGCCGCCTCCGCCGCTTTGGTGGTTGTGGCAGCCTCCTCGGCGGCCTTCTTGACGGTGGCCTCGGCTTCCGCCTTGACAGCAGCCGCTGCCGCTTCATTGGCGGCCTTGCGCACCGCGGCCTCTGCCGCCTCCTCATTCGCCTTCTTGACGGCAGCCTCCGCCTCTGCCTTGGCTGCGGCGGCGGCGGCTTCGTCAGCCGCTCTCTTGGCTGCTGCCGCCTCGTCCGCTGCCTTGCGCGCTGCCGCCTCCTCCGCAGCCTTGGCAGCTGCCGCAGCTTCCTCCGCCGCCTTCTTGGCCGCCGCTGCTGCATCAGCGTCCGCCTTGGCCTTGGCAGCAGCGGCAGCCTCTTCCGCAGCCTTGGCAGCTGCCGCGGCGTCAGCATCTGCCTTGGCCTTGGCAGCTGCTGCCTCGGCCTCAGCCTTGGCCTTAGCGGCTGCCTCAGCGTCTGCCTTGGCCTTGGCGGCAGCGGCGGCTTCCTCTGCAGCCTTGGCCGCCGCCGCGGCCTCGTCAGCCGCCTTGCGCGCTGCCGCCTCCTCCGCCGCCTTGGCTGCCGCAGCGTCGGCATTTGCCTTGGCCTTGGCGACGGTGGCATCAACATGGTCGTGTGCCGCGGCCGCAGCCGCCGCATCGGCTGCCTTCTCCGCTGCCTTGCCAACCACCGCGGCGCTCTCTTCCGTTGTGGTGGTGGCAGCGGCAGCGGCAGAGGTGGCGACTGCGGCGACTGCGGCGACCTCGGAATGCGGTGCTGCAGATACGGTGGCCAATGTTGCGGCAGGCGCAGCTACCGGCGGCACCGCAGTGGGCGCCGCCGCGGCCTCCACCGCTGGCTCTGCCGGAGCCGGTGGTGGGGCGGTGGGTGAGCTGCCGGCGGCGTGCACCACCTCCGGGTTGGCTGCTGCAGGCGCAGCAGGCGCGCCCACTGGCTTGTCCTCCGACTTGGCAGCAGCAGGCACAGGTACCGCCCCCGACGGTGCCACCGCCGCCGACGTGTGCTCCGACTTGGCTGCCGGTGCCGCAGCATGTGGCTCACCAACGGGGGCCGCCAGCTTCTCCTCTGGCTTGGCAGCAGCAGGTGCAGGTAGCGCCCCCGACGACGCGGCAGCCGCCGGTGTGTCCTCCGACTTGGCAGCAGCAGGTGCAGGTGCCGCGTCCAATGGTGCCACAGCCGCCGACGTGTGCTCTGGCTTGGCTGCAGGTGCCGCAGCATGTGGCTCGCCAGCGGGGGCCGCCGGCTTCTCCTCCGGCTTGGCTGCTGCAGCAGGTGCAAGTGACGCGTCCGCCGGTGGCGCAGCAGCAGCAGGCGGCGTGGCAGCATGTGGCGGTCCTGATGGCGGCGCACTCGCGGGGGCCGTCGGAGTGTCCTCTGCCTTGGTCACATGTGCAGGCACCGTAGGCTTGTCCTCCGGCTTGGCAGCATGTGCTGGCTCCGATGGCGGCGGTGCACCAGCGGGAGCCGCTGTGTTATCCACTGGCTTGACAGCGGCTGGTGCAGATGCCGCGTCCGACGGCGCTGCGGCTGCATGCGCTGCGGGCTTCTCCTCCGGCTTGGCAGCAGCTGGTGCAGGTGCCACGTCCGACGGCGCTGCGGCTGCATGCGCTGCGGGCTTGTCCTCCGGCTTGGCAGCAGCTGGTGCAGGTGCCACGTCCGACGGCGC
>ERZ778022.2883-NODE-2883-length-17065-cov-4.815697_pt1 | contig 17065 bp, 8 predicted proteins | sample MGYA00375752_ERZ778022 | MGnify/ENA primary metagenome ERZ778022 (study PRJEB29350, sample SAMN05389826) | bioreactor metagenome | isolation source: Thiocyanate bioreactor | place: South Africa: University of Cape Town | collected 2014-04-04 ... | reverse complement strand
TTTCGCGAGCGCAGGCGCACCGGCTGTTGAAGAGTGCCGGAGCGGCGACCGACGACGATGGTCATCCGCTTGTCAGTTTCGACCCGCCGTTCGTTCCACTCCTTGATCGACCGGATAATTGGCGTGGCGGCCACATCACCCTTCGGATGGCGACCGCAGAAGCGGCATTTCTGCGCGAGCGGCTCATTCAGTTGCGTCGCAATGGTAGCCATGAGCTGTCCCTGCTTGCTAGACTAGCGCGGACCGAGGCTGCGGCGCCATCCGGGATGTGGGGCGAGGAAGCTCGCGCGGTCGCCGGTCCCGATCAGGCCGCGCTTGTCAGGGCGCGGCAGGCTGCAAGTCTCGCGGGCGTCGGCCGTGCCATCTATGACGCGCTTCTGGAACGTATCGTCGAGACCGATGACAAGCGGGAGATATCGACCCGACATCGTGACCATCTCGCCGCGATCATCGAAGAGCACGGTTCCGTCGCGGCCAAGCTTGATGTCGATGCGCTTGAGACGGACATCGGCGCGCTGCCGTCGAGGTTGCGTGCTGTTCTGACGGCCACGAAGGACTGGATAACATCCAAATCGGGAAATCCCGCCCCGCTCTTCGACGTCTACGCCGCGGCTGAAGCCCGCAAGGGACCGCGCGCACGGCTTGCTTTGACTGCCAATGGACGAGATCGGCGCCTCGAATGGTCGAGTGATGAACATGGTCTCGCCGGGCCGCTTCACTATCGATGGGGGCAAGTTAGTACGCTCCTCGAAGATCTGGCGGACGCCGAATGAGCGAGGTGGTCGAAAGCTGGCCGGCGCTCTCGTTCCTCGAGGGGTTGCGTACCGGCCCCGATGAGAGCGTCGAGCTCGCCTTGCTGGCGTCCTATTCGGCGGATCTGGGATCGATCGGTGCAACCTTGCTTGCGCTGGCGGGCAAGGACACCGACGCTGGCCGAGGCACTCCGTCCGATTTCGCCGATGCGGTCGAGAGGTTGCGCGGGAAAGTGCGCATTGTCATCCAGCGCGGCCGTCTTGCAAGAATGCGCCGTACCCCGCGCATTGCTGCCGTGCTGGATCAGTTCGTTCGCGAAGTCGATTTCGATGAGGCGACGCATAGCTGGCACCCCAAGGCCGCTCTGGTGCGAACGTGCGGCACGGACGGCGAGATCGGCTGGCGGCTTTGGGTCGGGAGCCGGAACCTCACCGAATGCGTAAATCGCGACATTGGGCTGCTGCTTGTTTCTGGTGGCAAAGGTGGTGCTCGGATCCCTGGTGCGGAAGATCTGGCGCGCGGACTGGCCGAGAAGGCCGAGCTGAAAGGCGCGCGTTCCGCTTCCCTTGCGGCGACGATTGCGAGGGTGGCCTGGCGGGCGCCAGCGGGCGTGCGCGTCGAGCGGATTCGATGGTCGGCCGGGACGGGAGAGCAGGCCGTTCCTGTCCCGCCACCGGGGACGGACGAGGTTGTCGTGGTGAGTCCCTTTGTCGACAAGAACTTCCTTGCCAGACAGACGCCGAAGGGAACGAAACCGTCACGAAGCGTACTGCTGACGACAATGCGGGAGATCGAGCGGGTCGGTCCGTCACTGGCGGCATTCGACGATTTGCTCGCACTCGATGCGCCCGACTATCCCATTGGCGATCCCGAACCTGCATCACAGCCTGCGGCGCTGGCGGTCGATGCTGGCGCGGCTGACGATGAGGAAGTCGGGCGCGGCCTTCATGCCAAGCTGTTGTTCATGCGGTCCGGGCGCAAGCGGACGCTGTGGCTGGGCAGCGCGAACGCAACGCTGCGGGCCTGGACCGGGCGCAACGCCGAGGTGACGGCCGAGCTGGCGGTTTCCGAGCCGGTCGAGAAAGGTCTGAGGGCGCTTCTCGGTTCGGCCCGTCCTGTCGCCGTCCCCGGCATGGAGTATTCGCCCGACGCGGCGGCCCTGGAGGAGGAGGCGCTTGAACGGGCGCGCGCCCAAGTGGCGGCGCGCTGGGCGGCAGAACTCAGCGTCGACGATGAAGGGATGCGCCTCACCCATCACTCCGATCTCCATCCCGGCGGGCCGCATCCTGACGAAGCCGACATCGTGCTGGAAGTGGGCGCGCTTCATGGCGAGCTTCTGGTCTGGCCGGCACAGCAAACCGACATGCTTCTGGGGCCTGTCGCCGCCGCGGAGCGAAGCGAGTTCGTGCGCTTGCGGGTCAGCCGTGGAGACAAGGGGCTTTCGTGGCTGCAACGTGCGCCTGCCGAGCCGCCATTCGGAGAGGATCGCGACCGCGCCGCATTCGTGCGCTTTCTCGGCGCCAGAGGGTTCCTCCTCTGGGTGGCCGGATTGCTCGCCGATGACGATCGGCAGGGTGAGGGCGACTGGACGAGTGACGAAGCGCAGGAACGGGCTGGTTTGGCAGCGAATCCGGCCGTCGACGCCTCGCTGCCAACCTTGGAAGAGATGTTGGCGGCATGGGCGCGCGACCCGAGCAAATTCAGCGAGATTGAGCGACGGGTCTCTCAATATCTGCCGGCCGTGCTTGAGCAGGCAGGACAGGAAGACCCGCAAACAGGGGAGATGCTGAGGCGCTTCGATGCGTTGTGGGGCAAGCTTCGAAGCGGGCTCGGCGCGTCTGCAATCAAAGGCGGACGCCAATGAGCGCGCCCAAGCCTTTTCAGGAAGCCGCCGTGAATGCGGCGCTTGCGGCCTTCACGGACCAGATGGGCCGCCGCCGTTTTCTTGTGGCTGATGAAGTCGGTCTCGGAAAAACGGTCGTGGCGAAGGAATTGGCTCGCCGAATGTCCGGGGACGGCTCCCGGCCTTTGGTGATCTATTACATCGCCAACGGCCATGCGGTCTCGCATCAGAACAAGGGGCGCGTCGTTGGATTCCTGGGCGATTCACAACGCAAGGCCGCAACCGCGACACCGGACCGACTCTCGCTGATCGCGATCACCAAGCGGCCGGACAATCCCGTTCTGATCTACGCGCTGACCCCAGCGACCTCCTTTCCAGGAGCGCGTGCGCGCCTCACAGGAGGACGCAAGGAAGAGCGAGCATTCCTCAAGGTGCTGCTCGAACATACCTATCCCGCATTCGCCCGCGATCTTGATCCGGCCATATTGCGGCTCAGCGCGCGAGGTTCGTGGGACTGGGCCGTCAAGGACGCGGAAGCCAAATTCGCGGTTTCGCCGTCGCACCTCCGCCAGCGGTTTCGTGAGGCGCTGGCGGCAGAATTCGGTGAGCCGGTGCGCGCCATGCTTGATCTGGCGGTTCATGGCGATGCGAACCGAAAGATCCATCCCCTCAAACCGACCACCTTCGTTGGTCGCCTCCGGCGCGCTCTGGCGCTGGCGACGTTGCGCCATCAGCCGCCAGATTTGGTCGTTCTCGACGAGTTTCAGCGCTACCGGCAGATTCTCGATGAAAAGGCCACCGATCCGCTTCTTCAGGCGCTTCTGGAACCTGAAGGCTCCGTTGCTCCGCCGGCGATTCTCCTGCTCAGCGCGACGCCTTATCGGCTTCTGAGCACACGCTGGGAGGAGGCGCGCGGCACGCTTGCCCATGCGGAACTCCTGGAGCTGATCGAGTTCCTTGCCGGCCCCGTCGTTCGTGAACGGGCGAAGACGCTCTTTTCCGATTTCGGTGACAAGCTGCGAGACATCGCGGCTCATTCCGATGCGAGCCATCCTGAGTTGGAGCGTGACGTGGTGGACGCAGCCAGGATCAGGGATGAGCTTCGCGCATTGTTGACCCCGGTTATGTCGCGGACAGAGCGGGACAGTGTGGCGCTGGCAGATCCGCTCGCGGCAACGCAATTTCTTGATGCGGACCCGTCGCCTGAGGATTTTCAGGTCTATCGGCATCTTGTGGAGAGTTTCTCCGTGCAGATGCGTTATGAGGCGCTGCCATATTGGTCCTCGGTTCCATTGCCCGCACAGGCCCTTGGTCCTCGCTATGCGGCCTGGAAGCGCGCTAAGATCAAGGCAGCGCCGAAGCTCACGCGGATGACGCGCGATCGTCGTAACAAACTCGATGCGCCAGCCGCATGGCCCGACGCGAAGCTCCGGGCGCTCAGCAGCGTCGCTCCGCCGAAGCTGCTGTCGCTCCCCTGGGTGGCGCCATCGTTCCCTTGGTGGCCGCTCGACGGTGGTTGGAAAAGCACTACGGCTGATCCCAAACTCCTGATGTTCAGTCGCTTTCGGGCAACCCCGCCCAGCGTGGCGGCACTCCTGAGTTTTGGTGTGGAGGCGCACTGCCTTCCCAAGAAGCATGGCGGCTATGAGAAGGCGTACCGACGGCGGCGCTTCAAGTTGGCGGCCGTCCCCGGTCCCGTGATGGCGGCGTTCCATCCGTCACCATGGCTGATCCGCAATACGGACCCGCTCGTGAAGGCCGGGATGACGATCGGCGCCGTTCGCAAGGAGGTTCGGCGGCAGATTCTCGCCGCTTTGCCCAAAGGCATCATTGAGCGGGATACCGTGAAGGCCAGGCGACGGCACAGGTCGATTGCAAGGACGCTGGCGGCGATCGAACGGATGGCAGGTGTTGCCGACCTGTCCGCCGCGGGCTGGAGCAGCGCGATCGGTGACGACCGTGCCGCGCAGTCCGCTGTCCGGAAGTGGCGTCAGGCGCAGCCGATCGACCGGCTGTCCCCAATCGAGCTTTCGGACCTCGTGGATTATGCGATTGGGGCGCCGGGCGTCGCGCTCGGCCGGGCGTTGCTGCGACATGACCCGACGATCCTTGACCCGGCACGCTATCCGGATCTGGTCCAACTCAGTTGGCAGGGACTGCGCGCCTATCTCGACAATCCGGTGATCCTGTCATCGTTGTCGGGGAAGAGCGCGGTCGAGCAAGTCATGGGCGCGGTCGTGGATGGTGGCTTCGAGAGTGTTCTTGACGAGCATTGCTGGCTACGCGCTCAAAACCTCCATGAAGGCGTCGCGGGTCTCGCCAAGGATTTGCAATCGTCGCTCGGGCTACGCGCGGGCAGCTTCAGCTTTCACGGAATTGGCGGGGCGCCGCACAAGATCCCTGTTCGTTGCCATGTCGCCGTGCCGTTTGGCGATGCCGAGACCGAGCCTGTCGTCAAGGTGGAGGGCGGCGTGGCACTAACCGCTCCAGCCCGACCCGATGAAGTTCGCAGGAGTTTCAACACGCCTTTCTGGCCGCACGTTCTGGCGACGACATCCGTTGGGCAGGAGGGCCTGGATTTTCACCCGTGGTGTTCGCATGTGGTTCATTGGGATCTCTCGTCCAATCCGCTCGATCTTGAGCAACGTGAAGGGCGCATCCAGCGCTATGCTGGTTTGGCTGTCCGACGCCGGCTTGCCGCAACATTGCGAGACGAAGTGCTGAGGGATTCTACGATGGCGGAAGGCTCACCTTGGCGATGCGTGCAGAGACATGCGGAGCGTTCCGTCGATGCGAGCGGCCTTCGACCATGGTGGGTGCTCGATGGCGCCGAAATCAGCCGCCATGTTTTCGAGCGTCCCTTTGGAAGGGATGTCGCGCGCTTTGCCCAACTTCGAGAGCAGCGCATGATTTATCGTCTGGCTCTTGGACAGCCCAATCAGGAAGATTTCATTGATGTGTTGTCGCGGGGCGGCGAGGCAACACGCAGGCTGCTGCAACCACTCGTTCTCGATCTTTCTGCAATGGGCCTGCGCCAGACCCCGATGACTGCCCGTGCAGCACCGACCAATGGCGACGGGCGACCAAGGGCGATTGTCCCTTCGATAATGAATGGCGGGGATATGTTGGCGGCGACGACTGTGGCGATGCCGATTGATCCCAGACCAGCCGACCCGGTCCTTCCCGGCGCTGATCCGGGCTGATCGGGGAGGGGCGACGATCGCCCCTCATGTCGAACGGAGCACTGGAGGCTGAAGGCTTGCCGAGAGATCACGCGCTGCCGATAATCCGCAACTTCATCGCTCGGGTTTCCAGCAGATACGTCTCGACTCCGGCTAACAGGTGCAAGCCTTCTTCGGTGACGGCTGCGCGGGAGAGGCCAGGTTGCACGATCCTGACGTCGAACTCGTAGCGATAGTCCTGCCAGCTCGCTTTCAGCTTTTTGAGAAACGCCGCCGTCCCTTGCTCGAAGCGCGAAGTCTGGCCTTTATCCAGACGCAGCTTCTCTCGCTTCAGCATGTGCGTAAACATGCGGTTGGGACGATCGCGCCATCGAGCAGATTTTTGGGCTTGGCCGCAGACCTCGTAGAGATCCTTGACGCGGGCTCCGGGAGCTTCCGCGCTGGAATATTTGCAGTGATGCAGGGTTACCTGCACAAGACCTTCCGTCACGCGAAGGGTGACGACGTCGGCGATTTCGCCGGCGCCGTCGTCGTCAAAGACGAGGTCATAGGCCTCCCCGTCAGCGAGCAGCACGTCGATCACCCGCCGTTGCACAGAGTCTGCGCGCTTTTCAGGTCCCTGCGCCTCAGCCCTGATATTTGTCCGGGACCAGTCCCAGACCTCGATCTGGTCCGAGGGGTAGGGGGCGACGGCAACACCATCTGGCAAGGCGTAGAGGTGGCTGTAGATCAGCAGTGATCCGTCCCCGAAATCGATCTGCGGGGAATCCTCGCCAAACGATTCCGACAAGGTCTTCACTTTGCCGCCAACCTTGATGGTCGTTTTCGCTCCCGATCGCTGGGGATAGCGGGCGCCGCCCTCGGCGAACACGATTTCGAACTCAGCGACATCAACATCGCTCCGTACCGAGAAGCGCAGCGGTCCGGTACGCTCATGATCGAGCAGTTCGATGTCACATTCGGCAAATGGCACGGCCCGGTCGCCGAAACTGATCTCTACACGGTCCTCGATCTGCGTGAGCAGCGACTCCGGCCAATGGATGGCGACGGGCGGCACGGTCGGCCGTTCATTGATCTGGCGGGGCCGCATTGCACTCTTGAACACACCGTCGGTGGTGATCCCCGGATCATTCACAGCCCGGCCGATATCGGCGCACCATTCGACCCAGTCGGTGAGATCGCGAACTGGAGAGATCGACCAGAATTTGCCTTTGGCCGAACAGCCGCGCGAGGCCGGCACCCCATCCAGGAAGCCGGTGGCGAAGACATTGTTCTTGATGCGGGACTGCGACTTGGCGGTATCGAGACCGTCGGCGACATCGACGCCCATATACATGGAGTAGCGAACACCTCGGCCCTGATGATGGGTCAGGCCAAGATTGCGCAAGATGAGGCGGTTGAACCCGTGCAGGCTGCGGAAGACTTCCTCGCCTTCGACGCGGCGCGCCGTGTCGCCACAGATGGTTTTGGCGAGCCGGTCGTAGGGGCCTTTGGCCGAACTGCTGATATAAAGAAGCTGTCGGTCGGGATCCCAGTGCATCATGTGCAGGTCCCAGATGACGTTGGTTGCGTGTTGCGCGGTTGTCCAGCCGGCCTGCTCCTCAGAGCGCGTGACGAAGATGGCAACGCGTTGGTGCGGGTTGATCTTCATGCCGAGATAGACGCCGGGATTGTATAGGTCCTCAGCCCGGAACGGTTCCCAGGCGTCGCACGACGTCCGATAAACCACGGCGTTCATCTTCGGTTCGAGCGTCTGAAGAGGGATGTCGCTGAGATCGCCAACGAAGCCTTTGAACATCTCGGCGCGCCGAACCTGCCGGTCGATTTTTGCGGTACTGAGCGCTTCAACCAGCGCGTTCCAATCGGCGTCCTCCGCGTAGAGCTTTGCAAGCGACCGGTCGATGTCGTCCACGCCAGTATTAGCGATGACGGTGGCATCGCCCAGGCGCGGATCTTGCCGGGTGAAGCGGCCGACGAACTGGATGGTGACGGCGATGCTCTTGTGCGGATCATGTAGGCCCGCGATCTTCAGCTCCGGGAGATCGAAACCTTCGCCCAGCATATCGACGCAGATGATAACCCGGCTGTCGAAGCGCCTCAGCGCGGCGAGGTTGGCGCGGCGCTCGCGGATAGACTGCTGGCTGTGAACGATAACCGGCTGGAATTCCGGGAACATCGCGCTGTAGAGCTGGTGGAGGTCCTTGGCGCGGTCGATCGTCTGGCAACGTGCCATGGCAAGGTGATTCAGGCCCGCATCCAGATCGCCCTGCAGGACCTCGCCAAGCTTCTCGGCGATGGCAAGGTCAGCATCGGCCTGGTCGAGCCCGAATACAGCCTCGAAACGGATCGGTTTGAAATAGCCTTCGGTCTGCGCCTTTTTCAGCGGATAGGTGTAGATGAATTCGCCATCGACACGCCGGCCGTCCTCACGGAAGGGGGTGGCCGTGAACTGGACGATGGGTAGCGGCGGCTCCCGATCGATAAAGAGGCCACGGAAGCGAGCCCAGGTCGGGGCGCCGATATGATGCGCCTCGTCGATGAAGAGCGCCGAAGCGCGCGCTGCCATCTGCTCCTGAACGGCCGCGTCCGCGCGCCCGGCGATCTGCATCGTGGTGACGACGACATTGGTGCTGTCGAAGATTTCATCGACCTCCGCCGGGCTCGTCGGAATATGGGACAGCCGCATGACAAGCGGAAAGGCTGCTGCGTCGGCGAGACATTGCTGTTGCCTGAGAACACCGAAGGTCTCGAACTTGCCGGCGATCTGCTCGCGCAAAGCGTCGGTCGGCACCACAACCAGCAGTCGCTCGAAGTTCTGGTGGGCGTTGAGCGCGAGCATGGTCTCGGTCTTGCCCGTTCCGGTCGGCATGACCACGGTTGCCGGATCGGTTGACCGGGTTGCGTGGGCCAGTGCGGCGTGAAGCGCGCCGATCTGAGGACGCCGCAAACCCGGCCGCGCCGGCTCGCCGGTCTCCGCGGCACGTCCTTCGCGCAAGTAGACCGCATCCGTCCAGGAGGCGGAGACGGCAGCCAGCCGATCGGCACGCGCGGCACGATCCAGCGTGGCGATATTGGTCGGCAGCGAGTTGATCCAACGGCCTTCGCCCATTTCGAGCGTTTCGGCGATCCGCACAGCCTCCGTTGCGCCGGGCACGAGGAGAAGGAGATCGGCCTCCAATGGCGTCGCCGTTTTCGCACTGATAATCTTCAGCGTCTCTCCCGATTTGAGGGTGGCTTCGTAGCCAGTGACGCGGCGGATCGCGAAAGGGCGTAGTTTGCAGCGCACGCGCTGCGCTGGAACCGCCAACTGACGGACGGGACTCCCCAGCACCTTGCCGTCTATGGCAAGGCGAGGGGGCAGCAGCAGCTCGACCTCGGGATTGAAGAGATCGTCCTGGCTGGAACTGGCGGCACGCTTGCGGGTGGCCATCGGGGCGTCCTCCGTTAGGCCGCCATCGTCTGCAGCGAGGGCGAAACGGAGATCACCGTCGCGCTCGTCATCAGGACGATCAGGCCCTGCTCGGCGCCGGTCATGTCGAGATAGGCGCGCACCTGCGCGCGGTAGTGGTCGAGCGTCTGCGGATCGGGGGCCACGTCGCTCTTCCAGTCGACGACCACGACCGGCTGGCCTTCCGCATTGATTGTCAGCGCATCGGCAACGCCCGCTGTTGCAGCCAAGTCGGCTTCTTCGCCGCGAAGGGCATAGACGGGGAATTCCGCGAGTAGCGCGGGCTGTAGGGCCGCGATTTCCGGCAACGACAGCGTGCGCGTGACACAGCCAGCCAGTTCTTCCGGGGCGAGCCCGGCAGCGGGATCAGCAACGGGAATCTTGCCGAGCGCACGGATAAGTTCCTCGGCGCGCCTCGCGAGCGCGGCGGAGGCGTCATCGGTCTCACCGGTCAGTACCTCTTCCATGAGCTTGTGCAAGACGAGCCCGCGCTCACGTCCACCTTGGACGGCCAAGGGCACCCCCAATTCGCTCGGAGTGTCGTCGTCCGACCCTGCCCAGATGTTGGCTTCTTCTTCCTGCAATACCGTGCCGGTCGCATTCTCGTCGCGGCTCGGGGCAAGCCAGGTCAGTCGCACCTGCCTATCCGCGATTGCGCCAGCCTCCGCGGCAAAATCCTCGCGGGTCTGATTATTGATGGCGCTGCCGGCTGTAACAATCGCATCGAGCGGCAAGTGCGACGCATCAAAAGCCGGAAGTGCCGCCAGCGTCAGGTCAACAAGGCCAATCCAGGCGGACTTGGAGGGCGTCACATCGAGCCGTGGTAGAAGCAGCAATTCCCGGGCGCGTGTTGCTGCGACATACCAGAGGCGCACGCGTTCGCGATCCAGTTCATCCTTTTCGGCTTGGCGCGCAACGTCGTAGCCAGACGGCGCGACGCCGAGAACGGGGCAATAGAAGGTGTCGGTCTGGCGATCGATCACCGCGCTGTCGGGCGCCATCACACCGGTCATGGTGTTGATGGGAATGACCACCGGCCATTCGAGGCCCTTGGCGGCGTGCATCGTGAAGAGCGCGACGGCTTCCTCCTGAGCGTCGGGCCGACCTTCGACCGCGCGAGCTTCATCGGTCCAAGCCGCTGTCATCGCCTCGGAGAAGGCCCGCAGGCCACGCACCGCGTAGCTGGTCGAGAGGCTGAGATAGAGATCGACATTGGCGAGCGCGCGTTCGGCCTGGCCGCGATGCCGATCGAGCAGAATGGGACGCAACCGCAGGACATCCACGGCTTGCGAAAGCAGTTCGTGCGGCGTCGTACTGTTGCCGCGCCGATAGAGCGCCTGCAGCTTTTCGACCACATCGCGCGCGAGCGGATGGACGATCGCCGTCGGATCGACGCCGAGATCGAGGCGGGGGATCCGGTCGGGCTCGTCCTCGGTGCGCGGAAGCGCCCAGACGATGTCCAGCAGTTCCTCTTCGCTGAGCCCGACCAGCGGGCCGCGCAGCAGTGCGCCGAGCGCCAGGGTGTCACGGCGATCGGCCAGCACACGGGTCAGCGCAATGAGGTCCTGAATCTCCTGTCGGCGAAACAGGCCCTTGCCGGCCTGTGTCGCTACCGGAATGCCGCGCCGCTCGAGGGCTTCCTCATAGCGCCACAGATCCGCCCCGGTCGGCGCAAGGAGAGCAATGTCGCCCGGCTGGCAGGGGCGTTCGGTGCCGGCTTTGCGATCCAGAACCGGATGGCTGCCGATCAACCGGGCGCACAGGTCGGCCACAGCATCGGCTTCAGCGTCGCGTTGCCGCTCGGCGCTGGCCTTGCCATCTTCATCGGCGACGGCAATGTCGAGCGCGGCGACGAAGATGCCTTCGCCGCGATCGTCATGGAAGGGATCAAGCGACGTAAAGCCGGGTTGGCCATCCGCCGACAAAATCGCCTCGAAACGCTCGTTGACGAATGTGAGGATCGAGGCGCAGGAGCGGAAATTGGTCGAGATCGACACGAGGCCGTCTGCATCCTGCACCGTGAAGGCGGTGCGGGCCTGAACATAGGCACCGACGTCGGCGCCGCGGAATCGATACACGGCTTGTTTGGGATCGCCCACGAGGAAGAGTGCGCCCGGCCGAATCCGGAAGCCTGTCCAATCCTGCGGATCGTCCCCGGGCTCGCCGCACAAGCGCCAGAAGATTTCAGCCTGAAGCGGGTCGGTGTCCTGAAACTCATCGACGAGGACCTTCGCGAACCGCTGGCCAAGCGCCTGCCGCACAGCCTCATGATCCCGCAGCAGATCGCGGGCGGCATAGATGAGGTCGTCGAAGTCAAGCTGGGCACTGGCGCGCTTGTGTTCGTGATAACGCTCCAGGATCGGCCTGGCTTCGCCGATCAGCGCCGCGAGAACCTGACCGGAAATTGCCTGGAGAAGGGCTTCCCAGGCCGAGCAGCACGCTTCGAAATGGGCTTGAGCGGCATCGTTCAGTCGCTCGCCGTCCGCCTTGGACAGACCCGCCTGCTTGGCCGCGGTGGCCCATTTGCCCTTCTTTCGATAGGAAGAAAAGGTGCCGGCCTTGGTGCAGAGATCAGGATGGGGGCGCGAGACCAGCAGTCCGACCAGGCCGGCGGGCACGGCCGCGTCTGCGGCGGTCGGCAGCGCCGTTGCCATTTCGGAGAACCGTGCTGCTAGGACGTCTGTTTCCGGTTCGCTTGCGGTGGCTGCCTGCATGAAAGCGGAGAAGTCGTCGGCCGTCTGCCGAAATGCCTGAAGATGACCGGCGAGCGGTGTCACTGCTGGCGCCACGAGACTCCTGCGACGGCGTAGAGCCTCGGCGATCTTGTGCATCAGTGCCACGGTCTCGCCGGGGCTGTGCAGCACCATCTCGGCCAGGATTCCACCTTGGCCGCCTGACAGGCGCTCGCGCAACCAGCCATCGACAATTTCGAGAAAGGCGAGATCGGCCTGGTTGCGGTCCATGACGGCCGCGCCCGGATCGATATCGGCCTCGGCGGGATAGGGCTTGATTAGGCGCTGACAGAAACCGTGGATGGTTGAGCAGGTGATCTCGTCGATGGCGGCGGTCGCTGCGATCAGATTGTCGCGCTGCCCTTGCGACAGACCATCGGGTAGCCCGATTGCAAGCTCGGGTGCGATGTGACCTGCAGCGAGGTCGGCGACGAAATCCCGGACGCGGGCGAGGAGCTCGCTCGCAGCCAGTTCAGTGAAGGTGACAGCGGCGATCGCGCGTGGTGCAACGCCCTGCGCCAGCATGAGGGCGATGCGGCCGGCCATAACCGCGGTCTTGCCCGACCCCGCACCGGCCTCGACGAGGATGGAACGATGGTGATGGCTGATCGCGTCACGCCGAGCGCCATCGTCCTTAAGAGTCTTCGACATCATGTTCATCATTCCGCCTCCCAGACCTGAGCGACATCGCCGAGCCGCTCGGTTGCGGCGGTTTGTTTACGTTTGCAGTAGGTGGCGCCGGCATTTGCCGGCAGCGCAAAAGCGAGATCGTCATAGTCGCCGCCTGTATCCGGACCCGGCAGTGCTGCGCCGCTCGACAATGCAATCCGTGCGGCCTGCAGATAGCCGGTGATTTCCGCCAGCACTGCCGCCGGATCGTCGAGTTGAAGGTCCAGCGGTTCGCGTGGGTAGAGCAGGGAGGCACTGATTGCGACATGGTCGCCCAGGAGCGCCTTGACCGCGAAGGCGTAGAGACAGCGCTGAAGCTCGCGCCCTCCGTTCAGACGGATATCGCTCTTTGGGGGCTTCCCGGTTTTATAGTCGCGCACGAGTGCGCGGCTGCCGTCGCCGGCGATGTCGAGCCGGTCGATATAGCCAGCGATCTGGAAGCCTGTGCCCGGGATCGTCACCGGCAGGCTTGCATCCCAGGGAAGTTCCGCCTGCGATTTGGGTTCGGACCCGCCGAAGGGCACTTCGCCATAGGAACGGCTGCCGGGCAAATGGTCGTCGCCGTAGGCGAGAGCTTGGCTGGAGAGAAGACGTGCATCGCCAAGCGTCCGGCCCCAGATAACGTTGGGCGGGACTGGTCGTTCGCTTTCCCATTCGGCAGCTATCGCGTCCGCAGCTTCGGCCACGGCAGCGTCAATCGCGGACGCATCGGCGGAGGCCAGCCCACCGGCCGCTTCGAGATTCCGCAAGGCGCGATCGAGCACCAGATGGATGAGATCGCCTGCCGCAAGCGCGTCGAGCACGAGGGGTTCGGCGCTGCTTTGCGGGGATTTCCAGCCGAAGGCATAGCGCCAGAGGAAGCCGAGCGGGCTGCGCAGCAACGTCTTGAGCGAGCTGGCCGACTGGTTTCGCGCAAGAATCGCGAGAATGAGCGGATGGTCGGGCCGGATGAGGCCGTCATGCGGTGTGACCTCGGCCTGGCGCCCGTCGCTCCAGCAAGGACGTGCGGTGATAGCCTGGGGATCGCTGGCGAACTCCTGCGGCCGGGCCATAAGCCGATCGGTTTCGCTGAAGGCGTGGGTGGGGATCGCGTTGCGGCGCAAATAGATTTCGTCGCCATGGCCGGCGAGCAAGGGGCTCCGGCCCAGCAGCCGTCCGTCACTGTCGCGCCGGGCGCGTGACAGGACCACCTCGCCAGAGGTGGTCCTGAGGATCGTTTCGAAATCACGGCGGTCAGCCAGGCTCACGGGAAGCGGGTCGAGTTCGCTGGTCGGGACAATATGGTCCGGGATCAGCCGGTCCTCGGCGATTCCGCGTGGCCAGCGCGAGGAGTTGAGGCCGACCAACCGGACGAAACGACGAGGCGAGGCCGCGAGCGCACTGGCCGGCATCCAGGCGACGGACACGCACGCCTCCAGCCCGTCGTCCTGCTTCAGGGTTTCGAGGGTGGCGTCGATCGAGGCCGCCGGCCCGGCGAGAAGGGCCTTGCACCAGATGGCGAGCGCGCGGCCGGTGAGGAAGGCCTCACCGATCTCCTGCGCGGCATCAGGCCCCTTCGCCAGAAGGTCGACCGCCGCGCGCAATGCTGGGGCATGGTCCATGCCATCGGGCCAGTCGTCCGGTTTGAGGCGTGTCAGCAGGCGGTTCCAGGCCGTAGAGGTGGACAACGGCGCATCGCTCGGGAGGACACGCAACCACCCGTCGGGAAGCGAGACCAATGGTGCCGAATCCCGGCACAAAGCTGAAAGGCGGCGCAGGCGCGATTGCGAGAGGCCGCGCACGACGATATCCGCAAGTGCTGCGGCGGCCTGTCCTTCGCGGGTCGCGGCGGTCCGGACGCCGTGAACGAAATGCAGGTCGACATTGGCGTCGGCGCGCAACGCCAGGAAATGGTCATCATAATCGGCCGGCGACGCCGTGGCGATCGCGACCTCGGAAGGTGCGACGCCTGAAGCAAGCAACGCGCGCGCCCAGCGCATCGCCTCAATGGCTTCGTGATAGGCGGTCGCGGCGCTGACGGAACCAACCGTCGGCCCTTCGGCCTTCGTTTGCACGACAACGACGCCGCTATCGCGGAGCCAGTCTGGGACGAAGCGGGGGCCTGCGGTCCATTGCACCGGAATGCGCGCGGCGAGTTCCTTCACCAGAGGGTGCCAGCACGGAGACAGTTCGGTCAGCCCGTCGATTTCCATTGTGCCGAGAACGGCTGGCGCGTGGGCGATACGGTTGCTGGCTGCAGCGACAATATCGACGGGACGCATCATCCCGTCGGCAAGTTGGGTGAGAACGGCCGCTTCCAAGCGAGCGATAGCGTCGAGACGGGGATGGTATGTCGACCGGGCAGCCAAATCGATACCCGAACGCCAAGCCTTATGCAGCGTGTCCGCGGCCGCGCCAATCATGCCCGGCAGCATCTTGATGCCTTCCAGTTCCCCCATAAGCGTGGCGGGAAGCACGGCCTGGATCGCCGCGCGCAGGCTTTCCTCATCGATCGGCCGGACGAACCCGCCCGCGAGCCGCACGGCGGCTTGCTCGAAAGACATGATCTGGAGGCCATGGCGGCCGCTGCGCGCGGCTGCGAGGCGGGCCTCCCGCATCGCGAGGCGACCATGGACGATAAGAGTGGATCGACTCGCGGCTGTCATCGCCATTCCCCCTTTTTCCGGACTACTTCTTGTTCGGGCGCTGGGTCAGCGCCGAGGCTGCCGCGGTTTTCGCGGCCTTGCTGCTCTTGGGATCCCGCAAAACCTTCGACGCGGCGCTTGCCGCTTTCTTGCTGGTCACTTCGCGGTTGGGACTACGCTTGGGCATTGCCGTTCCTCACGAATTTCACGCTCGCCACCATTGACGAGCGAGGGTAATGTGAATAATAGTTATACGGATCGCTGCGATATGTCCATATACTTTTTATTCGCATTGCGATTTGGAGGCGAAGTGCAATGTTGGAAGGCGCCACGGCGTTGAAATGGGGTGTGGAGCGCCGGCTCGAATTCATCGAGTTCCGGCTGTTCTGGGAGGGTTCGATCAACCGGGCCGACCTCGTGGAGGTATTTGGCGTGTCGGTTCCACAGGCGTCGAAGGACCTGACGCTCTATCAGGAGCGGGCGCCTGGAAACATGGAATATGACACCCGCGCCAAGCGCTATGTCGCCGCCGAGCAGTTCGTCCTGCGTTTTTTGGAGCCAGACCCCTACGTCTATCTCTCGCAGCTTCGCTCGGTTGCCGAAGGCGCTGTGCCCGCGCACGATTCGTGGATTTCGGCGCTTCCCAGCGCAGACGTCGCGCTGACCCCTCGGCGGGACATTGACATCAAGGTTCTGCGCAAGATCCTCGACGCCAGCCGCGAGGGCGTCTCCCTGGACATTTTTTATCAGTCGATGAACCAGGCGCGGCCGGACCCGATCTGGCGTCGGATCACGCCTCACGCTTTCGGCTATGACGGCTTCCGCTGGCACGCCCGGGCCTATTGCCACCTTGAGTACAAGTTCAAGGATTTCCTGTTGCCGCGCGTTCTAGAGGTTGGTGCGAAGGGCGAGCCGGGGGTGGCTGGTGAGCAGGACTGGCTTTGGAACAACTATTTCAATGTCATCATCGGGCCGCATCCCGCGCTCACGGCTAGCCAGAAGAAGGTCGTGGCCAAGGATTACGGGCTCGATCACGTCAATGGCATACTCACAGTCCGGTACGCGATGCTCTTCTATGTTCTGAAGCGTCTGGGGTTGCTTGGTGACGCGGCAAAACAGAGCGCCCATACCCAGCATATCGTGACAATAAACCGCAAGGAGACTGAAGCCGCGCTTGAGAGGGCGGAGTTTCAGCTATGAACGGACGGGGGAGCGCCGACTGATGGTGGCACGGCTTGAGGAGGTAAAGAACGGCGCATCCGTGCGGGGCGTGGCCTCGGCGCAGGCCGTGCATGTCGTTTCCGTCGACTGGATCGGTGATCAGGCGATCAGCGTCGTTTACCGCGATCACAATGGCACGGTAGCCGAGGCTATTCTTTACCGGGACGACGAACATCGTCTTGAAGTCGAGCAGAACGGGCGGCCCTGGTCTTTCGACGCCGATGGTGCCCTGCTGCGCCTGGTGACAGAAGCTAACCGCATCAAGCTGGCGCATTATTTCGACCCGTACTTGGCGATCCACACGAGTCTGGTCGATCCGCTGCCGCATCAGATTTCTGCCGTCTATGGCGAGATGCTGCCGCGCCAGCCGCTGCGCTTCCTGCTTGCCGACGATCCCGGCGCCGGCAAAACGATCATGGCCGGACTATTGATGAAGGAGCTGATCGCTCGCAGCGATCTTGAGCGGTGTCTCGTTGTCGCGCCGGGCAGCCTGGTCGAGCAATGGCAGGACGAACTCGGCCAGAAGTTCAATCTCGAATTTGACATCCTCTCCCGCGACATGATCGAGAACTCGCGCTCGGGTAATCCGTTCA
>ERZ778022.2877-NODE-2877-length-17105-cov-3.617713_pt1 | contig 17105 bp, 19 predicted proteins | sample MGYA00375752_ERZ778022 | MGnify/ENA primary metagenome ERZ778022 (study PRJEB29350, sample SAMN05389826) | bioreactor metagenome | isolation source: Thiocyanate bioreactor | place: South Africa: University of Cape Town | collected 2014-04-04 ... | reverse complement strand
AATGGAAAGGTTGTTCCAGGTGATCATTTCAAACAACTCGTCGAGCGTTCCATAGCCGCCCGGTAGAATAATCGCCGCGTCGCAAAGCTCGTACATTTTCTTTTTACGAATATGCATATCTTCTACAACTAACAGCTCGGTAATGCCGGTGTGCGAGCGTTCCATTTTTGCAAGAATATGTGGGATAACGCCCACAACTTCTCCCCCACTATCTAAACATCCATTCGCCACAAGGCCCATCAAACCTATATTCCCACCGCCGTAGATCAGCCTGATATTTTTTTCAGCAAGCAATTTGCCGAGTTGTTCGGCGTGAATTGAAAATAGTTCGTGTTTGCCCTTTTGCGATCCGCAAAAAACAGCAATTGATTTGATCATATTCCAAAATTACTGGTAAACTTAATATGCGCTTTTAAAATTCCCCGCAAAGTAAATACTAATTCAACTATTAACTTAATAACTCATTAACTAAAATTAAGATAACTTCGCGGCCAAATGAGGCAGCATTTTCACAGCGTCAGAGATTTTATTCTTCTGATAATTGACTTTTTTTACCCGCCTTTCAAAAAACTGATGCCGAAACAAACTTTCAGGTACGCGGTTTCGGGCGCGGGCAACACCTTCCTAGGATTATTAGCTTACTACATCACTTATAAATTTGTTTTGCAGGGCCACGATTTCCATTTTGGATTTTATGCCTTTAAGGCACACATCGCCGCACTTTTTGTATCATTCTGCATCACTTTTGTTGTGGGATTTTTTTTGATGAAGTACGTTGTTTTTGACGATAGCAAAATGCGCGGCCACGTACAGATGTTCCGTTATCTGATGGTTTGCCTGTTCAACCTCGTCTTAAATTATTTTTTACTGAAAGTTGCGGTGGAATTATGGCATATTTATCCGGTATTTGCCCAGATTGGAACCACCGTTGTAGTGATATTTTTCAGTTACATGGCACAGCGCCATTTCTCCTTTAAAAAAGCAGCGGAACCCGGTTACCTTGAAGAAGACGAATCTCAAAAAATTAAAAACTCAGGGCTGCCCCACTAACCTTCAATTCAAAATTACCATTCGCCCTCACCCTAACCATCAACCAGTTTGATTGAGGATATATTGTTGCGATGTCCATCCCGGTTATATTTCCGATACCACGCATACCTTTCACAAACTCACGGTTTAGTTGTTGATTGATATTTTCGCTGCCTCGTCCATCATGGGTTTTAAACCATATACCCGCCATTCTGTTTTAAAAATGTATAAATTGTTTTCACCTTTAAAAAAAGAAGTCCAAAAATAAAATTGCGTGAGTGATTTTAATTTACAATATTTGTGCAAATAATTTTTTAACGGCTCTCCCCGAAGGGCAAAAAAGCAAAAAATCACACTTTTTCCGGGGCAAAAAGTGCTAACGAATTACTATTAGATGGCAGTACCACAAAAACCCGCATTCAACAGGCCTCCCGGCTCTGGCGGTAACTTCAGGCCCGGCGGCAGGCCAAACTTCAGAGGCCGTTTCCCTCAAAAAGAAGCCGAACACCGAATCAATCACCACATCAGGGTTCCACAGGTAAGATTAGTTGGCGATAATGTTGAGGGGGGTATTTACCCAACCCAGGAAGCGCTCAAAATAGCGCAGGCACAGGAATTGGACCTGGTGGAAATTTCTCCGCAAGGCGACCCGCCCGTGTGCAAAGTGATCGATTACAATAAATTCCTCTACGATAAAAAGAAGAAGGAAAAAGAGATCAAAGCTAAAAGCAAAGCAACTGAGATTAAAGAAATTCGCTTTACACCGAATACTGACGATCACGATTTTGATTTCAAGGCCAAGCACGCAGAAGGTTTTTTGAAAGATGGCAACAAAGTAAAAGCTTATGTGCAATTTAAAGGCCGTGCCATACAATTTCAGGACAGAGGCCAATTGCTGCTTTTAAAATTCGCTGAAAGGCTGGCAGAATTTGGCACTTTGGAAAATATGCCAAAACTCGAGGGCCGCAGGATGCTCGCAATGATCGCCCCAAAATCGGCTAAGAAAAAATAATCTTTCTAAATAAATTATTGAATCTACCTGTTTGCGCAGGTAGATTTTTTATTGAGCCAGTACTGTGCTTCCATCGTCTTCTTTGCCTGACCGCCCTGTAGGCAGAAATTGCAATATTGCGCTATAAAATATTTCCCGCCTCCCCTGTACAGGCGAAATATTGTAATTTCAACCTCACCTAAAATTCAAAAAATGAACGGAGAAAATTTTTTACAGAGTGCGATACAGCAGTTTAATGATTATAAGAACCTTGCGGATAAAACATTCGCACAGCTTAACGAAAAAGATTTTTACTATTCGCCGGATGGATTTAATAACAGCATCGCTATAAATATTACACACCTGCACGGAAATATGCTGAGCCGCTGGACCAATTTTTTAACTGAAGACGGCGAAAAGGAATGGCGCAAACGCGACGATGAATTTGAGCCACAACATTATTCACATGAAAAATTGATGCAGCTTTGGGAAGAGGGCTGGCAGGTTTTGTTCCGTTCGCTGGAAAGCCTCACCCCTGCTGATTTAGATAAAATTATTTACATCCGCACAAAGCCACTGACAGTTATTGATGCCATTCACAGGCAGCTCACACATTATGCATCGCATGTGGGACAGATCATTTTTTTAGGTAAACATATTAAAAGAGCCGATTGGCAAACGCTTTCAATTGCCAGAGGGGAATCGAAAGGTTTTAATGAGAAAATGAAAAAGTAGGCCTTAGGCAATAGTATTAAGGTTTCGCAGTAAAAGCGACACGTTCAATCAAAAAAACAAATCTTCCAACCCCGCAATTTCAAACTTATCATGGCAGAGGACTTACAAATATCAAAAGGGACTAAAGAAGAACAATACATTTCTATCATTCAGCAAATAAAGGGTTTGCTTGAAGGCGAAATGGATTTGGTCGCAAATCTTGCAAATATTGGTGCGGCACTGAAAGAACAATTCAACTGGTGGTGGGTTGGGTTTTATCTCGTAAAAAATGATGAATTGGTTTTAGGCCCTTTTCAGGGGCCGGTGGCCTGCACAAGAATAAGGAAAGGCCGCGGGGTCTGTGGCACAAGTTGGGCGCAGGCCAAAACGCTTGTAGTGCCTGATGTGGAACAATTTCCCGGGCATATTGCCTGCAGCAGTTTTTCAAAATCTGAAATTGTTGTGCCGTTATTTTACCGGGGTGAGGTTGCGGGCGTTTTGGACGTTGACAGTGAACAGATGAATCATTTTGATGAAACCGATAAAAAGTATCTGGAAGAGATCGTTAGTCTTATAAATTAGAAATGAACATCAGTAAAAATATAATCGTCAAAGGCCGCGTGCAGGGTGTGGGTTACAGGTTTTCAGCAAAAAAAGCTGCCGAGAAAATGAATATCACCGGTACCATAAAAAACCTACCCGACGGTTTGGTTGAGATTTATGCCTCGGGGGATTCCTTAAACATGGAGCGGTTTATTGAATGGTGCCATGAGGGACCTAATTTAGCCAAAGTAACACAGGTAATTGCAATTGATATCCCCTATCAGGGTTTTAAAAAATTTTCAATATTATAAGTGTATGTATTGTAAGGTTTGACTTTTACAAGTCTTTAGCCATCACATAATCGTTCATAAAAAATCCGTTGCCAATATCAATATCTTCCAATTGTATGCATTTGTACCCCTGGCTTTTATAAAAATCAACAGCTTTATTTTCCCGGTTCACGTTTAATTTTAAACCTGAGGCTCCATAATTCCTCACAACATTTTCCATCTCTTCCAACAGGCATTTACCAAGGCCTTTTCCCTGTAGTTTTTGCAACAGGTAAATCTTATGGAGCTTGTAAGTCCTATCATCAAGTTTTTCAATTGCAGCATACCCACAATCCTGACCGGCATAGGTCATAACATAAAACTCAACGCCACGTTGATGATCGTCTCGTAGGGCTTTTTCGCTGTACATCATTTCGATCATGTAGCCAATCTGCCCGGGGGTAAGTATTTTTTCAAAGGACTTTGGCCAAATCTCCAGTGCCAACCTGCGAATTAGCGGTATTTCATTAGTTGTCAATTTTCGAATTTGAGTAAGATATTTCATGTGAATAAAATTATCAACCTTTTAGTTTGTTGAAAACATTTTTTATGAAGTTCTTCAAATTTTAAAATCGAGATAAAGATGCAATACCCTTTTTGGCGGGCTTTTTGTTTGTAATTAACGGCAAAATTATTTCCAAACCACAAAATTTAGTATTATGAAGATTGTAAAAGTTATTGAAATGATATCCGCTTCTGAAAAAGGATTTGAAGATGCGATACAAAACTGCCTTACAGAAGCCTCAAAAACTGTAAGAAACATTGATTCGATTTACGTTTCAGAAATGAAAGTTCATGTGTGCGATAACAAGATTACGACTTACGGTGTAAATTGTAAAGTTTCCTTTCGGGTTGAAAACGGAGAAGAAAATACCCAACCATAATTGGTAGATAGCAATCGCTATCTATCAAATTTTTTTCTCAAAGCATCAAGGCTGCTTTGAAAGTTATTTTTTGGTTGCGGCTTCGCCTGAACTCCTTTTTGATCATTCCTGTTTGAGGTTTGCGTGTTCACCGTTTGTGGTCTACCGCCTGAAGTATGGCGCACATTATCATCTTTCATGCTTAAGGAAACCCTTTTGCGCGCAGCGTCCACCTCAAGCACGGTTACTATTACTTGTTGATTAAGCTTTACCACTTCATTAGGATCGCTTACAAATTTGTTGGCAAGATGCGAAACATGTACAAGGCCGTCCTGCTTTACACCCACATCTACAAAAGCGCCGAAGTTGGTGATGTTGGTTACAATGCCCGGCACTTTCATGCCTGCTTTCAAATCTTCAATTGATGTTAAACCTTCGGCAAACCTGAATTCCTCGATAGCTTCGCGCGGGTCGCGGCCGGGTTTTTCCAGTTCTGTTATGATATCTTCAATCGTGTAGGTTCCTACGGTTTCAGACACAAAATCCTTTACCTTTATTTCTTTTCGCTTGTCGGTATTTTTAATAAGTTCTTCCACTGTACAATTTAGTTTTTGCGCCATGTATTCAACAAGTGAATAACTTTCGGGGTGTACGGCTGAATTGTCCAATGGGTTTCCCGCGTTAGGAATACGCAAAAATCCGGCGCACTGTTCGTAGGCTTTCGGGCCCAGCATGGAAACTTTCAATAACTCTTCACGCTTTTTAAATGCACCATTTTTATGACGATGCTCCACGATGTTTTTAGCAGTGGTAGCGGTTAATCCTGATACATACATCAGCAAATGTTTACTCGCTGTGTTTACATCCACGCCCACGTAGTTCACGCAGCTTTGCACCATGTTATCCAGGCTTTCTTTTAAACGGTTTTGATTTACATCATGCTGGTACTGGCCCACCCCAATGCTCTTCGCATCAATTTTTACCAGCTCACTTAACGGGTCTAACAATCTTCTGCCAATGCTAATGGCGCCACGAACCGTTACATCTTCATCAGGAAATTCCTCACGGGCCACTTCGCTTGCAGAGTAGATTGAAGCGCCACTTTCGTTTACCATAAAAATTAATACCGGCTTCCCAAAATCAATACTGCGCACCAATTTCTCGGTTTCTTTACTTGCTGTTCCGTTGCCATAACCGATTGCTTCAATATCGTATTGCTTCACTAATCTCTTTAAAGATTCGACAGCATCCATCCATTGGTTTTGCGGCGCGTGCGGAAAAATTGTTTCGTATTTTAGAAAGGCGCCGCTTTCATCCAGACAAACCACTTTACAACCTGTACGAAAGCCGGGGTCAATCGCTAAAATTCTTTTTTGCCCCAATGGTGATGCGAGCAATAGCTGGCGCAAATTTTCAGCAAAAACATGGATTGCTTCTTCATCCGCGCGGGTTTTGCTGTTCATACGAAACTCAGTTTCAATAGCAGGTTTCAACAACCTTGAATACGCATCTTCAATCGCTTGCTCCAATTGTTGAGACGCAGGGTTAGATGATGTTATAAAACTATTCTTCAGTTCACCAATGGCAAAATCTTTTTCAATGGAAATATCCATGATCAAAAACCCTTCTTTTTCTCCCCTTCTGATAGCTAAAATCCTATGAGATGGCGATTGCGACAGGGGTTCTTTAAAATCAAAATAGTCGCGGTATTTTTGTGCATCAGCCTCTTCTTTTTTAGTTGTTAACACTCGTGATGAAAATGAAGCATTCTCCTCAAACAGCGACCGAACAAGGGTTCTGGCCTGTTCACTTTCAGCTACCCACTCCGCCATAATATCGCGCGCGCCCTGTAAAGCTTCATTCAAATCTTTTACATTTTCACTAATGTACTTTGATGCCTCGGCTTGCACATCCATATTTTGCTGCCCGAATAATATCTTCGCCAAAGGTTCTAAACCTTTTTCAATAGCCACGCTGGCTTTGGTTTTACGTTTGGGTTTGTAAGGCAGGTAAATATCTTCCAATTCAGCTGAACTGATCGTAGTCTCAATTCTCTGTTTTATTTCCGGTGTAAGTTTTCCCGCTGCTTCAATTGTTTTTAAAACAGTTTCTTTGCGCTTGTCAAGGTCATCGTAGTATTTAATCTTGTCAATCACGTTGGCCACCTGTACCTCATCCATATTTCCTGTAGCCTCTTTGCGGTAGCGGCTAATAAAAGGAATGGTGGCGCCTTCTGTATGAAGTTGCTCCAGATTCCCTACGTTTTTTACAGGCAGTGAAAGATCAGTAGCAATTTGTTGTATGTATTTAAAATCCATTCTCTGTTTTAATTTGGGGTGCAAATGTATGAAGCAAAGAATGGAAAAAAAATTCTATTGAAAATACTTTTCCACTATTATCTTTTCCGCTTGTTCCACCAAATAATTGTACCGGTCACGGGCAAGCTTGTTGCGATGAGGCAGCAGATGAAATAAATAATCTTGGAGAACAAACCATAAATTTCGCCGGTGTGCAGGGGCTTGATGCTCGCTGCAATTTTTTCACCAAAGGTTTTATCCTTAAATTTTTCAATCTTTAAAATCTCTCCGGAGTATTGATCAATGCTTACTTTATCAGTGCCAGTTACGTTAAAAGCCGCTTCGTTATTTTTTGTAAAAACGTACACGCCCTTGCCGTCTTCCGGCAGGCTGATGCGTGTCACACCCTTTTGAGGAAGCGCTTTATAAACAGAATCCAATGCATTTTCCAGAGCGATGGTATTACCAGGCAATATTTTCGATATAAGCGGTTTACCACCGCCTCTTTGCATCACGGGTGCCCCTAATACATTACTCAACCCTTTTTTATACCAATCAAATGACCAGCAAAGACCGGTGAGCGACATCACTAATAAAATAATAAAAGAATAAAACCCAAGTACATTATGAAGATCGTGATTAATGCGTTTCCCTTTTCCGCTGAACATAATTACAAGGCCCTGTTTCCAGTAGCGCAACCTCCGCGGTAACCACAGTATCAACCCTGACAATATTAGAAACGTGAAAATGATTGTTGCTATACCAACGATGATCCTTCCGGTTTTTTGCTCCATCAGCAGCCAGCGGTGCATTTTCATTACAGTGAGAAAAAACTTTCCGGTACCCGTTTCATTGCTTCCCATAACTGTTCCGCTGTAAGGGTGTACCAACACCTGTTTTCCCCTATCATTTTCAGTGCCATTCTTTTTTTCTAAAGGTTTTAATGAGAACGTCCAATATCGGTTAGTTTTTGGGAGAATTAAAATACTTGTCACTTTCGCTTTTTCGCTTCGGCTCACTCTTGCAACAATGCTATCTGCGTTCATCATTCCAATACCCGATGGCTCTTCAAAATAATACTTGTGCCTGTTCAGGGCTTCGTCAATTTCGGTGCGGAACGTATAAATTGTACCCGTAAGGCATACAATAAATAAAACGATACCGCTCCCCAGGCCCAACCACAGGTGCAGGTCGTTCATCAATTTTCTAAACCGATAGTTCATAGAGCGCGAAAATACATTTGGGCGCAAAGCTGCAGTTTCGAAATGCGGAAAAAGCTTTATCGAAAATGGGAAAAATTAAAAGACGAGAATAAAAAACTGATCGCTTTCTCTGGTATTTTATGTTTTATATCATAATTTCACGGATTTAAAATCACAAACACTCTTTAAAGTAAAAAGTAACTTTGTTCAGTGAGAAAAGTAACCGCCATACTATTTCTTTTTGTTGTTATGCTCTCTATGATGCATATCGCAGAGTTTTTTAAAATCAATAACTTCATCAAACATTACACCGAGCATAAATTAACAGAACAGCAAATGACTTTATGGGAATTCATTACGCTGCATTACATGAACGGCGACGTGGAAGATGCTGATTATAAACAGGACATGCAATTGCCTTTTAAGGAACTCGCCAATCATGGCAATATCAATATCACTTTAGATCAGCCTCGTCAGGCAATAAATATCAAACCTAATATTGAAATTACTTTCAGAAAGTTCCTACATCGTAACCTTTCAATACCCGCTAACTTCTATACCACCAACATCTGGCAACCTCCAAGGGCTTAGTTTGATTATTTGACCGGCTGTAGAATATATATCAGCTTCGTTGTGTCACTCACTTTAACACCTGTGCAGGAATGAACCAGTTGAAAGTGTAACCACAGTTGCATTATGGCCGGTTACCATTCAAAGAATAATCTCTCATTCACAAAATTTCTTCAAAATGCTGAACAGGATTATTGAATTTTCTATAAAAAACAAGCTAATCATTGGCTTGCTAACCCTCGCCCTTATTGGTTTTGGGGCCTATGAAACCACCAAACTTCCCATTGACGCGGTTCCTGATATTACCAATAACCAGGTACAGGTTATTACGGTAGCTCCCGCTTTGGGTGCAACCGATATTGAACGGCTCATTACCTTCCCCATCGAACAGGCAAATAGTAATATTTCCGGTATCACTGAGATCAGAAGTTTCTCAAGATTTGGCTTATCTCTGGTTACAATCGTTTTCACTGATGCAACTGATGTGTACTGGGCAAGGCAACAGGTGAGTGAAAGATTGCAAACGGTACAAACCCAAATACCCGCTGGCATCGGTACGCCCGAATTAGGACCAATAAGTACTGGACTCGGTGAAATTTACCAATACGTTGTAAAGCCCAAACCCGGCTACGAGCACCGGTACGATGCCGTTGAATTGCGCACCATTCAGGACTGGATCATTCGAAGGCAATTGCTTGGTGTGAAGGGTGTAGCTGAGGTAAGTAGTTTCGGTGGAAAGCTAAAACAATACTCGATCGCTGTTTACCCTAACCGGTTAAATGCTTATAACATCACAATCAATGATGTTTTTGCTGCACTTGAAAGCAATAATCAAAACACCGGTGGCGCTTATATTGAGAAAGGGCCTACCGTTTTATACATCCGCAGTGAAGGGCTGATTGGCAGCGTGGAAGATGTGCAAAATATCGCGATTAAAAATACCACGTCAGGCACGCCGCTTTATATCAGAGACGTTGCGGATGTAAAGATTGGCTATGCGACGCGATACGGTGCCATGACTTACAATGACCAGGGGGAAGTTGCAGGCGCGATTGTAATGATGCTGAAAGGCGCGAATAGCAGTGAGGTGATCAAAGCCGTGAAAGAACGGGTTGAAAAAATTCAAACCATATTACCTGACGGTGTTATGATTGAACCCTTTCTCGATCGCACAAAAATGGTAAATAATGCCATCAGCACCGTGGAAAAAAATCTGCTTGAAGGTGCACTCATCGTGGTTTTTGTACTGGTACTTTTTCTCGGCAACCTTCGCGCAGGTATGCTGGTAGCCTCGGTAATTCCGCTTTCGATGCTTTTTGCCATCATTATGATGAATACATTTGGCGTGAGCGGAAACCTTATGAGCCTTGGTGCGCTTGATTTTGGGCTGATTGTTGACGGAGCGGTGATCATTGTTGAAGCTGTGATGCACAGGCTTACCCATAGTAAACATTTCATGAATGTGCAAAAATTATCTCAACCCCAAATGGATGATGAAGTAAAAATATCTGCGAGCAAAATGATGAACAGCGCGGTGTTTGGTCAGATCATTATTCTTATCGTTTATCTGCCTATATTTTCGCTGGAAGGCATTGAAGGTAAAATGTTCAAACCCATGGCGCAGACGGTAGCGTTCGCCTTAATTGGTGCTTTCATTCTTTCGCTCACTTATATTCCTATGATGAGTGCATTGACGTTAAGTAAAAAAATAAAACATGAGTCCAACCTCTCCGACAAAGTAATGGCAAAGCTTGAACGCGTATATCAAAAAATCCTATCATCCGTTCTTGGGTTTCCTAAAACCGTCATCGGCTCTGTGGTGGTGCTTTTTATCGTTGCCGTTTTTATTCTTTCCCGTTTAGGAGGAGAGTTTATTCCTTCGCTTGAAGAAGGAGATTTTGCCGTTGACACCAGAGTTTTAACCGGAAGCAATTTGTCAACAACAATCAAGTACACACAACAGGCCGCACATGTTCTAAAATCGCGTTTCCCGGAAGTGGAAAAAGTTGTAACAAAAATCGGTAGCGGCGAAGTTCCCACAGATCCAATGCCAATGGAGGCAAGCGATATGATGGTCATTTTGAAAGACAAGAAACATTGGACCTCAGCCAAAAATTTTAATGACATGGCGGATAAAATGGGTAAAGCACTTCAAGATGTACCAGGTATCACCGCCAGCTTTCAATACCCGGTACAAATGCGGTTTAATGAGTTGATGACCGGAGCGCGGCAGGATGTGGTTTGCAAAATATTTGGTGAAAATCTCGACTCACTTGCTAACAACGCTGAAAGGCTTGGCAGGGTCGTAAGTTCGGTTCGGGGTACGCAAAACCTGTACGTGGAGGCCGTGACGGGAATGCCGCAAATTATAATCAAATACAACCGGCCATTGATTGCACAATATGGTTTATCAATTGCTGATGTGAACAGGGTTGTGAATACTGCGTTCGCCGGCCAGTCTGCAGGCTTATTGTTTGAAGACGAAAAACGTTTTGACCTGGTGGTTCGCCTTGCGGCGGATGAAAAGAAAAACCTTGAGGATGTTCAGAATCTCCTCATTCCCACACCCACAGGTACTCAAATTCCGTTGTATCAATTAGCTGATGTGGGAATTAAAGACGGCCCTAATCAGATTCAGCGCGAGGACGCCAAACGTCGCGTCATTGTTGGGTTTAATGTGCGTGACCGCGACGTGGAAAGTGTTGTAACAGAACTCCGCGAAAAAGTGGAGGCACAGTTAAGATTTTCCCCGGGTTATTATGTTACTTGAGGCGGTTCATTCGAAAACCTGAACGAAGCAAAGGGCAGGCTGTTGGTTGCAGTGCCGGTTTCGTTGATACTCATCTTCATCCTTCTTTATTTTGCGTTCAAATCGGTAAAACATGCGCTATTGATTTATACCGCCATCCCGCTGTCTGCAATTGGAGGTATTTTATTGCTTGCCGCAAGAGGTATGCCTTTTAGTGTAAGCGCTGGCGTGGGTTTCATTGCATTGTTTGGCATCGCGGTATTAAACGGCATCGTGCTTATTGCTGAATTTAATCGCCTGCGAAAAGACGGCATAACCGATCTGCGGCGCATCGTTTTAATGGGCACAAAAATTCGCCTTCGACCTGTATTGATGACGGCTTTCGTTGCCTCCCTCGGGTTTCTGCCGATGGCATTGAGCAACGGTGCAGGCGCTGAAGTGCAAAGGCCTTTAGCAACCGTTGTGATTGGCGGCCTGATGATCGCAACCTTGCTTACACTCGTTGTGTTGCCCATTTTGTACGTTATGTTTGAAAAAGGATTCAGTTTTAAAAAAACAGACATAGTCAATAATCAATAAATCTCTTTTTATGATCTCAGGTTCTGAATATATTTCATCCCGGTTGCCCGGCTTTTCCGTAGGCAGGCATCGCAATCTTCTGCGACAGAATTTCTACTACCGTTTTAGAATAACTTTATTAATATCGGCCATATTCTTTTTTCCGGTGATTGTTTACAGTCAATCTAAAATTTCGTTGAGCGAAGCAATCGAAATAGCGACGAAAAATAACCTTTCATTAAACAACGAACGTTTAAAAACAGAACATGCAAAGGCTTTGATTAAATCCGCAGCTAACATCCCTGGAACCCAGCTGAATACCGAGTTTGGGCAATTCAACAGTTCCTTTTTTGATACCAGGTTTTCTGTGTCGCAATCCTTTGCAATGCCCGCCGTTTATAATCGTCAAAAAGAATTGTTCACAAAGGATTGGGAAGCAACGATGCTAAATGTTTCAATGAAACAATACGAGTTGAAGAAAGCGATAACAGAAACTTTTTACAGTCATTTGTATTTACAGGAAAAAGAAAAGCTATTGATTACAATCGATTCTTTATACGCTAATCTTTTGCAAAAAGCCAACATGCGTTTACAAAAAGGTGAAAGCAACATACTTGAAAAAACTACTTTCGAGACCCAACGAACCGCCATAGCGCTGCAACTCACCCAGTCGAAACAACAAATGCAAATGATTGAAGAAATCTTTCAGTTGCTTTTAAATACCGACCAAAAACACATACCTGCGGGCAATCTTAAAATGGTTGAACAAGACCTGACCGATCTATCAACCATTCAGAACCACCCTGCATTAAAGGTAGCGGCGCAACAACAACAAATTGCAAAGGCCAATACCGATGTGGAAAGATCAAAATTACTTCCGGAACTGGTGGCAGGTTACAACAACATGAGTGTCCAGGGCACAGGTGCGGACGATATTAATTACAGCGCAGGCCACAGGTTCCACTCAGGGCAAATAGGAATTGGCATCCCCATTTTTACCGGCGCTCAAAAAGCAAGAGTTAAAGCAAGCCGTATTAATGAGCAGGTTGCCGAGAATAATTTTAATATCGAAAAACAGTCGTTGCAAAACTCATACTTAAAATACCTGGCACAATACCGGCAAAATAGCAATATGCTTGAGCTTTACCAAAATGGGTATTTAAGGAATGTTACTATTATAAAAGAAACAGCGAACAGGCAATTTTTAAACGGGGAGATCAACTACCTTGAATTTGTAATGCTCCTAAACCAGGCAATCAATATTCAGAGCGGTTATATTGATTTATTGAACGAACATAACAAAAGTGTAGTAGCGCTGATCTATTTAAATAAATAATAATTAAAGAGGAAAACGTAATGTTTTAAAGGTGTTTGTATAAATATTGCTGATTGCAAAAACCGACAAAATTGAAACATTATTATTCCACATATTGAATAATCCTGAAAATATTAGATATGAAGAAGAAGAACTATATTGGTTTACTTAAATCAAAAATGCATTTCACAATTTTGTATTGCCTTTTGCCAATAGCCTTTAGCCTCTTTTCGTGCGGAGCTAAAGTTGAAGAAGAATCGCCAAAAAACGAAGACGAAAACATCGTCACCGTCACTGATGCACAATATAAAAACGCGGACATTATTATTTCTTCGATTGAAGACAAAGAAATTTCTTCCGTATTAAAACTCAACGGCAAAATTGATGTACCTCCACAAAACATGGTATCTGTTTCTGCACCTCTGGGTGGTTATTTAAAAAGTACAAATTTGTTACCCGGTTTGCACGTAAGTCGCGGACAGGTGATTGCCAGAATGGAAGACCTACAATATGTACAACTTCAGCAGGACTACCTATTGGCAAAAACAAAACTTCAATTTGCCGAGCAGGATTATAAACGCCAACTAGAACTCAATCAAAGCCAGGCCAGCAGCGACAAAGTGATGCAGCAGGCTCAAACGGAAGCAAATACTCAACGTATTCTCATGAATTCCATCGCGCAGCAATTAAGGCTTGTGAATATAGATCCCGCAGCCGTGAATACCGGACGCATCACAAGAACTACCAATGTTTACTCTCCTATCTCCGGGTTTGTAACTAAAGTCAATGCTAATATTGGCAAGTATATCAGCCCCTCAGAAGTGATGTTTGAACTTGTTAATCCTAACGACATACATCTAAATTTGAAAGTATTTGAAAGGGACATCAGAAAACTATATATCGGCCAAAAGCTGTTCGCGTACACAAATACAAATCCTGAAAAAAAATATCATTGTGAAATTATTCTTATCAACAAAGATGTAACAGCCGATGGCACCACCGAAGTACATTGTCATTTTTTCAACTACGACCCCTCATTAATACCCGGTATGTATATGAATGCCGAAGTGCAGTTAGATACCAAAACAGTTAAAGCCCTACCCGATGATGCCATTGTAACCTTTGAAGGAAAGCAATACATTTTTGAACAGATTGGCGATAAAAAATTTGAAATGAAGGAGGTGAACCTTGGTAATAAAGAATATGCTTTTACCGCAATCATAAATGCAGACAGCCTGGTGGGGAAAAAAATTGTGGTGCAGGGCGCTTATGCCTTGCTAATGAAACTTAAAAATAAAGAAGAGTAATTTTAGGTTCCAAAGTTTTGAAAAATATACTACAAGAAAAACAAAATATGCATTTAGAAAAACATTATGTGAACCGCGTTGGCTGGTTGAGAGCGGCAGTTTTGGGCGCTAATGACGGAATCCTTTCAACAACAAGTTTGGTCATTGGTGTGGCCGCTGCAAGTTCCACTCGCGAACCAATTTTGCTGGCGGCATTGGCCGGGCTTGTTGCAGGGGCAATGTCAATGGCAGCGGGCGAATACGTATCAGTGAGTTCACAGGAAGATACAGAACAGGCTGATATAGCACGGGAAAAAAGGGAACTGGAAACCATACCGGAGATCGAATTAAAAGAGTTGGCAAAAATTTATGAAAAGCGGGGTTTAACAAAAGAGCTGTCATTGCAGGTTGCCGAGCAACTAACGGCGCATGATGCATTGGACGCCCATATCCGCGACGAATTAGGCATTAATGAAATCACAACTGCAAAACCTTTGCAGGCAGCTTTTGCATCATTTGGTTCATTTGTGGCGGGCGGGCTTTTGCCGTTTCTGGTTGCCATGTTTGCACCCGTGAAGCAAATGATTTTTTACGAATACGCGATGGCAATCATTTTCCTAATTGTTCTGGGCGCCATAGCCGCAAAAACAGGTGGCTCGAGCATCAGGAAAGCTGTGATAAGAATCAGCGTGTGGGGTACAATAGCAATGATTGCAACGGCCTTGGTCGGACATTTTTTTGGCGTGAACATAGGTTGATTGACCGCATTGCCTAATTCTTTTTTTTGAGGATTTTAAATTTGACGGGCGTTTAAAAAATCTCTCAAATGTATCAGCATTCTAAGCCCGAAGGCATATATTTGAATGATACAAAAATTTACAACCACTTAATTGTTATGTCAAATGAAGACGAGAAAGATCACACTATCTGAACAGGAGATTCCCGAAAAATGGTATAATATTGTTGCGGACATGCCCAACAAGCCGCTACCTCCCCTGCATCCCGGCACTAAGGAACCGATTGGCCCGGACGCACTGGCGCCACTATTTCCGCAGGAATTAATCATGCAGGAAGTGAGCACCGAAAAATGGATCACCATTCCTGATGAAGTAAGAAATATTTACAGCATCTGGAGGCCTACTCCAATGTTTCGTGCGTACGAGTTAGAAAAAGCGTTAGATACGCCTGCTAAAATTTATTACAAATATGAAGGTGTTAGTCCCGCAGGTTCCCATAAGCCAAACACTGCTGTGCCGCAGGCGTACTATAATAAGCAGGAAGGTGTAAAAAGGATTACTACCGAAACGGGGGCGGGTCAATGGGGTAGTGCTTTAAGTTTTGCCTGTAATAAGTTTGATATTGACCTTGAAGTGTACATGGTGAAAGTTTCTTACGAAGGAAAGCCATACCGAAAAGTGATGATGAATACCTGGGGGGCTAATGTAATCCCCTCACCTTCTACAAATACCGAAGCCGGTAAAAAAATTCTTGCTGATGACCCCAACAGCCCGGGTTCTTTGGGTATTGCCATCAGCGAAGCTGTGGAAAGAGCCGCCCAGCGCGAGGATACAAAGTACTCATTAGGCAGCGTGTTAAACCACGTTTTACTGCATCAAACTGTTATCGGGCTCGAAGCTGTAAAACAAATGGAAAAAGCCGGTGACATGCCCGATGTTGTAATTGCCCCTTTTGGTGGCGGATCAAATTTCGCCGGTATATCTTTCCCTTTTTTAAGATTGAATTTTGAAGAAGGTAAAAAAATCAGGTGCATCGCCAGCGAGCCAACTTCCTGCCCCAAATTAACGCGCGGCATTTTTCGATATGATTTTGGTGATACGGTGGGAATGACGCCACTCCTTCCCATGTATACTTTGGGCCACAATTTTATACCCGAACCCATTCATGCCGGCGGATTGCGTTATCACGGCGCTGGCGTAATCGTAAGCCAGCTTTTGAAAGACGGTTTGATTGAAGCCTCCGCTCACGACAATATTGAGGTTTTTGAAGGCGGAATGCTATTTGCAAAAACTGAAGGAATTATTCCCGCTCCCGAATCTACACACGGCATTGCCACGGCAATTAAAGAAGCAAAATGATGTAAAGAAGAAGGCAAATCAGAAACAATTCTGTTCAATCTTTCGGGCCATGGAGATTTTGATATGAAAGCCTACCAGGATTATATGGCAGGTAAAGTGGTGCGCCATGAATTAACCGATCAGGAAATTCAGGAGTCATTAAGCCAGTTGGATACTCCGGTTATTTAATTGTGTGGCTGAATACCAGGAATTAGGATCATACTGAAAAACAGGTTGTAAAATCCTGTGTAATACAGATGAATAAAGAACTTGACGGAAGTTTGGTGAAAGTGGTTTCGCCAAACTTTTTTATTTTAAAAAAGGGAAAGAAGAACGAGGCCGGGTTTTCAGTTTTATGATTTTATTGCCTTATGCAACATGTGTCCCAAATTAGTATTTTATAAAAGGAAACACCGCAAAAAAACTTTGAACCTGGTAACACCTCAGAACCTCGCACCTATATAATGCGGCAACATTGCCCTCCAGGTAGGCCAATCGTGCGGATAATTCGGGCCCCAGTTGTCAAAATCATACCAAATACCTTTTTCATAAAGCAGCTTTGCAAACTCCCCTCCTGCCCGCGG
>ERZ778022.2855-NODE-2855-length-17227-cov-4.484801_pt1 | contig 17227 bp, 15 predicted proteins | sample MGYA00375752_ERZ778022 | MGnify/ENA primary metagenome ERZ778022 (study PRJEB29350, sample SAMN05389826) | bioreactor metagenome | isolation source: Thiocyanate bioreactor | place: South Africa: University of Cape Town | collected 2014-04-04 ... | reverse complement strand
TCCCACTGGTTCTTCAGCTCGTTGGCCTTGAGCGCCTCGACGGCGTACATCTCGTGCATGAGCTGATGGTCGTACTTGCGGAAGTAGCCGGGACGCGTCTTGAGCAGATCGAACTTCGGCTCCTTCTCGAGGTGCTCGATGATCTGCACGGCCTCGATGGACTTCGCATCATTCATGGCCTGCGCGAGGATCTTGAGCGCGATGTAGTCGCCCCAGGCCTGGTTCTCGGGGGGCTTCTTGTAGCGGGCCGTGAAGTCCGCCACGAACTTCTTGGAGCCGGCCGTATCGATCAGATGGTGCCAGACCAGTGGCCACGTGCCGAAGAAATTGCCCTTGCCTGCGCCCCAGGCGACGGCGGTATCGAAACCGAAGCCGGCGACCGGGAACTCCAGTCCGAACTCCGAGTACTGCTTCAGAAAGTTCGTAATCTGGTTGCCGGCGAGGTTCGACACGACGAGATCGGGCTTGCTGTTCCGGATCTTCGTCAGGATGCTCGAGAAATCGGAGAGATCGGTCGGTACGAGCTCGTCAGCTGCGAACTGGCCGCCGTTCTGCTCCATGAACCTCTTGGCGACGCGAAGCAGATCGTGCCCGAAGGCGTAGTCGGCGGTCAGCGAGTACCACTTCTTGCCTTTGACCATGTTGCCGGCCAGCAGCGATCGCCCGACCGTCTTCACATACATCGAGTTCTGGCTCTCGACGTGGAACATGTACCGGTTGCAGTTCGAACCGCGCAACGCATCGGAATTGCCGCCCGTGTTGACGAACAGGTTCTTGGTGCGCTGCGCGACCTGCGCAATCGTCAGACACGAAGCCGACGAAATCTCACCGACGATGCAGGCGACCTTGTCGCGCTCGATCATGCGCTCGGCCTTCGTGGAGGCCGTCTGCGGGTTGACCGAATCTTCCTTGAGCAACTCGATCTTGCGCCCGAGCACGCCGCCCGCGGCATTGATCTCGTCGGCTGCCTGATCGGCGGCCATGACGGCGTAGTCCCCGAGCACACCGAGAAAACCGGTCCGCGGCGTCAGGTGGCCGATACGGATCACATCGGCTTGGGCGCGGCTGATGGCGGGAAAACCCGAAATGCCCGCAACTGCAGCCGTCGCACCGGCGCCCTTGATGAGCGCACGACGCGTAGGACGAAAGAGCTTCTTCATAGCGCGACCTCCTCGTAGCGTTTCTCATTCCCCATGGCTGGCCTCTTGAACGGGCCTTGCCGTAGTCTGTGATCACAGTTAGCAAGGTACGGAACCGTTTGTCCAGCCAGGAGCCGAGGAAATAGCGGTGGGCAGCCCTGCACGCGCGCGCGCATCGGAAGAAGCCGCGGGAACGCTGGCCGATCGCGTATATCGTTCTTTGGCCGATCGCCTCATGGCTGGGCGTGCCGCACCCGGTGACAAGCTCTCGCTGCGTGCCGTGGCCGACACGCTCGGGGTCTCCATGATGCCCGTGCGCGCAGCCGTGTCACGCCTGACGGCCGAAGGTGCGCTCGAGGTTCTGCCAAAGCGTGCCGTGACGGTGCCGCTCATGCGAGCAGATCAGTTTCGCGACATCACCCGCGTGCGCATCGAGATCGAGGGCGCGGCGGCTGCCATGGCCTGCCACGGTGCCGATCGCTCGGATCTCGCCACGATCGCCGAGCGAGAGCGTACGTTCCGCGCCATCAGCCGCGAGCGCGCGCCCGATCTGGCACGCGCCGTCGCCGCCAATCAGGAGCTCCACTTCGCGGTCTATCGGGCAGCAAAGTCGCCGGAGCTGCTGGCCATCATCGAGCGGCTGTGGCTGCGCGTGGGCCCGATCCTGAATTTCGATCTTCGTGGATCGCCCGAGCGGATCAAGATGGGTGATGCTGTAAAATGCCACCAGGCGCTTCTGTCCGCCTTGCGGGCCGGCGATCCGGAGGTTGCACGCGCAGCCATCGCAGGCGACATTCGCAGCGCTGCGGAGTTCATCCTTTCAAGTGGTCGTCTGGCGAGCGGCATCGAGGGCGGACATCCGACACCACCCGAAGCCGTCGGTGGCGCCCAGGAACCCAGGCGAACGCCTCAAGGAGCTCGCCATCGACCGTGACTTGAAGATCCTCGCGATCTCGGGCGAGCGGATGCTCGCGCCGAGGACATCATCCACGGCGCACATCACGACCGGCATCGCTGCCCGCAAACGACATATCGCGCGCATGATGCGGTAGCACAAAGACTTCCCCATCACGCGGCGGCGTGTTCACGCGAGCCGGCCAATCATAGACGGATGCCAGAAGATCGTCCGTGAGGACGTCACGCGGAGAGCCCACCGCCCGCACTTTTCCCTTGGCGAGGACGACCAGCACATCGGCCCACGCCGCCGCCAGATTGAGATCGTGCAGGACCAGCACCACGGTCAGCCCAGCCGTCGCGAGAACCCGGCATAGCGCCATCACCTGCGTCTGCTGGGCCGGGTCGAGGCTCGCGGTCGGCTCGTCGAGCAAAATGATCTGCCCCTCGGCGCCGTGCCGGCGGGCAGCACGCAGTTGACACAGCGCGCGAGCAATGTGCACGCGCTGCCGCTCGCCACCCGACAGCTCGAGATAATTGCGCGCCTCGAACCCCGCGAGCCCGACGGTCGCGAGAGCCCCGACGGCGATCTCAGGGCTCGCATCGAGGCCGAAGCCGGGGACGCTCGCGCCCAGCATGACGACCTCGCCAACCGTGAAAGGAAATCCGAGGCTCGCTCCCTGCGCGACGAGCGCGCGGCGCTCGGCAAGCTCCCGCGGCCTGAAGTCGGTGATGTTGCGCCCATCCAGGGCTGCCGTTCCCTTGGATGCGCGCCACACGCCCGAGGCAACCTTGAGCGCAGTTGATTTGCCGGCGCCATTGGGTCCGATCAGCACGGTCACGCGGCCCGGCTCGAGCGCCATGTCGACGTCCGCAATGAGCGTGCGTCCACCACGCATCACCGTCACACCGCTGAGCTCGATCCGGCCCATCAGTCCGCCCCCGCGACGCCGCGCGACAGCACGAGATGCAGGAACACCGGACCGCCGATCACGGCCATCACGATGCCGAGTGGCAGCTCCGCCGGGGCAACGATGATCCGCGCCACGACGTCGGCACCCACCACCAGTGCCGCGCCGAGCACCGCGCTGACGGGCAGCACCATGCGATGGTCCGGCCCTGTGAGCAGGCGCACGAAGTGCGGCACGACCAAGCCCACGAAGCCGACGATCCCGGCCACGGCCACCGCCGCGCCCACGGCTGCTGCCGTCGTCACCACGATCACCAGCTTGACCCGCTCGACCGCAATGCCGAGGTGGTAGGCCTCTGCCTCGCCGAGCAGAAATCCATTGAGCGCGCGCGCGAGCGATGGCGTGACGATCGCCAGAGCCGCGACGAACGGCAAAATGGCCGTCACTTTGGTCCAGCTCGAGCCGGCGAGGCTGCCCATCGACCACAGTGTCAGGTCGCGCAGCTCGCGATCGTCACTGACATAAGCCATGAGGCCGGTCAGCGCCCCGGCAATGGCCGCGATCGCGACGCCCGACAGCAGCAGCGTCGCAACCGACAGCGCGCCTCCGCGATTGGCGATCCAAACCAGCACCAGCGAGGTCACGAGACCGCCGACGAACGCCGCCACCGGCAGCGCGTAGAAGCCAAACACGCGCATCCATGCGAGTGCCGGCGTCGCGCCGAGCGCGATGATCGCGACCGCGGCCAGCGCTGCCCCCGAGGAAACGCCGATCAAGCCCGGGTCGGCCAGAGGGTTGCGAAAAAGGCCTTGCATCATCGCGCCCGCAACAGCCAGCGCGCTGCCGACGAAGGCGCCGAGCAGCATCCGCGGCAGCCGGATGCCGAACAGCACGAGATGCTCGCGGCGCAGCAGCGGATCGGTGATATCGCCGCCGATACCGGCCATCAGCGCACGCGGCAGCGAACCGAGCGTTATGCCCGTCGGGCCGACGGCAAGCGAGGTAATTGCCACGATGACGAGCGCGACGCCTGCAATCGGCAGAACCCACCGGCCGCGTGGCTTCGGTAGCGAAGCGACCTGTGCGCCCAGCGCCATCGGATCGATGCGCGTCTCGACGCGGTTCATCCCTTCGATCCTCGGGCTCTGGCGCTCTGCGCGGGCGCCTGGAGCTGCCTCATGAGGTCGCTCGCGGCCGCCGGCGCGCGTGGGCCGAAGCCGAGAATATAAAGACCGTCCATCTCGATCAGGTGCCGATCACGGCCGGCGCGCGTCGCCGAAATGCCGGGCACCGACAGTATCTCCTGTGCGGGGCTCGGCCCGGACGACCGGCTCATCACGACGATGATCTCGGGGTCCATGGCGATGATAGCCTCCTCGGAGACGGGTTTGAAACCCTTGAGGCTCATCGCCACGTTGCGTGCGCCGGCAAGGCGCAGCATGACGTCGGCGCTCGTATCGGCACCTCCGACGATGGCACGCCCACCCTGCACACTGAGCACGAACAGGACGGCCGGGTTGCGCGGCAGGCGGCCCCGCGCCTCCGCGAGGTCTGCAAAGCCCTTCTCGATGCGGGCAGTAAGCGCGTCACCGGCAGCGGCTTGTCCGAGCTTGCCGGCGATCGCACGGACGCGCTTCGTCAGTGCCTCGACATTGGGATCGTCGTTGCCCTCGAAATACTCGATGCCGCTGGCCGTGAGCGCGCGCTCCACCCCCGGCGGGCCGGCCTTGTCGCTCGCGATGATCGCATCCGGCGCGACCGAAAGTACGCCTTCGGTCGACAGGGCGCGAAAATAGCCGACATTCTTGTGAGTCTTGAGTGCTTCCGGCGGGAACTGACTGGTCGAATCGACAGCGATGAGCCGATCGCCAGCACCGAGCTCGTAGAGGATCTCAGTGACAGCGCCGCCGATCGAAAGGATGCGTGACGGCTCCTTCGCCTGGGCCGTCGGTCCGCCAGCGAGTGCAATTGCGGCCGCAGCAGCCAGCAAAAATCGCTTGCATCGGTAAAGCATCATCGCGCGCGCCTTCTGCCAGTTCTTGAAAGTGAGCGTGCTGTTCGCCGCGGCCTTCAGGCGATGGGCCTCGCCGCTGTGGGCGATGACGGGTTCGGCCGGCGGCTTTGCATTTGGCTCGCTTGATTGTACGATCCATTGCTAGTGCCTTTGAGGCCACTTCCCATCTCCATCCCGCCACTGCTCATGCCATCTTATACTTGACTGTATCAGTCAAGAAAAATAGATTGCTTGGGCCGTTGGCAACCGCCGCGAAAAGCAGCGGGCACGCTTTCGGCATCGAGCCCGCCCGCGACAGCTCTCGAAGCCTCGTCAGCCAGCCAGACCAAGCACGCACTTTTGAAGAGATGGCCGCGACTCGTTCCGGCCAGGGGGTTCATTGGGGGTTGGCAATGACGACGCTATGGAGGCGGGCGCTGCTCGCAACGGCATCAACTTTGGCACTATCGACGACGACGGTCGGACCGGCGTCGGCGCAGGAGATCCAACTCGACGGCATCATCGTGACCTTCTCGCGCACGATGCAGTCGGCGATCGACGCGATGGCGGGATCGAGCACCATCGGCCGCGAGCAGATGGACGAGCAGTTCCAGCCGAGCTCGATCACCGAAGTGCTCTCGACAATACCTGGCGTAAGCACGGACGGCACGACTCGCGATCCGGGCGTGGCGGTCAACATTCGCGGCCTGCAGGACTTCGGCCGCGTGAACATGCTGATCGAAGGTGCGCGGCAGAACTTCCAGCGCAGCAGCCACGGGCCGAACGGGGTCATGTACGTCGAGCCGGAAATGCTGCAGCGCGTCGACATCACGCGCGGCCCGACAGCGACCATCTACGGCTCCGGCGCGATCGGCGGCGTCGCGGCTTTCGAGCTGCTTGATGCCGACGCGATCCTGCGCGCCGGCGAATATGCCGCGATCCGCAACCGCACCACCTACTCGACCAACGGCAATGGCTGGCTCGAAAGCGTGACAGGCGCCGCCCGCTCCGCCACCTTCGATGTCGTCGGCCAGCTCAACGGCCGCTGGGACGGCAACTACAAGGACGGCAACGGGACCACGGTGCGGGATACTGAGAAAGATGTGACGTCCGGGATGGTAAAGGCGCGCTGGCGCCCGGCCATCGGCCATCAGATCACCGGTACCGTCGTCAACTACAACGCCGACTTCATGGACTGCGCGGCCGCCACCAGCGGCACGCGGCGCACATCCGAGCTCGAGAATCTGCAGTTCACCTTGGGCTACACGTTCAAGCGTGACGACACGCCGATGCTCGACTTCAGCGCGAAGGCCTATCGCAACTCGACGCTGCTCACCCAGACGCGCATCGGCACCGGCACGGTCTTCGAGCCGATCGGCTCACGCCGTAGCTTCGATGTCGTGACGACCGGCTTCGACGTCTTCAATACGTCCCGCTTCAACTTTGGCGGCGGGACTACGTTCGCCCTGACGTACGGCGTCGACGGCTTCGAGGACAAGGTCGTCACGAGCGACCCGAACGGCGGCGGCGACGAGCTGACGCCGAGCGGCCGGCGATCGGTTGTCGGCGCGTTCGTTCAGGGGCACCTGAAGCTCGGCATGGTGGATGTCATCTCCGCGCTTCGCTACGACAGCTACGAGCTCGAGGGCGGCGGCACGAAGCTCAGCGGCGATCGCGTGTCACCGAAGATCACTGTCGGCGTAACGCCGGTCAAAGGCTTCCAGATCTTCGGCACTTATGCTGAAGGCTATCGCGCCCCGGCGGTCACCGAGACATTGATCAATGGCCTTCATCCATTGCCAGCGCCGTTCCCGCTGCTGCCGAATCCCAACCTGAAGCCCGAGACGGCCCAGACGCTCGAGGCCGGCGTCAACCTGAAGTACGACAACATCTTCCGCCAGGGCGATGCCTTCCGCGCCAAGTTCGTGGCCTTCCACAACGAGGTGCAGGACTACATCGGCTTCAGGGTCGTCAGTCCGGATCCGGTCCCATTCGGCACGTACCAGTACCAGAACTTCACGTCCGTGACGCTCGATGGCGTCGAGCTCGAGGCCACGTACGACGCACGCACGTGGTTCATCGGTCTCGCCGCGAGCCACATCCGCGGCACCGACGACGACACAGGCCTCGGCCTCTCGTCCGTTCCCGCCGACCAGATCGTGGTCACGGGTGGCGTCCGCATGTTCGACAACAAGTTGGTGGCCGGCGGACGCGTGCGTTTCGTGGCTTCGCAGCATCGGGTGGCAGATGCAGCACTCGCGTCCGACGCCTACAACATCGTCGATCTGTTCGGGCAGTACATCGTCAGTGACAGCACGACCTTGAACCTCAACATCAACAATCTGTTCGACGTCGCCTATCGCCCGTTCCTGACCCAGCTCAACGATCCGGGGTTCAATGCGCGGCTCGGCGTCACGATCAGGCTCGGCGCCAACTAGTGGAATGATGCGGCAGCGTACGCTCCTGCGCAGCGCTGCAAATCGAACTGGCGATGGGCGGTTGTGCTACCGCCCATCGTCTCGTTTCTCGGAGTTCAGCACGAAAGAGGCAAGGAGAGACCATGTATATCGCGATGAACCGCTTCCGCGTCGTCAAGGATCAGGCGAAGGCGTTCGAGCAGCTTTGGGCCAACCGCGAAAGCTACCTTCACGAGATGAAGGGCTTCGTCGAGTTCCACCTTCTAAAGGGGCCCGAGAAGGAGGACTATCACCTCTATTCGTCGCACACCCTCTGGGAGACGTACGAGGACTTCCTCGCCTGGACGAAGTCCGAGAGCTTCCGCAAGGCACACGCCCGCGCCGGCAACGAGCGCACGCAGCCACTTACCGTCGGGCATCCCGAGTTCGAAGGCTTCCACATTATCCAGGAAGTGAAGGCCGACGGCAGCAAGATCATGCACGCTGCCGAGTAGTAAGCGATCACACTTACAAGACGGAAGAGACGACCATGAGCGAGACGATCCACCAGACCGCTGCCGAAGCTCCACGCGAGTCGCTGCACGAGCGGCTCGCCAAGAACCCCGACGGCATCGTCGAGCGGATCGCTCGCGAGTATGGCGTGAGCACGCTTTCCGTTGTCGAGGCTCTCGCGCCGACGCATCGCACACTCGTCGGTGGCGAGCATTTTGCCGACGTGATGAAGGAGCTCGAAAGCTGGGGCGAGGTCCTCTTCATCGTGCACACGCCCGATATCGTGCTCGAGTGCGCCGGCTCGATTCCGCCCGGCACATTCGGCCGCGGCTACTACAATATCCATGGCGACAGCCCGATCGGCGGCCACATCCGTGCCGAGGCATGCTCGCGCATCGCATTCCTGTCGCGCCCCTTCATGGGCCGCCCGTCATGCTCGATCCAGTTCTTCAATAGCGATGGCGAAGCGATGTTCAAGGTCTTCGTGCGCCGCGACGAGAAGCGCGAGCTCAAGGCCGACCAGGTCGCCAAGTTCGAGGCATTGCGCGCGCGATACGCCATGTGATGAGGCCATGCAGACGCGTCCTGGCATCGAGAGCGACACGATTGCGCGCCGGACCCGGGCGGTGGTCGCGCTCGCAGTGTCGCTCGCGCTTCACTGCGGCATTGCCTATGCGATGATGGACGCGGCGAGCGTCTACGGCCGTGCCAACGTGCCGGTGCCGAGCCTCAGCGTCGAGGCCGTGCAGACCATCGTCCTCGAAGAGGTCACGCCGACCGACAAGGCCGAGCCGCCGGCCGAAAGCGCCGCCGTGCAAGCGTCCGTGGCAGCGGACGTGCCAAGCCCGGACAAGCATGTTCCCGAGACCCAGATCGAGAAGCCCGAGCCGCCGGCTGCCGCTGAGCCGACGCAGCTCGCGGCTCATCAGCCGTCACCCGCGCCGGCGCCGGCGCCGGCGCCGCCAGCCCACGCGACACCTGCGGAGGCAACACCGGAACCGCCCGTGGCCGCGCCGCCACTGCCGACGATCGATCATCCCGAGGCCACCGAGCTTCCAGTAGCAAAGCCCGATCCCGAGGCGGTCATCGAGGAGCAGCGGCAGCAAGCTGCATTGCGCAAGCAGATGGTAGAGGAAGCGCGGCAGCAAGCCGAGAGAGAGCGGCAACGGCGCGAACAGGAGCGCCTGAAAGCCGAAAGTGAGGCGGCCCGCAAGCGCGAGGCCGAGGAAGCCGACCGCAAACGCAAGATCGCTGAGGCCGAAGCCGCCGAGAAGCGCGAAGCCGAAGAGAAAGATCGCAAGCGCAAGGCGGCTCAGCAAGCCCGCGAAGCCAAGAAGGCAAAAGGCGCCGAGCGCGACCAGCGGGCATCGCTGGCCTCGCGCGGGCAGAAGCAGGACACGCGCGGCGCGGCGCGCACGACAGCCAGCCGCGGCGACATATTGAGCTATGCCGCGCTGGTGCGGGCTCGCGTTGCATCCAACAAACCCGGCGGATCAGGAAGCGGCGGGACGGTCATCGTCTCGTTTGGCGTGTCCGGCAGCGGCGGTCTCACCTACGCCCGCATCAGCCGCTCGTCGGGTAATTCCGGCCTCGATCAGGTGGCACTCGGAGCTGTCCGCCGTTCCGGCCCCTTCCCGGCTCCGCCCGACGGTCAATCACACGCCTTCAGCGTCCCCTTCCATTTCAACTGACGCCCAGCTCGCGCCCTGTGCGACCGCCGTTCAGCAGAAATCTGGACGGTGAAATTTGCGCGCTCACGCGCACGTCATCGAGAACATCCGACGACGGCGGGAACGAACCTCTTGGTCCGCCAGTTCGCAAGATGGAAGAAGACCAACCGAAGGAGGTCAGAGATGGCGGTCAATATGTCCGATATTCACGAGCACATGAAAGTCGTCGGCTCCGACGGCAAGCATGTCGGCACCGTCGATCACGTCGAAGGCGATCGCATCAAACTCTCCAAGAGCGATCCGGCAGCCCACGGCAAGCATCAGTACATCGAAAAGTCGGCGATCCACACGATAAAGAACGGTGAGGTCTGCCTATCGCAGAAAGCCGAGGAAGCAAAGAGCCGCTTCCACTGAGACATTCGTAAGTCGAATTCCCTGCGAGACGCTGCGCCGGAGCGGCGCAGCGTCCATTGATGCGCACGTCGCTCGCGGAGAGCCGACGGCTCGATGATCGAGCGTCGCCACGCGGTGTGCGGCACATATATCAGCAAGCATTCCTGGCAGATTGCTCGATTTCATCGCGCGCGCGGCGAATGATGATGGCGATACGCGCGCCGTATCAGCAGGAAACGCTCGTTTCCGCTTTGGCACACAGCTTGCAAATCATCGTTCGATTTCGGGTCGAGATTCACACGCCTCAGCGACAGCGCTCGGGCGCGCGCGGGGATATTGCGCCCACCGAAATCCGAATGCGTCCGGTCTGCACGCGCGTCAAACGGAGAAAAACGACAAGATGGTCGATCATAAGAGCATTCTCGAGGAGAGAGTTCTTGGCAGTATCAACCGACGCGACCTGATGCGCGGGCTCGGTGCCGGCACGGCGGTCCTGGCAACCGGACTTGGATCGCGATCCGCGCACGCCAATGGCGGCGGCCACATTCGTCTCGGATGGATCGATCACGTCGATACGCTCGACCCGCATTTCACCGGCTTCCTCGGCGCGGTGAAAATCCACAACAACATCTACAACGGCCTGCTCAAGGTCGAGTACGACGGCAAGCGCGTTTCCTTCGTCCCCGATCTCGCGCAGACGTGGGAAATCCAGGACGACAAAGTTCATACATTCAAATTGCGCCCGGGCGTCAAGTTCCATGACGGCACGCCCTGCGATGCCGAAGCCGTCAAATGGAGCGTCGAGCGCGTGTGGAAGGGCACGCCGCGCTCGCCGCACGCGTGGAAGTACAAGGAGCTCGCGAGCGTCGAGGTCCTCGATCCGCTCACCGTGCGGCTGACCTTCAACAAGCCCTATGCCTTCTTGCCCGTCGCCCTCACGGGCAGCACCGGGCGCGCGGGCACGATCGTCTCGAAGGCCGCCGTCGAGAAGTACGGCGACAAGTTCGGCCGCAATCCCGTCGGCACCGGACCCTTCAAGTTCGTGAGCTGGCGCGAGAACGATGCGATCGTCATCGAGAAGAACCCCGACTACTTCGAGAAGGGCCTGCCCAAGCTCGATCGCGCGACCTTCCTCCTCATGAAGGAGCCCTCCGCCGCGATAGCCGCGATGCTTTCCGGCCAGATCGACGGCCTCGGCGATGTGCCGGTGCAGTTTGTCAGCCAGCTCAGGGCGCAGAAGAACCTGCAGGTCTATGGCGAGATCGAGGGCAACTACGTCTACGTCGGCATGAACTGCAAGCGTGCGCCGTTCGACGACATGGATCTACGTCGAGCTGTGGCCTTCGCGATCAATCGCGAGGTTGCCATCAAGCAGGCCTTCTTCGGCCACGCCATTCCCGCGTACACGCCGATCTCGCCGCCGATGACCGACTTCTATGATCCGGATGTCGCGAAGTCCGGCCGCGGGCAGTCCTTCGATCTGGCCAAGGCAAAGGAGTTCCGCGCCAAGTCCAAGGTCAAAGGAACGATCGAGCCGCTGTTCCTCGCCTCTGAATCCGGCCTCTTCGGCACGCGTCTGGTGCAGAGTGTGCTGCCGATGCTGGCAGCGATCGACACCAAACCCAAGATCGAGGTGGTCGAGCGTGCGGCATGGATCCAGCGCCGCAATTCCGGCGAGTGGGATCTCTTCGACTTCACCTGGTGGGCCGATCTCGATCCCGACGAGACGATCACGCCGGAGTTCCGCACGGGCGAAGCCTGGAACTATCCAGGCTGGTCCAACAAACGCTTCGATGAGCTCGTCAACGCCGCGCAGGACACGCTCGATGTGGCCAAGCGCAAGGAGTACTACACCGAGGCCTGCGATATCCTCATGAACGAGGCGCCGATCGCGATCGTCTCGCACATGCCGGTGTTCAAGGCCTTCTCGCAGAAGGTGAAGGACTTCAAGTACATCCCCGTAGACAGTCTCAACCTGCACACGGTGAGCCTCGGCTGATGCTGCTGTTCGCCGCCGGCAAGGTTCTCCAGACCTTGATGGTCCTGCTGATCGTCTCGGTCGTCAGCTTCACGCTGTTGAAGCTGGCGCCGGGCGATCCCATCCAGATCATGCTGGGGACGGAGAACTCGCCGGAGGCGTACGCATCGCTCATGAAGCAGCTCGGCCTCGACCGACCGATGGTCGAGCAATACTTCCATTGGCTCAAAAACTTCGTCACGGGCGATTGGGGCGTGTCCTATGTGGGCAAGGCCCCGATTTTTCAATACGCCTTCGTCGAGGCACTGCCGGTGACGCTGACGCTTGCCGCGTCGGCGCTCGCGCTGTCGATACTCATTGGCGTGCCGCTCGGCGTGCTGTCGGCAACGCGGCGCGGAAGCGGCTGGGATGCCATCACGTCCGTCTTCACGCTGACCGGCACGTCCTTTCCGAGCTTTTATCTCGGCATTCTCCTCATCTGGCTGTTCGGGGTAAAGCTCGGCCTCTTTCCGACCATGGGCTTCGTGGCCCCGTGGAACGACTTCTGGGGCGGCGTCGCGCACATGACGCTGCCGGCGATCACGCTCTCGATCTACTTCCTCGCCATGATCGTGCGCATGACGCGCGCCAATCTCATCGAGGTTCTGGAGCAGCCTTACATCGCCGCTGCGCGGGCCCGCGGCGAGCCGAACTGGCGCGTGGTCTGGGTGCACGGCTTGCGCAATATCCTCATGCCGCTCGTCACCATTCTCGGCCTTCAGCTCGGTGCGCTGCTCCAGGGAGCCGTGCTGACGGAGACCGTCTTCTCGCTGCCCGGCATCGGCCAGATGATCACAAATGCCGTGCTCAATCGCGAGTACGGCATCGTGCAGGCCGGCGTGATGATCACCGCGTGCCTGTTCATCACGACGAACCTGCTCGTCGACCTCGCCTATCCCTATCTCGATCCGCGCCTGAGGCCTCGCTGATGGTCGATCTCTCGGCCGACGTAACGCTCTCCAAGCAGCCGGCGCGCGTAAGTGCCATTCTTGCCTTTGCGCGCTCGAATATCTTCTTCGTGATTGCCGCCACCGTGGTCGCGATCTTCGTCCTTTCGGCAGTATTTGCGCCACTGGTCGCGCCACATCCTCCGCTCGACCAGGACATGGCCGCCTTCATGTCGCCGCCACTAACCGAGAGCCACGTGCTCGGCACGGACAGTTTCGGTCGCGATCTGCTCTCACGAACGATCTACGGCGCGCGCTACGCCCTCGCGATCGGCTTCGGCGCAGTGTTGATCGGCGCCATGGGTGGTCTCATCATCGGCATGGCCGCGGGGCTATCGGGCGGCGTGACCGAATGGGCGCTCATGCGCTTCATCGATGCCCTGCTCGCGCTTCCCTCGCTCATCATGGCGATCGCCTTCATCTCGATTCTCGGGCAGGGCGTCGACAAAGTGATCCTCGCGGTCGGCGTCGCCCTGATCGGGCCCTTCTCGCGCACGGTCCGCGCCGATGTGCTGCAAATAAAAGCGCAGGCCTTCGTCGAAGCCGCCGGGCTCATGGGCGTGAAGCGTTTGGCCATCATCTGGCGGCACATCCTGCCGAACGTGATCTTTCCGCTCGCCGTGCAGGCGACGATCCGCGTCAGCTATGCGGTGCTCGTGTCTTCAGGCCTGTCGTTCCTCGGCATCGGCGTGGCGCCGCCGACGCCGGACTGGGGCCTTATGATCGCGGAGGGTCGCAGCTTCGTGAGCTTCGCGCCGTGGATCGCGGGCGTTCCCGGCACGGCGCTCGCCATCCTGCTCATCGCGCTCAGCATTGTCGGTGACGGCGTGCGCGAGCATTTCGATCCCAAGCTGAGGAAGTAGGGATGAAGCCCATGGATCTCGGCGCGGCGCGCGCTTCTACATCGCTCCCGGCTGCACTCGGGCAGCGCATCGAGCCGACACCTGAAGCAAAGCCGCTGCTGAAAGTCGAGGAACTCTCACTCAGCCGCGGCGAGAGCCTGATCCTCGATAACGTGACCTTCTCGCTCCGGCGCGGTGGCACGCTTGGGCTCCTTGGCGAGTCGGGCGCCGGCAAGTCGACCATCGCGCTCACGCTGATCGGCCTCCTGCGCAAACCCGAGGTGGGCCTCAGCGGCACCATCGAGCTCGACGGCGCCGGCAATGTCGCGGAAGCGGGCGAGGACGCCTGGCTCAAGCTGCGTGGGCGGCGCGTGGCCATGATTTTCCAAGACGCGTCCGCCGCGCTCAATCCCTGCTTCACGATCGGTCGCCAGCTCATGACGCCCTTGCGGCGCGTGATGGGCCTCAGTAGATCGGCTGCGCGCGCCCGCGCCATCGAGCTTCTGGAGAGCGTCGGCCTCAATGATGCGCCATCGCGCCTCAGCGCCTATCCGCACCAATTGTCGGGCGGCATGCAGCAGCGCGTGATGATCGCCATCGCACTCTCCTCCAACCCGGACTTGCTGCTCGCCGACGAGCCGACGAGTGCGCTCGACGTCACCATCCAGGCGCAGATCATCCGGCTCATCCTCGAGGAGACCCGGCGGCGCAGCTCAAGTTGCATATTCGTACTGCACGACCTCGCGCTGGCGAGCCAATGCTGCGACGACATCGTCGTGCTCTACGGCGGACAGGTCATGGAGACTGGACCGAGCCGCATTGTCCTCGAAGCTCCCATGCATCCCTATACGGCCGCACTCAAGGGATGCGTTCTGGAGTTCGACACCGAAGAGCTGAAGCCGCTGCCGAGCGGCGCCCCATCGTTCGCTTCGAAGACGCCCGGCTGCCGCTTTGCGCCGCGCTGCACGCGCACACTCGAGAAATGCGCAGCCAGCAAGCCGCCGCTTGCGGATGTACGAGGTCGCAAGCTCGCCTGCTGGAATCCTCTGACATGACCACCGCGCCGATCTTCCGACTGTTGGATGTCCAGAAGGCTTATGAGGTTCAGGCGAAGGGCGGTTCGCTCTTCACGCGTGCCAAGCGGCGGCTGCGCGCGCTCGATGGCGTGCGTCTCTCTCTCGAGCCGGGAGAGAGCCTGGCCATCGTCGGCGAGAGCGGTTCCGGCAAGACGACGCTCCTTCGCGTGCTGCTCGGCCTCACGCAGCCGACCGACGGCCGAGCGCTCTTTCGCGAGAAGGACATCGGCGATCTCGCCGGCACGGATCGCGATCAGTTCTGTCGCGAAGTCGCGATGATCTACCAGGATGCGCGCGGATCGCTCAATCCGCGCATGTCGGTGCTCGATCTCGTGGCGGAGCCGCTCGATCATCACAAGCTGTGTGCCAAGGCCGAGCGGCGTGATCGGGTCACCGCCCTCCTCACGCGCGTGGGCCTCGCGCCGGAGATGATGTCCCGCTACGTCAGCGCACTTTCCGGGGGGCAGCTCCGTCGCGTCGCCATTGCGCGTGCGCTCGCATCGGAGCCATCCGTGCTCGTCGCCGACGAGGCCGTGTCGGGTCTCGATGTCTCGACACAGGCGCAGATCCTTCAGCTCCTGCGCGACCTGCAGCGCGAGATGGGCTTGAGCCTTCTCTTCATCACCCACGACCTCGGCGTAGCCGCCTACCTGTGCGATCGGATCGCCGTCATGTACCTCGGGCGCGTCGTCGAGGCAGGTGCCACGCGCGAGGTGCTGAAGGCGCCCGCGCACCCCTATACGCGCGCGCTCCTCAATGCGTCGCCGCGCTTCTTCGCCCCGATCTCCGATCCGTTGCCCGGCGAGGTGCCGAGCCCGATCGATCTTCCTCCAGGCTGCCGCTTCGCCGGCCGCTGCGTGCGCGCGCAATCAGACTGTCACACGCGTGAGCCGGCACTTACGCCGGCAAGTCCGACGCGCGCCTTTGCCTGCCTCCATCCCCTGCCCTTCTCCGAGCCGTCCGCGCATTGACCGCTCTTTATTCTCCGGCTTCTTGCAGGACGCAGGCAGATGGGCATGCGGGCCTTTGCAGTAAGGCACGCATGTCCATCACTGAGGCAGCTGGAGGACCGCCTTTGCTTGAAGTAGTTCGAGAGCCCAAACTCGGCAAGCGCACCACTGCGGATATTTTCGGCATCTCGTGCCGAAGTCGCGGGCGACGATTGGACGTCGCTGACGACCGCGCCGCGCTCTTGCGCATCCATGCCTTCCTATGGAAGAAGGTCGAGCCCGCTCACGCCGACAGCCACAGTGCATGGCAAGGTGCGCGAAGCGGCCAAAACACACTAGGCTCAAATCTGGATGCGACTGTTGATGAGCCGTCCCCTTTTTCGCCCGACCGCCCGCCAAAGCCTTGTCCTGGCTATCCTGGCAGCCGCATCGGTCGGCCACGCATTGGTCGTGCGCTACTTCGCCATCGAGCAGACATCCGTGGCGCTCGCCTGCCAGGCCGGCGCCGACACGTGGATCTGCGCGAGCATGCGACTTCTGCTGGCACTCCACATCCCGCCCTGGCTCGGCATCACCGCGCTCGCCGCGGCGCTGCTCAACCTGATCCGGCCGTCGGTGGTGCTTTGCGCCTTGGCCCTTGTCGCGGCAGGCCACGGCCTCGTCATTTACAATACGACACTGTCGGCACTGGCCGTCGCGCTGCTGGTGCTCAGCCTCGCCCGCCCGGCGCCCGAGCCAGAGTGATCGCGAGCCCGGCGAGGGTCGCGCAGAACCACAAAGCCTGCCAGTTCTCGGCGCCCTCCTGCCAGGCGATGAAAGCTGCGCACGGGACCAGAACAGCGGCGGCGGCCGTCTCGGCCATCGCGCGCGTCGGCGTTGCGGCCGGCAGGTGCTGCTGCAAAAGCAGGTAGGGCACGGCCGCTGCGGTCATCGGCGCGAATGGGAAATCGAGATAGCGCGGGTTGAAGGCGAACCCCAGCGCCGCCTGGATGGCAACGACGGTCGTCGCGGCGAGCAGGGCCACGAGCGTCAAGGCAAGCGGCTTGCGACGCCGGAACTCCCGCACATGGCTGACGCCGCCGAGAAGGTTGGCGAATGTCGGGGTTCCGACCCTGGCGCCAATTGCCGCAGCACAGGCCAGCGGGACGCCGACCGCAATGAGGATGAGGGCGAGCGAACGCACCAGGCCGCCCCATCCGAGGCTTTCCAGAAACGCTGCCTCGATGGTCCAACCGAGAGTGGCACCCGCAACCGCGGCAATGATCGCCACGGTCTGCCAAGCCCGCGGACTTGGCTCTGTTGCCCCTCCTCGGCGCGCGGCGACACCGGCCGCAGCAAAAACCAGGGCGGCGAAGAGCACGCCGCCGAGCGCCTGCCATGGCCAATAGGGATGGTTCGAGACGGGCTGCCCCCAGGCGAACTTGACGCGGCGCGGCGGGTCCGTGATGAGGCCCCAATGACCGCCAACGGTGCCTTCGAGCTGACG
>ERZ778022.2847-NODE-2847-length-17252-cov-3.988603_pt1 | contig 17252 bp, 15 predicted proteins | sample MGYA00375752_ERZ778022 | MGnify/ENA primary metagenome ERZ778022 (study PRJEB29350, sample SAMN05389826) | bioreactor metagenome | isolation source: Thiocyanate bioreactor | place: South Africa: University of Cape Town | collected 2014-04-04 ... | reverse complement strand
TCACCCGCCTCGATCCGGTGGCCTTGCGCCGCAATATCGCGGTGGTGTCGCAGGAGCCGGTGATCTTTTCGGGCACCATCGCCGCCAATATCCGCTATGGCCGCGAGGAGGCCAGCGACGAGCAGGTGCGCGCCGCCGCCGAGGCCGCCGCCGCCTCGGAATTCATCAACCGTCTGCCCAATGGCTTCGATACCGTGGTGGGCGAGCGCGGCGTCACCCTGTCGGGCGGCCAGCGCCAGCGCCTGGCCATCGCCCGCGCCATCCTGCGCGACGCGCCGCTGCTGCTGCTGGACGAGGCGACCAGTGCGCTGGACGCGGAGAATGAGCGGCTGGTGCAGACCGCCCTGGCCAATCTGATGGTGGGCCGCACCACCCTGGTGATCGCGCACCGTTTCTCCACCATCCAGCGCCTGGCGCGGATCGTGGTGATGGAGGATGGGCAGGTGGTGGCGCAGGGCAGCCATGCCGAACTGGTGGCGGCAGGGGGGCTGTATGCCCGCCTGGCCGGCCTGCAATTCGCCGACATGCCGTCCAGCGGATCGGGCGGCGTCCCGTGAGCCGTTACCATCGCCTGCGCCGCGCGCTGATCCTGATGCTGGTGCTGACGGTGGGTGGCGCGCTGGCCCGCGGGTTGTGGGTCAACGGCCTGTTCTCGTCGGCGCAAACCGGCTTTGCCGGCGTCTGCCGCACCGCCGCCGAACTGGCCGGGGTGATGGATATCGAGATCGTGGGCGGCACCGCCTTCCTCGCCGTCAGCAGCAATCGCGGCATCAGCGATCAGGACGGCATTTATGCGATGCCGCTGGCGGGCAATGCCAGGCCGCGCCGCCTGGAGGGCGCGCCGTCCGATTTCCATCCGCGCGGGCTGGGCTCCTTCCGCAGCCCCGACGGCAAGGGCGTGTTCCTGCTGGCGGTGAACCGGCGCGGCAGCAGCGGACGCTTCAGCATCGAGACTTTTGAAGTGAAAGATCCGCAGGGCGAGGCCGCGCTGGTGCCGCAGGGCAGCGTGTCGGGCGGGCTGCTCAACGATCCGCAGGATGTGGCGGCGGCGGGGCCGGGCGCGTTCTATGTGTCGGCCGCCGCATCGGACCGGGATGCCTTGCTGCGGCCCCTGGTGCAGCGGCTGGTCAGCATCGGCATCGTGCCGGGCTCCCAGATTCTCTATTTCAATGGCATGAGTTTCCGTGTCGCCGCCGACAGCATCTATGGCGCGCGGGGATTGGCGTTGACGCCGGACGGCAATCACCTGCTGGTGGCCAGCATGACCGGGCGCTCCCTCCTGTCGCTGAGCCGCGAGGTCTTTACCGGCAATCTGGAAGAGGCCGGATCGCTGACCCTGCCGTTCGCGCCGGAAAAGATCACCCTGGATACGCGCGGCGAGGTGTGGGCGGCGGGCCATGCCAATCTGATGGCCTGGCGCGGTTATGCCGCCGATGCGGGCAAGCCCAGCGCCTCGCTGGCCTACCGCGTCAGCCTGGCGGGTGGGGTGCCGCAGGAGGCCCTGCCGGTCTATGGCGATGACGGCCGCCAGATCGCCGCCGCCAGCGTGGCGGCCAGCGCGGGCAAGCGCCTGCTGCTGGGCTCCAGCCTGGATCACAGGTTGTTGGATTGTACGGCTCGCTAACCCTGCGCGCGCCGCATTCCGCGGCGCGACTCTCCGCTAGGCCATGTCCCGCCTCCCCCTTTGCGGACGCAAGTCCGCCCAAAAGGGGGAGGTGGCCGTAGCAACGCCGTGGCGCACAGGCGTTAGCCGAGCACCACGGCAAAGTTGCGAAGGCCGGAGGGGGATCAATAAATAACGCACCTCTCCGCGTCCACCAGCTTCCTCCCCCCTTCGGCGCGCAGCGCCCATGAAGGGGGAAGGTGGCGCAACGAAGTGTCTGCGGAGCAGACCTGAGTTGCGACGGATGGGGGTTCAGAAAATAAAAAAGACGCGGCACGAACCGCGTCTTTTTATGAAGATCGGAAAGAGGGTGGCTCAAGCCACCTGGACGATCTCTTCGCCGTTCGGATCGCGCAGCACATAGCCGCGGCCCCAGACGGTTTCGATGTAATTCGCGCCCTCGGTGGCGGCGGCCAGCTTCTTGCGCAGCTTGCAGATGAAGACGTCGATGATCTTCAGCTCCGGCTCGTCCATGCCGCCATAGAGATGGTTGAGGAACATTTCCTTGGTCAGGGTGGTGCCCTTGCGCAGCGAGAGCAGCTCCAGCATCTGGTATTCCTTGCCGGTCAGGTGGACGCGCTGGCTGTCCACTTCCACGGTCTTGGCGTCCAGGTTGACGGTGAGCTTGCCGGTGGTGATGACCGACTGGCTGTGGCCCTTGGAACGGCGGACCACCGCCTGGATGCGGGCGACCAGTTCGTCCTTGTGGAAAGGCTTGGTCATGTAATCGTCGGCGCCGAAGCCCAGCGCCTTGACCTTGGCCTCGACGATGGCGTTGCCCGACAGGATCAGCACGGGGGTCTGCACCTTGGCGACCCTGAGGGCCTTCAAGACCTCGAAGCCGCTCATGTCGGGCAGCTGCAGGTCCAGCACGATGATATCGTAGTCATAGAGCTTGCCCAGGTCGATCCCTTCTTCGCCGAGATCGGTGGTGTAGACGTTCAGGCCCTCGCTGCGGAGCATCAGTTCGATGCTGCGCGCCATGGCGCTGTCGTCTTCGATCAGGAGTACGCGCATGTCAGGCCCCTCTATTATCGTCTGGAACCCCGCCGCAGGGCGCGGAGCAGGGTTAACCGGTTTCCAGACGTTAAACGCAAATAGTTAACAGCAGCTTTAACAAATTGCCCCGGCTTCAGCCCTTCCTCATCCCGGATTAAGACCCGGAAACCAAGTCGGGCCCCGGCTAAGGGCCTTGATTCGATTTGTTAAGTTTACCGCCATTTAAATCCTTGGCCCCATCATGGGGTCCAAAGGCGCGGGGAAAGCGCTCAAAAGGGTCGTTCATGCGCGCGCTTGTCCAGGAAATCGAGGCCATTCCCACCCTGACCCGCTATGGCCGGGTCGCCCGGATCGAGGGGCTGGGGATCGAGGTGACGGGGGCGCAGGGCGGCGTCAGCCTGGGCGGCCAGTGCCGTATAACGACTGGAAACAACAGGAAAATTCCTTGCGAAGTGGTGGGTTTCCGCGACGGCCGGGCCCTGGTCATGCCGCTGGGTCCGCTGGATGGAATCACCCTGGGCGCCCGCGCCGATTTCGAGGATACCCCCGCCGCCATCCATCCCTGCCGCGCCTGGCTGGGCCGGGTGGTGGACGGCTTCGGCCATGCCATGGACGGCAAGGGGCCGTTGCCGCAGGGGCCAAAAGCCTATCCCATCAAGGCGCCGCCGCCGCCCGCCACGCGCCGGGGCCGGGTCGGTGCGAAGCTGGACCTGGGCATCCGGGCGATGAACCTTTTCACCACCTGCTGCCTGGGCCAGCGCATGGGCATCTTCGCCGGCTCGGGCGTGGGCAAGTCCACCCTGTTGTCCATGCTGGCCAAGAATTCCGACGCCGACGCGATTGTGATCGGGCTGATCGGCGAGCGCGGCCGCGAAGTAAAGGAGTTCATCGAGGACGATCTGGGCGCGGAGGGCCTGGCCCGGTCCGTCGTGGTCGCCGCCACCTCGGACGAAGCGCCGCTGGTGCGCCGCCAGGCCGCCTATGTCGCCATGACCGTGGCCGAGCAGCTGCGCGATTCCGGCCTGAATGTGCTGTTGCTGATGGATTCGGTGACCCGTTTCGCCATGGCCCAGCGCGAGATCGGGCTATACCCCCACCGTCTTCGCCGAGCTGCCCCGCCTGCTGGAACGGGCCGGTCCGGGCTTTGCCGACGGGCAAGGTTCCATCACCGGCCTGTTTACCGTGCTGGTGGAAGGCGACGACCATAACGAGCCGGTGTCCGACGCGGTGCGCGGCATCCTGGACGGCCATATCGTTCTGGAACGTGCCATTGCGGAACGGGGCCGCTTTCCGGCCATCAACGTCCTGAAATCGGTCAGCCGCGCCATGCCCGGCTGCAACAGCGAGAGCGAGCAAAGCCTGGTTTTGCAGGCCCGCCGCCCCTTGACCGTTTACGAAGATATGGCGGAGTTGATCCGGCTTGGCGCCTACCGGGCTGGCACGAATCCTGAAGTGGATGAGGCCATGAGGCTGTACCCGCAGCTTGAGGCCTTCCTGACCCAGAAGAAGGACGAGCGGGCGGACATGGCCGAAGGCTATGCCGCGCTGTCCGCAATCCTGGGCGTCGCGGAAGGGAGTGCGCGATGAACCGGACCGATACGCTGCTGCGCCTCAAGCGTTTCCGCGTCGATGAAATGAAGCGCCGGATTGCCGCGATCGACGCCATGCGCGCCGATCTGGAACGCAAGCTGGCCGATCTGGACGACAATGTGGCCCGCGAGAAACAGCGCGCCGGGGACAGCGATATCGGCCGCCTGGCCTTCCCGTCCTTCCTGCGCTCGATCGAGACGCGCCGCGAGAATCTGCGCACCACGCTGCGGGAGATCGAGCGGGAACATGCCGCCGCCCAGCTCGACTTGACCAACGCCTTCCAGGATCTCAAGTCGCTGGAAGTGGCCACCGAGCAGCAGGCCAAGCGCCTGGCCGAGATGCAGGCCCGCCGCCAGCAGCAGCGTCTGGACGAGATGGCGCTGGTGCGCCATCTGCGCAAGCACACGCTGCGCTCGGCCTGACCGGCCGTTCCGGCCAAGCCCGGACCGAAGGCCCGGCCGGAAGACGGTTCCCGCCCCCCTGAAGCGTGGTTAACGGACGCCGCGCCGCATTGCGCCCCGCTGTGCCGTTTCGGTACAGTCTGTCCAGGGCGAGGGGGCCTTTTCATGTCATTCTCGGAAACGATCTCACCCTTTTTCGGGCGCTGCGCCTTTGTGTGGTTCTACATGACGGCGGCCATGAACATCCTGGGCGACTGGCATGGCATGGCCGAAACCCTGACCGCCAAGCATGTGCCGCTGGCGCCGCTGGTGCTGCTGCTGGTCCTGCTGGTGATGTTCATGGGCAGCCTCTCGCTGCTGTTCGGCTATCACACCCGGTACGGGGCGGTGATGCTGTTCGGCCTCACCATCATCGGCGCGGTGGTCCTGCACGATTTCTGGCGCATCAGCGACGGCGCGGCCCGTACCGCCGAACTGGGCATCTTCGCCCGTGACATCGCCATCGCGGGCGGATTGCTGCTGATGGTGGGGATGGGGCCGGGGCCGTTCGCCGTCGACAACCGTGTCGGCGGGAAACGCCGCTAGTATTTTGCCCGCTGGCGTTGTCGCGCGTGCTCACGGGCGTGAAGCCCGCTCCGCGCGACGCTCCTAGCCAGCAGTCAAAATTCTGCGCATCTTCAGTGAGGCGGCGCATCCAGCAGCAGCCCCGCCAGGGTGCCGGGCGTCAGCGTATCCAGGGAATCTTCGGCGCGCGGGCCGTGGGTGACATGGGCCAGCCGCGCCCCGCCGGTGATGGCGGCCAGGGCGGCGCCCAGGCGGCGGGTGCGGTCCATATGGGTGACGATCACGCGGCGAAAGCGGAAGGCGGCCACGATGTCGGCGACGTCCTCGGCATCCGACAGGGCCGATACCACGCCGATGGTGTCCACACCCTCGATTTCCCCTAAGGCCGAAAAGGCCGAGGCGGCGCGGGCGTTGAGCGGATTGAAGCCTTCGGCCTCCATTACGGTGAGAAGACCGGGTGGGTTGGTGCGGCTGCGGAACAGGGCCAGGCCGCCATCGGCCCGTGCCAGTTCCGTTCGGCGTCCGATCAGGCGGGCGGCATGGATGATCTTGGCGGCGACGGCGCTCTTGCCGCTGCCGCCGGGACCGACCAGCAGGATGCCACGCGCCTTCTCCAGGTCCAGCGGCGCGGCGGTCATGCGCTGATCCAGCGCGAAGGCCAGCGCCGCGTCGGCGCTGACGTCGGGAAAGCCGGCGGCGTCGCGCACCAGCGCATCGGCCAGGGTTTCGGGCAGGCGGTGGCGTTTCATCGCCGCTCCCAGCAGGCCGCGCAGGTCGGCGCGCGGGAAGCGGATCAGGGTTCCGGTGGTTTGCGCCGACAGCACCATGGCTGGCCCTGGCCTCCGTTAAACCTGGCCCAGGGTGCGCAGCCGCACCGAGGCGTGGATTTCGTTCTGGCTCATCACCACCGTGGCGGGACGGAAGCGTTCGATGATCGAGCGGACGAAGGGCCGGATCTGCGGGCTGGTCAGCAGCACCGGCACCTCGTTCTTGCCGTTGGCCTCGTCGAAGCTCTCGCGCACCGCCTGGATGAACTGCTGAAGCTGCGAGGGCGCCATGGCCAGCTGGCGGTCCTCGCCCTGGCCGACGATGGATTCGGCGAAAGCCTGTTCCCAGGCGGGCGACAAAGCGATCAGCGGCAGATAGCCGCTGGGCGACAGGTTGGCGTGGCAAAGCTGGCGCGACAGGCGGGCGCGGACATGCTCGGTGATGTAGAGCGCGTTCTTGGTATGGCCCACCGCCTCGGCGATCCCTTCCAGGATGGCGGGCAGGTCGCGGATCGAGACGCGCTCCGACAGCAGGGTCTGCAACACGCGCTGCACGCCGGTGACGCTGGTCTGGGAGGGGATCAGTTCTTCCACCAGCTTCTTGTTCTCCGGCGGCAGGTCGTCCAGCAGCTTCTTGGTCTCCGCATAGGAGAGCAGTTCGGCCATGTGCGACTTCAGCACCTCGGTCAGGTGGGTGGTCAGCACCGTGCCGGGATCGACCACGGTGAAGCCGCGGAAGCTGGCTTCCTCCTTCAGGCTGCCGCTGACCCAGGTGGCGGGCAGGCCGAAGGCCGGTTCGGTGGTGTGGGTGCCGGGCAGGTCGATGGGCAGGCCCTTGGGGTCCATGATGAGGAAGGAGCCGGGGAACAGTTCGCCCTTGCCGGATTCGAATTCCTTGATGCGGATCTGATACTCGTTGGCGCCCAGCTGCATATTGTCCAGGATGCGGACGGCGGGCATCACAAAGCCCATTTCCTGCGCCAGTTGCTTGCGCAGCGCCTTGATCTGGTCGGTGATGCGGTGGCCCTGCACATCGTTGATCAGCGGCAGCAGGCCATAGCCCAGTTCGATCCGCAGCAGGTCCATCGCCAGGGTGGCCGAGATGGGTTCCTCCTTGGGCGCGGCCTCGGTCTGCGCCACTTCGGCGGCGGCCTCGGCGGCGCGGGCGTCTTTCTTCTTGTAGGCAAACCAGGCCAGCGCGCCGGTGCCGCCGGCCAGCGGCGCGAACACCAGGGTCGGCATTCCCGGCAGGACCGCGACGATGCCCATCACCGCGGCGGCCATGCCCAGCGCCTGGGGATAGAAGGACAACTGGCCGACCAGCGCCTTGTCGGTGGCCCCGTCGATGCCCGCCTTGGACACCATCAGGCCGGCGGCGGTGGAGACGATCAAAGCGGGCATCTGCGACACCAGGCCTTCGCCCACCGTCAGCAGGGTGAAGGTGTGGGTGGCGTCGCCGAAGCTCATGCCCTTCTGGGCGACGGCGATGACGATGCCGCCGATGATGTTGATGGCGACGATCAGAAGTCCGGCGATGGCGTCGCCGCGCACGAATTTGCTGGCGCCGTCCATGGCGCCGAAGAAGCTGGATTCGGCTTCCACCGTCTTGCGGCGCGCCTTGGCTTCCTGCTCGTCGATCAGGCCCGCCGACAGGTCGGCGTCGATCGCCATCTGCTTGCCGGGCATGGCGTCCAGGCTGAAGCGGGCGGCGACTTCGGCGATGCGGCCCGAACCCTTGGTGATGACGATGAAGTTCACCACGATCAGGATGGCGAAGACGATCAGGCCGATGACGAAATTGCCCTGCATGATCAGGTTGCCGAAGGCCTGGATGACATAACCGCTGGCGGCGGTGCCTTCATTGCCGTGACTGAGGATCAGGCGGGTGGAGGCCAGGTTCAGCGCCAGCCGCAGCATGGTGGTGATCAGCAGGATGGTGGGAAAGCTGCTGAACTCCAGCGGCTTGCGGATGAACACCGCCGTCATCAGGATCAGGATGGAGAAGCTGAGCGAGAAGGCCAGCAGGATGTCCAGCATCAGCGTCGGCAGCGGCACGATCAGCACCACCAGGATCGCCATGATGCCGACCGCCAGGCCCAGGTCGGACTTGCGGATATAGCCGAAGATGCCCGCCGGCGAGAAATCGAGGCCGGAAAGGATGCCCGGCTTGGCGGTGGTGCCGATATCACTCATCTGTCAACGCTCTTTCCTGTCCGGCGGACGGTCGTCTTCGGGTCTAGCCGGCGAGCTTCTGCTGCAGGTCTTTTTGCTGCGGGTCCGGACGCTGTTCGCCATGACCGGGAATGCTGAGACCGGAGTCCGAATATTCGCGCAGCTTGTTGCGCAGGGTGCGGATCGAGATGCCCAGGATGTTGGCGGCATGGGTGCGGTTGCCCAGGCAATGGTCCAGCGTGTCCAGGATCAGGTCGCGTTCGACATCGCTGACGGTGCGGCCCACCAGCCCGCGCGTGACGGCGGTGGCGTTGACCACCGCGGCCTGCACGCTGGCATTCTGCGGCGTCACCGCCGGGGCGGCGCTGACCTGCGAACCGTCCGGCAGGCGGATGGCCTCGGGCGCGATGTCCGGTCCCTGGGCCAGCAGCACGGCGCGGTGGATGGTGTTCTCCAGCTCGCGGACATTGCCCTTCCAGGCATGGGACAGCAGCACGCGCTCGGTCTGGGACGAGATCGGGCGATAGGGCACGCCGTTGGCCTCGGCATATTTGCGCGCGAAATGATGCGACAGCGCGCGGATATCCTTGGGGCGTTCGCGCAAGGACGGCAGGCGCAGATTCACCACATTGAGGCGGTACAGCAGGTCTTCGCGGAAGGTGCCGTGCTTGACCGCTTCGGCCAGGTCGCGGTTGGAGGTGGCGATGATGCGGATATCCACCTTGACCGGCTTGGTGCCGCCGACCCGGTCGATCTCGCGTTCCTGGATGGCGCGCAGCAGCTTGGCCTGCAGGCGGGCGTCCATCTCGCTGATTTCGTCCAGCAGCAGGGTGCCGCCATTGGCTTCCTCGAACTTGCCGATCCGCCGGGCGATGGCGCCGGTGAAGGCGCCCTTCTCATGGCCGAACAATTCCGATTCCAGCAGGTTTTCCGGGATGGCGGCGCAGTTGACCGAGATGAACGGCTTGTCGGCGCGATGGCTCTTGCGGTGGATATAACGCGCCATCACCTCCTTGCCGGTGCCGCTTTCGCCGGTGATCAGGATCGAGGCTTCGCTGCCGGCGATCTGGTCGGCCAGGCCCAGCACCGCGCCCATCGCCTCGTCTTCATAGATCAGATGATGGCTTTCGTCGGCCACCGCGGCCAGCACGGCGGCGATCAGTTCGGCGTCGGCGGGCAGGGGCAGATATTCCTTGGCGCCGGCGCGGATCGCGTCCACCGCGCGGCGGGTGTCGGTGCCGATGCCGCAGGCCACCACCGGGGTGCAGATGCGCTCTGCGGCCAGGCCGCGCACCAGGGCGGAAATCTCCAGTCCCACATCGCAGAACACCAGATCCGCGCCCATGCCGCCGCGCAAGGTGCCCAGGGCCTGTTCGATATTCGCGGCATGGGTGACTTTCGCCCCCCGGTCCATCGCGATTTTGGTGGCGAGGCCGATCTGGCCCTGCAGTCCGCCGACGATAAGAAGACGCATCCTACTCTCCTGCTTCCTCACCCTTCGACAGGCTCAGGGTGAGGATTGAAACCTCGTCTTCATCCTGAGCCCGTCGAAGGATGAAGACCTGAAAAACGCTACGAGCCGGACCCGGCCTTGATGATTTCCGTCATGGTGATGCCCAGCCGTTCCTCGACCAGCACCACTTCGCCGCGCGCGACCAGCCGGTCGTTCACATAGATGTCGATGGCTTCGCCGACCTTGCGGTCCAGCTCGACGATAGTGCCCTTGCCCAGCTTCAGGAGCTGGCTGACTTCCATCGCGCTCTTGCCCAGAACGGCGCTGACCGTGACCGGCACGTCGAACACCGCTTCCAGGTCGGCGGCCGAATGCTTGGGCATCGCCTCCGCCGGGGCATCGTTGTTCAGCAGCGCGGGCGCGCCCGGCGTGGTTTCGCTGCTGAGATCGGGCAGATCGACATTGTCGGTCGCCATGGCGGTTATCCTTTCACTTCGCTGTCGGACGTCTGGATGGTGGAGAAGCGCCGCTCGATCAGCGCGGTCAGCGCCTCCTCGATGGTCTGCCCGCTGCGCTCGGCGCCGCCGCCGCGCCATTCGATGCGGCAGTCCGCGCCGGTGATGTGGGGGTCGGCGGTCACCATCACCCGGCCCTCATAGCCTTCCTGATAGGCGATCTCGGCGATGCGCGGCTCCAGCACCGCCGCCACATCGGGCGCGGCGCGCAGGGTGATGCGCGGTTCGCCGATCGCCTGATGCATGGCGGCGCGCAGGGCGTTTTCCACATCTCCGGCGGGCAGGGCGGACAGTGCGGCAGGGGCGATCTTCCGGGCCATGGCCAGGGCGATGGCGGCGGCCTCGGCGCGCACCTCCTCGATCTGGGCCCGGCTGTTGTCCAGCGCGGCGCGCACGGAGATGGTCAGGGCGGCGATTCCGCGCTCCAGCGCCTCGGCGGCGCGGACGCTGGCGTCATTTTCCCCTTCGCTGCGGGCGGCCGCCTTCAGACCGTCCAGCTCCTCGACCGTCAGGGTCTGCTTCTGACGGGCGCGGGCGCTGGGGGCGGGCACATCCTGCGCCGCCACGAATTCGGTGTCGAAGGTGAACTTGCGGGCGGCCTGTTGGGTTGTCATCAGTACACCAGCTCGTCTTCGCCGCTGCCGCCGGCGATCATGATCTCGCCCTTGTTGGCCAGGTCCTTGGCGACGTTGACCATGCGCATCTGCGCCTCGTCCACGTCCTTCAGGCGCACCGGGCCCATCGCTTCCATGTCGTCGCGCAGGATCTTGCCGGCGCGCTCGCTCATGTTGGAGAAGAAGACGTCGCGCAGGCCGTCGGTGGCGCCCTTCAGCGCCAGGCCCAGCTTGTCCTTCTCGACATTGCGCAGCAGGGTCTGGATCGAGCCGGGGTCCAGCTTGGACAGATCCTCGAAGGTGAACATCAGCGCCTTGATCCGCTCGGCGCTGTCGCGGCTGCGCTCTTCCAGGGCGGTGATGAAGCGGCTTTCGGTCTGGCGGTCGAAATTGTTGAAGATTTCCGCCATCTGCTCATGGGCGTCGCGCTTGGCGGTGCGCGCCAGATTGGACATGAATTCCACCCGCAGGGTCTGCTCGACCTTGTCCAGAATGTCCTTCTGCACGCTTTCCATCCGCAACATGCGCTGCACGACTTCCAGGGCGAATTCCTCGGGCAGGGCGCCCAGGACGCGGGCGGCATGTTCCGGCTTGATCTTGGACAGCACCACCGAGACGGTCTGGGGGTATTCGTTCTTCAGATAGTTGGCCAGGACGGTTTCGTTCACATTGGCCAGCTTGTCCCACATGGTGCGGCCCGCCGGACCGCGGATTTCCTCCATGATGGTGCTGACCTTCTCGCCCGGCAGGATGCCGGCCAGCAGGCGCTCGGTGGATTCATAGGAGCCCATCAGCGAGCCGGTGCCCGACATCTGGCTGACGAAATCCACCAGCAGCTTCTCGATCAGCGTGGCGCTGACCGAGCCCAGGTTCGACATGACCTGGGAGACTTCCTTGATCTCCTCCTCGTCCATCATCTCCCAGATGCGCTGGGAATGGTCTTCGCCCAGCGACAGCATGATGACGGCGGCGCGCTCCGCCCCGGAGAGGGAGCGGATATCGTCCTTGAGCGCGGATTTGGCGGGTTTCGACATGGTGTGTCCCTAAGCCGGCTGGTGCAGCCAGGTGCGGATGATCGCCAGGGCTTCCTCCGGATGCGCCTGGACCACTTCGCCGACCTTCTTGATGGCGGATTCGCGCACCTGGCCGTCCACGCGGCTCAGGTCCAGGCCCGCGACGGGCGAGGGCAGGGCGGCGGGCGCGCTGTCGGCGGCGATGGCGGCGGGCGCGCCGGGGGCGGCGTCCGCCATGGCGGCGCCGGGCGCGGGCAGGGTGCCCGCGACGGGCGAGAACTGGGGCAGAACCCCGCCGGCCGCCGCGTTCTGGGCGGCGAACATGCGGTTGATCAGGGGCTTGGCGACGAACAGGCCGATCAGCAGCGCCGTCAGGCACAGGATGGCGGCCTCGATGATCTTGAACCAGTAACCGCTATCCAGGCCCAGCAGCGGCGCGGCCGCCTCGGTGCCGTCGCCGGTGGGCAGGCGGGCGAACTGCATGTTGGTGACCTGCACCTGGTCGCCGCGGCCGGCGTCGAAGCCTATCGCCGATTTCACCAGGGCGGTGATCTGGGCCATTTCGGCGGCGCTGCGCGGCTTGTAGGTTCCGGCGCCTTCGCCGGTGGTGGTGCCGTCCACCACCACGGCGACCGACAGCTTCTTGATTTCGCCGCCGTCCACGGTCGAGGTCTTCACCGTCTTGGAAATCTCGTAATTGATGGTTTCCTCGGTCGAACCGGAGCTGTTGCGGTTGGATTCGCCGCCGCCCGCCGCCGCCGCGCCGGGCAGGGCGTTGGCGACCGACACGGCATTGCCGCCGCCGGAGGTGTCGGAGGCGTTGCGCTCCACCGTCTGGGTCGAGCGCGCCACCTTGCTGTCGGGATCGAAGGTCTCGGACGTGGTCTGAGTGCGGTTGTAGTTGATGTCGGCCGCCACCTGGACCTGGACATGGCCCGCGCCCACCACCGAGGCGACGATGGATTCGATGCGGCCGCGCAGGCTGCTTTCATAATTGGAGGTGTCTTCCTCCTGGTTGCGGGCCATGGAGCCGGACTTGTCGCCGCCCGCCAGCAGGTTGCCGCGATCGTCCACGATGGCGACGCGGTCGGCGGCCAGCGAGGCGACGGCGGCGGCCACCATGTGCTGGATGGCCTGGACCTGGCCCTTGTCCATGCGGCGGCGGGTCTTGAGCACCACCGAGGCGGTGGGCGGCTGTTCCTGCTGGGCGAAGACCTGGCGTTCGGGGATGACCAGGTGAACGCGGGCCGATTCCACGCCCTCGATGGTCTGGATCGAGCGCGACAGCTCCCCTTCCAGGGCGCGCAGATGATTGATGTTCTGGACGAAGGCGGTGGTGCCGAAGGTGTCGGACTTGTCGAAAATCTCGTAGCCGACGCCCGCGGCGGGCAGGTTCTCCTGGGCCAGCGCCATGCGCAGCTTGGTCACCTGGTCGGCGGGGACCAGGATGGTGCCGCCGTCCTTGACGTCATACTTGACCGCCATGGAGTCCAGCTTGGTGGTCACGGCGGCGGCGTCGCGCGATTCCAGCCCGGAGAACAGGATGGTCTTGGGCGCTTCGGTCAGCGCGCCCGCGATATAAAGGAAGAAGGCGGTCAGAACGGCGGCCACGCCGGCCATCACGCCGAACCGCGCCGCGCCAACCGCTTTAAAGAACTCGGGCAAGATGTCCTCCTGGAAGAGACACGGGGGAAACCTCCGTGCCGCTGCTAGGCAAACATTGCCGCCCTTACGGTAAAATTTGGCTTAAGGGAAAATGCGCGGACCAGATGTCGCGCGCGGGGTCTTGCTTAACCGCCCGTTTACGAATGACCGGAAACGGGGCGGCAGATTGTGCCGCCCACGCGGCGCGGGCGGCACAGATTCAATTACGGTACTGCTGCACACGGGTCGCGCGCAGCCCCGCCAGCCCGAAGCGGTCGATCGCATGTTGCCAGGCGAGGAATTCCTCCACCGTCAGCGTATAGCGCTTGCAGGCGTCGTCCAGGCTCAACAGGCCGCCCCGCACCGCGGCCACGACCTCGGCCTTGCGGCGGATGACCCAGCGGCGCGTCGAGGGCGGCGGCAGATCGGCGAGCGTCAACGGCGACCCATCGGGGCCGATGACGTAGCTCACGCGTCCTTTGCGCTCTTCCATGATAAAACTCCCAACACTCTCAACGGCGAAACTACGCGGCCCCGCGTTTAAAAAGGGCCAAGAACCGTGGTAAATGAAGGCATAAAACCCGCCTTCAAATTGCGCGTATGATGCGGGAAAGGCCCGTTTCACGGGCCTTTCCCGTGTCCCGTTTTAGCTCGGCAGCCGTTCGAGCTGCTGCAGCATCTGATCGGCGGTGGTGATGATGCGCGCCGAGGCGGAATAGGCCCGTTGCGTGGTGATCAGGTTGGTGAACTCGGTCGCCAGATCGACGGTGGAGCCTTCCAGCGACTGGGCGGCGATGCCGCCGGCGCTGCCGGAATTGGCTTCGTTGATGTTGGCGCTGCCCGAGCCCTTGGTGGCGATATAGGCGTTGCCGTTCACCTGGCCCAGGCCGTCGGGATTGGTGAAGGTGGCCACCGGCACCTTGTAGATATTCTGCGACAGGCCGTTGGAGAACTGCGCCGTCACGGTGCCGTCCTTGGCCACGGTCACGCCGGTGATGCTGCCGAAGGTGGAGCCGTTGACCGAGGTGCCGTCCAGCGACGAGACCCGGTCGAACTGCGACAGGCCGGAGGTGCCGCCGACCGCGCCCAGGTCCACCGAGACGGTCTGCGCCGCTAGGCCGGTCGAGGCCGCCCAGGGCAATGTCAGGTTGAACTTGCCCGCCGCCGGGGTCGCGCCGTCGACATTGGCGAGCGAGCCGTTGGTGTTGAAGGTCACCGTGCCGCTGGCCAGCGGGTTGGCCGAGGAGATGTCGGCCGCGTCGCCCGCATAGGAGGCTTCATAGGCCCAGGTGTTGGCGCCGGTCTTGACGAAGGACATGGTGATCGGGCGGCTGCCGCCCTGGCTGTCATAGACGTTCAGGGTGCGCTGGAAGCTGGGCTCCACCGTGCCGGCCGCCATGTCGCCCGCGGTGTAGCTGGGCACCGCGGCGGAGCTGGACTGCAGGTTGGCGCGGATGCCCATCTCGGTGGTGGCTTCGGCCTTGCCCGCCATGGTGGAGACGTTCACCAGCGACAGGTTGGAGGTGTTGGTCGGGATCTTGCCGTTGGCGTCCAGCTTCCAGCCCAGCAGATACAGGCCCGAGGCGTTCTTCAGGTTGCCGTTCTCGTCCGGCGTGAAGCTGCCGGCGCGGGTGTACATCTGCTGTGTGGTGGCCGAGGTGCTGGGCGCCACCACGAAGAAGCCGTTGCCCGAGATGCTGAGGTCGGTGGCCGAAGAGGTCGCCATCGGCAGGCCCTGGGTGGTCACGTCCTGGCCGATCACCGAGGTGACGCCCGCCGAGGAATTGCCCACCAGGCCGGGCGCATTCAGGAAGGTGGAGAAGTTGGCGGTCTGGTTCTTGTAGCCGACGGTGTTGACGTTGGCGATGTTGGACGAAGTGGCGGCCAGCGCGGTGCTGTTGGCGGCAAGGCCGGCGACGCCGATGTTCAGGGCTCCATAGAGACTCATGTCTGTCTTCCTTCAGGGCGGACGGAAAGGCGTTCGGCCGTGTCCGCTTGAGGTTGGCGCGCGCTTCTGCGCCCGCCGGGTTCCGTAAAAATCCGTCAGTTGGCGATCGCGGCGACGTCGCCGAGATCGATCTGCATGTTGCCCAGGATCAGTTTGGGCGGAGAGGCTGTCATGTCGATCTGGCTGACCACGCCCGCGCTGGCGACGGCGGTTTCGACCGCGTTGCCGGCGGCGTCATGGGCGGTGACGGTCAGCTTGTAGCTGCCGTCGGCCAACGCGTTGCCGACATTGTCCTTGCCGTCCCAGGTGAACTGGTGATTGCCGGCGGTCTTTTCGGCGTCGCCGGTATAGACGATCCGGCCGTTGGCGTCGGTGATGGTCAGGGTGCTGGCGGCGGCCGCGCCGCTCATATTGTAGGTCCAGTTGGCCGCGCCGCCCGACAGCGACGCCTGGCCGTTGAGGATCGAGACGCGCTTGCCCAGATAGGAGGTCGCCATGGTGGCGGCGTTGCTGGCGCCCTGCGCGATCAACGTCTTCAGATTGTCGTTGCTCTGAATCTGCTGCTCGACCTGGCTGTACATCACCAGCTGCTGAGTGAAGGCGTTGGAATCCATCGGACTGGTGGGGTCCTGGTTCTTGAGCTGGGTGGTGAGCAGCGTCAGGAAGGTGTTGAAGTTCCCCGACAGCTGGCTCATGGCGTTATTGGTGGTCGTCATGTGCTTGGTCCTTAAACCCGGATGTCCAGCCGTCCGTCGGACGGCGCGCGCCAGGCGGCGCTGGTGGCGGTGGCTGCGATGGATCGGCTGGCGGCCAGCGACAGGCCGCGCGATCCGCGCCCCTGATTCTGGCCCTGCTGGCCCGCAAGATTGTGGCCGCCCGCATGGGCCTGCTGGCGCAGCGAGAAGTTCAGATTGTCCTGCGACACATCCAGGCCCGCATCGCGCAGGGCCCGGGCCAGCAGCACCGAATCCCGCTGCAGCAGGTCCAGGGTGCGCGGCTGTTCGGCCGTCAGATGGGCGCTGGTCTTGCCGTCATGGTCGATGGACAGGCGCACCTCGACCCGGCCCAGTTCGGGCGGATCGAGACGGATGTCGAATTGCTTGGCGCCGCCCTGCGACCGGGCGGCGATGTCCACCGCCAGCCGCGGCAGGTCGGGCGCGGCCTCGGCCTGCGTTGTCACCTGCACATGCTGGATGGTGGCGGGGGTCGTGGTCTGGGTGGGCGCACCCGTATCCGGGCTGACCAGGCCGCTGGCGGCCATGTTGGTGGCGGGCGCCTGCGGTTTGAGCGCGGCGTCCGGCATCAGTTCGGCGCGGGTGGTCTCCATCAGCGGCTTGACGCCGGCATCCTTGCTGTCAGGCGCGCCGGACCGGGTTTCGGCCTGGGTCCGCGTTCCGGTCCGGGCCTCGCCGCCATCCTGTGGCGTCTGGTTCTGGCCTTGGTCCTGTCCTTGGCCGTTCAGGGCCACCGGCTTTTCGCCGGGCATGGTATCGGCCGCGTCCGAACGCTGTTCGGACGGCTGTCCCGCCGCCTGAACACCGTTCGTCTTCTTGTCCGCTACCGCGTTCAGCGGCGGGATATCTTTGGGGGCGGCCGCGCCGGTTTCCGCCAGGGCCGCCAGCGCGGCCTGGGTCTCCGGATTCTGTGTCTTCTGATCCTGCGGCGGTGCGGCTTGGCCTGGCTGGCTGGCGCTGGCCTGCAAGGCCGCCGCATCGGCAGCGTCCGCGCCAACCGGCTTCGGCGCGCCGTCCGGCGCATCGCCATCCAATGAAGCGTGGGGACGGGGCTTTGCGTGGGCCGTGTCGGGCGTCCGGACGGCCTGCGCGGCATCCCGTCCCTCTGTCCGACCATCCGTGTCCACGGCCGCCGCCTCGGCATCGTCCGCCGGGTCGCGGTCGGTCTTTTCCCG
>ERZ778022.2844-NODE-2844-length-17259-cov-4.960009_pt1 | contig 17259 bp, 12 predicted proteins | sample MGYA00375752_ERZ778022 | MGnify/ENA primary metagenome ERZ778022 (study PRJEB29350, sample SAMN05389826) | bioreactor metagenome | isolation source: Thiocyanate bioreactor | place: South Africa: University of Cape Town | collected 2014-04-04 ... | reverse complement strand
ACAGACCCTGCGGGCGCAGCATCAGGATGCCGACGATCGCAAGCAGGGTCAGCACCTTGGCCATCGAGCCCGACAGGAAGAATTCAAGGGTCGACTGGGCCTGGGAGATCGTGAAAGCGGACGCGATCGTGCCAAGCAGGCTGGCAGCACCGCCGAAGACCACCACAAGGAAGGTGTCCACGATGTAGAGCTGGCCGGATGTCGGCCCGGTCGAGCCGATCATGGTAAAGGCGGAGCCCGCGACACCGGCGATGCCGCAGCCGAGCGCGAAGGTATAACGGTCCACCTTCTCGGTGTTGATGCCAACGGCGCCGGCCATGATGCGGTTCTGCATGACGGCGCGCATCTGCTGACCCCAGCGGGAGCGAAACATGATGTAGGCGACACCGATCGTGATCAGCACCGTGAGAGCCATCACGAACATGCCGTTGATCGGAATCTGGATTGTGTCGGTCGCCTGCCATGAGCCCATCATCCACTCCGGCAGTTCGACGCCGACTTCGCGTGCGCCGAAGATCGAGCGATAGGCCTGCTGCAGCATGAGGCTGAGGCCCCAGGTCGCAAGCAGTGTGTCCAGCGGGCGTTTATAGAGATGCCGGATCAGCGCCCATTCCACCAGCATCCCGAGCGCGCCGGATGCGATGAACGCGAATATCATCGCGATAAAGAAGTAGCCGGCGAACAACGACGGCAGATGACTCTGAAAGAAGTTCGACGTGAGCCAGGTGACATAGGCCCCGAGGATCATGAACTCGCCATGGGCCATGTTGATGACACCCATCTGGCCGAAGATGATCGCCAGTCCCAGCGCCATCAGCACATAGACGGAAAACAGAATGAGACCTGCGAAGCCCTGCATCACGAAGATGGAGCCAAGGTCACCAATCGAATAGTCGCCGAACATGGAAGTCTCTCCGCGGGAGGGGATCTCGCGCCGCGAACGAATTCGCGGCGCGAGGGCTGTGAACGCGGGCCTGTGGTCCACGTCTGGGAGCTCGGAGCAAGTCGCAAGCGGCTTACTGGTAGCCTTTCGGGAACGGATTTGGTTCGACGAGATCGGCGGTCTCATAAACCAGTTCGTACTGGCCATCCGCCTTTGCCTTGCCGACGCGGGTCTTCGACCAGAGATGGTGGTTTTCATGGATGCGCACGTAGCCTTCGGGCGCGCCCTTGAATTCCACGCCGGGCGAAGCGGCGGCGATCTTGTCGACATCGAAGCTCTGCGCCTTTTCCACCGTCAGCTTCCAGAGCCACGGGCCGAGATAAGCCGCCTGTGTGACGTCTCCGATCACGGTCTTCTCGCCCCACATCTTCTTGAAGGCGGCGACGAATTCCTTGTTGTTCGCGTTGTCGAGCGACTGGAAGTACTTCATGCAAGCGAAGGCGCCCGCGATATTTTCACCGCCGATACCGTCGATTTCGTCTTCCGTGACCGAGATGGTGAGCAGCGTCTGCTTCGACAGATCGATGCCCGCCGCCTTAAGCTGCTTGTAGAACGCAACGTTCGATCCGCCGACGATGATGGCGTAGATCACGTCCGGCTTGGTTAGCTTGATCTTGTTGATGACCGAGTTGAACTGGGTGTGGCCGAGCGGGAAGTATTCTTCGCCAACGACCTTACAGCCCTGCAGATGGCCTTCAATGTGCTTGCGCGCGATCTTGTTCGACGTCCGCGGCCAGATGTAATCCGAACCGAGCAGGTAGAAAGTCTTCGCGCTCTTGGTCTTGTTGACCCAATCGAGGCCGGCGATGATCTGCTGGGTGGCTTCCTGGCCAGTGTAAATGACGTTCTTCGACTGCTCGAGACCTTCATAGAAGGTTGGATAGTAGAGCATACCGTTGTACTGCTCGAACACCGGCAGCACCGCCTTGCGGGAGGCCGAGGTCCAGCAGCCCATGACGGCGGCGCACTTGTCGTTGACCAGCAGCTTCTTCGCCTTTTCCGCGAAGGTCGGCCAGTCGCTGGCGCCGTCTTCCTGGATGAACTTGATCTTACGGCCGAGCACGCCGCCCGAGGCGTTGATCTGCTCGATCGCGAGCTTTTCGGCTTCCACCGATCCGGTTTCCGAAATCGCCATGGTGCCGGTCACCGAATGCAGGATGCCGACGGTGACTTCCGTATCAGTCACCGCGAGGCCCGTGGTGTTGACGGCGGAGGTGGCCGGCCCCGCTCCGAAGGACGGGCTGGGAAGGAACGACATGGCGGGCAACGCCGCCATTCCCATGAGCAATTTGCGCCGGAAGGCCGACTGTAATCCCTGATTTCTTTCGTCTGACATGACTTCCCCTTTTTGCTGAACAACGCCCTGATGGGGAAAACATGGCCCGGATTGTGCACCGCACAGATACGCAAAATCGCGCATACGGCACCGCAAAAGCGCGACGTAGGTTTTTGAAGTGGGTTTGAGGACGGACCGGGCGTGACAAAGGCGATTCAGGCAGGCGGGCGGCAACGGATAGACCGGGTCAGACGCCAATATAATCAATGGGTCGCGAACCAGACCCTGGAAGACTATGCCCTGCGCTTCACAGCCAAAAGCGCGCGCCGCTGGTCAGCGGCCCGTGTCGCAAATACAGCCCTTGGCGCAATTTCATTTCTCGCGCTCGAAGCCATCGGCGGAACGATCACGCTGAACTATGGCGTCACCAACGCCACGACGGCCATTCTGGTGGTCAGCGCCATCATCTTCTGCTGCGGACTGCCAATTGCCTATTATGCAGCCAGATATGGCGTAGATATTGACCTGCTCACCCGCGGGGCGGGATTCGGCTATATCGGCTCGACCATCACGTCGCTGATCTACGCCTCTTTCACCTTCATCTTCTTCGCCATCGAGGCCGTGATTCTGGCCATGGCGCTGGAACTCTGCTTCGGCATTCCCCGCCCCATCGGCTATCTCATCAGTGCCGTGGTCATCATTCCGCTGGTGACGCACGGCATCACACTGATCAGCCGCTTCCAGCTCTGGACCCAGCCATTCTGGATCCTGCTGCACGCCCTGCCCTTCGTCGCCATTGCCATCAAGAGTCCCGGCTCTTTCAGCGAATGGCGCGCGTTCTCGGGAGACCACGGCAGTCCGGACGGGCATCTCGATCTGCTGTTGTTCGGCACCGCCGCCTCTGTTGTCTTCGCGCTGGTGGCGCAGATCGGCGAACAGGTCGACTTCTTACGCTTTCTGCCGCGCGATCGCCGAACCTCGAAGCGGTCGTGGTGGATTGCCATGGTCAGCGCTGGCCCGGGCTGGATCGTTCCCGGCGCGCTCAAGATGCTGGCGGGGTCGTTCCTCGCCTTCTTTGCGCTCAAGCACGGCGTCAACGCGGAATACGCCGCCGAGCCCGCGCACATGTATCTCGAAGCCTTTCGCTATGTGCTGTCTCAACCCGATCTCGCGCTGGCGCTGACCGGCACCTTCGTCATTCTTTCGCAGCTCAAGATCAACGTCACCAACGCTTATGCAGGTTCGATCGCGTGGTCGAACTTCTTCTCGCGTTTGACCCATAGCCACCCCGGACGCGTTGTCTGGCTGGTGTTCAACGTTCTGGTGGCGCTCCTGCTGATGGAAATCGGCGTCTACAAGGCTCTGGAACAGACTCTGGCGCTCTATTCGAACGTCGCGATTGCCTGGGTCGGCGCACTGGTGGCCGATCTTGTCGTCAACAAACCGCTGGGCCTGCGTCCGCCACAGATGGAATTCAAGCGCGCACATCTCTACGACATCAATCCGGTGGGTGTCGGCGCAATGGTCATCGCCACCATCGTATCGATCAGCGCGTTTTACGGGTTCTTCGGCATCACCGCCAAGGCGCTCGCGCCCTTCGTGGCGTTGACCGTGGCGTTCGTGACTGCACCGATTATCGCGTGGGCGACGCAGGGAAAGTATTACATCGCCCGCAAGCCGAAGCGAAGCTGGCAGAATCTTGAAACCATCAAGTGTTGCATCTGTGAACATTCCTTCGAGCCCGAAGACACCGCTTCCTGCCCGGCCTATGCCGGGCCGATCTGCTCGCTGTGCTGCTCGCTGGATGCGCGCTGTCATGACCTGTGCAAACCTCACGGGCGTGTGCAGGCACAGCTTTCGGAGACGCTCGGACATATCCTGCCGCAATTCATTTATGCCCGCATCAATTCTCAGCTTGGGCACTATCTCGGCGTCTTTGCATTGTCCGCGGGACTCGTCGGCCTGACGCTCGGCCTAATCTACCTGCAGACCTCGACTATCATCCACTTTGGTCAGGCACAACTTTCCGACGTTTTGTGGAAAGTGTTCTTCGCATTGTCGATCATCATCGGAGTGGTCGCATGGCTGTTCGTGCTGGCGCGGCAAAGCCGGCAGGCTGCGGAAGCCGAAACGCGGCGGCAGACCACGCTCCTGATGCAGGAGATCGATGCGCACCGGAAGACCGACATGGAGCTGCAGCGCGCCAAGGAAGCCGCCGAGGCCGCCAATCTTGCCAAGAGCCGTTACGTGGTCGGCCTCAGCCATGAACTGCGCTCACCGCTCAATGCCATCAGCGGCTACGCGCAATTGCTCGAACAGGATTCATCCATCCAGCCGAAACCACGCGATCAGGTCCGCGTCGTTCGCCGCAGCGCGGATCACCTGTCGGGCCTGATCGATGGTCTGCTCGACATTTCAAAGATCGAGGCCGGACGGCTGCATCTGTCACGCGATGAAGTGCGCCTTCCCGACTTTCTCGATCAGCTTGTCGGCATGTTTCGTCTGCAGGCTGCGGCGAAGAATATCGAGTTTGTGTTCCAGCGGCCGGAAACGCTGCCGCCTGTGGTCTACACCGATGAGAAGCGGCTACGGCAGATTCTGATCAACCTGCTATCCAATGCCATCAAGTTCACCCAAACCGGCAACGTGCATTTCATCGTGCATTACCGCAGCCCCGTTGCGGAGTTCGAAGTACGCGATACCGGCCCCGGAATTCATGCCGACGACCTGGAACGCATCTTCGCGCCGTTCGAGCGCGGCGCGCTCGGCGTCTCGCAGCCGCAGACCGGAACAGGTCTTGGTCTCACCATCTCCAAGCTTCTTGCAGGTGTGATGGGCGGTGATATTCGCGTCGTCAGCACCGTGGGCCGTGGCAGCACGTTCTATGTCAAGATGCTGCTCTCGGAAGTCACCAACCCGACGCGCCTGCGAACCATCAACGCGCCGATCTACGGCTATCACGGCCCGCGCAAGACTATTCTCGTCACTGACGACGATCCGACCCAGCGCGATCTCCTGCGCGAAATTCTCAGCCCTCTCGGCTTCATTCTCCTCAGCGCCCCCGATGGTGGGGGATGCCTTAGCCTGTCACAGCACTGCCAGCCCGATATGTTCCTGCTCGACATCTCGATGCCTGGTATCGACGGCTGGACGGTCGCGGAGACCCTTCGCGCCAACGGACATCATCAGGCGCGCATCCTGATGATTTCCGCGAGTGCGCTCGAAGCGCATGGCGCACCATTGGCGCAACCCTTTCACGATGGCTACCTGATGAAGCCGATCGATGTGCCGCGTCTTCTGGAGATGATCGGCCAGTTGCTTAAGATCGAATGGTCTTACGAGCGTAACATTGTACAAACCGACGAACCGTCAGCTCCAGCGTGGAATTTGAATGAAAATCCAGGCCCACCTATTCATTATGTGGATGAACTGATCGAACTCGGCCAAATTGGCTACGTGACTGCAATTCACCGCAAGCTCGACCAGATCGGTCAGGATCACCCCGAACATGTCGTCTTTGTCGCCCAAATGCGTGCTCTGGTGGAACGATTCGATCTCGGGCAATACATGACCATCCTCCAATCCGTGCAGCGCCATGATCACTGAAGCCAAAGCCCGCGACACTGTTCTTATCGTCGACGATTCGCCGGACGCGCTCCGCATGCTGACTGACGCGCTGGACGGCGCGGGAATGACGGTGATGGTCGCGCTTGATGGTGCCTCGGCCCTTCGCATCGGCGAGCAGATCGCGCCCGACATTATCCTGCTCGATGCCGTGATGCCGGGCATGGATGGTTTTGAAACCTGCCGGCGACTGAAGCGGGAAGCAAAGCTCGCAGGCGTCCCGGTGATCTTCATGACGGGCCTAGCCGAGACCGAACATATCGTGCGCGGCCTCGAGGCTGGAGGCGTCGATTACGTCACCAAGCCCATCGTCATCGCGGAAATGCTCGCGCGCATCAAGGTTCATCTGGCGAACGCACGACTCACCCAAAGCGCGCGGGCTGCACTGGATGCATCGGGCCGCTATCTCTTTGCAGTAGATCAGCGCGGCTCCATCATCTGGGCCACCCCACAGGCGGAAAAGCTGGCGCGCGATCGCGCGAAAGCCGGCGGCGAGAAGTTCGAGCTGCCCGAACCATGGCTCGATTGGCTCAGGCAGATACATCAGGGAAATACAGATACGAAGGCGCCGCCGGCGATGCCATTCGGTGATGACAAGCTGCGCCTGCAATATATGGGGCGTCTCAGCGCGAATGAATTTCTGCTGCGGCTGGCCCGCGACAGCAGCTCGGATTCACCTGCCGAACTCAGCAAAGAACTTGGACTCACCGGCCGCGAAGGCGAGGTCCTGTCCTGGCTCAGCAAAGGCAAGACCAACCGTGACATCGCGCAGATCCTCGGTTTGAGTCCGCGCACGGTCGATAAGCATCTTGAGCAGATTTATTCGAAACTCGGAGTTGAGAACCGGACCGCCGCTGCCGCAGTCGCCAACACACGGCGAAAACTCTCGGTCTGACGCGAGTGATCCTTCTTTTGCTCAGGCTCGGTTAAAAGCCCACAGGTGTGGCCGCACTCTTCGTGCTACGCCAAAATCCCAAGCCCGTTTGCCTTTTCCAGAGCCGCGATGAGGTTCTGTTCCGTCACCGGGCCGGCAAACTGCTTGAGATAGGGTGCCTCGGCAATCGAACGCTGCGCGATGGTGCGGATACCCTCTTCCACGTCGCCGGACAGCCCCATGTCCTTGAGACTTGTCGGTAGCCCAAGCGCGCGAAAGAAGCCGGTCATGTCGGTGAGGAATTCCGGCGAGCGCCCTTCCAGGCAAAGCTGTGTCAGCAGGCCAAAGGCTACCTGTTCGCCATGAAGCGCGCCGTTGAGCGACGACAGCGCGGAGAAGCCGCGCGTCAGTGAATGGGCGATCGACAGGCCGCCGCTCTCAAAGCCGAGGCCGCTGAGCAGAATCGTCGCTTCGACGATGTTCTCGAACGCCTCGTCCGGCTCCTTGCGGTCAGCAGCGGCGAGCGAAGCCAGCGCATCGCGGCGGATCACCTGATAGCATTGATCGGCAATGGAGACCGCCAGCGCCGCCGGGCGAGCCTTGTAGAAATTCATCCCGCCGGACTTGTAGCACTGCTCCGCCTCGAACTTCTTGCTCAGTGCGTCGCCGATACCGGCCACAAAAAACCGGCGCGGCGCGCGCGCGATGATCGACGTATCCACCACCACGGCATCCGGATTGGTCGGCATCAGCCGAACTTCCTTCAGGACGTGATCGTCGGTGTAGACGATCGCCAGCCGGCTGGTCGGCGCATCGTTCGAAGCCACCGTCGGCACCACGATGATGCCGCCGCCGCGCTGGATACGCACGCCTTTCGCGGTATCGATGGCCTTGCCGCCGCCGATGGCGATCACCACATCGCAGTTTGCCGCCGCTGCGCGCGCAGCCATGGCGTCGATCTGCGCCGCCGAGCATTCGCCGGAAAATTCAGCGAGTTCCACAGCGTCTGTGCAGGGCTTCAAAAGCTGCTCAAGCTGCCCGCGCAGCGACGCGAAGATCGCCGTATCCGTCAGCACAAACGGCCGCCGTCCATACATCGGCACCAGCGTCGCCAGTTCCTTCAGCGCGCCCGGCCCCTGGATGTAGCGATGCGGTCCGCCGAACGCGCGAATGGTCATTGATCGTCACCCCAGAAGAAATCGCGCTTGCCGCCGTCCATGCAAATCAGCGCGCCATTGATGAAGGCCGCCTGAGTGGAGCACAGAAACGCGATCAGCGCGCCAACCTCTTCGGGCTGGCAGAACCGGCCGAGCGGATTCTGCCCCGCGATGATGGCGCGCTTCTCCGGCGAGAACCCGGCGATCAGCGCGGTCTCGACATAGCCCGGCGCGATGGCGTTGACGGTGATTCCGGCGCTGCCGACTTCCTTGGCGAGGGTGCGCGTGAAGCCGATCACGCCGGCCTTCGCCGCCGAGTAATTGGTGACGCCGGGGCGTCCGCCGCCGGTGACATTCATCGATGACGTGTTGACGATGCGGCCAAAGCCGCCCTGCCGCATGAACGGCACCGCGTGTTTGCTGCACAGGAACGTGCTGCGCAGATGGGTGCGGACGATGATGTCCCAGTCGTCAATCGACATCTCCTCGGCTTTACGGCCGAGATGGCGGCCGCCCGCACCGGCATTGTTGATCAGTACGTCAAGATGACCGAGCCCCTCATGCGCGGCTTTCACCACAGCTTCCGCGCCCGCTTCTTCAGAGACGTCGCCGATACAGGCGACCGCCCTGGTCCCCTTTGCATTCAGTTCGGAGACGGTTGCATCGGCGGCTTCGCGGTCGATGTCGTTGATGGCGATGGCGCAGCCTTCCGCCGCCAGCGCCAATGCTTCCGCCTTGCCGATGCCCCGCGCCGCGCCGGTGACCAGTGCGGCCTTGCCCTTCAGTCCGAGATCCATGATCAGCCCTTCACGGCGCCAGCGCCGAGACCCTGAATGAAATATTGCGTCAGCAGTGCAAACGCGGCGAACAGCGGCAGTGCGATCAGCGTCGATCCCGCCATGATCTCACCCCAGCGCAGATCGAACGAGCCGACCATCGACGCCAGTCCCACCGGCAACGTCTTGTTGGCATCGCTTCCGATCATGATCAGCGCGAAAGTGTAATCGGTCCACGACAGCAGGAACGAGAAGATCGCGACCGTGATCAGCCCCGGCAGCGACAAAGGCAGCACCACGCGCACGAAAGCACCGAGACGCGTGCAGCCGTCCACCATCGCGGCTTCTTCCAGTTCGAACGGCATGCCCTTGAAGAAACCCCACAGGAACCAGACGCCGAGCGGCAGGGTCAGCGTCAGATGCGAGGCGATCAGGCCCGTCAGAGTGTCGCTGAGGCCGAGCTGCGCGAAGATGGTGAACATCGGAATCGCGATCAGCAGCGGCGGAAACATGTACGCATAGAGCATCGCGCCGACAATCAGCTTCTTGCCGCGGATGCGCTGGCGGGTGACCGCATAGGCAATCATCACCGAGAAAACCATTGTCACGGCGACCGTGACCACCGCTACGATGACGCTGTTGACGAAATGAGTCGGATAATCGGTGAGTTCGAGCAGGTTGGAATAGTATTCCAACGTGAAAGGGCCCGGCAGCAGCGAGACGCGGCTGAGCAAGCTGGTCGGCTCACGCAGACTCGAGATCACCATCCAGTAGATCGGGAACGCCGAATAGATCGCGATCACCGCGGCGGCGATGTAGATTCCGAGACGGGCCGGAAGCGAACGGCGGACAATGGCCATTAATCGTCCTCCAGCGGGAAGATGCGGAAATAGAAGAACACGGCCACCGACAGGATCGCGAAGGAGATGGTGGCGATCGCCGCACCGCCGCCGATGTCGAATAGGCTAAAGGCGTGGCGATAGGACAGGATCGCGAGGTTTTCCGTCGCGCCGACAGGCCCGCCCTTGGTCAGCAGCCAGATCACGTCGAACTTGTTGAACATCCAGATCGCGCGCAGTAGCACCACCACCGTCAGGATCGGCTTCAGCATCGGCAGCGTGATGTGAAAGAAACGTTGCACCGCCGTGGTGCCATCCACCTTGGCGGCTTCATAAAGCGAGACCGGAATGGTCTGCAGCGCAGCGAGAAAACAGGTGGTGACGAAAGGCGTCCACATCCAGACGCTGACCAGGATCGTGGAGGTCATCGCCGCGCCCGAACTCTCGAACCAGTTCACGGGCGGCAGCCCCAGTGCGGCGATAGTCCGCGTAATAATGCCGATGCTGCCGTCCACCATCCATTTGAACGTCAGGATGACGACCACCGTGGGCAACAGGTATGGAAGAATCGAGAGGCCGCGCACGAAATTCCGGCCCGGAAACGCCTCGTTCAGGATCAGCGCGAAACCGATGCCCAGCACCACCTGAAGAACGATGGAGCCGAGCGAATAGACAACGCCGTTCCACAAAGCATTCCAGAATTCAGGCAGTTTGACGATGGCGATATAGTTGTCGAGCCCAATCCACTTGGCTTCGCCGACAAACGAATCCATTTTGTAGAAACTGAGACTGATCGCATAGACCACCGGCGCCACGATCAACGCGAGCGTGACGAGCAAGCCGATCACCAGGAAGGTGTATATCGTCGCCTTTGAACTCAACTTCATGCTTTCGGAAAATACCCGGCCGGATGAACCGGCCGGGCAGTTGGCAGGTGCGGTGTTATGCCGTGAGCTTGCGCATCTTGTCGCCAGCCGCCTTGACGCAATCGGCCGCCGGCATGTTCTTCAGGATGCGGTTCTGCAGCATTTCCGGAATGACGAAGCCCTCGAAGACCTTGCCCGGACGCAGATCCGGCGCCGGACCTTCGGTGTCGACAGAGGTCAGGATCATCGATTTGTCGACGATGAAGCCCTTCATGGTTTCGACCGCTTCCTTGTGCTTCTCGATCAGCGGATGCGCGCGCCAGCGGGCATCCTCGTAAACGTCGAGGCGCGGCGGCTGGAAGTGCAGCGGCGCGGTGTGCAGGAAGTTGATGTACTGGTTCTCGGTGAACCATTTCATGAACTTCATCGACTCACTGGAATTCGGAGTCTTCAGTACCACCCAGCCGTCATAGCCGTGGTTGACGGCTTTCGCCTTACCGGCGCTGTCCATGTACGGCATGATGCCATACTTGGTCGCGAGGGCCGGTGAGGTGCGCTCGAGCGCTTCGATGATGCGGCCGGCGTAAGCCGTGTGCGCCACCTTGTCCGACGAGAAGTTGGACAGCACTTCGCCGAAGCTGGCCTGGCTCGTGCCCGACGGCATGGTCTTGTACAGATCGGCGAAGAAATCGAGATAGGCGGCGACCTTCGGCGCATTGGCGGCGTTGTCGATGGCGACATTCCACTTGTCGTCGAACAGCTTGACGCCTTCGGCCCACATGAAGCCGGGCGACAGCCAGTTGGTCGCGCCGTTGCTGCCGATCGGGAACAGCGAACCGGAGCGGCCGTCTTCGTTCAACGCCTGCGAGTTCTTCAGCATCTCGGCCCAGGTCTTGGGAACGCTGAGACCCTTCTTCTCGTAGAGGTCCTTGCGATAGTAAATCCAGGCGAGGTTGTAATCGTAAGGATACCAGTAGGTTTCGCCCTTGATCGGAAACAGGATCTTCGGGCCCCACTTGTGCTTGCTGGTCAGTTCGGTCAGCGGCATCAGGTGGCCTTCAGCCTGCAGCAGCAGGACATGACCGACAAACGCGAAGGTCGCGATGTCGTAAGGCTGGCCACCGCGTAGCGAGGTCGTCACCTTGGTGAAGGCGTCATCGAGCGGAACCGAGTCCACGATGACGTGCGTACCAGTCATCCGCTCGTATTCGGCGCAGGCCACTTTCAGCGCGCGAATGCTATCGATCGATGTTTCGGTGTTGAGAAAGCGGATCGTCTTCTTGCCCTGTCCCCAGACTGCCGGGGCTCCGAGCGTGGTCGCAGCAAGGCCCGCACCTGCGCCCTTGATGAGCGTGCGGCGATCTATTCCGTTCTTAGCCATTTCCTTCACTCCCATGGCAACTCTCCCCTTTTTGAAGGTTCGTTCTGATTTATTGGCCGTCTAGAAACGCTGTCCCGTCGCTTTCGAGAACAGATGGAGCCGCCCGGCATTGAGCCGGACGGGAATTCGCTGACCGTGCGACCAGTTGTCGACGCGATCTGTCAGAATGCGCAGACGCGCACCACTCACCTCACCAATGCCGAGCGTCTGGGCACCGAGTTGCTCCACCACGCTGACATCGAACGAAAGCGCATCCGGCCCTTCGCCGATGGAGAGATGCTCCGGGCGAATGCCGAGCACGGCTTCTTCGTTAACTGCCCGATACTGTTCGGGCAGCGTGATCCGCAACGCACCGCTCTCGAACGATCCGTTTGATGCGCGCCCTTCGATCAGATTCATTTCAGGAGAACCGATGAAACCGGCCACAAAGAGGTTCGTGGGCCTGTCGTAAACTTCGAGCGGCGCGCCGACCTGCTGAACGTGGCCGTCGCGCATGATCACGATGCGGTTGGCGAGGGTCATCGCCTCGACCTGATCGTGGGTCACATACACCATGCTGGTGCCGACCTCCTGATGCAGCCGCGCGATCTCCTCGCGCATACGCACGCGCAGCTTGGCATCGAGATTCGACAGCGGCTCATCGAGCAGGAACACTTCCGGATCGCGCACCAGCGCGCGGCCAAGCGCCACGCGCTGCATCTGGCCGCCAGAGAGCTGCTTCGGCTTGCGCTTCAGATATTCGTCCAGACCCAGCATCTTCGCGGCGCGCTGCACCCGATCGTCGATCTGCGCCGGGTCCATCTTCCGCATCCGCAGGCCGAACGCGAGGTTTTCGTAGATCGTCTTATGCGGATAGAGCGCGTAGTTCTGGAACACCATCGCGATGTTACGGTCTTTCGGCTCCAGCGCGGTAACATCGCGGTCGCCGATGAAAATCTTGCCGGACGTGATCTCCTCAAGACCGGCGAGCATGCGCAATGTCGTGGATTTGCCGCAGCCCGACGGGCCGAGAAACACCACGAACTCACCATCGCGAATCGTCAGATCGACGCCATGAACGGCGACCACCGGACCATATGCCTTGCGAACCTTTTCGAGCCTGATCTCTGACATGCGCTACTTGCCCTGAGCGGCCACAAAATCGTGGATGCGATGGTTGATGGGCGCAAGCGCCGCCTGAATGTCGCGATAGATGGGAAAGCCTTTGTCATAAACCGCCGCGCGCGCCGGATCCGGCGTCGCCCGCGATACGATCTGGATGACGCCCGCCGCAGCCCGCTCGTCCTTGAAGACGCCGATGCCGACACCGGCGAGCAACGCCGCTCCATAAGAAGCATCCGCGACTGCAGGCAATTCGACGGTGATATTCAAAACGTCGGCAACGATTTGCCGCCACAGGGCGCTGCGCGCGCCTCCGCCGGTCAGGCGCGCGGACGAAAAGCCGAGCCCCTTGGCCTTCATCACCTCGAGGCAATCGCGCAGCGAATAGGCGACACCTTCGTAGAGCGCGCGGACGAAATGACCTGGGCCATGATTGAATCCCGCGCCAACAAAATCAGCACGCAGGAGCGGATCCCAGTAAGGGCTGCGTTCGCCGTTCAGATAGGGATGGAAGAACAGCCCCTCCGAGCCGGGATTAACCGCGGCAGCCTTGGCATCCATGGCATCGAACACGGCGCTGCCGTCCTCGCCGTCGCGGCGGAAGAACGTGTCGCGCAGCCACTTGTGCGCCGAGGCGCAGGAATTGGTGGCGGCGATGACATACCAGTGGTCCGGCACGACGTGGTAATAATTGATCAGCGAGAAATCCGGATGGGACTTCGGCGACAGCACGCTGACGGTCGCAGCGGTTGCCAATTTCACGACGCCCATGCCTTCGCGCACCATTCCCGCGCCAAACGTTTCAGCCGCGGTGTCCGACGTGCCGCATACCACCGGCGTGCCCTCGGCCAGACCTGTCGCCTGTGCGGCGCGCGCGGTCACCTTGCCGACGACGGCGGTGGGCTTCACGATCGGCGGCAATGTCGCCATCGGCCAGCCGATCATGTCGCAAAGTTCTTTCGACCATTCGGCGCTGCGTGCATCCAGCATCAGCGTGCCAAGCGCGTCGATGGTGTCGGTTTCCCACGTGCCGGTGAACTGCGCCCGCAGCCAGTCTTTCGCGACGTACAGGCGCTTCACACGAGCGAAGGATTCCGGCTCATGCTTGCGCAGCCACAGCATCTGCGGCAGCGTCCATGTCGGATTGGCGCGATTGGCGCCGATGTCGAGAATGCGCGCATCGGCCTGGTCACGCAGCTCCTGCGTCTCCTGCCGGCTGCGCTGGTCATTCCAGAGAATCGCCGGACGGATCACATGCCCATCGGCATCTACCAGCACCTGCGTATGCGCGCCGGCGGAAAATGAAATCGCAGCTACATCGGATGCCGGACGGCCGGACGCCTTCAAACCACGACGCAGCGCGTCGCATGCGGCGATCCACCAGCTTTCCGGATCCTGCTCGCTCCAACCGGGATGAGGCAACATCGTCGCGACCGGCGCAGACGCTTCGCTGACCAGCGCGCCGTCGTCCGTGATAATGCTGATCTTCAGCGAGCCGGCGCCAAGATCGATACCGACCAGCAGGGATTCAGACGCAGCCATGACGCACGCCCTTCCCGATCACAACGCGCATGCGCGCCCTGTCAATCACGGCGAATGTCTTTCGCGTTCGCGCTGGCGCGCAGGCCGATCTTGCCCGGATTGAACAGATTGTCCGGATCGATCGCATCTTTTATGGCCTGCAGAACCCCGAGCCCAGAGCCCAGTTCACGCTGCATCCATGGATTGCGGAACAGCCCTGCACCGTGGTGATGCGCAATCGAACCGCCGTGATCGAGCGTCAAGGCCTCCACGGCATCCCACAGCTTCTGGTGCAGCGGCAGCGCCTCGGCTTCCGGCATCGGCGGCAAGCGCACCGTCATGTACTGACACGCGCCCTCGGGATAAACGTGCGACCAGTGCGCACCGAAATGCACGCCGGGATAAATCGCCCGCACTGCTTTCGCGATGGCATCATACATCTTGGGAAGTGCCGACCAGTTGCCCGTCACTTCGATCGTATCGTTGAAATAGCCGGCCTCGTGCCACTTCTGCGAATAGGCGACGTAACGATTCTGCTTCCAGTGCAGATAGGGCCCCTCCGGAGCGATCTCGCCGCCCTGCGCCTTGGCGATGGCGAGCGCCGCATCCTGCTCGGCCGACACCATCGGCTCGCTACCGATGAACTGCAGCACCGCCAGAAACGGCTTGGTTCTGAACAGGTCAATATCCTTGGTGCGCTCGTCGCTCTCGACGCGGTCATAAAGCCGCACGATCGACGGACGGATTTCCGCCTGCATGATGAGACGCGCGCTATCGAGCGCCGCCTGCATGGTCGGAAACGCCAGCACGACGCCGCGTTCAATCTCGGGCTTCTTGAAAATACGCAGCGTAGCTTCGGTGATGATGCCGAGCGTGCCTTCGCTGCCGATCATCAGGTCGCGGATCGACGGACCGACCGAGCGACGCGCCACGGGACGCACTTCGAGCGGGGTGCCATCCGGCAGCACAGCCTTGAGACCGACCACGATGTCTTCGATCTTGCCGTAGCGGCTGCTCAACTGACCACCGCCGCGGCAGGCGAGCCAGCCACCGACAGTTGAAATTTCAAGCGACTGCGGCAGATGCCCTGTGGTGTAGCCTGCATCGTTGAGCTGGCGCTCGAACTCAGCGCCATTCATTCCCGCCTGTACGGTCACCATCGCATCGGTTGGGTTGATCGAGACGATCTTGTCCAGCCGGCGCGTGTCCACCATGATCTCGCCGCCGAGCGGAATGGCGCCGCCGAGCACGCCGGAGCCATTGCCATACGGAATCACGGCAACCTTGCGCGCTTTTGCAACCTGCACAGCGCGAATAACTTCATCCTCGTTCGCGGGACGAACGACAAGACGCGGGACGACACCGGCGATTTCGCCGGCGCGCTCGCGGAACACTGCAAACGGGAGACGATCGCGCGAATAGCCGAGCCGCTCATCAAAGGACGTCAGAACATTCGCGTCGCCGACGATGGCGCCGAAAGCCGAGGCCAGATTCTCGTCGATCCGATCGGCACTGCGAACTGCGGCAAGGGTTGCGGTCATGACAGCCTCGTTTCAGAGGCCAAAGTCGCCAGACTCACTCGACGTACTCCCCTCAATGACTTCATTTTCTGCGATTGGCAGCAGGTTCAAAAACAACCCTTGCACAATCGTTTGTTCAAACGTCGTATAATCTGCACGCTCGGTCAAGTTAAATTTAGCGGCGGACGGGACCTGTAGATGCGCGGGCGATGAGCCCGTCGGGCGGTAGCGGAGCGACGGGCTGAGGCGTGCCGCCATTCAGAAGATCGATCAGCAGATCGGACGCAAGTTCGCCCATCAGTTCCGTTGGCATTTTCACCGACGTCAGTTGTGGATAAAGCATCGTCGCCACTGGCGCATCGTGCAAACCGATTACCGAAACATCGCCCGGGATTTGCAAGCCCGCTTCATGCAGCACGGCCATGGCGCCAGCCGCAGTCACGAGCGTAGCGCCGAGCACCGCCGTCGGCTTCTGCGCGAGCAGGCTTCGCATCGCAGCCGCACCGCCCTCCGCCGTGTATCCGGCGACAGCCACAAGATCAGGATCGAAGGCAATGCCGTGGCGCTCCAGTCCATCACGATAGCCGGCCAGACGCTCGCCCGCGTTGAAACCGCCGGGACGTCCGGCCAGATGCGCGATCCGTCGGTGCCCCATCCCGGCGAGATGATCGACGGCGATCGTCGCAGCGGCGCGGCTGTCCAGCACTACGCAATACGGACTGCCGGGCAACTGGCGATTGAGCAGCACGAACGGCGTGTGGGTCGCCTCGAGTTCTTCGCGCAACAGCCCATCGTCGTCGAGACTGGCGACCAGAAGTCCATCGGCACGGTTGCCATGCGACAGGCGATGATAGACCGCGTCGGTCGCGCCGGACTCACGATGGGCAATGAGCAGCGAATAGTCATGCTTCGCCGCCGACTTCTCCGCGCCGCGGATCGCCGATGAGAAGACCGGGTTGTCGAGCTGCGGCACGATCAAGCCGAGAGTCCGGCTGCGCGCCGTCCGCAATCCCTGGGCCAGCGCATTCGGCGAATAATCGAGGCTGCGCGCGCTTTCAAGAATGCGCTTGCGGGTTTCCTCCCGGATACGCTGGGTCGCCTCGCCCCGAAGCACGCGCGATGCCGTGGATACATCCACGCCAGCCATGCGGGCGACATCGGTCAATCGCGATCTCATGAGGATATACCGCCGGTTGCAACGATGGCAAACCTAGTGGACAGAGCCTCGCGAAGCAAGAACACCATCATACGCGTGACGGCATCCGCACCGCTGTTGGATCGCAGTGAACAAATCCTAATGCGTCAGGGCATCGCCCGCGAAGACCTAGATCCCGCCCATGCAGAGGTACTTGATCTCGAGATAGTCCTCGATGCCGTACTT
>ERZ778022.2843-NODE-2843-length-17260-cov-6.908341_pt1 | contig 17260 bp, 18 predicted proteins | sample MGYA00375752_ERZ778022 | MGnify/ENA primary metagenome ERZ778022 (study PRJEB29350, sample SAMN05389826) | bioreactor metagenome | isolation source: Thiocyanate bioreactor | place: South Africa: University of Cape Town | collected 2014-04-04 ... | reverse complement strand
TGTGCGTTCGCGGGATATGACCGCTGCGAGCACGCCCATGGCGCCAAAGATGCCGCCGCCCAGGTCGCCGATCGGAATGCCCGAGCGCGTGGGCAGGCCCGCGCCCGCGCCCGTGATCGACATGCCTCCGCCCATGGCCTGCACGACCTGGTCGAAGGCAGGGCGTCGGGTGTCCGGCCCGGTCTCGCCAAACCCGGTCACCGTGCAGGTGATGATGCGCGGGTTGATCTTGGAGAGCGTTTCGTGGTCGATGCGCAGGCGCCGCGTCACGCCCGCGCTGAAGTTGTCGAACACGATGTCGGCATGGCGGACCAGGTCGTAGAAGACCTGCAGGCCTTCTTCGCTCTTGAGGTCGAGAGCGACGCTTTCCTTGCCCCGGTTGAGGGTCAAGAAATACGCGCCCATGCCATCGCGGGAGTAGGCCGGGGTGTCGGCCAACAACTGGCGCGTGCCTTCGCCCTTGCCGGGAGGCTCCACCTTGATGGTGCGCGCGCCCAGATCCGACAGCGTCATGGTGCCATAGGGACCCGACAGCATGTGCGTCAGATCCAGCACCATGAGGCCGGAGAGCGGGGCATTGGTTTTTTGGATGGTCATCTTTCTCACTACATTCACAAAAGGTGAACCGTTTTGGGCAGGCCGTTCACTGCGGGGAAAACGGCGCCGGGTTGAGCAACTCGTTGTGCATTTCCTGGATCAGCGGCAGCACCTTGGGCACGAACGCCAGCCAATCCGGCGACGCGGCCAGCTGTGCGCGGCGCTGCTGCCGGTCTTCAAAGGTGGCGTAGCGCCACAGGTGGACCACCTTGTTGATGGAGCCGATTTCGCTGCTGTAGAAGCCCAGCAGGTCGCCCAGGATGGGGCGCTCGATGCCGATGCCCTCATCGCCCATCAGGCGCATGAATTCGGGCAGGGCGCCGGGGTGCAGCACGTAGGAACGCATTTCGACGATCACGGCCATGCGCTCCGTTACGCCCACAGCACCAGGCGGTTGTCCGGCATGCGCCCGGCGAACGAGCCGATCGACACGCGGCTGCCGCCCGGTTTTGCGGTGCCGGGAGCAATCTCGTGCGGGTTGCGCGTGTTGAAGATCACCACGTCGCCCGCCGTGGGGCGGTAGACGAAGTTGGGCGCGCCTTCAATCAGTGCGCGGTCCAGGCCATAGCTTTTCGGGATTTCGCCCGGCACGACTTCCGGGTTCCACGGGTTGTTGTGCACGGTGGTGTGTCCGCCGGACGCGAGTTCCTCAGCGAAGAAGTTCCAGCCCAGCTGGGCGTCGATGGCACCAATGGCGTAGTCGGGCGAGTTGACGGGCGCCCAGTCCACGTGCAGGTCTATCTTGTCGCTGGTGGAGCGGATGATGCCGGCGAAGTACTCCCGGCCGTCCTCGCTGGCCAGTTCCACAGGCTGTGACCAGACGGCGCGCAGGCGCTCCATCAGGCGTGACAGCGCGTCGAAGGACTCATCGAACACGGCCTGCACGTCTGCCTGTGCCTTGACGGCGTCGTCCAGGAACTCCTGCTTGGTCTTGGTCCACCGGTACTGGTACTGCGCCAGCCCGATGTAGCCGATCCGGTCGGCCACGTTGTAGTACTGCATGTTTCCCCGCTTCGCAGCAGCGGCGAAGCGCGTGCACTCCTCGGGCGTGGCAAAGCCGCGGATGCGGATGGCCGCGATCTTGTTGTCGAGCAGCAGACGCAGGTTCTCTTCGCTGAGTTCGTATTCCTGGGCGCTGGTCCATGTGGACATGGGGGACTCCTTCGTAAGCATTTCAGTGGGCGTTCATTTGCCGGCAACGGCCTTGAGGTTCACGACCTTGCCGACGCTGTCGTTCCAGTCCTTCACGCAGGCTTCGCCGCAACGCGCGGCCCAGCGTGGCAGCACGCGCTCCTCCAGGGCCTTGCGGCGCAGTTCGAGGTCGGCGGGCTTGACGTCCACCAGCACCATCGAGGCAGCGGCGCCTTCCGGGCAGCTGCCCTTGCCGGTGTTGCAGGCGATGCCGATTTCGTTCTCACGCACGTTCTGGGCATAGATGTCCTTTTCCAGCTTGCGGTACTGGTCCGTGAGCACCTTCTGCGCTTCGGGGCTCAGCTTGTTCCAGGACTTCATGTTCACAGCGGTCACACTTGCGGCGAAGTTGATCGGGAGGCGATAGAGGTAGGTCGCGCCCTCGTACCACTTGGCCTTGTAGCCGCCCAGGATGCCGGTGATGGCGCAGTCGATCACGCCGTTTTGCAGCCCTTGCTGCACGTCGCCGAAGGGCATGTTGATGCCCGATCCACCGAAGTACTCGACGAAGTCCGCCTGCGAGGAGCCCGACACGCGCACCTTGCGCCCCTTCAGGTCGCTCAAGCCGTTGAATTCCTTGCGGCAGTACAGCACCTGGTCGCCATAGCTCGTCACGCCCAGCACCTTGACCTGCTGGTTCTTGGCGTAGTACGCATCGAGATGTGGGCGGAAGGCGGCCATGGCGTCCTGCACCATGTCGATCGAGGTGGACGCGCCGGCCAGGTCGAGCGCGTCGTTGATGGCCGCTTCGCCGGCCAGGAAGCCGAGCACCGTGGTCCCTACGTCGAAGAGCCCCTGGCGCAGCAGCTTGATCACCTCGCCGCCCTTGAGCCCCATTTCGTTCCAGGGCTTGAAGGTGACGGTGATCGCACCCCCCGAGGCGGCTGGAACACCCTGCGTCCACATGGGCGCTTCGAGTTCCTTGGACTGGGTGGTGATGCCCAGGTTGCCGACGACGTTCAACGTGGCTTTGGGCATGGCCTGAGCCAGGGCTGCGCCGCCGAAGGCGAGGCAGCTGGCGGCGAGCAGCGAGCGGATCGGGAAGGTGGTCATGGATGTCTCCTCGGGACGGTTGGGAAGGGGCAAGGTCAAAGGGAAGCCGCAGCGGGCTGCTGCGGCGGTGCGCTCACTTGAGCGCGTTGTAGGTGGTTGGCAGCCAGGTGGCGATTTCGGGGAACGCGAGAAGCAGAAAAATCAGGCCCAGCATCACGGCGGCGAAAGGTAGCGAACCGAGTGCCACATCGCGAAACGCGCCGCCGGTGCGCACCGATTGCACGACGAACAGGTTCATGCCGATGGGCGGGGTGATCAGGGCGAGTTCGATCAGGATCACGAAGACCACGCCGAACCACACCGGGTCGTAGCCCAGCGCGACGACGATGGGAACGATGATCGGTGTCGTCGCCACCATCAGCGTCAGCGTCTCGACGAAGCAGCCGAGCAAAAGGTAGACCGCCACGATCGCCAGCATGACGTAGATGGGGTCCCAGGTCAGAGCGCCGACGGCCTTGACCGCGATGTCCGTGAGCCCGATGGTGGACATCACGAAATTGAGGAAGTAGGCGCTGATCACGATGAGCATGACCATGGCGGTGGTGCGCACCGTGCCTTCCAGCGCGGCCCACAGCCGTTCCCAGCTGAACTTGCCGGTGGTCACGACGTACAGGAAGGTGCCGACCACGCCGAGCGCCGAAGCCTCCGTCGGGGTTGCCCATCCCAGATAGATGGAACCGACCACCAGCAGGAACAGGTAGAGCGGCGGTCCCAGCGCCCACAGGGCGCGCAAGCGCTCGCGCCAAGAGGCGCGCGGCTTGCGCGGCGCCAGTTTGCGGTTGACCAGGCAGGCCACCAGCACCAGCGCGGAGAACAGCGCCGCCATCAGCAGGCCGGGGATGAAACCCGCCAGGTACAGGTCGGACACCGAGGTTTCCGACAGGGCGCCGTACAGCACCATGTTGATGCTGGGCGGAATCAGGATCCCCAGGGTGCCGCCGGCGGCGATGGAGCCCAGGAACAGGGCCGGCTGGTAGCCGTGCTTGTGCATGTTCGGAATCGACACCGTGCCTACCGTGGCGGCCGTGGCCACGCTGGAACCCGAGGTGGCGGCAAAAAGCGTCGAGGCGGCGATGTTGGTGTGCATGAGGCCGCCGGGGATGTGGCCGACCCATTTGTCGAGCGCATCGAACATCTTCTCCGCCAGGCCCGAGCGCAGCAGCATCTCGCCCATCAGAATGAACATGGGTACGGCGACCAGCGTGAAGTCGGACGAGGTGCCCCAAGCCATTTCGCCCACTCCGCGGACGAGCGGGAGCGGCGAATACAGGTTCGAGAGCGCTGCGCCGAGCACCCCGATGGCGCCGCCGACATACAGGCTGCTGGCGATGAACAGCAGCAGGAGAATCGTGGAAACCAGCAGCATGTCAGGCCCCCGCGCGCGCAATGGGTGCGCAGGAAGCCCTGCCCGGGCGGCGGGCGACCTGTATGCCCGTGCCGTCCATGGAGGCTTCGACTTCTTCCGACACCGTTGCGATGCCGAACATTTCTTGCACCTCCTGGTGCCGGCCGCGCAACACCGCATGCACCGCCACCACCAGAAGCACCACGGCGCACACGGCGAACCAGACCAGGCCCACTAGCCACAGCCCCTGAGGAATCGCGAGCGGCACATGCAGCGTCGTGTTGGAGCGTGCGCCCAGTTCGAAATTGTCGAACACCACCAGTGCGCCGTAGTAGGCCAGCACTGCGGCAACTACCGACAGCGCGGCCAGGGCGCAGATGTCGAGGTAGGCGCGTGGCTTGACACCCAGCATGTTGTAGAGCACCTCGATGCGGATGTGGGCCTTCGTGACCAAGCTCCAGGCCAGGCCGAACACGGTGGCCAGCGCGATGCCGTATCCGGTCAGCTCGAAGCTTTCGAAGATCGCCAGCTTGAAAAGGTTGCGGAAGACCACGTCCAGCGACACCAGAAAGGCGCTGACGAGGATCAGCACGCCTCCTAGCCGGGCCAGGAGCCGCGAGACCGCGGTGACAAATAGCACGCTCTTGTTCATGCGGGCACTCCGTTCGAACGGTTATTCGCTGACCCAGGTTTTGGTGGGTGGCGACTTGATCTCGAGCTGCTCGCAGTCTTCCAGGGCTTCGCTGAAATGCTCCACGCCGACGGGGTGGATCCACGAAGTGCCCGGACCTGCAATGAACTCCTTGCCGCCAATCACCAGGCGCAGCTTGCCGCGGATCAGGTAGGCGACCGTTTCGTGGTCCATGTGCTTGTGCACCGGGTCGACCAGGCCTTTTTCACGGAAGACATGGAGCATCAGGATTTCCTTGCCCACCATGGCGCGGCGCACTTCCACGACGCCCTTGGGCTTGACGCCTTCCACGGCGGCAAGGCGCTCCACGGGAAGCTCGTCCTTGACGGTAAAGAAACCCTCGGTCGGGGCAAGGGTGCGGTTCGGGTCGGTCATGGGAGGCTCCTGTGTGAATGTGGGGTGGGTTTTGGAAGGTCTCGGATTCGTTGATCGACGAACCGATCCGAAATGGCCAATTGTGTGCAATGCCCAAATTCTCAGGGCGCAGAAACCCAAAAGTGAGCGGGTTAACCCTTAAATTAGAGGGGTAAATTCGGTTTTTCTGATTCGAATGTACACAATCAGAGCCATTCAGACGGTGTGCGCACTGCAAGGAATGCAGGCCGTCTGCTGCAGATGCGGGAGCGTGCGATCTGCGTGTGCCCCGGCCCGGCGCAGCGCGCCACGCGCCGGCACGCTGCAGCTGCGCTGGGCGTGTGGCCCGGAGACGGGGAAAAGAGAGAAGGAGGCGCCGGCCGCGCCTAGACCGAGCGGCTGCGCGCCAGCGGCGGGTTGCGCGCGAAGTAGCGCTCGATGCCCCGCATCAGCGCGTCGGCCAGGCGCTCCTGGTAGGCGCTGCTGCGCAGGCGCGCTTCTTCCTCGGGGTTGCTGATGAAGGCGGTCTCGACCAGTACGCTCGGGATGTCCGGCGCCTTGAGCACGGCAAACCCCGCCTGCTCGACGCGCGGCTTGTGCAGCTTGCCGACCTGTTTGATCTCGCCCAGCAGCACGCTGCCGAGCTTGAGGCTGTCGTTGATCTGCGCCGTGGTGCTCATGTCGATGAGCGCGCGGCGCACGTGCTTGTCCTGGGCGCGCACGTTGAGGCCACCGATCAGGTCGGCCTGGTTTTCCTTGTTGGCGAGCCAGCGCGCTGCCGAGCTCGACGCACCACCCTCGCTGAGCGCGAACACGCTGGCACCGCGCGCGTCGGGGTTGGTGAAGGCGTCGGCGTGGATGCTCACGAACAGGTCGGCCTGCACGCGCTGGGCCTTTTGCACGCGCGTCGCCAGGGGTACGAAGAAGTCGGCGTCGCGCGTCAGGTAGGCGCGCATCGGGTTGCCGCCCACGGTGGTGGCGTTGATGCGCTCGCGCAGCAGGTGCGCGACCTTGAGCACGACGTCCTTCTCGCGCGTGCCCTGCGGGCCGATGGCGCCGGGGTCTTCGCCGCCGTGGCCGGGGTCGAGGGCGATGATGATCAGCCGGTCGGTCTTGCGCGCCAGCGCCAGGGCGGGCGCTGCCGGCGCCTTGGCGGGCGGGGGCGCGGGGTTGTCCGGCACGTCGAGCGCGGCGCCCGGTGCGGCGGCTTCGCGTGCCCCGCCGGCGCGGGCAATCAGGTCGCCCAGCGGGTCGGCCGCCTTGTCGGCGCGCGGCGTGGCCGACAGCGCCTGCGCCGGCTCGGGCGCCGCGGTGCCCGGCGCCGACTCGGCCGCGCTGCCGGGCGTGGCCTGCAGGCGCTCGGCGATCAGCGTTTCCAGCGGGTCGACGGGTACCTCCGGGTACAGGTCGAACACCAGGCGGTTGCCATAGGCGGCGACGGGCGGCAGCGAAAACACCTGCGGCCGCGCCGCCTGCTTGAGGTCGACCACCAGGCGCACCACGCCGGGCGCGTTCTGGCCGACGCGGATGCCGGCGATGTTTGGGTCGTCGCGCCGCACCTTGGCCACCAGTTCGCGCAGTTCGGGGCTGAGGTCTATGCCTTCGATGTCCACCGCCAGGCGCGGCGGCGTGGTGACGAAGAACTGGCGCGCCTTGAGCGGGCCGTCGGATTCGAGCGTGACGCGCGAATATTCGGGCGCCGGCCAGATGCGCACCGCCAGGATGGTGGCGCCGCGCGCGATCTGCTGGCGCCCGAGCAGCAGCACCAGGCCGCCGGCGCGCAGCAGCGCGCGCCGCGAGGCCTGCGGCGCGTGCGCGCGGGGCTCGGGGGGGGCGTCAGGGGTCATGGGCGCAGTCCTTGCAGCAGTTGTTCGCCAAGCGCGCTGCCGGCCGCCAGGTGGGCGTGGCGCACGCTGTCGTCGATTGCTTCAATGTGGATAGCAAGGTCCGCAGGCGGGATCAGGCCCGCAGCCTTTTCCGGCCATTCTGCCAGCTTTAGCCCAGGGTTGGCAAACAGCTCGCGAAAACCCGCGTCTTCCCATTCGCGCGGGTCGCTGAAGCGGTAGAAGTCGAAGTGCCAGATGGCCAGGCCCGGCGCCTCGTGCGGCTCGACCACGGCGTAGGTCGGGCTCTTGATGCGCCCCTGCACGCCCAGCGCGCGCAGCAGGTGGCGCACGAAGGTCGTCTTGCCCGCGCCCAGGTCGCCGTGCAGGCTGACGAAGGCATTCGCCAGGCCCGGCTGCGCCGCCAGCTGCCGGGCGAAGGCCTCGGTGTCGGCCTCGCTGTGCCAGACCAGCGTGCGGGCCGTGCGGGCGGGGGGCGTTTCTACAATCGGGCGATGGTGGTCAGCGGCAGTCAACTCGTTCCTCAGATCGCGCAATGGGCGCGCGAACTCGGATTTTCACAAATCGGCGTCGCCGACGTCGACCTGTCCTCCGCCGAGCCCGGCCTCGCGGCCTGGCTGGCGCAGGGTTTCCACGGCGACATGCACTACATGGAGGCGCACGGCATGAAGCGCGCCCGGCCCGCCGAGCTGGTGCCGGGCACGGTGAGCGTCATCACCGCCCGCATGGACTACCTGCCGCGCGATACGCCGGCCGACTGGCAGGCGGTGGAGTTCGCCCGCCTGGCGGACCCGCACCAGGGCGCGGTGTCGGTCTATGCCCGGGGGCGCGACTACCACAAGGTGCTGCGCGCGCGCCTGCAGAAGCTCGCCGACCGCATCGCCGAGGCCGTGGGGCCCACCGGGTACCGCGTGTTCACCGATTCGGCGCCGGTGCTGGAGGCCGAACTCGCCGCGCGCAGCGGCCAGGGCTGGCGCGGCAAGCACACGCTGGTGCTCAACCGCGAAGCCGGCTCCATGGCCTTCCTCGGCGAAATCTACCTCGACATGCAGCTGCCCGCGAGCGCCCCGGTGACGGCGCACTGCGGCAGCTGCCAGGCCTGCATGGACGTGTGCCCGACGCAGGCCATCATCGCGCCCTACCGGCTGGACGCGCGGCGCTGCATTTCCTACCTGACGATCGAGCACGCCGGGCCGATCCCGGTGGAGCTGCGCCGCGCCATCGGCAACCGCATTTACGGCTGCGACGACTGCCAGCTCATCTGCCCCTGGAACAAATACGCCCGCACCAGCCCGCTGGCCGATTTCGACGCCCGCGCCGGCCTGAGCGGCGCGCAGCTGGTGGAGCTGTTCGCGTGGGACGAAGCCACTTTTCTGCGCATGACCGAGGGCGGGCCGATCCGCCGCATCGGCCACGAGCGCTGGCTGCGCAACGTGGCCGTGGCGCTGGGCAACGCGCTCGCGAAGACGCATGCGCCGGCACTGCGCGCCGCGCTGCAGGCGCGGGCGCACGACGACAGCGCCCTGGTGCGCGAACACGTGGCCTGGGCGCTGGCTCAGGAAAATATTGAATGAAATTGGCCTCTGGCGCCCGTGGTTGTAGGGCGACAAGCTATCAATTACGTAGTTATGAGAGGGGCCCCAGCACGCCCAGTGCGAGCGCCAGGCTGGCCGGGCCAAGCAGGGTGGAGAGCGTGACCAGCCCGGCCACATAGGGCCCGTCGAAGCCCATGCGTGCGGCCAGCACATAGCAGGTGGACGAGGTCGGCAGGGCGGAAAAGATCAAGAGCACCGTGGTCTGCAGCGCGTCCAGGCCGAACCAGCGCGACGCGAGCCAGGCCAGCAGCGGCAGCAGCAGGTGGCGGATGGACAGTACCGACACCGTCAAGGCCTTGTCCTGGCGCAGCGACCCGAGCTGCAGCCCGGCGCCGGCGGCCATCAGCCCAAGCGCGATCGCCGCGGCGCCGATGCGCGCCGCGCTGGGCGCCAGCACCTCGGGAATCTGCAGGCCCGCCAGGTTCGCCGCGAGCCCCGCCGTGGTCGCCAGGATCAAGGGGTTGCGCAGCAGTTCGCGCGCGAAGTGGTGCTGGCCCTGGCGCGCCATGGGCCACACGGCCGCGATGTTGTAGAGCGGTACCGAAATGCCGATCAGCACCGCCATCAGCTGCAGGCCGGGCGCGCCGGCCAGCCGCTCGGCCATGGCCAGGCCGACAAAGGAATTGAAGCGGAACGCCACCTGCGCCGCGCCGGCGTGGGCACGCACGCCGATGCGTCGGCCCAGCCCCGGCACATGCGGCAGGGCGTAGGCGAGGGCGATGCCCGACAGGCCCGACAGCAGGCCGGCGGCCATCAGCGACGACGTGGTACCCAGCTCGATCGGGCTCTTGACGATGGACTGGAACAGCAGCACCGGGAACAGCAGGTAGTACACGACGCCCTCGACCGCCTGCCACACCGGCCGGTCGAGCGCCGTGAAGCGGCACACCAGGTAGCCGAGCAGGATGAGCGAGAAGTCGGGGAACAGGATGTGCGCGTAAATCACCGCGCGCAGCATAGCGGTTGCGGCACGTCGGCACGCCGGCACGCGCGGGCTGCTCTGCTATCGTTTGGCATGCCCGCGCAGACCGCCAGCCAGACTGCCATCGACCAGTTCACCGACGCGCTGTGGCTGGAGGACGGGCTCTCGCGCAACACCCTGGCCGCCTACCGCAGCGATTTGCGCCACTTCGCCGATTGGCTCGCCGCGCAGGCGCCGCCCGTCGCCCTGGACGAAGCCGCCGAGCACCACATCCAGGCCTGGTTCGCCGCGCGCCACCACGGCACGCGCGCCACCACGGCCAACCGGCGCCTCTCCGTGCTGCGGCGCTACTTCCACTGGGCGCTGCGCGAGCGGCGCATCGCTGCCGACCCGAGCGTGCGCCTGCAGGCCGCACGCCAGCCGCTGCGCGTGCCCAAGACGCTCAGCCAGGCGCAGGTCGAAGCCTTGCTGGCCGCGCCCGACGCCACGACGCCGCTCGGCCTGCGCGAGCGCAGCATGCTGGAGCTGATGTATGCCAGCGGCCTGCGTGTTTCGGAACTGGTGCAGCTCAAGACCTGGAACCTGGACCTGGGCGCGGGCGTGCTGCGCGTGCTCGGCAAGGGCGGCAAGGAGCGTTTGGTGCCGTTCGGCGAGGAAGCCGGCGCCTGGCTGGCGCGCTACCTGGGCGAGGCCCGGCCGGCCATCCTGGCGGGCCGGCAGAGCGACGATTTGTTCGTCACCGCGCGCGGCGCGGGCATGACGCGCGTGCGCTTCTGGGGCATCGTGCGCGCCCATGCGCTGGCTGCCGGCATCACCGCGCCGCTCTCGCCGCACACGCTGCGCCACGCGTTCGCCACGCATTTGCTCAACCACGGGGCCGATTTGCGCGTGGTCCAGCTGCTGCTCGGCCACGCCGACATTTCCACCACCACCATCTACACCCATGTGGCGCGCGAACGCCTGCGCGAGCTGCACGCGCGCCACCATCCGCGCGGCTAGGGCCCGTGAACAGGCCCCAGGGTTATTCGCTCAGGCTTTCGGCCCAGGCCAGGGCCTGCAGGTGGGCCCAGTTGACCTGGTGGTTCGACAGGTGCAACTGCTCGGCGTTGTAGGCGAACGCAGCTTCGTCGCCGCTCTCGCAGGCCTTGGTGAGCGCCAGGAAGGGCGCGAACACGCCGCGCCCGTGCAGCAGCGCTTCGACCACCGATTCGGGCAGCGCGACGGAGTTGAGTGCGCTCTCCAGCGGCATGCCGAGCATGGTGTCGAGCATGGAGAACACGCCGACGACGAAGGCGTTGTCGCATTCTTCCTGCGAGAGCAACTCGTGGGCCAGCAGCTCCATCAGGCGCCCACGCACCACCGCCATGGTGCCCACGGCGGGTGGCGAGCCGCCGGCGCGCGAGGTGGTCAGCAGCAGCGCCGCCCAGCGGAAGAGCTTCTTGAGGCCCAGGATCATGACGGCGTGGCGGAACGAGGTGATCTCGCACTGCAGGCCGAAACCCGAGGAGTTGATGAAGCGCAGCAGGTTGAAGGAGAGCGTGGGGTCTTTCTTGAGCAGGTCCTCGATCTCGGCCGTGCTGCCCTGGCGGCGCACCAGGTTGATGAGCTGGATGATGGTCGCCTGCGAGGGCCGTATCGTCTTGGCCTGCACCGTGGACGGCTTGGCGAACCAGTAGCCCTGGAACAATTTGACGCCCAGGTCGGCCATGCGCTGGAACTGCTCGGCCGTCTCGACCTTCTCGGCGACGATTTCCGCCTGGCTGTAGCTGCGCGCAAACTGCACCAGCGGCGCGGCCAGCTCGGGCTTGAAGGCCGTCACGTCGAGCTTGATGTACGCCGCCATGGGCAGCCAGGCGGCGTACGGCCGGCGCAGCACCTGTTGGTCGAAGGCCAGGCGAAAGCCACGCGCTTTCAGGCCTTCGAAAATCGCGATGCAGGCCTCGATGGCCTCGGGCGTGGCGCCTTCGGGCAGGGTGGGCACTTCCAGCACGACCTTGTCGGGGTGGACCAGCTCCAGGTGGCCGCCAGCCAGGCTCTCGTGCGTGCAGTTGATGAACACGGTGAGCTTGCCGACCAGCGCCTCCGCGCCCCCATAGGACAGCGCGTTGAACAGCAGGGCGGCATCACTGGCGGCGGTGTGCGCGTCCTGTGCGGTGGAGCGGTCGAACAGCTCGTAGCCGACCACCGCGCGCTGGGCGTCCACGATGGCTGGGCGGGCGATCACCGCCATGTCGCTGGCCGCTACGGCGGTGGCGGAGGCTTCTTCGGTGGCGGAGGCGGTATCGGGAGCTTGGGACATGGGGCGGGCGAGGAATGGGCGGGCAGGGCGCGCACGCGGCGCGCGTTCCCGGCGATTCTAGGCGTCCGCCCCGGGCGGCTCAATCCGCGCCGATATGGTCGGCCCAGGCCAGGGCCTGCAGGTGCGCGCCGTTGATCTGGGAACTGCTCAAACCCAGCGCCTGCGCCGCCTGGTCGAAGGCGCCGTCGTCGTTGCTCTCGCACGCCTGGGCCAGCTGCAGCAGCATGCCCAGCGGTCCTTCGCGGCGCAGCAAGGCCGTGGACACCGGCTCCGGCACGGTGATGAGTTCCAGGGCCGAGGCCATCGGCATGCTGAGCATGGTGTCGAGCAGCGAAAAGATCCCTGCGACGAAGGCCTCGTCGGCCAGTTCCTGGTCGAACAACTCCAGCGCCAGCAGTTCCATCAGGCGCCCGCGCACCACGGCGGTGTTGCCGACCGAGGGTGGCGGCGCGCCGTTGCGCGACACGGTAAGCAGCAGCGCCGCCCAGCGAAACAGCTTTTTCAGGCCCATGAGCATCACGGCCTGGCGGAAGGAGGTGATCTCACGCGTCAGACCGAACCCCGAGGAATTGATGAGCCGCATCAGGTTGAAGGCCAGGCCGGCGTCCTTCTTGAGCACTTCCTCAATGGCCTCGGTGCTCGACTGCTTGCGTACCAGGCTCATCAGCTCCAGGATGGCCGCCTGCGAGGGCGTCACCAGGCGCGCCTGCACCAGCGAGGGCCGGGCGAACCAATAGCCTTGGAACAGCGCAATGCCATGGCTGGATGCCAGGTCGTACTGCTGCGCGGTTTCCACCTTCTCGGCGACCAGCTCGGCCTGCGAATGCCGGCCCGCATAGCTGATCAGCACCGCCAGCTGGTCGGGTGCCAGCACGGACAGGTCGAGCTTGATGTAGTCCGCCAGCGGCAGCCAGGCGGCGTAGGCGGATTGCAGCACGGTGTGGTTGAACGCCAGATGGAAGCCCCGCTCGCGCAGCACCGAGAGCATGGGCAGGCGCGTGCCGACCTCGTCGGCGGCGACATGGCCGAGCGGCGGGATCTCCAGCACCACCTTGTCGGGGTCGATGAGCTCCAGGTGGCCGCCGGCCAGGCTCTCGTGCGTGCAGTTGACGAAGATCAGTTTCTTGCCGACCAGGTCTTCGGTGCCGGCGTGGGAGAGGGCGCTGAACACCAGCGCGACGTCGGTCGCCGCGGTATGGCCGGGGCCGGTGCGCGAGCGGTTGAAGAGCTCGTAGCCGATGACGGCCTGCTGGGAGTTGACGATGGCCTGGCGGGCAATCATGGCCACCGACGCCTGGGGCGCGGGCGGCAAATTCTGGGGGTCAAACGAAGCGGGACTGGACATCGGGTCGGTACTCAATACGAAACAGGGGCCGGGCCGCGCTGCGTGGGCATGCGGCGCGCTGCAGCCATTCTAGGAAGCATCGCGCGCTCCGGAGCCAGGCCAATGCCGGCTCCTCGGAGTCGGCCTGCCGGCGCGCGGCGGCATCGTGCAGATGAGGGCGCGGTGCGCATAGTGCACCTGCGGATCGCGTTGCGCGCGCTCGCGCCGCCACCGATACCAAAAATTACCAATTGCGACAGGGCAGGCGCCATCCTGAAAGCCGTCTCCGGCACCTCGCCGGCGGTCCGGGCGCAGGGCGCGCCGGGCCACCGAATGCTATAGTAAAAGAAGCGTCATCGGGTTACACCGCCTGCGCCGCGGGCGCTTTTACCGCTGCGCTGCAGACACACGGCAGCGCATGCGCGCGGTGTCGGAATTCCATCCCTACAATTGTAGAAAGCTTCCGGCGCCCGTCGGGGCAAGCAATATGAGGATTGGCATGGCGGTCTATGCATTGGACGGCAAGACGCCGCACATCGCGCCCAGCGCCTGGGTGGCGGAGAGCGCGCAGGTGATTGGCGCGGTGGTGCTGGGCGAGGACGCGAGCGTCTGGTTCGGCACCGTGGTGCGGGGCGATACGGAATCCATCACCATCGGCGCGGGCTCCAACGTGCAGGATGCGAGCGTGCTGCACGCCGACTTCGGCCAGCCGCTGGTGATTGGCGAGCGCGTCACGGTGGGCCACCAGGTGGTGCTGCATGGCTGCAGCATCGGCGACGAAAGCCTGATCGGCATAGGCGCCGTGGTGCTCAATGGCGCCAGGATCGGCAAGAACTGCCTGGTGGGCGCCGGCGCCCTGGTGACCGAAGGCAAGGAGTTTGCCGACGGTTCAATGATCCTCGGCAGCCCCGCGCGGGTGGTGCGCCAGCTCACCCCCGAACAAATCGAGGGCCTGCGTGCCAGCGCCCAGCACTACGTCCTGAACGCGCGGCGCTTTCGCGACGGTCTGCGGCGCACCGATACGGCCTGACACTGGCATGTCGGAACTGCACAAATTCATTTTCGAGGGCCTGCCGGTGCGCGGCGCCATCGTTCGCCTGGACGGCGCCTGGCGCGAGATGCTGGCGCGGCGCGCCGCCAACACCACCACCGGCGCCTACCCCGTGCCGGTGCGCGAACTGCTCGGCGAAATGGCCGCGGCGGGCGTGCTGATGCAGTCTTCCATCAAGTTCAACGGCGCACTGGTGCTGCAGATTTTCGGCGACGGGCCGCTGCGCCTGGCCGTGGCCGAAGTGCAGTCCGATCTGTCGCTGCGCGCCACGGCGGCGCTGACCAGCGAGGTGCCGGACGGGGCCACGCTGCCCGCCCTGGTCAACGTGGCCGGCGGTGGGCGCTGCGCGATCACGCTCGACCCGCAGGACAAGCTTCCGGGCCAGCAGCCGTACCAGGGCGTGGTGCCGTTGGTGGACGAAGCAGGGCGCCCGCTCGCCAGCCTGAGCCAGGTGCTGGCGCACTACATGCGGCAGTCCGAGCAGCTTGAAGCCACGCTGGTGCTGGCCGCCGACGATCAGGTCGCTGCGGGCCTGCTGATCCAGCGCATGCCGCTCATGGGCCAGGCCAACCTGGGCGGCAGCCAGGGCGAATCGGCCGCGCACGGTGCCGACGAGGAATACAACCGCATCGCCACGCTGGCCGCCAGCCTGACGCGCGAGGAGCTGCTCACGCTGGATGTCGATACGGTGCTGCGCCGCCTGTTCTGGGAGGAAAACCTGGCGCGCTTTGTCCCGCAGCAGGGCGCGCTCGGGCCGCGTTTTGCCTGCTCGTGCAGCCGCGAACGCGTGGGCCGCATGCTCGAATCGCTCGGGCGCGAGGAGGCCGAGAGCATCCTCGCCGAGCAGGGCCAGATCGAAGTCGGCTGCGAATACTGCGGCCAGCAGTACCGTTTCGACGCGGTCGACGCGGCGCAGGTGTTCGCCGCGCCCAGCGTGTTCCAGCCGCCTACGCCCAGCGGCGCCCAGTAGCCCAGGACGGAACGTCGGGCAAGGTCGCACCAGGCTGCGTCGGGGCCGGCGGCGGTGCGGTGGGCAGCGCCAGGCGGGCCGCGACCGCCCGGTGCGCAGCCACCGCGAGCGCCCGGCGGGGTGCACCCGCCGTGGGCAAAGGGGGCGCCGCGCGAACACGCACCACCAGGCCCCGCCCGGCCAGAATGGCCGCCAGGCATGCGCGCAGGCTGGTATCACCCGCGTAAGCCGCAGCGCTGCTGCGCCGGCCGTCCGGCCCGTGGTAGCTGATGGCCACGGGGTGGATGGGGCGGCCGGCCTTGATGGCCGGCTGCAGCAGGGCGGCGTGGAAGTCGAGCAGCGTGCTGCCGTCGGTGGTCGTGCCTTCGGGGAATACGGCCACCGTTTGGCCGGCTTCCAGCAGGGCCGCGATGCGCAGGTTGGTTGCGCGTGCGTCGCTGCGCACGCCGCGGCGCATGAAGACCGTGTCCGTGCGCGCTGCGAGCCACCCCACCAGGGGCCAGGTGGCCACGTCCGTCTTGGCGACGAACGCCATGGGATGCGCTGCGTTGAGGGCATAGATGTCCAGCCAGGAGATGTGGTTGGCGACTACCAGCGCGCCTGCGGGCGCTTCGCTCCAGTCCACCTCCAGGGCCACGCCCAGCATGCGCAGCAGCTGGTGCGACCAGCGGCGCTTGAGCCGCAGGCGCAGCGCGGCGCTGGCGAGCGGGTAGGCGAGCGCCACCGTTGCTGCGCCCCACAGAAGGTGCACGCCCAGGCGCATGCCGCGCAGCAGCTGGAGAGGGCGCGGGGCGGGTGCAGCGCCCGGGTCGGCCGCCTGCGTCATCCGAGGAAGTGCCGGGCGTAGCGGCTGTCCAGGCGTGCCAGCGGCATGAGAATGGGCAGGTCGGCGGTGTTGAAGTCGGGGTCCCAGGCCGGGTCGCCGCAGACCCAGGCGCCCGCGCGCAGGTAGCCCTTGATCAGCGGCGGGACGGCAGCCGGCAAGGTCTGGTTCAAGGAGTCCAGCGGCAGCGGGCAGCGGGGAAAGACGTGGTATTCCAGCGGGGCCATGTGCGCCTGCAGGCGGCGGTAGACGCTGGCGGCGGCGTGGCCGCCATCGGCCATGCTCATGCTGGCGCAGCCGATGAGGTAGTCGTAGCCGTTCTGCAGCATGTAGCGCGCCAGGCCCGTCCAGAGCAAGGTGATGGTGGCGCCGCTGCGGTAGTCGGGGTGCACGCAGGAGCGGCCGATTTCCACCATTCGGGGCCGCAGGTGCAGCAGGCGCGTCAGGTCGAACTCGCCTTCCGAGTAGTAGGCGCCGATCTTCACGGCTTGCGCCGGTGCCAGGATGCGGTAGGTGCCGACCACGGCGCCGGCATGCTCGTCGCGGACCACCAGGTGCTCGCAGTACGGGTCGAAGATGTCGTGGTCCACCTGCGGCGTGCGCGTGCGCAGTCGGGCACCGAGTTCATCGGCGAACACGCTGTAGCGCAGGCGCTGCGCCTCCAAAATCTCGCTGGGGGTTCGGGCCAGGCCCACCGACATGTTGCGCGGTACAGAGCGCGCCGCTGTTTGGGCACTTGAAAAGGCAGTGGTCATCGTGTGTTCCAGGGTGGGCCTGGAACACAATTTAGGCAGCGCGCAAGACAGTTGCGTGACGGCTCTGTGAAGCTTTCGTGTGCGCTGCCGCCGACGCTATGGCAGGTACTGCACGTAGATCTCGTTCGGCTTGACCATGCCGAGTTCGCTGCGCGCCTTCTCCTCCACCATGTCCAGACCCTCGCGCAGATCCTGCACCTCGGAGGCCAGGCGCTGGTTGGATTCCGCCGCGGCTTCGTTCGCATCCTGCTGGGCGCGCAGCTGCTGCTGCATGCTCGCCACGCGGGGTACGCTCCCGCGCCCGAACCACAGCTGCGCCTGCAGTGCGGCCAGCAGCGCGACCAGCACCACCGTGACGATGCGCGAGCCCATGGTTTAGCCCCTAGCGCGATGTTTCGCCGCCGGGCCGCCCCAAGGCGAAACGCGGCCCCCTCGGGGGGCAGGGA
>ERZ778022.2841-NODE-2841-length-17269-cov-4.597944_pt1 | contig 17269 bp, 14 predicted proteins | sample MGYA00375752_ERZ778022 | MGnify/ENA primary metagenome ERZ778022 (study PRJEB29350, sample SAMN05389826) | bioreactor metagenome | isolation source: Thiocyanate bioreactor | place: South Africa: University of Cape Town | collected 2014-04-04 ... | reverse complement strand
TATCCCGCCGTTCGCATCGCGGGCGAGGCCGCGCCGGGCGTATCGAGCGGAGTCGCCATGGCGGAGATGGAGCGACTCGCCTCGCAACTGCCGCAAGGCTTCATGGTCGAATGGACGGAGAAGTCCTATCAGGAGAAGCAATCAGCCTCGCAAGCCCCGATGCTGCTTGCGATCTCGATACTGATCGTCTTCCTGGTTCTTGCCGCGCTTTACGAAAGCTGGTCCGTTCCGCTTTCCGTCATGCTCGTCGTGCCGCTCGGCCTTCTCGGCGCTGTTGCAGCCGTGCTGCTGCGCGGGTTGGAAAACGATGTTTTCTTCAAGGTCGGTCTGATCACGATCATCGGATTGTCAGCGAAGAACGCTATCCTGATCGTGGAATTCGCAAAAAGCCTGCGGGCTCAAGGGAAAAGTCTGGATGAGGCGGTGGTCGAGGCGGCGCGGCTTCGCTTGCGACCAATCCTGATGACCTCGCTCGCATTCGCACTCGGCGTCATCCCGTTGATGATCGCCCGTGGTGCAAGTGCGGAAACCCAGCATGCGATCGGCACCGGCGTGTTTGGCGGAATGCTCTCGGCAACCGTGCTCGCCGTGCTCTTCGTCCCCGTCTTCTACGTCGTGGTGACCAGGCTGTTCGGCCCCCGCGATATCGCTGCGCCACATCCCGCCGCCGCTTCCGCCTGCAAACCGTAAACGAAAGAAGGCTGATGGAGCGCGCCTTCTCGCCTTCAATGCATCGGGCCGATGATGTCTGCTTCATCCGGCTGCCAACCTGCCGGCTTCACCGGCGGACAGAGGATAAACATGGTCGACGCCACTGAAAACAGCGATGAGCTCTCTTACGACGAACTGGCGGCGCAGGTATCGCTGTCTCGTGTGTTCGGCCTCTTCAAGGCCTATGCCCGGCAGTTTGTCGCGGTCCTCGTCCTTATCCTGCTGTCATCGGTGGCGGGGATAGCCGCGCCTTTCCTATTACGGGCGATCATTGACGAGGCGCTGCCATCCGGCAATTTCCATCTGCTGGCGTTGATGACGGGTGGGCTGATCGGGTTGGCCTGCCTCGGCACTCTTATCGGTGTCCTGCAAGTGCTGATCACCTCGAGGGTCGGCCAGGCGATCATGCACGACCTCAGGGTGCGCGTTTATGCACATCTCCAGTCTCTCTCGCTCGGGTTTTTCACGACGGCGCGGTCGGGCGAGATTCAGTCGCGCATCGCCAGCGATATCGGCGGCCTTCAGGCGCTGGTCACACATGCCATCGGCGATTTCACGCGCAACATCAGCCTGGTCATGATGACGACGATCGCCATGCTGGCGCTGGAATGGCGGCTGGCGCTGTTCTCCTTCCTCGTCCTGCCGATCGCTATCTGGGTCAGCCACCGGGTAGGTCGCCTGCGTGAAGAGATCACATATGAGCAGCAGCAGCGGATCGCCGACATGTCATCGGCGGTTCAGGAGCAGCTTTCGATTTCCGGCATCATTCTTGCTCGTACGATGGGCCGCACCAATCACCTGACCCGGCGGTTCATCCACGCCTCCGAGGGCGTGGCCGCGCTTGAAGTGCGTTCGCACACGGCGGGCCAGTGGCAATGGGGCGTGATCGACATCGTGCTGCAAGCCCTGCCGGCCCTGACCCTGCTGCTCGGCGGCCTTCTGATGAACCAAGGCGTGAGCGCAGTCACCATCGGCACGCTTGTCGCCATGACCGCGCTGCAGGAACAATTGCTGTGGCCGCTTGAGGAGGTACTCGAGGCGGGCGTCCATTTCAGGACGACGCGCGCCCTGTTCGCACGCATCTTCGAATATCTCGACCACCCGATCGAGATTGGCGAACGGCCAGACGCCGTCATCCACGATCCCGCAGACATTCGCGGGGCCGTGCGGCTCGATTCGGTCCGCTTCGCCTATGACAAGGCGCAAGCGCCAACGATCGAGGATGTTTCAATCGATATTCCCGCCGGCTCCCACACCGCGATCGTCGGCCCGACCGGTTCGGGAAAGACCACGCTGGGCTATCTGCTGGCGCGGCTCTACGACGTCGATGCGGGGTCGATCCGTTATGACGGCGTGGATATCCGTGACCTGAGCTTTCAATCGCTGACGGACACGCTGGGCGTCGTCACGCAGGAGCCCTATCTGTTCCACGCGAGCGTCGCCGACAATCTGCGCTTCGCCAAGCCGGACGCGACCGATGTGGATCTGATCGCCGCGGCAAAAATCGCCCAGATACATGAGACGATCGGCGCGCTGCCTGACGGCTACGACACCCTGGTCGGAGAGCGCGGATATCGGTTTTCCGGCGGCGAGAAGCAACGGCTGGCCCTGGCGCGCGTCGTCCTGCGCAATCCCCGCGTGCTGCTCCTCGACGAGGCGACCAGCGCACTCGATTCGGCCACCGAACGCGCGATGTCGGAGGCGCTGGCGACGCTGGCGAAAGACCGCACGACCATCACCATCGCGCATCGCTTGTCCACGGTTCGCCATGCGGACCAGATCATCGTCATGACCGACGGACGGGTGGTTGAGCGTGGGCGCCATGACGAACTGCTTGCCATGAAAGGCGTCTATGCAAATCTGGTTCGTTCGGCGGATTGAACTGCCACCGGCTTGGGCTGACCGCCGTCCTGCGGATACTGTTTTCCATTTCCGGAAAATGACCCCGTCAATCCCGATGCGACCGGGATGACCGCCGGCAGGTTTGTGGCCCATTTACCGGAGCGCGTCAAAACATACGAGCTTCAGGTTGACACATTGCTGTCGTGAAGCCGACTATTGTCGTGTGCAGGGGCGGCATCGCATCCCGTTGCGACGGCCGCGCTCGCACCTTTCGTCCAAGCTTGTTTATGACTTGGAAACGGGCGCGAGAAGGTTGCGGGCCTTGAGTCGGGCGGCGGCGCCTTCGCCGAAGTGCCAGGCCTCCTCCAGATGCGGCTGGCCGGAAAGAATGAAGTGGTCGAAACCGGCGCGGTGATAGGTTTCGATCAGGTCAGCCACCTGCGCGTGGCTGCCGACAAGGGCGGTGCCCGCGCCACCGCGCACCAGCCCGTAGCCGGACCAGAGGCCCGGATAAAATTCCAGTTCGCGGGCCGAGGCCGGCAAAACGTCCCGTCCGGCATTCAGCGCCAGCATCTGGCTTTGGCCAACGGATTCGGATGCAGACAACAGCTCGCGCGCGGCGCGTACCCGTTCGGGCGAAAGGTGCGCAAGAAGCTTGTCGGCGACCGTCCAGGCTTCCGCTTCCGTATCCCGCGAGATGACATGCAGCCGCACGCCGAATTTCAAACGGCGGCCTTTCGCTTCGGCGCGGGCCGTGAGGTCGCGTACCGTCTGTGCTTCCAGTTCGGGCGGACGCCCCCAGACGAGATAGACATCGGCCTGTTCTGCCGCCACCTCCTGCGCCGCCGGGCTGGCGCCGCCGAAGAAGATTGTCGGCAGGCTATGCGGCGCGGTCGAAATCGCCGCGTCGCGGATGTCGTAATGTCCACCCTTGAAGGAGAAGGGTTTATCCGGCGGGGCGGCGGTGACCCCGCGCACCACCGCCAGAAATTCCCGCGTGCGGGCATAACGGCTGTCGTGATCGAGATGATCGCCGAAACGCGCCTGTTCGATGCGGTCGCCACCGGTTACGACGTTAAGCAACAACCTGCCGCCGGTGATGCGCTGAAAGGTTGCCGCCTGATGCGCGACCAGCGTCGGAGAAATCAGCCCCGGCCGAAAGGCGACGAGAAATTTCAGCCGCTCCGTCTCCCGAGACAGGGCCGCCGTGGTGATCCACGCATCCTCGCACCATGTCCCAGTCGGCGTCAGAACGGCGTGGAAATCCTGCGCCTCGGCGGCGCGGGCGATCTCAGCGAGATAAGGGAGGGTCGGCGCACGATAGCCGCCCGCAAATTGCACGACATGGCTGTCATTGCCGGAACCGGTCAGGCCGCGGCTGTCGCCATTCGTCGGCAGATACCAGTGAAGATGGATGCCGCCGCTCATGCCGAAGCTCCCACCGATGTTGTACGGTAATCCTGATCGAGCACCGATGGGCCGCTTCGCAGCGCCCGGAAGGCAGAACCGGGATGACCGTCGCGGAGGGAGTTCGTGCCGATCAGCCGCCCGCGTGGTGTTCTGCCGCTGCCCCGTGGCGCCTGCCACCTGCGGGAGCGCAGTTCGGGAATGACGCGGCGCTGCGACGGCGGGGCGCTCACATGTTCATCCGGCACCCGAAAATAGCGCCTTTCATGGTCGATCGGATGAACCTTGGCGGATTCGAGGGTGGCGGGGACGAGGCCCCAGGCGATGTGGCTCGCAGTCGGATGGTCGGGCGACAAGAATTTGCGGGCGATCAGATAGGACTGCTCATCGGGGGTGACGATCGTTCTGCCGAAGGTCTTTAAGGCAAGGAGGATGTCCACTGTCGCGGACGCCACGGATTTTAAACTGTGATCCATTTTTAATCCATAAAATCTGTAGACTAAATACTTTAATGCCCGGCCCGGGCTGCGATGTCCGCCAAAGCCGTTCCAAAATCGTGCTCGAAAGCGAAAAATCGTTTCATTCCGTTCGCAACTCCCGGACGACAACGGCCATCGCGAAGGGCAGGCCGTAAACGCAATGAATGAGGATTTGAGAAATCGCAACGTCGCGGGTGAAATCGTCCCGCACGTTGCCTAACGGCAATGTGGCTGTGACTGCTGTGGATATCGATCTCGGGCCGGGCGAGCCCCATGTGCTTCTCAGCCTGATCGCGCGGCCCCGGGACCCGGACGCGGGACGAAGCATTATTGGCGGCGTCGTCCTCAGGCATCCCGGTTCCGCCCCGCGATTTGGCCCCGGAAATGGCTGACTGCGCCATCATCCAGCGTGTCGTGGCGATATCAGCCGCCCCGCAGGGAAGGTATGCGAGATCTCGATCCATGGCTGAAAATGGTTTGCCATTGATCTTGAAGCGGCAGGAAATACAAGCCGGTTTCGTGATAAGAATCAGTACCGCAGGATGTCCATGCGGCTGGTCTCTCAACGAGACCATTGCATCGAACTGACGCCCGCCTCGTCATCGATCCTTCGTCAATGAAACCTGAAGACCTGCTCGGGAGGAACGTTATCATTCTGGCAGGCTACTTACCAAACGGGGTCCCATGTCTTTCGTCTTTCGTACCGCGTTACTGGCCGTCGTTCTCTCCACGCCCGGCGGGAGTTTCGCGCAGGAGACCCGGATCTTTGAACCGGCCGATGGATCGTACAGCTTCCAGTATCCGCAGGGCTTCACATGGAACCATATGTTTGCCGACGGGACCGGCGAGGCGACCGGCGTCACTGCCTCCAGCACGGAAAACGGCGATGTGCTCATCACCTTCCTTGGGCCGCGCGATCCCGGCGACATCCCGGCTGTCAGCGAACAGAACCGCCAGGCCATCGTCGACGAGTTCACGAAGGCTATCGCGGTTCTGCCGTCGATCAAGTTCAATTCGGCGGCCATGACGACCATGCTCGGCCGGCCGGCCGTGGATATGGTCTTCACCAGGAAGAGGTTCAAAAACGTCGCGATCAATCGCTACGTCTTCACCATACGTGACGGCAAAGCCTATAATTTCGAATGTATCTATCGTGAAGACAAGGCAGAGCGGTTCGCCCCCGCTTGCGACCTTGCCGTTTCGACCGTGAGCCTGCGTGAGGCTGACTGAGGTTTCGCCAGCGCCGCCGAAGGGCAGGAGTCCGACGGGGAAGGGGCGGCGGCTTGCACCGAATTGGCGTTCAATCGCCGTAATGGCGAGGTTGCGGAACTGACGTCACGCATGCTCATGCAGGACCAATCTCCGGCAATGATCGCCGGGTCAAGTCGGCCCATGTCGCCGCGATGGCTACGGCGCCCGGGCGGGATCCCAGCCCTCTGAACAGGATTGCAAGGATATCGATGTGATCATCGAGATGCTGAAGTAGAGTCCCCCTGACACCCGGCAGGCATTTACGGACGGAGACCTGCATCTGCAGACTGCTCCCTAGCGCACAAGGATTACCTCGCAGCGAAGACTTCTTCCCATCGCATATCCGGCGGGCAGGCTGGTCCCGACAGGCCTTGTCGGATATTCAGGCGTTATGGCATCGGTTGGGAGGGGGTAGTGGAATCATCGCCAATCACTTTTAATCGACCGGTATTGACGGGAAACTGGATACCGGAATTTGCGTGGTGGCGCCGGCTTTCCCATGCTTGGCAGTTTGCGCTTGCGTCCGTGCCCGTTCTTCTCGTCGGCATGTTGAGCATCGGCTTCTGGGTTTCGGAAAACATCGAGGAGGCGATCCTGCAAAACAGGGCGGACGCGACCGCCTTGTTTGTCGACAGCATAATTTCCCCGCTCATTCAGGATCTGTCCGGTCAGACCGTGCTGGATGCGCCGGCACGCGACAAACTCAACGCCGCCATCCATAGCGGGCCACTGGCCAGCCGGATTTTCTCGTTCAAGATCTGGATCGATACCAGGGTCGCGTTCAGCACCGATCCCGAACTGATCGGGAAAACCTTTCCGCCTCAGGCGTCGTTACGCAACGCCCTGGCCGGAACCGTGACGGCGGAATTCGATCCATTGCGCGGAGAAGAGCACGCCTTCGAGCGGAACAGCGGACTTCCATTCCTTGAAATTCACAGCCCGATCCGGGATGCCGAGACGGGCAAAGTGGTCGCGGTTGCGGAATTCTATGAACGATCCAGCGAGATCCTCGCGGATCTGCGGCGCTCACAGTTTCATAGCTGGCTGGTCGTCGGTGGCGTGACGATGGGAATGCTGGCGGTTCTCTTCCTGATCGTCGCCCGGGCAAGCGCGCAGATCGAGCGCCAGAGGAGAATGCTGGACAGCCAGGTTCGCGAGCTTTCCCAGATTCTCGAGGTGAATACCGGCTTGCGGCGTCGCGTGGATGAGGCCTCGCAACGAACCGTGGCTCTCAACGAACGTTATCTGCGGAGAATCTCCTCCGACCTTCATGACGGACCCGCGCAACATCTGGGGTTCGCGATCATGCGTCTAGAAGCAATACGCAAAGGCAAAGGGCGGAAGGACGACGAGGATCTTATCCGCCTGTCGATTCAGGATGCGATAGACGAGATCCGCAACATCTGCCGCGACCTTCGGTTGCCGGAGTTGAACGGCCTGTCCGGCCGGGACGTGGCGCTCAGGGCGATCAGGGCGCACGAACTCCACTCGGGCGCGACAATAGGCGCCGAGATTTCGGACGTCGACGTCAAGAGCCAGGGCGCGAGGATCTGCATCTATCGCTTCCTTCAGGAAACCCTGAGCAATGCCTCCCGGCACGCCAGATCGAGCTGGATCAGGGTCTCGGTGAAGCCGCAACAAGGGGAGATCGTTGTCGTGGTCGAGGACAATGGTATAGGCTTCACCCCTCGCAGGCATGACGAGGGCCTTGGCCTTTCCGGCCTGGAGGAGCGCATAGCAAGTCTTGGAGGACGAATGGAAATCCTCAGCAATCCCACGGGTGGAACGGCCGTGAAAATGACGTTGCCATGATGACCGGGGAAGAAAGGGAACCGCTGCGCGTCGCCATCGTCGACGACCACCCGATGTTCCGCATGGGTGTCGTCCGCGGTTTGGAGGATGAGGGCGGGATCGTGATCATCGCAGAGGGGGCGAATGCCGGGGATGCGATCTCCATCTATCAGCGCGCGCGGCCGGACATCAGCCTGCTTGACCTGTCCATGCCGGGCGGGGGACACGCGGCGATCCGGGGTATCCGCGATCTCGACGGCGACGCGTCCATCGTGGTGCTCACGGCCTCCGAGGACGACAACGATGTGTTCGAAGCATTGAAGGCCGGCGCGAAAGGCTATGTGCTGAAAGGCGTGGATGCGGGATTTCTGGTGAGCGTTCTCCGGCGTGTCGCGGGCGGCGATACGATCGTCTCCCCCGGGCTGGCGTCGCGTGTTCTCTCCCAAATGACCGACCGGCCGGCGAGCGCCGGCCAAACGGGAGACGGGCAGGCCAGAGCGTCGCTACCCCGTCTCACGCCGCGCGAGGAGCAGATTCTGGCACTCGTCGCCGAAGGTTACAGCAACAAGGAAGTCGCACGATTTCTTTCGCTTCAGGAAAAGTCGATCAAGCATGTGATGACGCGCATCCTGAAAAAGCTCGAAGTCCGCAATCGCACCGAAGCCGCGCTATTGATGCGCGAGTGGCAACATGACAACGGACGGCGTTGAAAGCATGGAGACAGGCTCCGAATACGGACCTTGGTCCGCATAGCCTGTTCACCTGTATCCCGATAAGTGGAGTGTGGATGGCAGGATTTCGGCAGATCGTCGAAATCCGTATCGCAACACCGGCCAGTCGATGCGCTATGCCCTTCTGGCCCTTATCCGGGGAGTTCTCTATGAAAGCCAAGGCCCTTGTGAAGTCGCTTCTTCTTGCCACTTCGGTCTTTGCCGCGCCGACATTGGCATCGGCCGCCGAAATCAACCTCTATACGACTCGCGAGCCGGCCCTGATCGCACCGCTTGTCGAAGCCTATACGAAGTCGACCGGCACCAAGGTCAACACGGTTTTCATGAAGGACGGCCTTGCCGAGCGGGTTGCGTCCGAAGGCGCCAGCTCGCCGGCTGATATCCTGATGACCGTCGACGCCGGCAATCTGGTCGATCTCACCGACAAGGGCGTGACCCAGCCGATCGAGTCCTCGGTCTTGACCGGCGCCGTTCCGGCGGAGTTGCGTGATGGCAAGGGGCATTGGTTTGGTCTCTCCTACCGTGCCCGCGTGCTTTACGCCGCCAAGGATCTCGATCTCGCGTCCTTCAACTACGAGGATCTGGCCGATCCGAAATGGAAAGGCAAAGTCTGCATCCGTTCCGGCCAGCACCCCTACAACACGGCGCTCTTTGCCGATTACATCGCGCACCATGGCGCCGAAGAAACCGAAAAGTGGCTGGCAGGTGTGAAGGCCAACCTGGCGCGCAAGGCAGCCGGCGGCGACCGTGACGTGGCAAAGGACATCCTCGGCGGCATCTGCGACATCGGCATCGCCAATTCATACTATGTCGGCTTGATGAAATCCGGCAAGGGTGGCGAGGAGCAGGTCAAGTGGGCCGAGGCCATCAAGGTCGTGCTGCCGACCTTCAAGGATGGCGGGACGCAGGTGAATATCAGCGGCGCGGCCGTCGCCAAGAATTCCCCCAATAAGGCCGAAGCCGTGAAGTTCCTGGAATATCTCGTCTCCGACGAAGCCCAGAAGATCTATGCCGAAGCCAATTACGAATACCCGGTCAAGGCGGGCGTCGCTGCCGATCCGATCATCGCGGCGTTCGGCGCGCTCAAGATCGACAACAAGCCGCTTTCCGAGATCGTCAGCCATCGCAAACAGGCGAGCGAGCTCGTAGACAAGATCGGCCTCGACAACTAAACGCGGCGCGGATCTTTCAGGTTCGCTTAACCCTACCTCAGCCTGTTGCCGCATGCACGGCACGATCTAACCGGACAGAAGGCGTCTCCTCCAGGATGGGCGGGGACGCCGTTCTCACAGATGATGGACGTTGCTTATGCGCTTCCACTCGCGGGCCACTGGGCTCCCGGCTGCAAGCCGGACCGGCCGCTCCGGAAAAGCCTGGCTGCTTGCCGCGCTGCTGGCGGGGCTTGTCGTTGTCGTTCCGGTCTATGGCCTGCTGCTCGAGGCCATGAAGGGATCGGCCGGACTCTGGGCACACCTGTTTTCCACCATTCTGCCCGTGGCGCTGGTCGATACGCTGATCCTGCTTGCCGGCGTCGGCTGTCTGGTCGCGCTCATCGGCACGACCACGGCATGGATGGTCACGGCCTATGATTTTCCGGGCCGGCGCCTTCTGGAATGGGCGCTGCTTCTGCCGCTGGCGGTACCCACCTACATCATCGCCTATGCCTATCTCGACATTCTTCACCCGATCGGCTCGGTGCAGGGAGCGATCCGCTGGGTGCTCGGCTATGAAAGTCCGCGCCAGTTCCGTCTGCCGGATATCCGTTCGATGACCGGCTGCATCGTTCTGTTCGGTTTCGTCCTTTATCCCTATGTTTATATTCCGACGCGCGCGATGTTCCTGACCCAGTCCGGCAATCTGGTCGATGCCGCCAGAACGCTGGGCGTCTCGCGTCGCGCGATCTTCTGGCATGTCGCGCTGCCCATGGCGCGACCCGCCGTCGCCATCGGCGTCGCACTGGCCCTCATGGAAACGCTGAACGATGTCGGGGCGGCCGAATTTCTGGGCGTGCGGACGATGACCGTCTCCATCTACACCACGTGGATTACCCGCACGGATCTGCCCGGCGCCGCGCAGATCGCTCTGGCCCTGCTGCTGATTGTGGTGGCGCTTGTCGGCCTGGAGCGCCGGGCGCGCAGAAGGCAGCGCTACATGACCGATGCTCGTCGCAGCCGCAAGTTTCTGGCGACCAGAGTGGCGCCGCTACGGGGCATGCTCTTCTTTGCGGTGGGTATCATGCCCGTCCTGCTGGGCTTCGTTGCACCCTTTCTCTACCTCGCGGACGAGGCATGGAAGCGCTACCAATTCGCGGGATTGTCGCCACGCATTCAGGACGAGGCGGTGAACACGATCGTTATCGCCACCGTCGCGACGGTCGTGACCATGCTTCTGGGCTTCGTCGTCGCCTATGCGGCCCGCATCCGTCCCGGAATCCAGTCCACCGTCATCCTGCGCCTGTCCGTCATGGGCTATGCCGCACCCGGCACCGTCGTCGCCATCGGCGTGCTGATCGTACTGGCCGGCTTCGACCGTTTCATCGACCAAGCCGCGCTGGACTGGTTCGGCGTTTCCACCGGCCTGTTGTTTATGGGTTCCGGCGCGGCCATCATCTACGCGCTGACGGTGCGTTTCATGGCGATTTCCGCCGGTGGCGTCGAGGTGGGGCTTTCCCGCATTTCCCTGTCGCTGGATCATGCCTCGCGGACGCTGGGCCAGTCGTCCGCCGGTACGTTCAGGCATGTGCATCTGCCGCTGTCGAAAACCGCGCTGTCGGCGGCGGCCCTTCTCGTCTTCGTGGATTGCGTCAAGGAATTGCCGGCCACGCTTCTGCTGCGTCCGCTGAATGTCGAGACCTTCGCCACCCATCTCTACGGCGAGGCGGCCAGGGGCACCTATGAGGAAGCCTCCATTGCCGCACTTGCGATTGTTGCCGTTTCGGTTCTGCCGGTCATTCTGCTTTCGCGCGTGGGACGCAACCAGGCCCGCAGTCTCGATGAGGCGTCTCCACGATGAACTCCAATCCCGGAGATGCAATGCGCATGTCACCTGCACCCGCCATACGGCTTGAGGGCGTCGGCCGGACGTTCGGCGTCAACGCTGCCCTCCGAGGCATTTCCCTGGAGATCGCCAGCGGAGAGATCGTGTCGCTGGTCGGACACTCCGGCTGTGGCAAGTCCACGCTTCTGCGCATCATTGCCGGTGTGGAGACCGTGGATACCGGGAGCGTGTTTCTCGCTGGCCAGGTTGTTGACGGAAGCAGCCGCTTTGTCGAACCCGAACGCCGTGGCGTCGGCTTCGTCTTTCAGGATTATGCCCTGTTTCCCCATCTCTCGATTTGCGACAACATCCTTTTCGGCCTGAAAAGCCGCCCGCGGCGCGAAGCTCTTGCAACGGCCTGCGATATCATGGAGCGAGTGGGCATCCTGCATTTGAAGGACCGCTTTCCGCATACGCTTTCCGGCGGCGAGCAGCAGCGGGTTGCGCTCGCCCGCGCAATTGCGCCAAAGCCCTCGGTGGTGCTGCTCGACGAGCCCTTTTCCAATCTCGATCAAGGAATGCGCGACCGCGTGCGCGCCGAAATGCTTTCTCTCCTGCGCACAACGGGGGCGACCGTTGTCATCGTGACCCACGATTCGGAGGAAGCATTGTCTTCCGGCGACCGCGTCGTGCTGATGCGGGCAGGCGAGGTCGCTCAGATAGGAACGCCACGCGATATCTATTTCCGCCCGGAAAGTGCTTATGTGGCGGAATTCTTCTGCGCCTTCAACACGATACCGGGCTTCTGGCAAAACGGATGCTTCGAGACGGCGATCGGTGGGTTCGCCCTTCCGCACGCAGTCCGGCGCGCAGATGCGCGCAGGCTCTATGTTCGCCCCCAGGCCATCAGGATATCACCGAATCTTGGCGAATATTCCGGCCGGATCGAAGAACGGATATTTCTCGGTGCATGCGAGAAGGTCGGTCTACGGGTTGAAGGACTGGAGGAGCTTCTTGTGGCAGTCCTCGACGAGCCGCTGCCCGATAGCGCAGACACGGTCAGGTTTTCGATTGCGCCCGACTCGCTTTTGGTTTTCTGACAGTCGCTCGTCGTAAACCGGCCACGGTGCTGAGGATATCCACTTTCGCCTCCACATCAATCAGCATTTCGGGCTGAGCGAGGCGCAGTTCATCCTGCTTGCCGGTCTCGGCATTGTCGGCGGCTCCTTCGCGGTCGGTCAGGCCACCTAGACGTGTGCATCTCCGATCGCGAATTCGTCATCGGCGTGTTCGCGGTAGAAGGACGCCGTAACGATCATCGCATAGAGAGCGCCCACGCTGGCCAGGACGATCCATCCACTGACGGGCCCCAGGGCGGCATTGCCGATCAGGTCGCTCCAACGGCTGACGACTTCGGCGCCCGTGTCGTCCGGCAGCAATTTCGGCGAAGAAATCTTCAGCCCCCATGCGAGCACCAGAATGAGATACATCCACGTGTAATTGCGACGGATTCGCCGGAACAGGGCTTCCCTGTAGCTTATCAGGAAGGTGGGCTTCCTCAGGCTCTGGGCGATTGCGGCGGCCCAGTCGGCATTCAATTCGGCCTGCGGGCTCAAGGCCTGGGCGAAATAATAGCGTTCGAGTTGCCGGACGCGACTGCGATAGACATCGAAGAAACGGTATCGGCGCGCCTCGATCAGCAGGAGAAGCGAAACGATCAGCATGCCGAACAGGATCACCCCATGATGCGACGTCGGCGTCGACAGCGAGATCGACAACAATGCCGCCACGACGGTGATGGCCCAGTTGGAGGTCCGGTCGATGCGGTCTCGCCAGCTTGTCATGCGCCCCATTTCGCCACGATAATAATGGATAACGGCATTTACTTTTTCAGAAGATGTCATCGGAAGCGGCGGGCCGTTCCGCTCCGCTGCGGACATCTCGATGTCTGTACCCGGTTTTATTCCTGCCAGGGGCTCCATTGTCTGTTTCCTCATCTATGTGCGTTTGAAACGACGCACGGGCGACTGCGTTCCGCCCGCGAAACATTCGACGTCGAGGGGTCGCCGGAAGCTGAAGCGGCCTACTGACGTTTCATGCGGGGCAGGCGAGGGACACCGCGCTGCGAGAGGAGCAAACCTCTCTCGCAAAGCCAGAGCTCCTGTCCCGGCGCGATTGGAACAGAAGCCGCGCCAGTCCGTTTATCGGAACATTCATGGGGATTTTCCACATATGGTCACCAGGGTAAATCCGGTGCGGCTGCCTTTTTGGCGGCTGCAGTTGACGGCCGGCTGCATTCTCGCCACCTGCACGCCGGTGCTGGCCGCCGAGGGGAAATCCGCCGGCCCGTCGGAAGCTCTGTTCCTGATCCAGATCATCGTTCTGGTCATCGTCGGCAGGCTGCTCGGCGAGGCCATGGTCCGCATCGGCCAGCCTTCCATCATGGGGCAGATCGTTGGCGGCATTCTGCTTGGTCCTTCGTTGTTTGGCCTGCTGCTGCCCGGCGCCCAATCGGCGCTTTTTCCCGATATCGACACCCAGAAGGCGATGACGGATGCGGTGGCGCAGCTCGGCATTCTTTTCCTGCTGCTGCTGGCGGGCATGGAAACGGACCTGGCGCTGGCATTGCGCTTGCGCCGTGCGGCGACCGGCGTGTCGCTCACCGGTATCGTCATACCGTTTACGCTGGGCTTCGGGCTCGGCGAACTCCTGCCGGCAAACCTGCTTCCCGATCCTGATGCAAGACTGGTTACATCGCTTTTCCTCGGAACGGCATTGTCGATCTCGTCGGTGAAGATCGTCGCCTCCGTCGTTCGCGAGATGGATTTCATGCGGCGCAATGTCGGTCAACTGATCGTCGCTTCCGCAATCATCGACGATACGGTCGGATGGGTCATTATCGCCGTGACCTTCAGCCTGGCGCAGAACGGGGCGGTCGATCTCGCCACGCTGGCGCAGAGCGTCATCGGCACGATAGCTTTCATGGCGTTCAGCTTCACCATCGGCCGACGCATCGTCTTCGAGATCATCCGCTGGACGAACGACACGTTCAAAAGCGATCTTCCTGTCCTCTCCGCCATCATCGCGATCATGGGCATCATGGCGATCGTGACCAATGCCATCGGCGTGCATACGGTCCTCGGCGCCTTCGTGGCGGGCATTCTCGTCGGACAGTCGCCCATTCTCACCCGCCAGATCGAAGGCCAGCTTCGCGCGCTGACGACAGCCCTGTTCATGCCGGTTTTCTTCGGCCTCACCGGTCTTCACACCGATCTCAGCGTCCTTTCCGATCCATCGGTGCTGCTTCTGGCGGGAGGGCTGATCGTGATCGCCAGCCTCGGGAAGTTTGGCGGTGCGTTTGCCGGTGCGAAGTTCGGCGGTTTTTCCAATGCCGAGGCGATTGCGCTTGGATGCGGCATGAATGCGCGCGGCTCGACGGAAGTCATCGTTGCGTCGATCGGTCTTGCGGTCGGTGTCCTCGACGAGCGGCTGTTCTCTGTCATCGTCGCGATGGCGGTGGTGACCACCATGGCGATGCCGCCGACGCTGCGCTGGGCCCTGGCCCGCCTGCCGATGCGCCAGGAAGAAAAGCATCGCCTCGAGCGCGAAGCCTTCGAAGAGCAGAGCTTCGTTTCGCAGTTCGAGCGCATCCTGCTTGCCACCGATCATTCCGCGAGCAGCGACCTGGCTGCGCGCGTCTCCGGTCATTTCGCGGCCTTGAGGAAAATGCCGGTCACCGTTCTCGACATTTCGGGAGAGGATGGCGAGGTTGCCGCCCGCGAAACGAAGGCTGGGCGAGAGGGCGAGGCGCAGCAGATCGGCGATCGCGTCCGCGACACGGCCGAGATCGCCGCCGCGAGCCAGGATAAGGTCGCGGGGCCAGGCGAGGACGACCAAGTCCATGTTTCCATCCGCAGCCGCGATGGAAACCTCGAAGAGGCGCTGGCCGAAAGTGCGGAAAAAGGCCACGACATCATGTTCGTCGGCATCGAGCCCACGACGGGCGACGTCGGTCGCTACAGCAAGCAACTTGCCGCCATGGTCGCCGCCTTCAAGGGGACGACGGCGATCGTTTCGTCGCGCGGCGTTCTGCCGAAGGAAGACAAGGACCTACGCATCCTCGTCCCGGTCAGCGGCACGGAACGTTCGATGAAGGCGGCGGAGTTCGCTTTCGTTGTTGCCAAGGCGGCAAGCGCCGCCATCACGGCAGTCTATTTTCGCGACCCGGCGCAGGCGACCTCATTGTCACGCGTCAGCGATGCGAGAAATGCCCATCGGGCCGCATTCGAGCAGCTCGACCAGATTGCGTCCTTCTATCAGGTCAAGGTCGAGAAGGTCGCGCCGCAGGGCTCCGCTCCGGAGCTGGCGATTCTCAGGCATGCGCGCAAGGGACGTTTCAATCTCATCGTTCTCGGTGTCAGCCGGCGGGCCGGCAGCGAGCTGTCCTATGGCAGCGTCGCCGACACACTGTTGGAAACCGCCGACCGGTCATTCGTCTTCATCGAGACATAGAGGCCTCCGGCCGGATCGGCCATTGAACGCGCCGATGCGACGTGGCCCGCCCCAAACGGAAACCTGCGCCGACATGAACAATCCTTGGAGGTCACCCGGAGGCGCCACGTCGCCAGTAGGACACGGCGAGGTGTTCGTGTTTCTTGAGGCCACGTTGCCGGCGCAGGTGAGCGCGGATGGTCTGAAACGCCTCGAATTCACAGCCGGCCCAGACGTAGATCGACGTCCCCGCCACCGGAAAGAGCGTGGCAGCGATGGCGTCGGGGAGCAGGGCGGTGGTGCCCGCGGGTCGACCGTCCCGCGTCAGCCAGGTGATCTCGACATTGGAACGGCTGCGGATTGGTTGGATTTCAGCGGCATCCGTGACCTCGATAAAGGCTTGTCCCGAGGCAGTCTCCGGGAGGCATTCAAGCATGCGGGCGATTGCCGGCAAGGCCGTTTCGTCGCCGGCGAAGAGATACCAGTCGGCCTCGGCAAGCCCGCCGCCTCCCGGGCCGGCGACGCCGAGCCGGTCGCCGATCCGCGCGGTCTCGGCGAAATCCGAGCCGGGTCCGGCATCGGCATGGCGCACGAAATCGATGTCCAGCGTGCCGGCCGCCACATCGACGGCGCGCACGGTGTATTTGCGGAAGGCCGGGCGCTTGTCCGGCTCCGCCCAGGCGATCAAGCCATCGGCGCCGACACTCGGCCATTGCGGGGCGGCAAGGCCGGGCTGCTGCACCAGAATGTTGAGATGAAGCGCATCCATCGGACAGAAGCGGACGACATCGGGGCCGGACAATGTCAGGCGGCGCATATGCGGCGTGAGATTCGTGATCGCCTCTATCTGCAGGATCTGGAAATTCGGCGGACGCGCGAGATCACTGCCGTCGCCATCCCAAACGATGTCGGGCGCTGCCTCACCGGCAAATTCGGCGATATGCGAGGCAATCGCCATGCGCACATAATAGATGCCTTCGAGGTCGGCGGCCGAGACATCGATCAACGTCTGGCCAGCATCGCGGTGAAACCGCGCAGACGCATTCGGAAAATGCAGGATATGTGCGTCTCCCTGGCGCTCCAGCCGGCCCTGGTGCTCGATCATGTGATCGCAGACCGCGGCGATCACCCGCTCGGCATCAGCCATCTCGATGCGCGCCTGCGCCGAAAATCTCGTCATCAATTCCTCATTCATGGGTTCAGCTCGATCCAGAAGGTGCCTTCGAGGGGAACGGCAAGAAACCGCCGGTTGATCTCGTCGAGGCTCCGCGCCGGATCGAGATCGGCGAAGCGTTCGGAGTGGGTCCATTTCGCAAAACACTCCAGCGCCAGCACGCTGAGCGCCGAAATCGTGAGCTGGTGGGAAATGGCGAAGGCTCTGCCTTGCCTGACCGCCGTCAACTCGCCGAGCAGGTTGCGGGAGGTGACATCGGCGAGCGAGTGTCGCGCGGCCTCTGCCTCGATGCCGCCGCCGACGACCAGGCCGCCGAGAGCGGCCAGATGCGGGCTGCCGGTGCCGATATAGAATTTCGGATCGAGGCCGAGCACGTCCCCGATATTCAACTGGCCATCATAACCGGCCGCGACCTC
>ERZ778022.2834-NODE-2834-length-17308-cov-3.809656_pt1 | contig 17308 bp, 11 predicted proteins | sample MGYA00375752_ERZ778022 | MGnify/ENA primary metagenome ERZ778022 (study PRJEB29350, sample SAMN05389826) | bioreactor metagenome | isolation source: Thiocyanate bioreactor | place: South Africa: University of Cape Town | collected 2014-04-04 ... | reverse complement strand
TCCCTTACCTGGTAGGCCTTTTAGGGGCTATCAGCCTGCTGCGCAACAGCGGGGCTTTTGATTTTGTGATGAGCGGCATTAAAGGTTTGTTTGCGGTGCTTGGCGGAGACACGAGAATTGTTGACGCGCTACCCACAGCGCTTTTAAAACCGTTCAGTGGCAGTGGCGCCCGCGCAATGATGATTGACACTTTAAAAACCCACGGCCCCGATTCATTTGTAGGGAACCTTACATCAGTTTTTCGCGGAGCGGCAGATACTACTTTTTACATCATTGCCGTTTATTTTGGGGCGGTAAATATTAAGAATACCCGCTATTCGGTGGGCGCGATGCTTTTGGCCGATTTGGTTGGCATTATTACCGCGATTGCGTTGAGTTATATATTCTTTGCATAAACATCTGCGCAACATCATACCCTAAATACAAAGCCGCGACAATTTGATTGTCGCGGCTTTACTATATTTTCCACCCTGCGGTAGATCGTTGAACCGTTATTTCAAATACCCGTAATATTCATCATCTGTTGCACAATCCCACCAAACAGGCATACTCCAAACAGTTTGCTTGTTGGCGCTTGCATTTATAGCGAGGGCATTTGTTAAGTTATAATTCAACTCAAGGGTTGTTGGCAGCATCCACCTCCGCGGCCAATACCTCGGATCATTTTTTGATGCCCCGATGTAAATTGACTGGCCGGCAAATAACGGCCCCCGGGCAAAATCGGGATATACAATGCCAAAACTACCCACATTACCTGCACTAAAGTTAAATCGGCGCATGTCGTTCCAGTTTTCAATACTACAACCCATTGCAATGTATTTTTGCAGCATAATGTCAGCCATGGTTAGAGCCCCGGCACTTTGGCAAACAGCGTTGCTGGCAAGATAAGTGTTAATAGCCGCCGGATCCATGGGCGCCATATCTGGATTATTAGTTGTATAACCACCCGCCTTCCATTGTGTAAGTTTCGCCTGCATCATATCCAGGTGCGCCTGAACGCCTGCCCGATAGGCCGTAAAAGCATTGGCGGCGTCACTTTTTCGCATGTAAGTTTCAGCTTTAATAAAACACATTTCATGATAAGTAAGAATTTCCTGGTCAGAAACGGGCCGGATTTGAAAGGACCCGGTTGAGCCAACCGCACCTGCCGAAAATGCAGCAGTTGACTGGAGATACCAGTTCACATCCGTTTGGCTTTGGGTAGCCCCCGCCGGCGTTGTTGAAGTTGCAATTGAGTTGCTTCGCATATTTACATAAACGGTATCGCCTGCATTTATATAGTTAGTGCTGTTGACATATATTGATCCCGCCTTGTAAGTTACCGTAACATCATTACCATTTACCGTATGCGTTCTGCCGGCCTGCACCTGTGCAGCAATAAAATCCGCCCGGTCTGACGCGTCTGCTATTGTGTATTTTATATTGGTGTTAGCGGCAGCATAAGTTGGCGCCACTATTGAAAATTCGCCACCTTTTTTCAGTCTGGTAGCCGGGCCGTAAGAATCTACTCCTAAGGAACGATTCCATGTATAAGAAATTACTTTACCGGTCGCATCAAGCTGAATATTGGACATGGCAGCCGGAACAATTTTGGTCATCCGCGGATCAATAACTCCTGAACTACGCAGGTTGGTTAGCAAATTATAGTAATATTGAGAAATGCGCTGGTTACTGCCGTAGCCGGCGTAATTCCAGTTTCCGTTTGTAACAACCGGATCGCCCAGCAAATAATCCGTTACCGTACTATTGTTATATCCCGGGCCTATAATATTATCCGCATTCGATTGAGGACCTTTTGATAAAAAAAATAGAACTGAATCAGCATTAAAACGATCTGATTTTTTTGAAAGTTTCAACATGTAGCGTGCCTTTAACCCGTAGCAAAATTTTATCCATTTACTTACATCACCGCCCATCCACATATCGCCGACAGAAAGCTGCGGTAGTGTGCTCTGTGTTTTACTAAACAAGGCGATAGCCTCATCTAATTTTGCGATACACCCATCGTAAATTGTTTTGCCATCGTCAAAAGTTGGATTAGCGATTGACGAAATTGCCTGTGTATAAGGCATTTCGCCATAAATATCAAGCATCTGCATAAAGCCAAGGGCATGATAAACATCTGCAGCTGCCATATAATAATTTGCATCCTGCTTTTTTGCAGCGTCATACAAATCGTTCAGGTTGGAGGCAACCTCTATAAAAAATGTTTGGTAAGGCGTGGTGTTACCTGTATGTGCTATCCAGGTTGTGCTTAATGCATTACCGGAGGCGCTATTGCTATAATAAACGCCCGCCTGCGCTGCGGTACGAAAATTGGCAACGCCTGATGTGTACTGGTAAAAATGCTGGATCCAGGGCAGCCTGTTTTGAATCAAAACGCTTGCATTACTCGGATTATCTGGATCTGTATTTACATCCAGCCACTTTTTACAAGAGACAGAGGCTATCAGGATGATGCTGATTATTATAAAGTATTTTAAATTTTTCATTCGTATATTTTTTGCTTTTTAGAATGTAAGATTTACTCCGAACGTGAAGCCTGCAACAGCCGGCACACCCAGGTATCAATACCTGTTGAACCCGAACCCCCGGTACCCCCGGCAGCGCTCACTTCGGGATCCATTCCTTTATAGTTAGTCCATGTAAATAAATTAGTACCCACTGCAGTTGCCGAGATTCCTTTAATAATTTTTTTACTTGTTAACAGGTCGGAAAAGTCATAAGTTAATGACAACGAGCGAAGTTTTAGCCAGTTTACGGAAGTAATAAAATTCATCGTATTCACAGCCTGATTTTGCCAGTACCGCTGAATCATGCTTTTTCCCGAATAATTTACACCGGAAATGGTATAGCTTGAATCTGCATAATAAGTTTTTGAAAACGGCGCTTTTGTCTGGCTGTTAATCCCTTCCACTGTAACAGATTGCCTGTCGTTCAACAAAGTTTGGGGACTTAATCCGTTTACAATCATGGCATATTCAGTACCGTTGTAAACATCACCACCCTTGCGAATATCAAGCAGGAATGAAAGAGTTAGTTTTTGATACCGCAGCGTGTTATTAAAGCCTACCAGAAAATCAGGTTCGCGGTTACCTACTATTACTGCGTTGGCACTAAACTTATATAAGCCGGTTGTAGGATCAACCTGGTATCTTCCGTTTGAAATTTCTTTACCGGTTGAATCTGTCTCACGCAAGAAACTTGAGCCGCTTGCGGGTGTAGCTGTAACCAATCCCAAAAAATAACCGCCATTAGGAGCTGAGGCAGCTCTTATCGTTCCAAATTGGGCATCTGTGGGGTAAAAATAACTCACGCCCGGAAGAAATTTTCCTAACCTTCCTTTATTATACGAGAAGTTTATCATGGTTTCCCAACTGAAATTTTCACCCACCACTGGCTTACCGGTAAGGGCTATCTCCATGCCTTTGTTGATTACCGAACCCGAATTTATTGAAGTGAGAATGTATCCGCTGGCATTTGACAACCTGGGTGAAGCAATCTGATTTTTTGTTTCGCTGTGGTAATATGTGTAATCTAATCCCAGGCGCCCATTTAAAAACCTGAACTCACCCCCAATTTCCCAGGCAGACTGAATTTCCGGCACCATAAAAGGATTACCGCTGGTGTACTGGTTACCAACGCCGGTAAACGAGCCAATAGTGATTGGAGAATTCACGTAAGTAAGTGTGGCGTAAGCGTTAGCGTCTTTACCAACCTGTGCCCAACTTGCCCTAACCTTACCAAAAGAAAGTACATCGCTTTTAGGCATTAACTCTGTAAACACAAGTGATCCACTCACCGAAGGATAAAAATAAGAACGATTTTCTATCGGCAACGTAGATGACCAATCGTTACGGCCGGTTACTGTTATAAATGCAATATTTTTATAGGAGGCTCCAAACTCCCCATAAGCACCTACCAAACGTTTTCTCGTGGTTCCGTCAGTAAAAAATTTATTTTCCGGTCTGATATTATTAAAGCTGATAGTACCGGCGGTTGCAAAATTGTAACCCCAATGGTTTTGGGTAAGCCATTCGGTGTTTTCGGCGGTAGTTCCTAACATCAGGTGGGTTTCAAAATCTCCAAAAGATTTATGAAAGTTACTCATAAGATTTGTGCTGAGGAAAGTGTAGCTTACCTGGTTCTTACTCAACCGACCGTTTTGAAAAATAGCGCTGACTGCCGATCCTGGAGCTATGTAAGTATAATCATTTGTAGTGTATTGGTCATACCCCAGCCGTGCCGTAACATCCCACCAATTAGCTATGCGGTAATTTGCACTGGCACCACCGGTAAAACGGTTTGTTTTGGATGTTAATTCATCCATATTAATAATCCAGTATGGGTTATCAATATCGTTTTGCAAATCAAATATCCCCGCAAATTTCCGATACTGCGTACCGTCAGGATTCATATAGCGCTTCATATCGAATGTTTGCGGCCAACCATATACTGCTCCCATCGTTCCGTTACCACCTCCGTTATATAAACCGGCAGTAGTTAAAGTTCTGTCGGTATTAGCAATTGAATAGGCAACATTCGCATCCAGCGATAAACGCCCGTATTTTTGAGTGCCGTTGAAACGAAAAGTGGTTTTGTCATAACCGGTATTAGGAACAATACCCGTTTGATTAAAGTTAGAAGCCGATAAATAGAAGGAGCTGTTTTTTGTTCCTCCGGCTACGTTTATATTATTATCGTATATTAATCCTTTTTGAAAAAAACCTCCTATATTATCGAAAATTGCACTATCGGATGGAATTTTTGGCCCCCAGGAGCTATACGTATTAGAATTAAGCACCCCATTGTTAGCATAAACACCAGGGCCAAAAGTGCTTTGCGCCTGAGGTAATTTGTTTACCCAGGAAGTGCTCACCTTGCTATTCATATTCACCACAACGGAACCTTCAGCCCCTTTCTTCGTTGTGATGATCACTACACCATCGGCAGCGCGCGAACCGTACAATGCGGCGGCAGCGGCTCCTTTCAACACCGATAAGGTTTCAATATCCTCAGGGTTAATATCCATGATGCGGTTGGAGTAAGTTGTATTGCTACGGGTTGAACCGTCAGTACCCGAATTACCAACCACTGATGTAGAGTTATCATAAATAATTCCATCAATAACAAACAACGGCTGGTTTTGCCTTCCATCAGAAGTAGAGTTACCCCCGCGAATTGTAATTGAAGCACCCGCACCGGCCGAACCGCTGAACTGCGTAATGTTTACGCCCGGAACTTTTCCCGCAAGGGAATTGACAACGTTGGTGTTTTTGTTTTTCATCAATTCAGTGGCACTAAGGTCAGAAACTGCATATCCCAAGGCTTTTCGTTCACGCCTAATCCCCATTGCGGTTACAACTACTTCGCTCATTGTTTCGCCCGAGCCGGGTTCCATTACAACATCCACTATGTTTCCTTTTACCTGCACTTCGGTATTTTTATAACCGACAGCGCTAACTGTTAACAGGGCGTCCGGCCTTGTTACAGTCATACTAAAATGGCCTTCAGCATCTGCCATAACAGTGTTGTCGGCGTTTTTTTGTTGAACAGTGGCATTGGCAATAGGTTCACCAAGCCGGTTCTTTACCGTTCCTGAAATTTGAGTTGTTTGAGCCGTAGCATTGGAATAGCAAAATATAGCTATTCCCAGAAAGACGGCAAAGTAGGTACACTTTCTCATACGCTAATTATTTTATTGAATGCAATTACTAAAGGTAACAAGTAATCATTGATCTGACCAAATTTAATTAGCCTTCTTGCATTGGCATCCACCCAGGGCTTTCAAATAAAAAACCACTGCCCGCTGTCAACAGGGCAAACGCATCTAAATTTTTTTAAAGAGGGTTTGAGCGATGAAGTCATTGTTTAATGCGCATGGCAGGCGTTTGTTTTTAATAGAGGTTTTCTTTGATGTATTGTTTTTTAAAAGGTTAAGAGCAATTTTGGTGATCAACCCGAAGTTCTCGGCTACATTACCGGCTTGTTTGGTGCTTAGGTTTTCGTGAAAAGTAACATCAAGGCTCCAATGCCGCTTGTTTTCTATACTCCGGCGCCCACGTATGATTTGTAAAAAGTGTTCGGCAGGACTCCCCAGGCTGGAGATATAATAACGGAACTCTTTTTGTTGTTGCCCTGTTTTGATAATAGTCTTTTCAGATTCTATCAAGTTTTTGCCCGTTGTCCTTTTTACTGATCCAGCCCATATCTGTAATGACTTTGCAGGTGCGTTTTTCTATCCTTCCATGCGATTTTTCCAGGGTGGGGGCACTATCCACAGGAGCACTTTGCTCAAAGGCCTCTTTAATATCATGCAGAAGAAAAGCCTGGTTTTGTATTACTGCCAACACATAATCAGCATCTGCTTCCACAATCTTGCCGGCAATATCGTGCTGGCACCCCATTGCATCAATAGTAATAATAGCCCCCTGAAGCACCAACAGCTCTAACAGGGCAGGGATAGCAGTAATCCCGTTACTTTTCTCATCTGTCTTTTGCTGGCCTATTACTATGTTATTGGCATCGCACCAGGCACTCACAAGGTGTAAAAAGCCTTTTTTGCCATCGGTGCCTGCATTGCATGCTCTTTTACCATCTATACTTATTACCCTGCCATTTGTGAGCATGGCTACAGATGCCAATCTGAAAAAACATTCTTTGAGTTCTGACGGATTTAAAGCTGCAAATACCCGGTTTAGGGGATCATGCGAGGGAATGCCATTGGCCAATGATAAAAACTCCCTCAGCCACTCCATTTTACTGTGGCCATAAATTTCTATCTCCTCCCAATCATTACAACCACTAAGTACTGCGCAAATGGTAAGGCCGATAATATCTCCTTTAGGGAGTGGAGCCTGGTAGGATCCACGCGGGAATCGTTAGTTTATCAAAAAACGATAACATGGCTTTTTTATATATTATCGCTTTTTTCTCCTTTGTAAAATCAAACCTGAATAACTTTCCCGACTTTTAAAAAAAACCTACTTTATTAACATTTGTGAATTTCATGAAAACTAATTTAGATGCGTTTGCCCTGGCGTAAAAATTCAAGTAAGGCCTGGTTACTTTTCTCCGGTTCTTCCAACATGCCCATGTGGCCGGCATTATTCAAAATTGTGACGAAGGAAATTGCGGGCAATGATGATTGTTTTAAACTGTCTTCAAACGGAACGGCTTTATCATGTTCCCCGATTATAAACAAAACAGGTAGTTTAGTTTGAGATAAAAGTGCTGTCCTGTCCGGCCTTGCAATCATGGCTTCGTAATACTCAATTAAAGCCGCATTTGAAAATTCAGGGAGTTGTTGCATAAAGTCCTTTACCAAATCAGGATTTGATTCTTTTGTTTTGTCAGAAAAAAGATTAGGCGTAGAAGTTTCTAAAAATGCTGCTGCACCATGTTCTTTAATGAACTCGATTCCTTTTCGGCGGGTGGATTTTTTTTCCTCGGTATCGGCGTAGGCGCTTGAATGAAACAACCCGAACCCTTTGAGCATCGAAGCATATTTTTCCACAAAAGCCATCGCAGCGTAACCGCCCATGCTGTGGCCGATTAAAACAAAATCCTCAAATTCCTCTTCGTCTGCAATTAATTTCACAATCGCTGCAATGCCTTCCATGCTTACGTCATCGGTTAGTTCTGACGCGCCGCTGCCGGGGATGTCAGGTATAACCAAATGGTAATCTTTTTCAAGAAGTTCAACCTGGTTTTGCCACACGTTACTGTCTTCGCCAAAGCCATGCAAAAGAATCACCGGATGGCCGGCACCTGCAACTTTGTAGGTTATAACGCGGTTATTTAAACTGATAGATTTTGTTGTCATTATTGGTAGTTTAATTGTTAATGGATATTCCAAAATACAAGAGTGCGGCCCTTTGACAAACTCAGTGCAAACCGCTACGAGTTTGACGATATATAACCCGAACGATAAACCGAGCGTGGCAAGAAAGATGCCATGAGCAGCACAGCCGGTAACATAAAATTATTTAATCGGCCTCTTTTTGAATATCATGAAAATCAGAAGCCATAAAAATGCCACAGCCACCCAAATCATAATGCGTGAAAGTAAATCGCCGTGTTCTGTATAAAAAGTTTCTGTTATAAACGCGCCGACGGTTTGCCTGAGCGCACCTTCTTTTTCCCAGCCTAATTGTTGCACCACATTTCCGTACGGATCAATAAAACAACTGATGCCGGTATTGGCGCTTCGCGCAACCCACTTGCGGCTTTCAATAGCGCGAAGCCTTGCATAATCTTTATGCTGTTTGTGCCCTGCTGTATTGCCCCACCAGCCGTCGTTGGTGATGATGCAAATCAGATCGGCGCCCTGCCTGTTAAAGTTTGAAAGATAATCGCCGTAAATGCTTTCGTAGCAAATGGCCGGCGTGATGTTGAAGCTGTTGTTTGTAGTTCTTAACACCTTTGCTACAGTATCTTTTGCATAACCACCGGTTGTTCCTCCAAATTTTTCAAAGGTGGCCGACATAAAACTTAAGAACCCCGGCAACACTTCCACACCCGGTACCAGCTTTGATTTGTGATAGACCTGTACGTTGCTGCTGTCAAATAAAGCGGCGCTATTATAGCTTTCATAAAATCCTTGTCCGTCAGGGAAAGGTTTGGCAAAGCGGCTTACGCGTGAATCGAAAGCCTTATATCCTTCAATACCTGTTAGTAAATTGAGCTGCGGATTTTGTTTCAGAAAATTCCACATCGGGGTTAAAAAACTATCGTGCTGCAAGTCGTCCTCGTTCGTAAAACGAGGTACTGCAGTTTCCGGCCAAACAACCAGTGCGGTGTTAGCATCAACCTGCGCCCGGGAAAGTGAAATCAATTTTTCAAGTTGTTCGGTTTGGTTATTGGTGTCAAATTTTTGGTAAGGATCAATATTGGGTTGCACTACCACCACATTGTATTTATTGTGATGCAAAGTGAGTGTTCTTTTCACTGCAAATATTGAAACGATTATCGGCAAACTGATTATTACAAAAAAGGTGGCGATGTATTTAAAATATTGAATCGTTCGCCCCTCGCTCCTGTAAATTTTATAGGCAAGAAAAATAAAAACGTTTGCCATCATTATCCATAAAGTGCCGCCGGACGCTCCCGTATATTCATACCACTGCACCCAATTGGGCCTCGAAGCAAATGCATTGCCAAGCGCCAGCCAGGGCCAGCTTAAATCCCAGTTATGGTGAATGTATTCGTATGCGATCCAGAATGCAACCAGCGCCAACAACGATACAATCCTGCTTAAATATTTTTTACTGAAAAAATACAACAGCCAGGGAACACACATGATAAGGCTGTTTGCTAAAAAAGCGCTTAATCCGCCCGGTACGGTTGACATAGCTACCCACCAGGTCACCAAAAGGTTCCAGGCGAGCATGTGAATGTAAGTGTAACCCAAAAACTTTTTCCAGCTTGTTGTATTATCGGCGATGAAAAGTAAAGGGAGCCACGCAATAAACAAAAGGAAAGTAAAAGGTAGTGGAGGCCAGGCGAGCCAAAGCAATACCGGGCCTGCGATTGCTAAAAAAAGATTAGAATATTTTGGGTTCATACAAGAACTCAAAAGTAAGGAAAGAAATGTTACTGAAATATTAAGCAACCACTTGAACCGGCGTTAATTCAACGGCATGCCCGCTTTCATTTTTTCGAGAATAGGAAACCATTCTTTTCGTTCGCGCCTGTACTCTTTACTAAGAGCAATAGCCTTTTCTTCGTAGTTAATGGCTTCTTCCTTCATCCCGTTTTTATAAAGCAATACGGCCAGAAAATGCAGATAATTTGGTTGTGCAGATAATTCCACTGATTTTCTTGCATACCTGATTGAGTGTTCGATGTATTTGTTTGAAGCATCAAAATTACTTAAAAAATTTGCCACCCTGAAAAGATAATTCCCGTAAGTGGAATTAGGAGAAGTGTATCTGGCGCTTCTGATCTGTAATTGCTTCCCGCCTTCCATTGGCTTTGAAATGATTTTTTCGGGGTTTTTGAAAGCCTTTGATTTTGCCGCAGAATCAATCCTTTTTAAATATTCGGGCGTGAGCGATTGAATGTATCGGTCATAATAGGGAATAGCGATTGCAAAGTATTTAGCAGTGTCTCTTGTCTGGCTATAAAAACTCATCATGTTTTTCTCGTAAATATTTTGTTTGCCATTAGCGCTGGTGGTGGTACCCATAGAATACGCCGCGATTGATTTAGCCAGGCTTTCGTCGCGGCTCATGGCTGCCATTTTAATAGATTTTCTAAACATCCTGTTGTTGATTTCAATTCGTTCGGCATTTGGCAGATCATACCAGGCCTCCTTGAAATTATTGCTTCCGCGCATCGCAAGATCCGCTTTAGAACGGTAGACCGGCGCCTGTCTTATAAGAAATTGAAGCACGCGTTTACTATTCAGCGAATCTTTTGTGACAAGGTTGGTGTATTCTGTTAATAGCAGATCGGTACTTAAATCTAAATCTGTTTTTGCCTGAATCAGGTTTTCGAAGTCTGATACATTTTTGTGGTTTTTCTCGAAATAGCTTTTTTCTATTTCTTCAATGGTTCTAAAATCGCGTTGCCTTTTATAAGCAGTTTCAATTTCCTTCAGATAACTACCCGGCGTGCTGGAAGTGCTTCTCATTGTATAAATGAGCCTACCCGTTTCATCGATAAACAAAGTTCCAAATCGCTCGCTGAAATCATATCGCTCACCCACCTGGATCCTGTCTTTGCTATCCGGCTGTATTTTTAATGAAACGAATTCGCTGGAAATCTTCTTCGCGAAATCGACATCAGCAAAAGCCCTGTCCGCTACTTCGTTACACTGTGTACAATCGTCCGATTCAAATTGCAGGAAGATAAGTTTATGTTCTTTTTTCGCCTTCTGTAAGGCCCTTTCAAATGAAATATTTTGAAAAGCGTTTTGCGCATCGGATAGGGCAGGCATCCCAATAATGCACAGCATTAGTAACAGCAGCTTATTCATAGCGTAATTTTAAATACTGCATCAAAGTTAAATTATTTCAAAATGTTAGGGATGTGTATTTTTCACCAGTAACCCTCAACCAACTCGCTTACTGCCCCTGCGCCAAACTGTAGGCTCTCTTGCCATCCCATTCATTCAGTAATTCAAGCGAGCAGATTTTAAAATCACCGCTCAGGCTCACGTATAGGCCTATGACATCCTGCTGGTTTAAAGCGTAATGCCCGATGCTTTCAAACCGCACATTGTATTGGTTTACAAGATTGGTATAAACCGAGCCGGTGGGCCAAACCTGTGTGCCCCGATTGCTGATATTTACCAGATCAAATTTAACACCCGCGTGACGTTCACATTTTTCGGCAATCGCAGCGGGTTGTTCCGTGCTTTCAATAAACATATCTACGCCAACCAGTTTTTCCTGTTCCCCTTCCTTGCTTTCCATCATCGGGTTGGTGTCAATATTATAAACCGAACAGGAGCTTGCTACGTTCTGCAACTCAGGTTTGGCGTTGCGCTGGGGTTTTTTGCCAAGATTTGAAACAATCGCGTTGGCAAATTCTGTTGTATTAACTGCTGGGACTGATTTGTCTCCGAAATCTCCGGTATGAATGCCCTGTTCCAGAGTGTACAGCAATGAGTTTTCAATTTGAGCAGCTTTTTCAAGCAGTCCCAGATGCCGCAGCATCGCAATGCCGCTCAGCAAAAGAGCCGTGGGATTTGCAATATTTTTTCCCGCAATATCGGGTGCCGTTCCATGCACGGCTTCAAAAATACTGATGTGGTCACCCACATTAGAAGATGGCGCAAAGCCAAGCCCGCCAACCAGCCCGGCGCAAAGGTCACTCACAATATCACCCTGTAGGTTCGTCAGCACCACCATGTCAAATGTATCAGGGCGCGTCACTAATTTCATGCAAAGGTCATCCACAATCACATCGTCGGCGTTCAGTTCCGGATATTCTTTAGCCACCTCATAAAAGCATTCCAAAAATAAGCCATCGGTAAGTTTCATAATGTTTGCTTTGTGGCCGCAGGTTATCCTGCGCGCATTCTTTTTCTTCGCCAGTTCAAAAGCATAACGTATCACTTGCAAACTTCCCGGGCGGGTAATAAAACGGCGGCTGAGCGCCACATCATGTGTGAGCATGTGTTCTACTCCGCCGTAAGTATCTTCAATATTTTCGCGCACCACAGTAATATCAATTGGGATGCCTGCTTTGCTGAAAACGGTTTCAACGCCGTTTAACGTTTGAAACGTGCGAATATTCGCATAAGTGTTCCATGTTTTGCGCGCGGTTACGTTAATGCTCTTTACGCCTTTGCCCTTCGGCGTTTCCATCGGGCCTTTAAATAAAATGCCCAGGTGTTCAATTGTTTTTTTCGCTTCGCCGGTCATGCCATTGCTATAACCTTCATCAAACACCCATTTTCCCATATCCACGTAATCATACTCAAGCGGCACATTGGCCTCTTTAAAGATTTCTATCACTGCGGCCATAATTTCCGGGCCAATTCCATCCCCTTTTGCTACTGCAATTTTTGTCATAATATTTTTTATTGAATCAGCAATTTTACAAATAGCAACCTCGTTGCCACGCTCGCTTGTACACCGGTACAAATGGCATCATCCCTGCTTCGCGGTAAATATAACAACTTACGATAAATATGGATTTGTTATGCAGTAAATTTTCCTATATTTACCAAAACGGTACTCATGAACAGCGCTATATCAGAAGGAATATTGGTTAACGTTGAGGTTTTTTACCAGCCTGAGTATAGCAATCCTATGCAAAACGAATTCATGTTTGCGTATCGTATCACCATCGAAAATTTTAATTCATTTCCTGTAAAACTGCTGCGCCGTAACTGGTATATTTTTGACAGCAATGGTACTTACCGTCAGGTTGAGGGCGAAGGTGTGGTTGGCGTACAACCCACGTTACAACCGGGCGAAAATTATCAATATACAAGTGGCTGCAACCTTCGTACTGAAATGGGTAAAATGAAAGGCACTTACCAAATGGAAAACCTTGATACCCGTACTTTGTTCAGTGTCATCATTCCTGAATTTGAAATGATCGTTCCCGCAAAAGAGAACTAAAAATCACCAGGTTATTAATAAAAGATAAAAATATGCTTTTTAACTAAAATAATTAGTATTATTGTGCTAATACTTTTAGTTTATGCAAATCAATTCTTCATTAAAAGAGCTTTCTAAAGCGGAATATTTACTGTTGATTCAGCCCCGTAAAGATTTAAGCGATTCGATCGTGGATATTAAAAAGTATTTCTATGATAAATACAAATCCGAAAAAGCCATCAGGGGGAAACCCCAAATAACTTTGGTAAATTTTGTGCAGTACACAACTTTTGAAGATCGTATCCGGCAAAAGCTTCGTACCATTTCTCTTTCGAGGGCGCCATTTCAGGTTCACCTTCAGGATTATGGGAGTTTCCCATCCCATACAATTTTTATCAACATTCTCTCGAGGCCTTTTATTCAATCGCTGGTAAAAACTATTCAAACCGAAGCCCAGGGCCTGCTGAAATTAAGTGCAGGCAATCGTCCACATTTTATTCTGGAGCCCTACCTCACAATCGCCCGAAAATTAAAGCCCTGGCAATATGAACAGGGTTGGCTGGAATTCAGCAATAGAAATTTCAGCGGGAAATTCATCGCAAATAATATGGTGCTGTTGCGCAGGGATTTGGAAGGTGGTAAATATGAGCAGGTCGAGCGTTTCGAATTTCAGGATATCCCGGCGATCGCGAAACAGGCAACGCTTTTTTAAATTTTTCGGTTCGGCTGTACGATGCGGAGGCAGAAAAAAATTGTTCTTCAACTAATAAAAAATAATTTCCTTCCTCACAGGAAGGGGATGGGACATACATATGACACGAAGCACGATAATTTTTTCTCATCCCGATAGCAATCGGGAGGGAATGTATATGCGGAGTTCCATCCGACCATTAAAAACCCGCCCGAACGGCATTCAGCCGGGCGGGAATAAAAAATATACGGATGAAACGTCTGTTTTCAATATTAATTTTTCTTACGTTCATAGCTACTACACGTGCCCAGAACCGCCCCAACATCATCCTTATTCTTGCTGATGATATGGGTTATAGCGACATTGGCTCCTACGGTGGCGAAGTTCAAACACCAAATCTTGACAAGCTCGCGAAAGAAGGTATTCGCTACCGGCAATTTTATAACATGGCGCGCTGTTGCCCTACCCGCGCCTCGCTAATGACTGGGCTTTATCCCCATCAGGCAGGAATGGGCTGGATGGCCGCCGCCGATCTTGGAACTCCGTCTTATCAGGGCAATTTGAATAAAGAATGTGTTACGATTGCCGAGGTATTGAAAACTACAGGGTACAGCACTTATATGACAGGTAAATGGCATCTGACCAATGAAAGAAAAATTGAAGGCGAAGTAATTGACAACTGGCCCAGGCAACGAGGTTTTGACAGGTTCTTTGGAATCATACCCGGCGCCGCAAATTATTTCACACCCTTTGTTTACAGCGACAACAAAAGATACAAAGCATCCGACGATGGTAATTATTATTTGACGGACGCCATTAGCGACACAAGTGTGAAATTCATCAATGATCATTTCACAAAAAACAATTCTAATCCATTATTCATGTATGTAGCTTACAATGCACCGCACTGGCCGCTACATGCGCCAAAGAAAGCAATAGAAAAATACAAGCAGCAATATTTAAAAGGCTGGGATGTAATGAGGGAGCAACGCTTTGCAAAACAAAAGCAGATCGGTTTGTTACCTGCAAATGCTGTGATGTCGCCCCGTGATGAAACAGTTGAAGCATGGGATAATCTTAACCCCGCGCAAAAGGAGGAAATGGCTTCCCGCATGGCAATTTATGCAGCACAAATTGATATTATGGATGAGGGCATCGGCAGAATCGTAAATGCGTTGAGGAAGAATAAACAGTTAGACAACACACTGATCTTTTTTCTCAGTGATAATGGGGCCTGCGCTGAATTTATTACCAGTGGAAAAAGTAAAGCTGTTGATGGTACCGCCGATACCTGGGAAAGCTATCGTATTAACTGGGCTAACGTGAGTAGTACGCCGTTCAGAAAATACAAACATTACACGCATGAAGGCGGCGTGGCAACGCCGCTGATTGTTCACTGGCCTGATGGGATCAAAAAAAATCTGGATAACAGTTACGCAGTTGGTTACGGGCACCTGCCTGATATTATGGCTACCTGTATTGATGTGGCAAAAGCAAAATATCCTTCAACTTTCAAAAACAATAAAATTCACGCTTTGGAAGGAACAACCCTCGTTCCGAATTTCTCCGGGCAATCGAATCACAAAGGCAAAATGTTTTGGGAGCATGAAGCAAACATTGCTGTTCGTGACGGGAAATGGAAATTGGTGGCCTCCACTAAGGAAGATGCAAAATTTGATAAAGCAAATTTGGAGTTGTATGATATGGACACTGATCCCACGGAGATGAGTAATTTGAAAAATAAATATCCTCAACGCGTTGAAAACATGTATAATGACTGGCTGAAATTTGCAAACCGTATCGATGCTTTTCCGCTGGATACACGCGAGTATAATGCGAGGATGCAGTACTATCGGAGAAATATCAACGGAGAATTTGATGACAATTTCGGCGGCTGGAACATACGGCCCGGAAATTCAAAAGTTGGCATCATCGAAATTGATAAAGGTGGCAGGATTTCCGGCAAAAATTCTGCGCTCGTCGAGATAAAAAATAAAAACGGTAAACCCGCGGATCTGGCCATGTTCTGGCCTTTCCGAATCAACTCCGGAGAGAAGTTCAGCATTGCACTTAAAACGAAAGCTAATAAACCGGTAAACTTTTATGTAAGGCTTGAAAAAACTGATGAACCCTCAATCAAACTGATTGATGAACTGATAAAAGCTTCGAATGAAACAGGCAATCATAATTTTGTTTCAAAGCCTGCGGGTGAAGGTGGAATGTACCGTGTTGCTTTGTATTACGGCGCAATGAATGCAGGGGATAAAGTGTGGGTGGATGATGTGCGGTTAGCTCCTTCGAATTAATTAAAAATATTTGACCCGGCTTTTGAACTTTTGAATTTATTTCTACATGAAGAAAACAACAGTTTTATTCCTTTTATTATTTGTAACAGGCTTTGTGTCTGCGCAAAAAAGCAAACATATTTTATTGGTAAGCATTGATGGATTTCGGCCTGAGTTTTATAGAAGCGAAAAATGGATGGCTCCCACGTTAAAAAATTTGATGGCGGCGGGAGTTTATGCAGATAAAAATTACAGCGTATTCCCATCAGTCACTTATCCTTCGCATACAACCATTGTTACCGGCGCAAATCCCGGCAAACACGGGGTGTACTACAACGCGCCCTTTGAGGCCGCGCCAGGCAGATGGTATTGGGAGAAGAGCTTTATTAAAGTTCCAACGCTTTGGGATGCTGTTAGGCAGGCAGGGCTTACTTCAGGTTCGGTAATGTGGCCGGTAACGGTGGGCGCACCGATTGATTACAATATCCCTGTAAAACGACCGGATGGTGATGAAAAATCGGACCAACTATCCGTTACAAAGCCTTTCATCACACCGCAAAGTATGATACCGGAGATGATGGCGGCTCTTGGTGGTTTATCACAAAAAGATTTTAAATACGAAAGGGTTGACATTACCATCGGCCGGGCCGCATCGCACATTATAAAAACATACAAACCTAATCTTATGGCGGTGCATTTCATCAACCTCGATCATACGCAACATGACCTGGGAATGCATGGCGCAGGCGTTCAGCAGTCTTTAACAGTAATTGACAGCATGCTCGCTGTATCGATCACATCATTGAAAGATGCCGGAATTTACAATTCAACTGATATAATCATTACCGGAGATCATGGTTTCGCTGATGTATCAAAAAGTTTTTCTCCCAATGTTTTATTAGCGGAAGCGGGTCTTTTATCCGGCGATAAAAACTGGAAGGCGAAATTTCAACCTGCTGGTGGCTCAGCGTTTTTGTATCTGAAGGATAAAGGCGATGTAACGACTTTAAACAAAGTCAAATCTGTGCTAAACAGATTGCCCGGTGAGCAAAAGCAACTTTTCAGAATCATCGATAGAAAAGAATTAGACAGAATGGGCGCCAATCCTGAGGTTTCGATGGCGTTGGCAATGCAAAACGGGGGCTTCTGCAAACGGCGCTTTCAAAGGCAAAGTTTACAGTGAGAAAAAGAAGATAAATGGTTCTCATGGGCAGTACCCCTATCTTGATGGGATGGAAACAGGTTTCATCGCCTTTGGTCCCGGTATCAAAAGT
>ERZ778022.2831-NODE-2831-length-17342-cov-10.221727_pt1 | contig 17342 bp, 10 predicted proteins | sample MGYA00375752_ERZ778022 | MGnify/ENA primary metagenome ERZ778022 (study PRJEB29350, sample SAMN05389826) | bioreactor metagenome | isolation source: Thiocyanate bioreactor | place: South Africa: University of Cape Town | collected 2014-04-04 ... | reverse complement strand
CCACCCCCACCCCTTGTGCTGTAGGAATCATGGCGTTGAGTAGCTATAACGAAGAACGGACAAACCTAACAATTGCGCCCAACGTGTCGGAGTGCCGCGCCCTCAATGGCGCCATCGGCTTCAACCGTGCCGACGTGGCAGCAGCTGTCGTGGAGTGCACTGGCGCAGCGGAGGGCAGCAGTGACCATGCCGCCATTATGGCGGCGCTGACGCGGTGGGGCGGCACTGGGCACCTGTTTGCGCCCCACCTGACTGCCGCGGAGGGCATGTTCCAGCCTGCGTTGGTGGCAACGCTGCTGGAGGATGTTTGTCATCAACGCCGCGAGGAGCTGGCAGCCGCTCTGACGCGCTGGGCACCACCGTCGCCGCAGCTGGAGCTCGGCGGCGCGGCGTTGGACGTCTTTGAGCCCGCGCCGGCGATGCAGCAACTGCTGCGGGAGCTGACCGGCCCAGCCGCCTCCACCCATGAGCCAACCAAGATGGGCTTGTACCCGGCTCATGTCAGCGACATCATTAAGGGGACATGGAGAGACGAGTCTGCTCGTGCCTACTTGGCCAGCGAGCTGTTCAATGACGGCGTGCTGACGTTTGCGGCAGGTTGCAGCACGCTGCCGCCGCGACTGCGCGTGGCAAGCGACGCGGTGCATCGGCAGCTGTTCACGCGAGCTGCGGCGGCACTGCGCAAGCAGGAGCCCGACACGGTGGCCGCCGCTAAGGCGTTCATTGTGCATCGTGACAGCGCGCCGCTGGCAGTCGCGTTGGCTGCGGGCAGCAGGCCTGCCCGTGACATGTATGCCCTGTGGACGTGGTATGACTATGAAGCCGCCGCGCGGCTGGCGCTGGCGCTGACGGCGGCCGACAGCGCCACCGGGTACACGTGGCGCGTGGAGTGGCCGACTACCGGTACCGGCAGCCGCGCAGTCGTGCGCGGCGCCAGTGCTGACGGCCGCCGGCACGTTGCCATTGAGGTGCAATACCTCAGCGTGACGACCGACATTGCCGACCTGCGCAACGCGCCCGCCGACGCCATCCTGGGCACCATGTATGCACTGGCGGCCACCCCGCCTATCAAGGGAGTACACGCCATGACTGCCACCAACCTGCTGGCCCTGCGCCTCGCACCGCGCTGCCGTGATGCTGGCACGGCCACGGTGGCGGACGTGGTGGCGGCAGCCAAATCGCGTGTGCGCAAGACCGCCGCCGCCTGGCTGCGCGCCACGCCGCCGCCGCCTCCTGGCACGGTACTTGACACGTACGTCGCGATCGCCGCCGGGCCCTGCCGCTGGCTCATCAGGCGCGTGTACTGATACCAGTTCTGGCACTGCGCTGCCGCCGTGACATGCGTCACGCGGCGCCGCGCCGCCTGCGGAGGAGCTGATGACGACCCGACCACGTCGTTTCGATGCTTCCCGCCGTCGATCTGCATCAGCCGCAATCAACACACATACAATCACGCGCGTGCTCCACATCGCTTGCCAAATTTGAAGCGCACGCCACCACATACACGAGCTGCTACGCAACACGCTGCCGCTGCTGCTGGCGGCAGGGGGAGTGGTGGCAGCAGGTGACGGCGCGGCAGCGTAGCATCGGCGGAGGGGTCACGCGGACCCATCCGACCCAACCATCCTCTGCTCCGCCGCCGCTGCCGCCGCCGCCGCTACCACCACCACCACCGCGCCTCCTGCAACTGCGACAGGCACAACTACGAATACCACGCGCCCGCCATGGTGTCCCGCCCTCCCCCTGCCCCGCTGCGTGACCAGACGAGAGGCAGACGCCGCAACGGCACGGGTGGGCCACCTGCACAACGCGATGGTGGTGGAGTGGTGGAGTGGTGGGACGGAAGTGGGGTCAGGAGACATGGCACGCAACAACGCAAGCGGCAAGGGAGTAGGCGAGGGAATGGCACCCCCCTCTAGTAACACAGAGTGCTAGGAGTGTAGCAGCGTTAAGATGCGTGAGCAGGTGGTACCGTTAGGAGGAACGAAGCAGCTGCTGCCCCCACGTCCCCACGCCACCACCACCACCACAGCAGGTGCAGGCAGAACGCATGCCGCGAGCGCACGTACCGACACACGGCGTGCGCGTGGGCACGCAGCAGTCCATGCCGCGGCAGCTTACTGCATCGTGACACGCGCCACGGGCGCCACCGCCGCCGCCGCCGCGCGGGGCGCCGGCACAAACACGGAGGCCGGCAGGGGCGCGGATGCGGGCACGGAGGACGCGGTCACGCTGCTCTCGGCATGCTTGGAGCCCAGGAACGCGAAGCCGGGCGACACGGCGAGCGTCAGGAACACGACGTGGATGGGCTTGAAGGCGGCCGACATCTTGACTTGGGGCACGGGGCTAGGGAGAGAGAGGAGGAGGTGGCAACCGGGTACGGTGGTGGAGTCTGCGCGCGCGCGAACGTGGAGGAGTGCGGTGAGAGCGGGGGAATTGGCGGGTGTTACCAACGATGAATGACTACTTGCGCAGCGCGACGCGCAAGCCAGCACGTACGTGAGTGACGGACTTATGCGCTCCGTCGCCGCCGCCGCCGACAACCCGACACCCGACCCGAGCGGCAGCAGTTCAAGTCGGCACACATGGCCAGCAGCACCCGGCCGGCAGTTGCGCCGCGTGTGTGGTGGCGGCGCGGGTACTGCAGCAGCAGCTGCAGCTGGTGTGGGCACGCGCTTGGGGCCGGAGTAAGGTTGCACCGCGGTGCCATCTCAACGGCCTTCTATCGATGTTCACGCAGGAGCACCAATGTATCTGCACGCGATACAAGCTGCATTCGATGGATATATTAACGGGCAATATAGTGCAGTGGATAGATTGGGATGGTAACATGTATGTCGTGTGGTGCGCCGTGTTTAGTGTGCGAACCAGCGGACCGTTTCAGGGTCGCGTGCCACGACAGGCGCCTGCCACGTGACATATTTATGGTGCCACCGCAGTCCACCAGCTGCTCCAGCTTGCACACAGTGGCGCGCTGCAACCATATTATCATTACCGCCTTCACTGTACATGTGCGTTGATTGCGCCTGGCGCTGTTATTGATTTTAAACGTCGTTGTGTTTCTTTTATGTGGTCCGCTATTTGGCGTTGAAATTACGAAACCGCCACCCGATTGCCTACAAACACGGGCACAAACAAATTGCATAATCCACGCAATTATATGTTTATCATGGCGCTGGAATGAGCTCTAAATGTGGATAGTGAATTTGGCTGCTAATTTTGTGGATAAAATTGTTGTCATTTGTTTGTACTTCGGGCTCTCCAGCACCACCAGCAGCCGTTGGCCACCCCACCGCAGCAGCAGGAGCATATGGAGCCACCACCACCGCCGCCGCCGGCGCCTGCCGCGGCAGCAGAGGAGGCAGGGGCGGCAGCTGATGCATCCCTCGTTCCAGTGCTTCCCGCTCCCCCACACGCGGCTGCAGATATCGACGCCGGCAGCCGGCGGCCGTGCACACACGTGGCGCGCCACCTGCTGGCCCGCATCTTGTATCCGAACCCGGTGTGCATCCTGTTGTCAGCGAATGGCGGCCCATCCACAGCAGCAGCCGCTGCTGTTGCTGGTGGTGGTGGCAGCACCGGTGGCGGCGGCTGGAATGCGATGGTCATCAGCTGGTTGAGCTGCATGGACAACGCGGGCCATTTTGTCATGGCCGTGAACAGAGGGCGCCATACCGCAGCCAACCTGCTGGCGCGGCCCACCTTCACGCTGTCCACCGCGGTTGCTGGCATGGAACCCATTCTGCTGCGCATTGCCGGCGTCACGCCCGCGGCCGCCGGCAGCAAGCGCCGGCACTCAGGAGCCGGCGGGGCAGCGGCAGCAGCTGCTGCTGCGGCGGCAGCAGAACCAACAGATACGAGTGACAAAGTCACACGCGTGGGCGTGCCGCTGTGCCGGTTTGGGTGGGGTGGCGCGTGGCCTGCGCCCGGCAGCGACGACTATAATGATGGCGGGGCACGATCGGGTGCGGCGGTGGGTGACGCGTGCTGGCCTGCTGTGCCCCAATCGCCTGCGCATGCGCTGTGTCAAATGCTGACCGTGCTTGTCGACCCCACTAGCACCACACCAAGCGCCGCCACCGCCACCGGCGTTGGCGTGCAGCCGTCCGCCTTGGGGCACTACCTCTTCCTGTGCCGCATCACCGCCGCTGCTGTGGTGGACGGCTACTGGGACACCGGCAAGTCGTACACCTTGCCGCCCACCGCGCCGCCCCTGCTGTCCTTCCTGGGCACCGGCCACTTTGCCGCCATGACGCCATTGCCGCCACCCTCCTAACCTGCTGTCGATAGTACCACTTCAACTATACACACCGCAACCACCTACTACTCCGCCCACGTGATGCCGCCCTGCACCAGGTACCGCGACGGCAGCGGACCGGGGCAAGGCGCCAGCAACGTGAGCGTGCGCGTGTCCACGTTCACCGCCGTCACGTGTACAAACCCAGCCACGTTCACGTGCGGCACCTGCTTCTCCGACGTGGCGTACGACACCGCCAGCACGTGGTTCACTAGCGCCTTGGACGGCAGCACGACGGTGGTGCGCAGGGCGTCCAGGGCGCTGCTGCGCCCAATCGGCAAAATGGTGGCTTCCGACTGCACAGGTTGTGGGGAGGGTGGGTGATCTAAAGTGTTGGTGGCGCCGGGAAACAAATAAATAGGGGCAGCGGGGCACGTACCACCGTGCCGCCAACGCGCACAATGACGACGTCATCAAAGGGCACGGTGGTAGAAACGGGCGAGAGGGCAGGCGGCACGCCGGGGCCGCGGTCGGCGCCATAAAAGTACTCCCGAATGCGTGCATACCGCGCGTGCCGCCGGTGGTCACGCCCGCGCTCTACCACGCCGCCCGACCGCGGCAGCTTCACCACCACTACTGCTTTTGTCACTGTCGTCGTCGGCGCCGCCGCTCCTGCTGCCGCTGAGTCCCCTGCTCCTGCTGCTGCGGCTGCCGCTGGTGCCACCCCTGCACCGCCACCGCCACCACCGCCGCCCCCAGCTCCACCACTTCCACCACCAGCGGCGGCAGCGGCGGAGGCGGGAGGCGGGAAGCGCAGCTTGGGCATGTGCTCCGTAAGGCGCACATGCAGGCGGTCGTTGCCCAGCACCACCACAATGTCGGCGTCAAAGGCGGTGATGGCGTCGGTGAGGCAGTCGTAGCCGGCATCGTCAATCCAGCCCATGGTGTTGATCAGCGTGCCAGCGACGCGCAGCGCGTCGTCTGCCGCCGCCCGCCGCGCCACCGTGTCCGCCAGCCGCCGCACCGCGTGCCGGTACGGCTCCATGCCGTCGGCGGGCGACAGGACGCCAGGGAAGTAGGCAAGCGGCACGGTGTTGGCAAACCCCGCCTCCACGGACAGCGCGGTGCGGTCAATCGGCGATGCCGCAATGGCGCCCGGGATGCTCAGCGACCCCTGGCCCGGGTCCAGGTCCACCACCAGTGGCACGCGCCCCACGCGCGCCGCATATGCCGCCAGCACGCGCACCAGCGTCGACTTGCCGGCATCTGACGCGCCCGCCACCAGCACGCGTGGCCCCGCGCCGCCCGTCAGCCGCGCCTCCTCCCGCCGCGCCTCCAGCCGCTGGTGCAGGTTGGCGTACACCGGCATGTGCGTCTCATCACCCACGTACGCCACCGCCCACGGGCCGCCCAGCTCCACCTCTGCGCCGTGCCACGTGTACACCGGCAGCTTGGCGCCCGGCGGGAAGGTGTACGTCCGCCCCTCCGCCACCTCCACGCCACACACCTCTGCCGTGCCGCTCACCAGTCGCAGTGTCGCCAGCCCGCTTCCTGCTGCTGTCCCTGCCCCTGCTGCAGCGGCGCCAGCGGCGCCGGCACCACTACCTCCCGCAGCTGCCGCTCCAGCCCCCGCCGTTGCTGCCTCAGCCGTCTCCAGTCGCAGCTCCTGCGTCGCCGCCAGCACCTTCCGCCCCTCCGCCGCGCCTGCCGCCGCCGCCATGGTGAACTGGCAGTCGAACTGAGGCAGTGGCTACTACCAGGCAGCCAGGATTGTACTCGCCAGTTGGCCCAGTTGCATGCACTCGTCAGTCGTCGTTTGGCGGCGCGCGGCGCGCCAGAAGCGTCGCACTGTCGCCCAGAAATTTGTACAGATACACACGTTTGCAACCTATTCACACAATGAACAGAATGAAGGCAATGGTAATTGTGCATTGGGGTGATAAAAATTGTGGGGTATGGAGGACTTGGTTGCGAATATTGTATGCAATGCGGCTGTTCATTGAGGGTAGAAGCTCTCTCGTCGCCTACTCACACTCACAGCGCCATTTCATACCCACGCCGCCACATTTGGCGCGCCTCCTCGCCACACCCCAACTCTATTCACACTCTACCTTGTGCTCGTGACATTTTCGTATTCGCTTGCGCCGTACACGGGGTCGAAAAGCGGCTCCAAAGTCGACCCGTCATAGAAATGAAACCGTCGGCCAATGCACACCTAGGTGGTGTGTGTATTGCAAGCTGCAAAACAATAGCCCGCCATATTTGGCGCGCACTCGCAGCTGGGTTTACTTCTTCTCTAGCGTTTTAGCGGAACTAGTACATTACTGGCTGCGGTAGCATTGCGCCATAAAAACTTGTGACCTCAGAACTTTGCGCCTCTCTGTGACCTACCCACACTACCGGTACTACTACTACCCTACCGGTACTCACCGCCCATCCTCCCCACTACTACCGGTACCACCCTCGCTCTCTCTAGGTACCTCTCAGTGCCTCCCACCACCTTCCGGTGCCTCTCGGTACCTCTCGGTCTTCCTCCCTCCCTCCCTCCCTCCCTCCCTCCCTCCCTCTCTCACTCTCCACCCCACCCTCTCCTCCTACCACTCCCATCACTCTCCACCCCACCCCTCCCTAACCTCCCACCACTCCCGGCCCCCACCCAAGCACCATGTTGGCGGCGCTGCGGCGGCTGGCGGCGGGGCGCGCGGCGCGGTCGCCCGCCACGCAGGCGGAGCTGGACTTTGGTGCGGCGTGCCCGCTGCTGGAGAGCCACGAGCGGCGGGTGGCAGAGGCGGCGCGCGGCGGTGCGCCGGCGACGCCAGAGGCGCTACTGGCAGAGTTTGAGGGCCTGGAGGCGCGGTGGCGCACCACGTCACTTGCAGAGAAGGTGGCGTTTGCGAATGACTCCATGACCATCCAGCTGTCTGAGATGTTCCAGCACGTGGCAGACATTGACGCAGGCGACGTGGCTGCGCCCGCAGAGCTGCCGCGCCTGCCAGCGGCGGAGGCGCGTGCCTCCGCCGCTTTCACGCCCTCGGTGGGACCTTCCACGCACACCAACCCGGCGCCTACGCTGGCGTTCCAAATGAAGCGCCTGCATGCGGAGGCGTCGTCAGAAGCGGCGATTGCGGTGCGGCGTGCGCTGACCGCACGGCACGGCTTCTCCCTGTGGCTGGGACCCAGCCAGGCACCCACCGCCACCGCCGCCGCCGGCGTGTACCTGCAAGGCCGCGTGCCGCCCGGCACGGTGGTGGGCCTGTACCCGGGCGCCGCGTTTAATGCCGAGATGCTGCAGAAGGCGGCGGACATGGGCCACCTGGGCTCCGCGCGCGTACCTCGCACCCTCGTGCCGCGCCTTGACGGCTGCCTGCTAGACGTGCACGCCGCCGAGGCGCCGCGCAACAACCCGTACGCGCTGGCGCATCATGTGCGCCACCCGCCGCCCTCCATCTACCCCAACGTCCTGCGCCTGCAGTACGACTTTGTGGCGCCCTCCGACATGCCCGACGCCGGCCTCCCCTTCCCCGCCCACCTGCGCGACTACATCCCCAACGTGTGGGGCGCCGACGCCACCGCCGGCGCGCAGCTGCACGGCATGCTGGAGCAGCACATCTGGGCAAAAGGCATCGTGCTCATTGCACTGCGCCCGCTGTGGGACGAGGAGCTGTTTGTGGACCACGCGCTGCCGCTCACGACGACCTCCACCCTGCCGCCCTGGTACACCCCCATCACCGCCGACCGCAACCGCCGCCTGTGGCCGCAGCTTCCCCCCGCGCCGCCTTCTCCGCCGCCTGCGTCCCCATCACCACCACAACCGAAGCTGGCGTGAGCTGTGGGTGTGCAGCCTGTGTCCCCGTTCTGTTGTCCCGCCGCTTGTGTCTAGCGATGTTAGCGAATGACAAAAACCATTCGCAAGGAATGGAATTAGAACCTCAAAATCGGAAAAAACGACTGTGGGAATTACGCATACTCGCAACTCTGGGTTTCCAGACGGGGGCGAATGGTGCATAGCGGTGGACAGAAAGCTGGCGCTTTGTGTATGGAATGTGCAACCCAAAACACCCAAAAACATTCCATCATTCCTCATGCTCTAAAACCCCTATCTGACCCTTCAATGCGACCTCCAGTCTGTCACTCTCTGTGTCCAGAAGGCCGATTCAGTACAATACCACTACCCCCCACTCAAATGTCACTGACTTTGGCTTTGTCACTCACAGGCAGCGCGCCACTGCGGTTCAAGGTGACTCGTCGAAGTGGAAAAAAGAGAAAAAAAGGGGAGAAAAGGGGGGAAAAGAGGGGGAAGGAAAGAGGAATTATTTGTAGCGTTTATTCGCGAATGAAGAATACCCCAACCCCGGCGATCAATACCTCAACCGAATGGCGAATAATTCGCCTCCCGGCGCAGAGAAAGAGGAAGGAATTCGTATGTTTTTGTGTTGAATAATTCGCGAATGGAATTTTTCCGCGCCTGCGGCGGGCTTAATTAACATCGCTACTTGTGTCCATCACGGCTTCAAACGCAGCCAAAGTTCCGTTACTGACGTCATGCTGGAGTCGTGACACCAAGGTGTTGCACAAAGCAACCAGTCGTGGGTGCAATTGTATTACAGCTGTAAATGGTGTGAATTAGTACAGACGGTTGTGTGTCGGCATTAGTTTTGTGCACAATTTGGCTGATATCGCAATTTCTTGCTTGTTGTCAGTGTGGCCGCAACCTGTGTCTGGCCGCCCTTTGCAGGCTGTACAGCTGGTGCGGCACGTGCGGCAACCTGCCTTGTGCAGCAAGCAGTCCCGCAGCACGCCGCCTCCGTAGCGCCGGCAGTAGCTGCATACGCAGCCAGAGCTGCAAACTCTTGGGTGACAGGGAGTCAGCTCATTGACAGCCTGAGTAGGTCGCCGCTGACAACACAACAGACGCCATGCTGCCGGCGCTGGTGTCACCGCCGCTGCGGCTGCCGCAGCCAGACGTTGACGCCATGGCAGACGCGCCGCCCCCGTCTGCACCGGCCGCTAGCTCGGCGCCTGCCTCCCTGCCTGCCGTGCACGAGCTCATGCGCACGCCCACCTTCCGCCTGCTGCGCACCGCCAGCATGCGCCGCGCCGGCGCGCTGGGCGGCGGCGGCTCGCGCAGCAGCCGGGCGCTAGGCAGCCTGGTTGATGGTGAAGGTGACGGGGGTGGCGACGGCGTGACAGAACCTGGAGCGGCGGCAGCGGCAGTGGCGCCGCCTGGGCCGCCCGACCCGCGGCTGGCGGCTCTGGTGGTGGAGCTGGTGTGTCAGGTGGGCGGCGCGCAGGCGCTGGAGCACGTGTACGATGGTGTAGCGCCGGATGCGGCGCTGGCAGCGGTGGGTATGCGGGCAGAGGCGGGGAGTGACGCCAACTTTGCGCGCTTCCTGGCGGCGCACGCTGGCAGTCACCATGACGACGCGTGGCCGCTTGTAGCACGCGTGCGGCGCGGCGGCGCGCGATCTGCAGACTCCTCGCCGCCGCCACCCACACCCGCACTGGCATACAAGCACTTGTTTGCGCTGGGTGGCCGACTAGCGGCGGCGCTGCTGGTGTTGGTGGGTACGCCGGCGCAAGACGGCCCGCCGGGCCGCAGCCCCGCGGCACGGGTACCTGTAGGCAGCAGCAGCGTCGCCTTGCCGCTGTCATTTCATGGCCTGCTGGCACATGAAGCCGCGCATGACGCACTGTCCGCAGGCCGCACCACCACCCTGGCTGGCGTTGCCCGCGACGATGCGCGTGCCACGCTGCGCGGCGTGGTGGACCAACGCGTGGCGGTGGTGCACACGCCGCGTGACCTGGCTGCCGGCCTGGAGGGCGTGGCGGTGGCGCTGTTTGGCTGCCTGTCCGCCGGCATTGTGGTGGCAGAGACGGTGGAGCAGCCGTCGTACGAGGGCACGGCAGACGTGAGTGCGCTGGCGGCCGAGTATGCCGCCCTCCTGCCCGCCGTCGTGTTTGTGTCACACCCGCAGCTGACGCACGCAACCCGTGCACTGGCCGCGGCGCGGGACACCGTGTGCCGCACCGCCACAACACCGACCACCCGCGCGTGGCGGCCCTTTGTGGTTTGCTGGTCGGCGCTGCACAACCGCGCCACGCGCGCGGTGCTGGGCATGTCGCCGCTGCCTGGCTCACCCGACCCGTCGTTTGCGTCGCCGTCCGGCATGTTTGGGGGCGACGCCTTCGTTGGCACCACCGGTACTGCGATGAGTCCCGTCAACCTTGGCTCCCACTTTGCACGGCACACCACCTCCAGCCGCGCACGTGAGGCCAGCGCCGCGTCGCCTGCCGCACCCGCCTCCCCGCCGCTACGCCCAACCTCGCCGTCGCTGTCACAGACGCTACGGAGCGGGCAGTTTGGCGTGCTGTTGCATGCGCCGCCCGCCGCCGGGTGGCCCGCCCTTGCAGCTGCGCGTGCCGCCTTTGGCGACGGCGGCGACCCACCCGCCGTGTCACTGCGCACGCTGCTGCAATCGGCCACGCTAGTTGGCATGGACTCCTCACCCCGCTTTGCGCCCATTGCACTTTTGTCTCCCACCGCCGCGCCAGGGGTGGAGTACCGCGTGTTCACGCACGTCGCGTTGGTAGCAGCCGTACGTGCCGCTGCTGCCCCGCCTCGTCATCCCCACTGCGCCCATCATGAAGCTGGTACCGCCCGTGCGCGCCGCCGGCGGCGCCATCACGGCATCATCCGGCCGCACGGCGATGGGCACCGCCATTGACGTCGCCACGATGGGCGGGCGCGGCAGCACGCCAGCGCGCCGTGGTGGCGGTGGCGGTGGTGTGGGCGCCGCTGTGCCCCACACGCTGGCGTCACCAACCTCCCGCTTGACGCACGGCAAGGGGGCTCACCACACGCCATTGCGCACGCCGCCGCCGCCCCGCACGTCAGCAGCCGTGGCGCTGAAGGCTGCCGGCGGCGGCATGGATGTCACTGCCCGGACGCTGTCCCGAGACGGCGTGATGGTGCACCCACGCGACACCCTGCTGCCTGCGCCGGCCGACATGCGGGACGGCGGCGCGCTCACGCCCCTGGCAGCCATCCTCACCTGGTTGCTGGGCGTGCCGCTGCTGGCTGGCGCCACGCTGCTGCTGCCGCCGGCGCCGCGTGGGCGGGAGGCCGCGGAGGCGCCACCGGCAGATGTGGCGTCGCTCATTGCGTATGGCGGCAGCCCGCGGGGGCTGCACCTGCTGGGCACATCATCCGTGGTGCAGGCGTACCATGCGGCGCGCCTCGATGCGCTTGCACCCCCACCCACGCCAGCGTTGGGTCTTGCTGCTGCTGCTGCTTCTCCAGCCGCCGGCAGCGGCGCACCACACGCGCCGACCACCTCGCACCTGCCAGACGGTTATATTGTCATTGACGGCCTGCACGTGGACCCTGCCGTCTTGGATGCCGGCGTGGCGGTGCACGCGGCACACACCGCCACCTCGGAGCTGCTGCTCGGAGGTGACGATTCGGGTGTCGGCGGCGGCAGTGGCGCTGCCAGCAGTGGCGCTGATGGCGGAGCTAGCTTGCCCTCGTTGGTGGTGTCCACACCGGCGGCGTTTTTCTGCGGTTGTGACGATGCCCTGCGCCTAAGCCACGTGCTGCACCTCACCCGCAGCACCCTGCCACCGCCGCCCGCTGGCACCGTCCTGGCTGTAGACGCCCTCACCCTGATGGCATCCCGCGACGCGCTGCCACGCTCTGGCCCCCGTGCTGCGGTTGTTATCCTGGGGGCGGCGCTGCCCGGCGTTGCATGCGGCCTCGCCACTCCCTCGGTGGCTGACGCGGCAGCCCCCACACCAGGCGCGTCTGTCGTCGCATCTGCGGCTGCCACTGCCGCTGCCATCCCCTGTCTTGCGCTTGGCACACCACACATGTGCGCCTGGCGGCTGGCATGCACCGACGGTGTGGCGCCGGCCCGCGTGTTGCAACGCGCACCCGCCGCGTCCGACTGGAGCATCCCCATGACGCCATCCTTTTACGTCAGCGCCTGGCCCGCGTGGCTGCTGCGCATCCGGCGCAGCACGGACGCACTGGTGCACCAGGTGTTGATGGCCGTCCCTGGCGGCGACGACCGCAGTGCGCCCGCTGTCGCTGCCATTGCCAGCCCGCGGCGTGCGCCGTCGCTTCAGCCGCCGCCACCAGCTGGTGGCGGTGGCGGTGGCGGTGGGGGTGGTGGTGGGCGTGCATCGCTGCCACCGCCGCTGGAGGCCGTTGTGGTGGATTCGGGGTCAGAGGGCGACAGCGATGGCGACTTCGACGAGTAACAGCACGCCACTATGACGAGATACGAATACACTTTAATGAGGGTCGGGGGCACAGCTTGTGGTTGCAAATATCGAAGGTAACAGAGCGGGGCACAAGCAGGCAGAGGTTGCAAATACCAGTAGCTACACGAGGGTCACGGTGGAGGTGTCGGCGCTGGCTCGTGACACAAAGGGGATGGTGGCAGAGGAGCGGCCACCGTGGCCTGTTGTCAGCGGCGCGGGCGACACGGGGGGCAGGAGGTGAGGCGGCGGGGAGGGGCCGTCGTCAGGCAGCTGCACGTGCCCTCCTTTGCCGCTGCCGGCGGACGGGTACGTCGCTGCGGTGCAACAGCCGCAGCCTGTGGGTCCCCGACCGCGGCCGCCGCTACTGCTACCGTCAGCGCCCTCGTCGCCGTAGCACAGCGTCTCCATGCCGCAGCAGTGGTGCCGCACGTGCGTCTCTGCGATGCCGGCGGCGGACAGCGGGATGCGCGTGGACCAGCGGCGGCCCGCCAGTAGGAACAGGATGGCGCCGGTGCAAAAGGGGAGGGTGAGGACGGGCATGCCCAGTGGCGCAAAGGCGGTCTGGTACGCGGCGGTGAGCATGGTGCACACGGCGGCGCCCGCGGTAGCCGTGACGACAGTGGCGGCGGAGAAGCGGAAGAACACGCCACACAGCGCCATGGCGCCAATGACGGCGTTATAACCCAACAAGCCGGCGTGCATCGCGCCGGGGTCCGCCCCCAGCAGCGAGCCCGTGCCCAGGCCCACCGCGCTGCCAAGGAAAGCCGCGGCGCCGCCCACCGGGCTGCACGCCGCAAACGCAAGCACGAGGACGAGGCCGGAGCCCCACGCGTCACAAAAGTACACCTGCGCCACACCCCGCAGGATCGCGGTCACCACCTCGCCCACGCATGCCGCTTGCGACGGCGCGGCGTCGGGCGGCAGGTTCGGCAACAGGGTGGCACCGAGATAGCACGCCGCCCACGACGGTGGCGCCGGCGTGTCCGCCGTCACATTAGGCAGCGCACCCACCGCCCACGACGGCGTGGGCAGCTGCGTGGTATGGAACACCACGGCGCCGTGCCCCTGCCACCCGGCGTCTGCCACCACCGCCGCCCCGCCCGCCCACCGCGACAGGCTGCTCAGCGTCAGCAGCGCCGCCAGGTTGAAGGGCATGGTGAAGGTGGGCAGGTCCAGCGCGGCGGACCAGGCATTTGCAAGGCACAGCGACAGGAGGGTAGCAATGCCGCACGCTGCCACGGTGGCGGCCAGGTGCAGCAGTATGCGGTCAGGCAGCAGCGCGCCCGACGACGACGATGCCGTGAAAGTAGCCATCGCGGCGCCCACCAGCATGCCATTAAAGCCGTACAGGCCGTGCCGCCACCCGCTCCGCGCCTCCTGCGCCGTCACCAGCGCCCACGCCCATGCGGTGGAGGCAATGACGCCCACGGCGCAGCACAGGCCGTACGCCGCGGGCATGGGCGCCACCAGCGCAATGAATGCAATGGCGCCCACCCACGGGTTGTCCATGAAGCACACCTGTGACACGCCGCGCGGCACCGCGTTCAGCACGGCTTCCATAAACCACTGCAGCGGCGAGGGGTTCGGCGGCAGGTCACCCAGCACACCGGGTGCCGTGCCCAGCATCCGCGCCGCCAGGCTGTGCGCCGGCCGCCCGCGCCGGCGACTGCTGTTGGTGCGCGCAAACACCGGCTCCGGCGCCGCCTTGCTGCTGCCGGTGCTGGTGTGCGTGTGGCCGGTGTGGGTGGCGGTGACAGAGCTGCTGCTGCTGGCCACCGTGGCCGACGCGGCAGCAGCCTCCGCACCTGCTGCGGCTGCTGCTGCTGCTGCTGCTGCTGCTGCTGCTGCTGCCGCTCCGTTCCCCAGCGCTGGCGGCGTCCTCCGAATCGAGCCGTCGGTGGGGCTGTGCAGCTGCAGCGTCTGGTACGGCGGCCGCGCTGACGCCGCCGCCCCCTCCGCGTCGGGCTCCGAGCTGCCACCACCACCACCGCCGCCACCGACGCCGCTCACTGCGTAGTCCTCCATCACAAGGACGGCGGGTGGCCGCGGCCTTCGGTTGGCTGCCACGCCACCTGGCGACGCTGCACCAAAGTGTGACGGCGGCGGCACGTTGGACAGCGACGGCGGTCGCGACGCCCACACACCACCCGCCGTGCGCCCGCTCAGCGTGTTTACCGCTGTTGTAAACGTTGGCACGCCGCGCCCGCTGGTGGTGGATGTCACACCTGCCGTCCCCACCGGCGACCCGCTGGTGGTGCTGACGCCACTCGAGCTTCCACCGCCGCTGCCGCCTGCCGCACCACTGCCACCGCTGCTGCTCACTCCCACGGCTCCACCGCTGTTGCCATTAAACGCGCCGCTGCCGCTGCCGCCACTGATCACGCCGCTGTTGCTGCGCAACCGCACGCTGCCAAAGCCGCCACCTCCACCTCCACCTCCTCCCCCACCTCCGCCTCCTTCACCGCCACGGCCACTGCTGTGTCCACCCAGGCTGCTGTGACTGCCAGCACTGCAGCTAACGATGCCTACCACCCCCTCATATCCACCCTCGCCGCCGCCCCACACGCTGGCGTCGTCGGCGCGGCCGCCGCGACCACCGGGGTACGACACACCCACACCGCCAAAGCCGTACGGCGTGCCTCGCGCCGCCGCCGCCGCTGCCGTAGATGATGGCAGCCCACTGCTGCCACCGCCGCCGTTGCTGCCAATGGGACTTGGTGCGCCGCCAGGCAGCGTGAGATACAGCGGTGGTGGTCCAGCCGGGCTGCCACTTGGCGGCGATGAAGCAGGCGAGGCGGAGGACGTCGCGGCGGACGCGGGTGCAATGGACGGCGGTGTTGTCGGCGCGGCGAAGGTGGTGGCATGCAACGATGCTGGCGACTCCACGACGCTCGCGACCGCTGGCTCCTTGATTGCGCCTGAATTGCGCATGGCGCGCAACGCGTGCGGCGTCGCCATCCTTACCGTCGTATATCCGTGCGTTGCCACACGTGGCTGTGCGATGTTGCCACCCGCCGACGACGACGATGATGCCGACGGTGCTGGAGTCGTGTCAGGCAGGTGTCAGTAGTGTCGCTCAAGTTGCCCGCCCGACCTCGGCGCCACCACACTGCCACAGCAGCACTCGGTCAAGACGCGTTCCCTCTTGGATGTGTATGTAGCACGGCGGGGGTGGCCAAGGTCACGGTGGTGGCGTTGGGCGGGAATTCCGGGCGCAAACGGTTCAGCACAGCCCTGGTATCTTTCAGACACCAACGACCGCGCTGCCGTGCACGGAGCGCGCCAAACGCGCACTGTGGCCGCAGCGTCAGTGCCAAGCCAGTAGCAACACGTAGCAACACGTAGCCACGGGGGCGGCAGCTGCTACTGGCCCGTCGTGCGCGACCCTCGGTACTGGTCGGTCCCGGTCAGCTCGCCGCGCCCTTCGCCGCCACCACACCTGCTGCTGAACCGTTGCCGTCTGTCACAGTACCACCGCGCTGCTAGTGCTGCTGCTGCTTCCAGCTGGCACTGCTGCCGTGCCACTGGCACCTGCTGCTGCGGCAGATGGCAATACGATAAGGCAAGGAGGCAAGCACTTGTTGCAAGCGCCTCGTTCCAGAACCAGGAGGGCGTACCGGTGGAGGTCAACCACGGCACTAGCTGAACCGCGAAGTCGGCAGCAGGGCAGCCCAGGAGCGGCGGCAACAGACGCGGCTGTGATGGTGGTAGCAGCTGTGCGCGTTGTTGAGCAGTAGCGGTTGACGTTGCGGCAGCTGCAGCGGCGGCAGATTATGGGTATCGACTGACCAGCTGAGACGGTCAGACAAGAAGTTGAGACAAGTCCGCCAGCGCGCCAGCGCGCGATGTAGCACACGCTGCAACAGCGCACACGCCGCGCCGCCACCACTTCACAGTCTCGTGTGTGTTTGTGTCGTGTGCGCTTCCAACGGCGTCGTGGTTGCTGCGACAGCAGCGGTTGCAGCAGGCGGCAGGCAGCGGGAGCCGGCGAGTCACCCCAGAAGGGCGACGCAGCAACGACGCACACGCGCGCGCGCAGGATTGGCCGCCACGCGTGCCCCCAACACACACGCGCGCGCGAATGGTAGTAGCGTGCGCAATGGTGGCAGCACCGGCGCCGCGCAGGGGGCAAGCGTCTCGGCGCCGAGAAACGACGGGGCCTGCCAACCAACAGTGTATGCTGCTTGGAGTTGCTGCGGCGCTGCTGCTGTCGCTGTTGCGTTTGGTTTCCGGCGGTAACTGGGCTGCACACCACTCACACAATATCGTCGTGGTAACAAGCAAGTGCGGCGGCGCGTACCCAAAGACACATTGCCCACCCGTGCGTGGTTAAAATGGCGGCACTCGCCGCCTTTTACTCATCCGTGTTGACTGCGGCGGAGGTGGCGGCAGCTGCCGCTGCCACACAGGCACACCACACCGTTTCTCTGCCGCGCCGTACGGTTTTGACGTCCGTGATGCGACGCGTGACTGCCGTACAGACGGTACAGTGGGCGTTTCACAGTGGTGGCGACGGCGTGCCCCGGCCGACGGCGCTGCACACCCGCGCGCCAGCGCGACAGGACAACGCGTTGCACGGGTGCCGCGTCCTACTCGCGCTCACAGTGGATTTCAGCACTGTGTACCAACTGGCAAAGCCGGCTCAGCTTGGCGAGGCACGGTTGCCACAAGGCACAAGCCTGGCGACTATTGCGTTGAATCAACAATCGTGGGCACGCCGCGCGCGACCTGGAGGACAACGCCGCATATGCGCTGCCAACTATGGTTACTGGCAGGCCTATGTTCAGATAGTTCACTGAAATATTCAATAAACATTTACTAGCCGCGGCGCTTAATCTGTTAG
>ERZ778022.2830-NODE-2830-length-17350-cov-4.461289_pt1 | contig 17350 bp, 17 predicted proteins | sample MGYA00375752_ERZ778022 | MGnify/ENA primary metagenome ERZ778022 (study PRJEB29350, sample SAMN05389826) | bioreactor metagenome | isolation source: Thiocyanate bioreactor | place: South Africa: University of Cape Town | collected 2014-04-04 ... | reverse complement strand
CATGCCCGGCCAGACGAACATCTCCACCCGCATCGCCCAGGATATCGAGCTGAACCTGCCGATCCTGTCGGCCGCGATGGACACCGTCACCCAGAGCCGGCTGGCGATCGCCATGGCCCAGGCCGGCGGCATCGGCGTCATCCACCGCAATCTCACCCCCGTCGAGCAGGCCGAGGAAGTCCGTCAGGTCAAGAAGTTCGAAAGCGGCATGGTCGTCAACCCGGTGACCATCGGCCCGGATGCGACGCTGGCCGAGGCGCTTGGGTTGATGAAGGCGCATGGCATTTCCGGCATTCCGGTGGTCGAGAACGGCGCCAGCGGCCGCCCCGGCCGCCTTGTCGGCATCCTCACCAACCGCGACGTCCGCTTCGCCTCCAATCCCGAGCAGCGCATCTATGAGCTGATGACTCGGGAAAATCTCGTGACCGTCAAGGAAAGCGTCGACCAGCAGGAAGCCAAGCGCCTGCTGCACGCCCATCGCATCGAAAAACTGCTGGTCATCGACGGCGACGGCCGCTGCGTCGGCCTGATCACCGTCAAGGACATCGAGAAGTCGCAGTTGAACCCGAATGCGTCCAAGGATGCGCAGGGTCGCCTGCGCGCCGCCGCCGCCATCAGCGTCGGCGATGACGGCTTCGAGCGCGCCGAGCGCCTGATCGATGCCGGCGTCGACCTGCTGGTCGTCGATACCGCCCATGGCCATTCGCAGCGCGTCCTCGATGCCGTCTCCCGCGTGAAGAAGCTGTCGAATTCCGTGCGCATCATGGCCGGCAACGTCGCCACCGCCGATGGCACCAGGGCGCTGATCGATGCCGGCGCCGATGCCGTCAAGGTCGGCATCGGCCCGGGCTCGATCTGCACGACGCGCATCGTTGCCGGCGTCGGCGTGCCGCAGCTTGCCGCGATCATGGCCGCCGTCGAGGCTGCGCACCAGTCCGACATACCGGTCATCGCCGATGGCGGCATCAAATATTCCGGCGATCTCGCCAAGGCGATCGCCACCGGCGCCTCCGCCGCCATGATCGGCTCGCTGCTGGCCGGCACCGACGAAAGCCCGGGCGAGGTCTATCTCTACCAGGGCCGCTCGTTCAAATCCTATCGCGGCATGGGCTCGGTGGGCGCGATGGCGCGTGGCTCGGCCGATCGCTATTTCCAGGCGGAAGTGCGCGATACGCTGAAGCTGGTTCCGGAAGGCATCGAGGGTCAGGTGCCCTACAAGGGGCCGGTCTCGGGCGTGCTGCACCAGCTCGCCGGCGGCCTGCGCGCCGCCATGGGCTATGTCGGCGGCGCGACGCTGAAGGATTTCCAGGAAAAGGCGACCTTCGTGCGCATCTCCGGCGCCGGCCTGCGCGAAAGCCACGCCCATGACGTCACCATCACCCGCGAAAGTCCGAATTATCCGGGTGCCGTATAAGATGGAAGGCGACAGGTCCTTCGCCGGCAAGGTTTTCCTGCTTGCCGGCCTGGCGCTCGCTTGCCTTGCCGCTTCGTGCTGGCTCGGCTGGCGGTTCCATCAGGCGTCGGGCGGTTATCCGATCTGGCTGGTGCCGTTCGGAAACGTCTCGCCCGTCGACCTGCATGTGCTGAAGGATCTGTTGCTGCAGCCGGACCGGACACAGGCCGCCGTGCTGCTGTTCTGGATCTATGCCGGACCGGACCTCATCATGCCGGCGGTGCTGGCCGGGCTGGGGATGCTGCTGCTCAAGCGCTTCGCGCCCGGCGGCACCCTGTTCCGCAAGCCGCTGACGGCGGCCAACATGCGCGCGCTTCTGGCCGTGCCGTTGGTCTATGCGCTGGCCGATTATGCCGAGAATGCCCTGAGCCTCGCCTATTTCTGCATTGCGCAGCCGCCCGCTTGGATCATGGAAAACGCGCCGGTAGCATTGCCCTGGATCGCCAGCTTCAAGATGGCCTTCCTCTGCATCACGTTGCTGCTGACCTTGCGGTTCGTGCTGCTGCGATGGCTCGGCGTGACCCGGCCGGAGTCGCGGCGTTAAGCGTCGGCTTGAAGCCGCCGCGAAATTCCTGTCAGATCCAAATATGTTCCTTTCAAAGCGCCGGAAACCCGCTAGCATCCGGGCGCTCGTGCGTGGCGCGCGGGCTTTGAAGGGGAAATCGATGAAGAAGTTTTTGTTCGCGGCGCTTCTCGCCGTGAGCGCGGCCGCTCCGGCCGCCGCGCAGACGGTGAATGCGGGCACCTACACCGTCAAGGGCACCAATCTCGACGGATCGAGCTATGAGGGCACGGCGACGATCACGCTCGCCAGCGAGACCACCTGCGTCATCGAATGGGCACCACCTCGCAAGGCGTGTGCATGCTGCATGAAGCCGCCTTTGCCGCCGCCTACATGCTGGAGGATCAGATCGGCCTGATCGTCTACAAGGTCAAGGGCGGCGGCGTTCTCGAGGGAAGCTGGACGCTGACCGGCAAGGACGGCAGCGGCACCGAGACCCTGACCGAAGAGAAATAAAGTTTGGAGCATTCCAGGAAAAGTGAATATCGGTTGCGTTCGGAACCGCGTAAAAACAAATAGATAGAGTGCCTTCGCGATTCGAAGAAAAGCGAAAACGCTCTAACGGCACTTTGAAGGGCAGGGACGGGATGCGAGCATCCGCCCCTGTCCGGTTTCTCTGGCTCTTGCGAAGGGAGACGGTTTCCCCGTGGCGCGATTTTCGATAAGGATCGCCGTGCGCGATCGCGCGCCATGTGATTCCGGAGGCTTACGTGACATTCACCACGGCAATTTTCGCGCCGATGATCGCCCATGTGGGCCTGGTCTATGGCTTGTATTTCCTGCTGCTGCGCCGCCGCACGGCGCTGGTGAAGGCGGGTGAGGTCGAAGTCTCCGCCTTTCGCGACATACGCGACGAGCCGACCGAAAGCCTGCGCGTGCGCAACAATATCGCCAACCAGTTCGAACTGCCGGTGCTGTTCCATATCGGCTGCCTGGCGCTGTTCATCGCCGAGGCTGACAACGAGGTCGCCCTCATCCTCGCCTGGCTGTTCGTCGTCAGCCGCTATGTCCATGCCTATGTGCATGTGACCAGCAACCGCCTGCGCTGGCGCATGCCGGCCTTTCTGTTCGGCTATGCCATGCTCGGGCTGATGTGGCTGTGGCTATTGGTGTGGATCACCTTCAGCTAAGGCATTTCCAGAAAAAGTGGGTACCGGTTTTCCGTCCGGAAATACGATGGAAACGGGACTCAACCGAGATGTTTGCCGGCGGCATACCAAGCAGGGCGGTCGTCCTCGAAGGCGTGGTATTCCGGCAGGAATTCGGGCCGCGAAGCATCGTCGAAGGCGCCGATCAGCAACGCCACGACCGGGGCGTCGTCGATGGCGCCGAGCGAGCTGCCGCAGGTCGGGCAGAAAGCGCGGCTGGAATAATCCGACGAGCGCCACGTGGCCGGCTTGCCGGCCGCGCCGGTCCAGGCGACCCGCGCTCGAGGAAATTCGACCCAATAGGCGGCCGGCGCGCCGGTATGGCGGCGGCAGAATTCGCAGGCGCAGCTATGCGGCTTTTCCACTGGTCCCGTCGCCTCGAAACGCACGGCGCCGCACAGGCAACCGCCACGATAGATCATCGTGTCGCTCATGAAGTTTGCCTTACCAACCCGGCATCAACTGTCCGGCCCGCATCCGCATCCTGAGCCCGCCGTCGAGATCGTCATTAACTGCCGCCGGGGTGATGTTGTCGAGGCAGGCGGCGATGTGGTTGGTGATCGCCGCCATAAGCGATGAGGAAAACCCCGGCCGTTTCATGATGCCGATCTGCACCGGCGGCAGCGGCGGAAAGCCGTCCGCCTGGCTCAGCACCCGCATGCCCGGCCTGAGCGCCGATTCCGGCAGCACCGACACCGCCATGCCGGCCAGCACCGCGCCGGCCGCGCCGGTCGAGGGCCAGCTGGTGAACAACACCTGGTAATCGCGGCCGACGCCGTCCAGCGCCGAGCAGGCAAGCTGCCGCCACTGGCAATCGCGCCGCCCGACCGCCAGCGGCACCGGGGCGTCTTCGCTCAAGGGGTGGTTGGCGGAACTGACCCAGCACAGCGGCTCGGTGCGCACCACCTCGGAAATGCGCTCGCGCGGATTGTGGGTGACGAGCGCGATGTCGAGTTCGCCGCGGCTCATTTTCTCCGCCAGATCCACTGAAGGCTCGCAGACGATGAACAGTTCGACATTCGGATGGGTCTTGGCGAAACGGCCGATGATTTCCGGCATGTAGCGGTCGGCATAATCGTCGGGCGTGCCGATGCGCAGCGTGCCTTCCAACCGGTTGTCGTCGAAGGCGGCGATCGCCTCGTTGTTCAGCCGGATCATCTTGCGGGCATAGTTGAGCAGCTTCTCGCCTTCGCCTGACAGGCGCACGCCGCGGCCATCCTTGGCAAAAAGCTGCTTGCCGACCCGCTCTTCCAGCCGCCGCATCTGCATCGACACGGCCGATTGCGTCTTGAACACCCGTTCGGCGGCCTTGGTGAAACTGCCGGTATCGACGATGGCGATGAAGGTTTGCAGTTGGTCGATATCGAGCGGGGCGGACATCGGGGTTACCTATCAGAGCGGTTGATGATTGATATTAGAAACATTCGTTGGACTGATCAATGGCTTTTTGAGAGCATCGGGACAAATCAAAAAGGACAGTCGCGGCGCAACCCTGCCTGCGCCGCCCCGGTCTGAACTCCCCGGATGCACCGCGTCCGGGGAGACCGATTTCTCATGCCTTGACGAAAGGACGATTGCGATGCGCACGACACAACGGATCCTGTCTCCCTCCCTGAGCCGGGCGTCGACCACAATCCGCCGACAGAGCCCCTGGGCTTTGGCCCATGCCATTGTCCGCGCCGTGAAGGCCCGCCTGGAACTCAATCGCCTTCAGGAACTGGACGACCATCAGCTTCTGGACATCGGCCTGACGCGCCACGATCTCGTGCGCGCCGGCACGTCCACCTTCTTCGAGGATCCCATCGCGGACCTCGCAGGCTCGGCGCGGGCGCGTGCCCGCCGCATGGAACGCCCGCGCTGAGCCGAAAACTCCGGCCATCCTTCGGGCCGCCCATCGTTTCCCCGCAGGGTGATAGCCAATAAACCCTGCCTCTTCCCGGTGAAGGTATCCCGCCTTCACCGGGTTTTTTATGCCTATCGGAGGAGAGGCTTACGTCTCCCCGCCGTCCTTGGCGCGATAGGTGTCGAAGATCGATTCCAAGCTTTTCTGGTAGTTCTTCTGCACTTCCAGGCCGCTATCGAACATGGCGTTGACGAGGTCGGTGAATTGTTTCGGCGCTTCGGACGCGGATGCGGAGGGTTCGGCCGGCTTGGCGGCGGCGGGCGGGGTCATCCACTCCTGGAATGCCTTGGCGAAGGGATTGTCGGTGAAGGGGTTGGTGGTGGCCTGCCGCGGTTGGCCGGTGGCGGCGGAGAACATCGCCTGCATGGATTGCGTGAAGGGATTGTCGAAGATCGTCGGCTCCGCTTTTTTCGGTGCGAAGCCAGTGGCCTCGAGCCATTTCCGGGTCGCCTGCTGCATGGCCTCGCCGAACGGATTGGCGGCGCTCATCTGGCCAGCGGTCTGCTTCTGCAGCCCGCCCATCAGCATATCGGCCATGACCGGCAGCATCTGCTTGAGGATCTCCTGGCCGATGCCGGTGATCTGCGCGGCCTGGGCGGCGATGGCGCGCGACACCTCCTTGGAGCCGAAGATCTGTTCGAGGATGGAGTTGCCGGCGGTGATGCCCTGAGGCGTGAAGGCGCGGCTCATATCCTCGAAATACTGGGTGTAGTCGCCGGAGGCGAATGTCTTCATCAGCGCGCCGAAATCGTAAGGCGTCGCGGCGGAGCGTTTCAGGCCGGAGGAGAAGGCCGGCATCAGCGCCGCCATCGCCTTGGCGGCCTGCTCCTGCGCGAGATTGAACTGCTGCGCCATCGCGTCCGTCGCCGCGCCGTTCTGCGCACGCATCATCAGGTCGAATAGAGGCAGCATCGGAATGTCCTTCCCGCAATATCGGTTACAGAAACGACTATAGCGGGAAAGACCACGGCGGAAATGCCCCCGCCCTGCTTTTTTGTGGACGGGACACAGCAATTTGCCGCCGCTTCGGCCTCAATACTGGCAGGTCTTGAAGACCGGGTCGACCGAACGGTTCCAGTCGCCCTCATAGCTGGCAAGCAGGCTGTCGGCGAGGCTGGTCTTTGTCGCCACGATTTCGTCGAGGGGAGCGAGGTGGATGGTCTCGTCACGCCCTTGCGCGTCGAGGCGGCCTCGCGCCTTGAGACCGGCGCGGGCGATGTCCAGCACGTCGGCGGCGACCGCATGCAGCGGACGGCCGTTTATCACGGCCGTCAGGCCTTGCGTCGGTACGGCGTCGCGCAACGCCGCAACGGCCTCGAAATCCCAGCCCTTCGTCAACTCGCGCGCCGCTTCGAGCGCGGCTCCGTCATAGAGCAGCCCGACCCAGAAGGCCGGCAGGGCGCTGATATGCGAGAGCGGACCGCCGTCGGCGCCGCGCATTTCGAGGAAGCGCTTGAGGCGCACATCGGGGAACAGGGTGGAGAGATGATTGGTCCAGTCACCGAGCGTCGGCTGCCACTCGGCCACTTCGCCCTTCAGCGCGCCGTTCATGAACTGGCGGAAGGTGACATGGGTACAGTCGTGATACGTGTTGTCGCGGACGATGAAATACATCGGCACATCCAGCGCCCATTCGACGTAATGTTCGAAGGTGAAGCCGTCCTCGACGGCGAAGCGCAGCAGGCCGGCACGCTGGTTGTCCGTGTCGCGCCAGATTTCGCCGCGCCAGGAGAGATAGCCGTTCGGCTTGCCCTCGGTGAACGGCGAGGAGGCGAAGAGTGCGGTGGCGAGCGATTGCAGCTTCATGCCGACCTGCATCTTCTTCGCCATGTCGGCCTCGGACGAGAAGTCGAGGTTTACCTGTATCGTGCAGGTGCGGTACATCATGTCGAGACCGTGACGGCCGACCTTCGGCATGTAGCGGGTCATGATGTCATAGCGCGATTTCGGCATGCGCGGCGTTTCCGCCAGCGTCCATTTCGGGCTGCCGCCGATGCCGAGGAAGCGGATGCCGAGCGGCTCGGCGACGGTGCGCAGCACCTCCAGATGCTCGACGGTCTCGTCCGCGGTCTGGTGCAGGGTTTCCAGCGGCGCGCCCGACAGTTCGAACTGGCCGCCCGGCTCCAGCGAGATGGCGCCGCCGCCCGAGGTCGCGGCGAGGCCGATGATATGGCCGGCATCCATGATCGGCTCCCAGCCGAGCCTGGCCTGCATGCCGTTCAGCAGCGCCGAGATGCTCGCTTCGCCAAAATAGGGGACAGGGCTGTTGTCTGCCATGAAGAAGGCGAATTTCTCGTGCTCGGTGCCGAGACGGAACTGCGTTTCCGGTTTTGCGCCCGAGGCCAAATAGGCGGCAAGTTCGCTGGTCGTGCTGATCGGTGTATCGTCGGTGGTATCGCGGGCCATGGGGGAACCTTAGAGCAGATCCGGCAAAAGTGCGAAACGGTTTTGCGTGCGCAGTTGCGGTGAACGAAGAGATGCGGAAGCCTTCATCGCTTCCCGCAGGAAGAGACCGTGACGGTGATTGGACCGGATCGATAGACGGCGCAAGTGAAATTCCTTCAACAGATGTTCAAAAAAAACGATGGGTTGGGCCCTCGGCGCGAAGCCATCCCGGCGCATAGATAGGAAAGCTAGCGCCAGTCGCCAATGGCGGCCTGCACCACGGCCATGGCGGCGACCGCGGCGGTATCGGCGCGCAGGATGCGCGGCCCCAGCGGAATGGCGGTGACGAAATCGAGGCTGCGAAGCCATTGCCTCTCCTCCTCGGAAAAGCCGCCTTCCGGCCCGATCAGCAATGCCAGCTTGCGCTCCTTGACGTTTGCCAGCACCGGCAGCGGGTTCTGCCCGGCATCGCCCTCGTCGCAATAGATGATGCGCCGGTCCTGCGGCCAGCTGTCGAGCAGGTCGCGCAGCTTGACGGGAGCGGCGACGCGCGGAATCGACAGGATGCCGCATTGCTCTGCCGCCTCGATCACATTCGCCTCTAGCCGGTCCAGGCTGGTGATCTTGCCCTGCACATGCTGGGTCATCACCGGCTGCAGCAGGCCGGCGCCCATTTCCACGGCCTTCTGCACCAGATAATCCAGCCGCCCGACCTTCAGCGGCGCGAAGAGATAATGCAGGTCGGATGGCTGCGGCTGCGGGCGGGCCAGTTCGACCGGGGTCATCTCGATACGCTTGCGGGTCGGGAAGGCGAGCCTGGCGATCCACTCACCGTCGCGGCCGTTGAACAGCAGCACGTCCTGTCCGGCTTCGGCGCGCAGCACATTGGCGAGATAGTGGAACTGCTCCTTGTCGGCCTCGACCGGCGCGTCCTTGCGCAGGTCCGTCTCGACATGAAGCCGCTGCATTCTGAAGTTGGCACGCATAAAAGACTTTCCGGCCAGAGCATTTCCAGGAAAAGTGTAAAACGGTTTTCCGTCCGGAAATGCGTCAAAACAAACTCACACAAACAGCGCCACCATAATCCAATATAGCAGCGCCGCAAGCGCACCCGAAAGCGGCACGGTGATCACCCAGGCCGCGACGATGCCGACCAGGTAGGAACGGCGTACCAGCCGGCGGCGGCGCGTCTCGTCCGGATTGCGCTCCTCGCGCTCGACCAGTTCCACCGCCCCGGCCTTGGCGCGCAGGTATTCCAGCCGCCGCCGGGAATGGCGGGTATACCATTCGCGAAACAGCCCGACGCCAAAGACGCCGCCCACGGCGATATGCGTCGAGCTGACCGGCAGGCCGAACCAGGAGGCGACGATGACCGTCACCGCCGAGGACAGGGCCACGCAGAAGGCGCGGGCCGGATTGAGCTTGGTGATCTGCTCGCCGACCAGATGGATGAGGCGCGGCCCGAACAGCAAAAGCCCCACGGAAATGCCGAGCGCGCCGATCGCCATCACCCAGGCCGGCACGCCGACAGCGGCGGAGATGTCGCGCGATTCGATGGTCACATGCACCAGCGCCGAAAGCGGGCCGATGGCGTTGGACACGTCGTTGGCGCCATGGGCAAAGGACAAGAGCGCCGCAGCCCCGATCAGCGGCAGGCGGAAGAGCACGCGCAGCGCGCTGGTGCGGTTTTCCAGCCCCGCCGCCCGGGCGCGCACGAAGGGTCTCGCCGATACCCAGCTCAGCAGCCCCACCGCCATGCCGGTCACGGTGGCGCCGATCACCGAAAGGCCATGCAGATATTGTGTCTGGATCGCCAGGAAGGCGGTAAAACTGCCGGCCATCACGCCGATGAGGATCGGCACCCAATGGCAGGCGGCGCCGATCTTGTCGTCGCGATAGATGATCGTTTCCTTGATGAGGAACAGGAAGCCCATGGCGATGACGCCGCCCATCAGCGGCGAGATCACCCAGCTCACGAAGATCATCGCCATACCGTGCCAGTTGATGAAATCGACGCCGCCGGCGGCGATCCCGGCGCCGAGCACCGCGCCGACGATGGAATGGGTGGTCGAGACCGGCGCGTTCAGCCAGGTGGCGAAGTTGAGCCAGATGGCCGCCGCCGCCAGCGCCGCCATCATGATCCAGGTCAGCGTTTGCGCATCCATGACCGAGGCATGCGAGACGATGCCGCCGGAAATGGTTTCCACAACCCGGCTGCCGGCCAGCGTCGCCCCGAGGATCTCGAAGACGGCGGCCATGATGAGCGCCCCGGCCATGGTGATGGCGCGGGCGCCGACGGCGGCGCCGACATTGTTGGTGACGTCGTTGGCGCCGATGTTCATCGCCATGTAGGCGCAGAGGGCGGAAGCGGCGACGACGACGACGGCGGCGGGCTGATGGAAGACATAGACGCCGGCGACCAGCATGGCGAAGGCGGTGAACAGCACGGCCGCGCCCAGCGGCCCGAAGCGGCGCAGCGCGAATCGCGCCGCGTCGTCGACGAAGGTCAGCTTGTCGAGATCCTTGTCCAGCGTCTTCTTGGTGCGCTCAACGGGTTTCGGTGCCATCCGTTCGCCCTCCGGCGACAACGGGCACGCAAGGGCGCGTGCCGTCCGGTCGTTATAACTGTCTGGAAGCGACGGCGTTGCAATACGGACGGAGAAACCGCCCGCCGCGCCGCCGCGGATGATGCCACCGGTATCAAAGGCCGGCGGGTTCCGGAAGGGGGGTCAGGCCGGGCTTGGGGTCAGCGTCCGGCCGAAATTGAGGATGATCTGGCGCAGCATCGGCTCGTTGACCTTGCCGGCGGCGGTGTCGAAGCGGAACCATTCGCGCTTGCGCTGGCCCTTCTCCTTGTATTTCTTGGCGAAATCCTCGAAGGCGAGTGGATAGACCTGTACCCGGCAATCGACGGCGAAGCCATCCTTCATGCCTTTGCTGTAGTCGAAATGCCCGAGCGTATCGTGGCCGACCGTGCCAAGTACGCCGGCTTCCTCCAGGGCTTCCTGGGCGGCGACCTCATAGGCTGCCTTGTCGGCCATCGGCCAGCCCTTGGGAATGACCCAGCGGCCGGTGTCGCGGCTCGTCAGCAGCAGAACCTCGACCGCGTTCGTTTCCGGATTCAGGCGATAGCACAGCGCGCCGTATTGCTGTCTCGGAGGGCGCCGGAACATCAGTCGGACATCGGAAGCGATGCGGGTCAGAATGGTCAATTCAGGTCAGGCCTTTCACTGGCGGTTCGGGACGATCCTCTGTCATGATCTTGTGGTAAATATGCGTCAAGCTGGCGTGGTCGCCAGAATGTCGCGAATTTTAATTGTGCACCGGTTTCTCTGTATAGACTGTAAATCGCCGAGGGCAAGTCGGCACCGCTGGCCGCTGTCCGTTTTGCGACATCGCCGCGCAAGGCCGGATGAGAGCGACGGTCGGGCCGGGTGGCGTCAGGCGCGGGTCTCGCGCTGGAGAAGACGCAGGCGCGCGATGCGCGCCCATTCGCCGTTGCGCTGCGTCTCGCGCATCGTCTCGACGATATAGTCGATGTGAGCCTCGGCCGCCCGCCGGGCGGCGGCAGGGTCGCCGGCAAGGATGGCGTCGTGGATCGCGACGTGCTGGCAAAGCAGCCGGTCGCGTGCGCCTGGCGTGTTGAACACCATCTGGCGGTGGAAGAAGATGCCCTGCGTCAGCAGCCGGTAGCAGGCGCGCAGCGTATGCATCAGCATAATGTTGTGGGCGGCCTCGCCGATGGCGTTGTGCAGCTCGATATCGGTGGCCAATTCCTCCTCGAAGCTGCCGCTTTCATGGGCGGCGCGCATGCGCTCGACGATGGCCGTGAGGATCGCCCGGTCGGTGGCGGTGGCGCGCCGGGCGGCAAGCTCCGCCGTCAGCCCCTCCATCTCGCGGCGATAGTCGAGGTAGTCCTGGGTGGCGCGTTCATGGCGGGCGATCAGCTCGGCCAGCGGCCGGGAAAATATCTGGCCGACGATATCGGCGACGAAGGTGCCGCCGCCATGGGTGCTGGCGAGCAGGCCGCGCGTTTCCAGCTCCTTCAACGCCTCGCGCAGGATCGGGCGGGAGACGTCGAGCCGCTGCGCCAGATCACGTTCGCCCGGCAGGCGGTCGCCATCGCGCAGCACGCCATCGAGGATCAGCGTCTCGATCTGGTGAACCACGCCGTCGGCCGTGCGATTGTGCTCGACGCGGGAAAAAAGCGGATGGTTCTCATCGGTCACGCCGTTACCTCTGATAGTGATGGCCATCAAGCCAGCGTTTTGCGCCCGAAGTCGTTCGGAAACAAGAGCATTCCGGCAGCCATGTCAATGGCGGCCCGGATCGGCCGTGCGTCAGCGGCGGGCCTTGCCGCTTCGCCACGTTAACGTTGCGGCGCGATTTCTGCAAAGGCGGCGAGAAAGAATGATATGCCCTGTCGAAGATCGTATTTCGCGGGTGCGTGTGGCGTGCAGTTTCGTATTCTCGGCAGTTGGCGGGTCATGGCGGCCCTTCTGGTCATGATATTCCATTTCCTCAGCTACGGCCCGCCGAGCGCGCTCGCGGGGACCGTCAGGCTGTTGTCGTTGATGCCTTTGCTGGACATGTTCCTGATCGTCTCCGGCTTTCTGATCATGGAGCGCTATAGCGACCGACTGCTTGTCGAGCGCAATTCCTACTGGCAGTTCCTTTTGCGGCGCGTTGTGCGCATCTATCCGCTGTATGCGGCCACGCTCGTCTATTTCGTCGGCATCGGCATGCTCGTTCACTTCGGTGTCGTCACCTCGCATTCGCCCGGCCGTTACGATTTCGCCGCCTTGCCGGCCAATATCCTGCTCGTGCAAGGCTGGGGCTTCACCGAAGAACTCACCTTCAACTATGTCGGCTGGACGCTCTCGGCGGAATGGTTCTGCTATCTGCTGTTGCCGGTCACCATTCTCGCCTGGCGTTTTGGCGGACTGATGGGGCTCGTCGCGCTGGCCGCCCTGTCGATCCTGATGGTCGAAGGCATGGTGGCGGCGGGCGTCATGCCCTTCGACGAATGGTATCTGGCCGATACCTGGGGCGCCTATCGCGCCTTCGTGGATTTCACCATCGGCGCCGTCATCGCCATGGGCTCGCGCCGGGTACGGCTTGCCTGGGCCAATCATGCCGTGGTCTGGGGCGTGTTCACGCTTGTCATCGTTATGATGTGGAACGGCATGGCGGCGGGATATCCGGCCCTGGCCCTGCTGTCCCTGGCGATTTTCCTAGCGGCGGTCGCCGAGCGCCAGGCTCCGTTGGCTTCCGGCTATCTCGGTTTCCTGGACGGTCTGTCGCTGGCGTCCTTCAGCCTTTATCTCATTCACCCGGTCGTCGCCTCGCTGCTGCTCAATATCGGCTGGAGACGGGTGCTGGAGCCGATGCAGGTCATGAATTTCTACGTCTTCCTGCCGGTGGCGATCGCTGCCGCCGTGGGGTTGTCCATCGCCTCGTCCCGCTGGTTCGAACCGGCGGCGGCCAGGGCGATCAACGGCCTGTTCAGCCCGGTGAAAACGCGCGGTCGAGCCGCCGCTTAGGGCATGACCAGCCGAAGCGAGATCGCTAACGCTCCCAGTTCGGCACCGGGCTGTAGAGAGCGCTGAGATAATCGATGAACAGCCGCACCTTGGCCGGCAGGAACTGGCGACTGGGATACACGGCGAAAACGGCGACGTTGCGCGAGCTTTCCAGCTCCGGCAACACCCGCACAAGCCGGCCGCTCTTCAATTCCGGGCCGATATCCCAGGTGGAGCGCAGCGCAATGCCCATGCCGGCCAGAACCGCCTCGCGGATCACTTCGCTGGAATTGGTGATCAGCCGTTCCTGCGGCCGGTAGGTCACCGCTCCTCGCGGTCCCTCCAGTTTCCAGACGTCGTTATTGTGCGGGCGCAGGCACAGGTGGTGGCGCAGATCCTCGACGCTTTCCGGCATGCCATGGGCGAAGATGTAGTCGGGCGTGGCGCAGAGCACACGCCGCACCGGCGCCAGCTTGCGGGCGACGAGGCTGGAATCGCCAAGCTCCGCGATGCGGATCGCCAGGTCATAGCCGCCGCCGACGATGTCGGTGAAATCGTCCGAGAGCACCATGTGCAGCGACAGGTCCGGATGGGTTTCCAGGAAGGGTTTCAGATGCGGCGCGACATGCATGCGGCCGAAGGAGGTCGGCGCCGTCACCTTCAGCATGCCCTGGATGCGCGCCGAGCGGCCGGAGACATAGGACTCGGCCTCGTCGATGCCGGCGAGGATCGACAGCACCCGCTCGTAAAACCCCTGTCCCGCCTCGGTCAGCGAAATCTGCCGCGTCGTGCGCTGCAGGAGCCTGCTGCCCAGCCGGTCCTCCAGCCGCTTGATGCGCTTGGAAACCACCGCCGGGGAAAGGTTCAGCGCGCGTCCCGCCATCGACATGCTGCCCAGCGACACCACGCGGGCGAAGACGTCGAGATCCTCGAATTTCGTCATAGCCGGCGCTCCATTTATTCCGCATGGTTGAAAGTGTTTAGCATTTGCGCCGCCGTGGGTGAAGTGGTAAAGGAAAAATACCAGTTGGCTCAAGGACTATGGCGGGAGGCCAGATGAGCGGTTTCATTCGGTTTCTGGAGCCGCAGCCGGCCATCCTGGCGCGTCGCCGACAGATCGTCGCGGATCTCGCCGATTTGCTGGCGAAGGATGGGTTGATTCACGAGCCGCGCGAGCTGGTGCCGTTCGAGACCGACGCCTTCGTCTCCTATCGCCGTCTGCCGCTGGCCGTCGCGTTGCCGCGCACCACGGAAGAGGTGGCGGCGGTTCTGCGCTATTGCCACAAATATGCCATTCCGGTGGTGCCGCGCGGCGCGGGCACCTCGCTTTCGGGCGGCGCCATTCCGCAAGAGGATGCGGTGGTGATCGGCCTGTCGAAGATGACGCGCATCCTCGATGTGGACTTCGCCAACCGCTGCGCCACGGTGCAGGCGGGTGTCACCAATCTCAATATTTCCGAGGCGGTGATGGCGGAGGGGTTCTTCTACGCGCCGGATCCGAGTTCGCAGCTCGCCTGCACCATCGGCGGCAATATCGGCATGAATTCCGGCGGCGCCCATTGCCTGAAATACGGCGTCACCACCAACAACCTGCTCGGCGTCACTCTTGTCTTGATCGACGGCACGGTGATCGAACTCGGCGGCAAGCATCTCGATAGCGCCGGCTACGATCTTCTCGGCCTCGTCTGCGGCCATGAGGGCCAGCTCGGCATCGTCACCGAGGCGACCGTGCGCCTCATCGCCCGTCCGGAGGGCGCGCGGCCGGTGTTGTTCGGTTTCGAGACCTCGGAGGAGGCTGGTTCCTGCGTCGCCGATGTCATCGGCTCCGGCATCATCCCGGTCGCCATCGAATTCATGGACAAGCCGGCGATCGAGATCTGCGAAGCCTTCGCCAAGGCCGGCTATCCGCTCGATGTCGGCGCGCTGCTGATTGTCGAGGTCGAGGGTTCGGAGCCGGAAATGGAAGCGATGCTGTCCGGCATCGTCGAGATCGCCCGCCGCCATGGGGTGAAGACGGTGCGCGAATGCCAGTCGGCGACCGAGGCGGCGGCGATCTGGAAAGGCCGCAAATCCGCCTTCGGCGCGACGGGCCGCATCGCCGATTACATCTGCATGGACGGCACCGTGCCGCTCAGCCAGCTTTCCCATGTGCTGAAGAAGACGTCGGAGATCGTCGACCGTCTCGGCCTGCGCGTCGCCAATGTCTTCCATGCCGGCGACGGCAACATGCATCCGCTGATCCTGTTCAACGCCAACGACCCCGAAGACGCCGCCCGCGCCGAACAGGCCGGCAACGAGATCCTGAAGCTCTGCGTCGATGCCGGCGGCTGCCTGACCGGCGAGCACGGCGTCGGCATCGAAAAACGTGACCTGATGACCCATCAATACAAGAAGCCTGATCTCGACCAGCAGATGGCCGTGCGCGCCGCCTTCGATCCGCAATGGCTGCTCAATCCGTCCAAGGTGTTCCCGCTCGACGGCCGGTCGGCGGCATGATGCTTTGTCCGCAAACCGAGGCGGAAGCCTGCGACATCGTCCGTGACCACGCCGCCCGTTCCGCCCCGCTTGCCGTCTGCGGCGGTAATACCCGCGCCGGCTTCGGCAATGCGGTGGCAGCGGAAACGGTGCTTTCGTCGCGCGCGACGGCCGGTATTACCGCCTATAATCCGGCCGAAATGGTGATGACCGCCAAGGCCGGCACGCCGGTCGAAGACGTGCAGGCGGCACTTGCCGAAAACGGTCAGATGCTCGCCTTCGAGCCCGCCGATCACCGCGCCGCCATGGGCACCGAGGGCGAGCCGACCATCGGCGGCGTCTTTGCCGCCAACGTCTCCGGCCCGCGCCGCTTCGTGGCCGGCGCGGCGCGCGACAGCCTTCTCGGCATCCGCTTCGTCAACGGCCGCGGCGAGGCGATCGCCAATGGCGGCCGGGTGATGAAAAACGTCACCGGCCTTGATCTGGTCAAACTGCTTGCCGGCTCGCATGGCACGCTCGGCTTCCTCACCGAAGTCACCTTTCGCGTGCTGCCGGTGGCCAAGGCGGTGGAAACGCTGGTGATTTCCTGCCTCAACGATGCCGAGGCCGCTCATGCCATGGCCGCCGCCATGGCGCTGCCGGTCGAGGTCTCCGGCGCCGCCCACCTGCCGGAAAGTGTCAAGGGCCGCTTCGCCGGCGGTGTTCTGGCCGATGGCGCGGCCACCGTGCTGCGCCTGGAGGGCCTCGCCGCCTCGGTGGCGTTGCGCATGGAGAAACTGGCCGCTGCCATGGCCGCCTACGGCCCGGTCTCGCGGCTGGGTGGGGAGGCGAGCCATCGCCTCTGGCGGGAGGTCCGCGATATCCACCCCTATGCCGACGGCACGTCGCGTCCCCTCTGGCGCGTGTCCGTCGCCCCCTCGGCGGGCCACCAGCTTGTCGCCGCGCTCCGCCTCGAAACCGGCGTCGATGCCTATTATGACTGGCAGGGCGGCCTCGTCTGGATGCGCATGGAGGCCGACCCGGAAGCGGCGCTCCTGCGCGGCTACATGAAGGCGCTCGGCGGCGGCCATGCCACCCTCCTGCGCGCTACCCCCACCATCCGCGCCGCCACCCCGGCCTTCGAGCCGCAGGCCCCGGGCGTGGCGCTGCTCTCGGCCCGGGTCAAGGCCGCGCTCGATCCGCAGGGCATTTTCAATCCGGGCAAGATGGGCTGACGAGTCGAAGGCGAGAGACGATGCAAACCAATTTCACCGCCGCCCAGCTGACCGATCCCCAGGTCGCGGAATCGGAAAAGATCCTGCGCAAATGCGTGCATTGCGGCTTTTGCACCGCCACCTGTCCGACCTATGTGACGCTCGGCGACGAGCTGGACAGTCCGCGCGGCCGCATCTATCTCATTAAGGACATGCTGGAAAACGGCCGGCCGGCGGACGCGCAGGTGACGAAACATATCGACCGATGCCTCTCCTGCCTGTCCTGCGTCACCACCTGTCCCTCGGGCGTTGATTACATGCATCTGGTCGATCATGCCCGCATCCATATCGAAAAGACCTACAGGCGGCCCTTCGCCGACCGGCTGGTGCGCGGCGTGCTCGCCATGGTGCTGCCCTATCCGGCGCGCTTCCGCGCCGCCCTGCGGCTTGCCCGTCTCGGCCGCCCGCTCGCGCCGCTGTTCGACCGCGCCGGCCTCAAACCCTTCGCCGCCATGCTGCGGCTGGCCCCCGCACGCGTGCCGGCCGCGTCGTCGCTGTCACGAGCCGACGGCCATCCGGCCAGGGGCGAAAAACGCGGGCGGGGGGCGATCCTGACCGGCTGCGCCCAGCCGGTGCTCGATCCCGCCATCACTGCCGCGACCATCGCGCTGCTCACCCGCCTCGGCGTCGAGGCGGTGGCGCCGCAAGG
>ERZ778022.2828-NODE-2828-length-17355-cov-7.763468_pt1 | contig 17355 bp, 19 predicted proteins | sample MGYA00375752_ERZ778022 | MGnify/ENA primary metagenome ERZ778022 (study PRJEB29350, sample SAMN05389826) | bioreactor metagenome | isolation source: Thiocyanate bioreactor | place: South Africa: University of Cape Town | collected 2014-04-04 ... | reverse complement strand
TGGCGGCGATGGCGGCGCGCAGCGTGGCGGCGAGCTTGGTAGCGTCGGCGTTCTTCAGGTAGACGACGTGGATGTTGCCGTTGGCGGCGCTGCTGCCGGGCGTGGGCGCCTGGTCGAGCTTGTGCACCAGGGCGCGCACCTGGGCGAGCCGCGCCGGGTTGGCGGCGCGCAGGATGAGCGAGTTGCTGTTCGGTTCGGCCAGCAGCGTGGTCTTGAACGAGGTGTCCGTCTGCCCCTGCGCGCCGGGGGCCGCCGCAGGGGCGCCGGGCGGCGTGCTGCCGTCGATCAGGCGCGCCACCAGTGGGGCCAGGTCGGTGGCCACCGCGTTGCGCAGCGGGATCACCTCGACATCGCTCGCGTTCGAGACGTCCATGGCGGCGACGATGCGCGCCAGCCGCGCCAGGTTGTCGGCGTAGTCGGTGATGACGAGCGAGTTGTTGCCCGGGTTGATGTTGATGGTGTTGTTCGGGCTGATCAGCGGGCGCAGCACCGGGACCAGGTTGGCGGCGTTCTCGAAGTTGAGCTTGAAGATCTGCGTCACGATCTGCCCGCCGCCGGTGCTGGCCGGCGCGCCGCCCTGCCAGACGCGCACGCTGCTGCCCTGCAGCTTGCCCTCGGCCTCGGGCACCACCTTGTACAGGCCGCCGGCCTCGACCACGGTGTAGCCCTGCAGACGCAGCGCCGCGAGGAACTGCTCGAACGCGGCGGCCGGCGTCACCGCACGCTCGGTCACCAGGTTGAGCGTGCCCTTGACGCGCGGATCGACCACGACGTTGCGCCCCGTGATGGTGGCCATGGTGCGCGCCACGGCTTCGATCTCGGCCCCGGCGAAGTTCAGCGTGACGGGTTCGCCCGGGCGCACGCTCTGCGGGTTGGGCGCGGCGCTGGTTTGGGCATTAATTTGGCCTCCAGCGCTTATGCATAAAGCGAATGCAGCTATTGAAATAATAGTGCGGGGCAGGCGGTGCGGGTTCAGGCTAGGCATAGGTGTCGGCGGTGTTACCCGAGGGAGATGAGCGAGCGCGCACCGCTGCGCCGCCCGATGATGTTGAGCAGGTTCGAAAGCGCCGGCTCGCGCCCCGGCGCGGCCCGGGCCTCGCCGGCGAAACGCAGGCGCTCGCCCACCCAGCGGCCGCTGCCGGAGAGTTCCAGCGCGCCCGAAAGCGTGGACAGGCGCAGTGTCGGCGCCTGGCCACCGGCCAGCGCCAGGCGGTAGCTGCCCATGGGGCGCAGCGTGGACAGGCGCGAGGACACGCCCAGCGCGTCGAGCTCGGCCGACCCGTGCAGCACCACCCGGCCGCGCACCGACTCGACGACCAGGCCGTGCGTGCGCAGCGCCAGCTGGCCTTGCAGCTGCAGCGTGTTCCAGGGTGTCCCCAGCCCGGCGAGCACGGCCGCCGGCCAGCGGCTCTGGCCGTCGGAGAGCTGCAGGCGCACGCCGCCCCAGCGCGGTTGCACCTGCAGCTGCAGCGGTGCCGCAGTGCAGCAGTCGGCCTGGATGTGCGTGTTGAGGCCCGCCACCCCCGGGCGCAGGCGCCAGTGCACGCGGCCCGGCAGCGCGGCGCTGCTCTGGCTGGCCGCGCCGCCGGTGAGCAGCAGCTGGGCCGACCCGTTCCAGACCGTGCCGCGTGCCGCCGCCAGCTGCAGCTGCCCCCCGCTGGCCGATGCCAGGCCGGCGGCCAGCCACTGCGCCGGCAGCGCGGCCAGCAGCGCCCCGCTGCCCCCGAGCAGGGCGCCAGTCAGTGCCCAGCTCCAGGGCGCACGCGCCGCGCCGCCGGGCGCGTGGCGGCGCCGCGCGCCGGGTGCGGGCGTGGGGGGCCGGGAAGAAGTATTCAGGGCCAAGCTAGCGCCCTGGGAGGGTGAATACGACGGCGCCGTCCCAGCGTGCTTCGCCGGGGGCGGCGCTGGTGGACGGTGCGGAACCGGTCGCCGCGGCGGCCGAGGCCGGCACGGGTTGCGCCTTGGGCCGGCTGCGCATGAGCTGCGCCTGCACCGGCACGCTGCGCGCATTGGCGCGCACCTGCGCCAGCCATGGGGCGATGGCTGCCGCGCTCACGCCTTGCAGGCCGACGGTGGCGCGGTCGCCCGCCAGGCTGACGCGTGCGCCCGGCCCGAGTGCGGCCGTGGCGGCCTGCAGCGCGCGCTGCGCTTCCGCCGTGCCGGGACGGGCGCTGGCGTCGGCCTGCAGCAGGCGCGCCTCGGCGGCGAGTGCCTGCATGCGTTCGAGTTGGGCGTCGAGCTGCGCGTGCTGCGCCGGCGCCTCGCGCAGGGTGCGCAGGGCTGGGGCGAGCAGCAGCCACCAGGCCAGGGCGCCGGCCACCAGCAGCGCCGCCGCCAGCACCAGGCGGCGCTCGCGCGGTGCCATGCCCTGCCAGCGGGCCTGCCAGGCGGGGGCTGCGATGTCCTGCGCGCTCATGGCGCGGTCCCCAGGCGCAGCCACAGGCTCTCGCCCTCGGTGCGCAGCGCGTAGCCCTGGGCTTGCAGCGGCCCCTCGGCGGCGGCGCGGGTGTCGGGCGCGACCTCCAGACCGCGCAACTGCAGGGCGCCGGGGCTGAAGTCGATGGCGCTGGCGCCGCTGCCCGAGGCGGCAAGCACGCTCCCCGCCGCCGCCAGCATGGGTTCGAGGTCGCCGGGGGCGAGTGCGCCGCTTGCCTGGCGCAAGAGTGCGAGTTCGCGTTCCATCTGCAGCGGCGCGTCCACCACCACCTGCACATGGGGGAAATTCTGGGTCAGCGTGCTGCGCACCGCCGCCCGCTTGGTGGCAAGTGCCGTGCGCTCCTGCCAGGCCCAGGCGTTCAGGCCAACGACTTGTGCCAGCAGCAGCAGAGCGCCGGCCCAACGCGCGGCCCGCCACTGGGGCGCCCGGAGCAACGCGCCGAACAGCCCGCCGGCCTTGCGCAGGATGCGCGTGCGGCCGGTGCTGGCCAGGTCGAACTGCGCCAGGTCCCAGCGGCTCTGCGCCGCCTGGAGCGCGCGCTCGCCGGCCGATGCCAAAGCCACCGGGCGGCCCAGGAGCTGTTCGGCCAGGGCTGCGACGGCCGGTTCGGCGCTCGCGGCAAGGGGTTCGTCGCCCCGTGCGGGCAGCAGCGCCAGCGCCGCCGGCACCGGCGGCAGCACGGCCACGGCGCCGTCCGGCGGCAGGCCGCTTGCCAGCAGCAACGGCGCTTCCGGCGTGCCGGCAAAGTGCAGGGCGGGTGTTTCGGCGCCGGGGGCGATTTCGGGCACCACGCGCGCCACCGGGCGGCCCGCCGCTTCGAGTGCCTGCAGCGCGCTGCGCAGCCATTGCCGATCGCACACGGCGACCCAGGCGCTGGCGCCGGCGGCTGCGCCCGGGGCCAGGGCGAAGTGCAGCCGGGCGGGCTCGTCGAGCAGCAGGTCTTCAAGCAGGCCTTCGAGCACGGCGCGCAAGCGCGGGCTGTTGGTGGCCACGCCGGGCGGCAGCTGCACGCGCTGCCACGACAGCGCCTGCGCCGGCACCACGGCCACGAGTTCGCCCGCCGCCCGGCCGGTGGCGGGCAGCAGCGCCGCGCTGGCGCGGCCGTGGCGCGTGGTCTGGTGGCCGTCCTGGCTCAGCGTGTAGCTGTAATCGGGGCTGGCGCTGGCGCCGGCCAGGGGGAGGGTGAGGACAAGCAGGCTCATGGGCGAATTTCGCGGGCCATTGTAGGCGGCGCGTCCAGGGGGTCCGGGCCGGCGGCGCGCGTGCGCCAGAGCGTGCTCACCTGGGTGCCGAGGCGGTACACCAGCGAGCGCTCGCGCACCGTGGCGCCCTCCAGGCGCAGGCGCCCATGCACCTCGAAGTAGCTGCTGCCGACGCTCAGGTCGGTGGGCGAGAGCGCCGCGTCCCGGCGCAGCAGGGCGCGCACATCGTCGAGCGAGCGGAACGGCCGGGCCTCGCGCGCCGTGGCCAGCATCTCGGCGCCGGCACGGTCCAGCCCTTCGATGGCGGCCTGCAGCACCTCGGGCGGGGCGGTATTGAGGTTCACCGGCGCGCGCTCCGGCAGCACCGTGACGTAGGGCGCGAGCAGCGCGATGTTCGCCGCCGAAACCCCGAGCCAGGCGAGCTGCTCCAGCTGCTGGGGCATGAGCGCGGCCTGGCCGGCCTGCGCCGGCTCGGGCGCCGTGGCGCGCACCAGCGCCTGCTCCAGCGCGTCGAGCTGCGGGCCGGGCAGGCCCAGCTGGGCGAACAGGCGCGTGAACTGGGCATGCACGGAGGGTTGCACCGTACCCCCGACCACCAGGCTGGCCAGGTTCAGGCGCGACTGCAGGTCGACGATGCGGCCCGAGAGGAAGGCGTCCGCGGTGTCGGTGCCGGCCACGTCCTGGGCGTGGCCGTCCTGCGCCGCGAGAAAGGTGGACAGGCGCGCCTCCTCCAGCGGCATCGCCCAGGGCTCGGCCAGGTGGTCGCCGCCGCCGGCGCGCGCGTCCTCGTGCAGGATCAGGCGCGACCAGTCGAGCGCGCCGATGAGAATCCATGCCGCCTGCACGCGTGCGCGCTCGGCCGCCTCAATAGTCACGCCGCGCCACTGCTGCCACAGGGCGGCGGCGGCGAAGCTCGCCACCAGCGTCACCGTGAGCATGGCGGCGAGCAGCGCGGCGCCGCGCGCGCCGGGGCGTCGGGCGGCACGGTTCACGATTTGCCGCCTCCGTTCAGAGGGTTGACCCAGTCCTGCGTCAGCCGGCCGGCGAGCGCGCCGTTCGTGCCCAGGTCCAGCTCCAGGCGGATGCCGTCCGGCACCAGCAGCAGCGGTTTGAGGGCGGTGCTCGCCGGCACGCCTTCGGGCGTCGCGGGGGCGCCGCGGCTCGACAGGGGGTTGCTCCAGGCGTTGCCGCGGAAGTAATAGATCTGCCAGCCGGTCAGCGGCAGCAGCGCCACTTCGCCCTGGCGCTCGGCCGCGCCGGGGCTGCGCGCCCACACGGCGGCCTGGTCCCAGGCGCTCTGCCAGTCGCCGCGCGTGGCCACGGGGGGCGATTGCCAGCGCAGCCACTGCGCCGTGCCACCCACTTCGCGCCGGCTCCAGGCGACCACCAAGGCGCCCGCACCGCCGCCGGCGCTGCTGCGCCGCGTCAGGCGCAGCACCTGGCCGTCCCAGTCGATGGGCGTGGTGTGGGGCAGGGCCAGCACCGCGTCCAGGTCGGTGCTCCATTGGCCGAGCGCCGCCTGCAGCACCAGCAGTGCGTCGCCGCGCTGCTCGGTCTGCTGCTGCGCGCGCTCCATGCCGTCGAGCCCGCGCCAGCTCATGAGCGCCATCAGGCCCAGCAGGGCAATGGCGACCAGCAGCTCGATCAGCGTGAAGCCGCGCCCTCGGCGCGCAAGCAGCGCGCTCATCGCCGCCCCACGATGGTCGACAGCCGCAGCACCGGGCCGCTGCGTCCGTGCACCTGGGCATCGACGCGGCGAAAGCTCGGATTCGGCGTGGGCCGCACGGTCAGCGTCACCTCGAAGCGCTCGCCCGCCTGCTCGCAGGCTTGCGCGCTCTCGCCCAGGGCGGGCATCTGGCGCGACAGGCGCACCGCGACGAGCGCGTTTTCCGCGCACAACTGCGCCAGCAGGACTTCGGACTGGCGCTCGCCGTTGCGCACCAGGGCGCCCGTCGCCTGGCTACCTGCCAGCAGCGCGATGGCCACGATGGCGAGCGCCACCAGCACCTCGATCAGCGTGAAACCCCAGGGCGCGGGGTGGCGCTGGCGCCTCACGGCAGTCCCTGCACGGCGAACGGGCGCAGGCCGTCGGTGGCAACGCGCAGGCGCCGCTCGGGATGCTGGAGCTGGCTCAGCTCCACGGCCTGCGGCGGGATCAGCGGCTCGGGCCCGAGCAGCACCGGCGCCGCCACGTAGGCGCGCGTGTCCGCGTTCAGCCAGGCATTGGGCAGGGCACCGCCCGCCAGGCCCTCGAACTGGAAACCGCGCGGGGTCGGGCGCCAGCGCACCGGTACGCCGGCCGCGCGCGACTGGGCGCGCGCGCCTTCCAGCAGGGCAGCCAGGCGTTCGGCCTCGCGTTCGAGCTGTGTCTCGGAAGGATCGCGCAGCGCCACCGACACCCCGGCGGTGGCCAGCGCCATGATGCTCACGACCAGCAGCAGTTCAAGCAGCGTGAAGCCCTGGCTGCGCCGCGCCGCGGTGCGCGAGCGTGGGGGCGGTCCAGCCGCAGCGCCGGGCCGCCCCAAGCAAGGCTGCGCCCCCTCGGGGGGCAGCGACCGACACGCAGTGCGGGAGCGTGGGGGCACTATTTCTTTATTGCCAACTGCCAATGTCGGCATCCTTGCCCTCGCCGCCGGACTGGCCGTCGGCGCCGAACGACATCACGTCCACCTCGCCCTTGATGCCCGGGCTCAGATATTGGTAGGGCCGGCCCCAGGGGTCGTTGGGGAGCTTTTCCAGGTAGGGCTTCCAGTTGATGGGCGCGGGGCCGGCGCTGGGGCGTGCCACCAGCGCCTGCAGGCCTTGCTCGGCCGTCGGGTAGCGCTGGTTGTCCAGGCGGTAGAGCTTGAGGGCCTGCATCAGGTTGGTGACGTCGGTGCGCGCCGCCGTGCTGCGCGCGTCGTCGGCGCGGTCGAGCACGTTCGGGACGATCAGCGCCGCCAGCACGCCGATGATCACCAGCACCACCATCAGCTCGATCAGGGTGAAACCGGCGGCAAGGCGTCGGTGCGCGGAGCGGGCAAGGGCGTGGGCAGGGATCATGGATGCGTTGGCGGTGGGCAAGAACGGGTGGCGGGCGCGGTTCGCTGAATGATAATCGTGCGATGAGCCGCCCCACCTCCAGCCCCTGGCCCGTGCGCCTTGCCACGCTTGCGCTCTGGGCGCTTGCCGCCGCCAGCGTGGTGGCCTGGGGGCTGCGCCTGAGCACCCCGGCCTCCCTGCCCGCCGCACCCACCAGCCCGGCCCCGGTTGCCGCGCCGGACGTCCAGGCGATCGCGCGGCTGCTGGGGGCGGCGCCCGCTGGGGCGCCGGCGCCGGGTGCGCCCGCCGCGGTCGCCAGCCGCTACACCCTGGTGGGGGTGCTGGCCGACCGGGACGGCCGCCACGGCGCCGCCTTGATCGCGGTCGCCGGGCAGCCCGCGAAGCCCTTCCGCGTCGGCGCGAAGGTCGATGGCGACCTGGTGCTGCAGGCCCTTGCGCCGCGCGAGGCGCACCTCGGGCCGGCCGGTGCGCCGGCCACGCTGACGCTGAGCTTGCCCGCCCACCCTTAGCGCGAACGCTCTCCGTGGGGCGTTGCCTATTGCCCCGGCGCCAGCGCCGCGCGGTGCAGACCGGCACAATGGCGCACCACCCGCTCCCAAACGCCGCCCCTGCCGCTTCATGCACGACATTTCCTCCCTGAAGCTGATTGATCTGCTGCTTGATGCGGTATGCGTCGTCGAGGCCGACAGCCGGATCGTCTTCGTCAGCGCCGCGTTCGAACGCATCTTCGGCTATGCGCCGCAGGAGGTGGTGGGCCGACGCATCTTGGAATTTCTGCATCCGGACGACCTGCCGGAAACGCAGAGCCAGGTCGCCAGCATCATGGCGGGCGACCTGCAACTGCAGTTCGAGAACCGCTACGTGCGCAAGGACGGGCGCATTGCGCACATTCTCTGGACGGCGCGCTGGCTGCCCGACCAGCAGGTGCGGCTTGCCGTGGCGCACGACATCACCGAGCGCAAGCAGCACGAGAGGCGGCAGGCCGCGCTCTACGCGATCTCGGAAGCGGCGCAGGCCGCGCAAAGCCTGGAGTCGCTCTTCGAGCGCATCCACGCGATCATCGGCGAGCTGGTGGTGGCCAGCAATTTCTCGGTGGTGCTGCGCGTCCCGGCGAGTGCCGCGCTGCGCCACGCTTACCGGGTCAATACCCATGCGGCGGCGCCCGGCACCCTGCTGGCCGGCGACACGCCCGGCGCGCGCGTGGTGCGCACCGGAACGGCCTTGTTGCTCACGCCCGACCCGGCCGACGACTGGTACGCGTCGGCGTTGCCAGACGGCGCGCCGCCCCGGCCTAGGTACTGGCTGGGCGTGCCGCTGTGCACCGAGAGCGGCGTCATCGGCGCACTGGTGCTGGAGAGCTACCGCGACGAAGACGCCTACACGCCCACCGACCAGGAACTGCTGCAGTTCGTATCCACCCAGGTGGCCACGGCCATCGAGCGCCGGCAAATGCACGAGCGCCTGCAGCAGATGGCGCAGTTCGACGCGCTCACCCGCCTGCCCAACCGCATGGTGCTGATGGACCGCCTGCAGATCGCCCTGGCGCGCGCGCGCCGCGACGCCACGCTGGTCTCGCTCTTGTTTGTCGACCTGGACGATTTCAAGCGCGTGAACGACCGCCTGGGCCATGCCATGGGCGACCTGCTGCTGCAGCGCGTCGCCGGGCGCCTGCAGGGCTGTGTGCGCGCCTCCGATACCGTGGCGCGCCTGGGGGGCGATGAATTCGTGGTGCTGCTCGAAAGCGGGCGCCACAAGGAGCATGCCCACGGGGTGGCGCAGAAGATCTTGGCCGCGTTCACCCATCCGTTCGACCTGGAGGGCCAGGTGCTGCACATGCGCCCGAGCATTGGCACGGCGCTCTATCCCGACCATGGCAGCGATGCGGCCACGCTGCTCGACCACGCCGACCGCAGCATGTACCGCTGCAAGCAGGAGGGCGGCAACCAGGTGCGCTCCGATGCGCTGCCGCCCGCTCCGACGCAGGCATCGGAGCCCGAAGGCACGCGCCTGCCGGTGTGAGGCGCCGGGAGCGCCCTCAGTAGCTGCGCCCGCCCTTGTACATGGCGTGCTGGCGCCGCTGCAGCGTCGTGGCTTCGCCCAGGCGGGCCATGGCGGCGCCGGCGTGGGCGTGGGTAATGGCCAGGCCCAGCGCGTCCGCCGCGTCGGGGCCGGGCAGGCCGGGCAGGTTCAGGAGGCGCCGCACCATTTCCTGCACCTGGCTCTTGGCCGCGCGGCCGTGGCCGACGACGGCTTTCTTCATCTGCAGGGCGGTGTATTCGGCCACCGGCAGGTCGCGCGCCACCAGGGCGGTGAGGCAGGCACCGCGCGCCTGGCCGAGCAGCAGGGTGGACTGCGGGTTGACGTTGACGAAGACGATTTCCACGGTGGCCACGTCGGGCTGGTAGCGCGCCGCGACCTCGCCGATGCCGTCAAACAGCACCTTCAGCCGGCCCGGCAGGTCCCCGAGCGCCAGCTGCGTGGTGCGGATGGTGCCGCTGCCCACGTACGACAGGCGCTGGCCCTGCACGTCGATGACGCCAAAGCCCGTGGTCTGCAGGCCGGGATCGATGCCGAGAATGCGCATGTGCTATTTAAATGAGAGCTGCAATCGCTTGCTGGTTGTGCGCTGGAGGCCTATTTTGCTTAAAACTGCGCAACGCTTCAGGGCAGTTCCGCGCTGCCCATGCGCGCCATGATGGTGCGCGTGCGCCCGCTGAGGTAGGCCGAGCCGGGGTTCTTCTCGAAGCGCTTGGGCGCGGGCAGCATGACGGCCAGGCGCGCGGCCTCCTGCGCGGTGAGGCGCCCGGCGCTCTTCTTGAAGTAGCGCTGCGCGGCGGCTTCGGCGCCAAAGACGCCGTCGCCCCACTCCACGCTGTTGAGGTAGATCTCCAGGATGCGCTCCTTGCTGAGCAGGCGTTCGAGCAGCAGGGTGAGCACGAACTCCTGGCCCTTGCGCAGCAGCGTGCGCTCGCCCGAGAGCAGCAGGTTCTTGGCCAGTTGCTGCGTGATGGTCGAGCCGCCCCGGATCTTGGGCGGGCGCACCGGGCGGTCGCCGGCGCGCGCCGCCGCCTTGGCGGCCTGCTGCTCGGCGCGGTTGTTGCGTTCCCAGGCTTTCTCGATCGCGTTCCAGTCGATGCCGTCGTGGGCGACGAAGCCATCGTCCTCGGAGGCGATGACGGCGCGCTTGAGCGTGTCGGCGATGGCGCCGTAGGGGCGCCATTCCTGGCGCCACTGCAGGTCGCCGCCGCGCAGCTGGCCCCAGATTTCGCTGCGCTGAAAGCTGGTCGATTGCGGGTCGAGCACCGCCATGGCGGCAATGCGCAGCACGAAAAACAATTGCAGGGCGACGAAGGCCATGGCCAGCAGCGCCAGCCAGCGCAGCAGGGGCTTCACGGCGCTGGCTCCGCCAGGGCGGCGCGCAGTTCGGCCAGCACCTGGGCGCTGGGTGGGCGCACACCGCGCCAGAGGGCAAAGGCCTCGGCCGCCTGCTCCACCAGCATGCCCAGGCCGTCGCGCGCCTCCGCGCCGCCGGCGCGGGCCCAGTCGAGAAAGCCCTGCGCGGCGGGGCCGTACATCATGTCGTAGGCCAGGCCGCCGGCGCGCAGCACGCTGGCCGAGACCGGCACGCCGGCGCCCGACAGGCTGCTAGCCGTGGCGTTCAAAATCAGATCGAAATCATGCTCCAGCGCTTGTGGTGATTGGGCCAATAGCTCTACTTTATGTAGCGATGCAAGCTCGGCATGGGCCTGCACCAGCGCCTCGGCGCGCCCCAGCGTGCGGTTGGCCACCAGCACACGGCGCGGCGCTTGCTGCAAGAGCGGCCCCAGTGCGCCGGCCGCGGCGCCTCCGGCGCCCAGCAGCAGCACGTCGCGCCCGGCCAGGGCGAAGCCGGCGCCCTGCATGATGTCGGCCACCAGGCCCAGGCCGTCGGTGTTGTCGGCGACGATGGCGCCGCCCGCAAAACTCAGTGTGTTGGCCGCGCCGGCCAGGCGCACGCGCTCGCTGCACGCGGTGGCGGCGCTTGCGGCTTCGAGCTTGAAGGGCACGGTGACGTTGCAGCCGCGCGCGCCTTCTGCAGCGAGCTGGGCCAGGGCATCGGCAAAGCCGCCGATGGGCACCAGGCGCGCCTCGTAGCGCAGGCGCTCGCCCGTCAACTCGGCAAAGCGCGCGTGGATCCACGGCGAGCGGCTGTGCGCGACGGGGTTGCCGAGCACACAGTACAGGTCGCTGGCGGCGGTCATCGGACGGACGTCTCCAGCGTCTGCTCGCGCGTGAACTTGAAGCGCGAGACGACGGCGATCTGGTCGGCCTTGGCGCGCATTTCGGCGCTGAAGGCGCCGAACGGGCCGGCGGCGCGGGCGATGGCCTCGGCGCGGTGGTCCAGCAGCGTGTTGCCCGAGCCCTGGACGATTTCGGTCTCGAGCACGCGGCCGTCGTGGTTCACGGTGACGATCATCGTCAGCTCGCCGTAGAGCTTCTGCCCGCCTTTTTGCGGGAAGTTCTCGGTGCCCTTGTCTTCCACCTTGCGGCGCATGGCGTCGTAGTAGATGGCGTAGGCGGCCTCGCGCGTCGCCGGGCTGATGTAGCGCTTCTTCGGCCGGGCGTTTTCTTCGTTGATGCGCCGCTCGATCTCGGCCAGGATCTTCACCAGCTGGCGCCGGCGCTCTTCCTGCGCCTGTTCGCCCTCGCTTTGCGCGGGCTTGCGCGGGTCGGGTGGGGGCAGGGCAGCCACCTGGCGGCGCAGCTGGGCGAGCAGCTGGGTCTGCTGCTCCAGCAGGGCGTCGGCCTTCTTCTGCGCGTCCTCGAAGTCGTCGCCAACGCGTGTCAGCGCCGAATAGGGCAGCGGGCTGGTGGCGCGGCCCTTGGCGGCCTCGCCGCCGCCGGCCAGGGTGTGCTGGGCGATCGCCTGGGCCTTCTCGGGCGGCGGCTCGTTGGTGCGCGCGTTCACCAGGATCACCTCCAGCGGCGTGTCCTCGAACACGCGGTTGAACTGCTGCGGCGCGACGAAGCGCACCGACAGCAGCAGCGCGTGCGCCAGCACGGAGAACGCCAGCGTGAGCTGCAGCGTGCTGAGGGTGCGGAGCGGGCGCGGCAGCTTCACGGCGCGGCGGTGTCGGCCGGGGCCGCTTCGTTGGCGGTGGGTTCCGCCTCGTCCACATCGACGGCGATGGCGATCGGGCCCGCCACGGCCTCGTCCTCGGCACCCTCGTCGTCCACCGGGCCGTCGTCGCTCGGGTCGAGCGGATCGTCCAGGCGGGCGAGCACGGTGCCGTGCAGGTCGAGCGTGATCTCGTCGACCGCGCCCAGCTTGACGCGCAGGCGCGCGCCGCGCGGCAGGTTTTGCGCCCCCAGCACCGGAAAGACGAGCGGCAGCGTGTCGGCGCGCACCAGGAAGCTGCCGCCCGGGCCTTCCTTGAACACGGTCGCATCGAGTTCGGTGATGCCGTTCTGCTCCAGGTACTTGAGCGTCCAGAAGCGCTCCATGCCCGCCTGGTAGCCGTTGTAGGCGCTGTAGGCGGCGTCGAAGCTGCTGATGATGGAGAACAGGTCGGCGTCCTTGGGCTTGAAGGGCGCGGCCAGCGCGGCCGTCTTGCCATGGCGCGCGCAGGCGATGATCTGCCACTGGTTCACCAGGTCCACATAGCGGCGCAGCGGGCTGGTGGCCCAGGTGTAGCTCTTCACGCCCATGCCGGCGTGCGGCAGCGCCTTGGTGCCCATGCGCACCTTCACGCCCGGCGCCATGCTGGCCTGGCTGCGGTAGATGCCGGGCACGCCCAGGCTGGCCAGCCATTCGCCCCAGGTGCTGTTGGCGACGATGGCCGCCTCGGCGACGATGAGGTCGAGCGGCGCGCCGCGCTGGCGGGTGCTGATGTGCACGGTTTCGCTGCCGTCGGGCTCGCCCTTGCCGCCAGTTTCGCTGACCAGCTTGAAGTTGTAGTCGGGCCGGCTGAAGTTCTCCGGCTTGCCGCGCACCACTTCGCGGCCGGCCTTCAGCTTTTGTGCCAATTGATACAAAAACGATAGCTGGTTGCGTAGGCCAGATAAGCGCTGGTGGGTGTTTTCATCCTCTAAACCCGGGTCGGCCAGCCAGGCCTCGGTGACGATGTGGTCGAGCTGGTCGTGGCGCAGGTTGGCCACCACCGGCACGCGCTCCAGGCGCGTTTCGGTGGCGGTGATGGCGAGCGTGGCCTCGTCGATGGTGCAGTACAGCGACACGGCCGGGTTGGCGCGGCCTTCGTCCAGCGTGTAGATCTGCACCACGGCGTCGGGCAGCATGGTGACCTTGTAGCCCGGCATGTAGACGGTGGACAGGCGCTGGCGCCCCACCTGGTCGAGCGCGCTGCCGGGCTCGATGGCCAGCCCGGGCGCGGCGATGTGGATGCCCAGGGTGACCGTGCCGCTGCCCAGCCCGCTGACCGAGAGCGCGTCGTCGATTTCCGTGGTCTGCGAGTCGTCGATGGAAAACGCCTGCACGTCGGCCAGGGGCAGATCGGCCGGCGGCTGGGGCGCGGTGAGCTGCGGAAAGCCCGTGCCCTTGGGGAAGTTGTCGAGCAGGAAGCGCTTCCAGTGGAACTGGTAGCTCGAATCGATGGCGCCGGCCTTTTGCAGCAGGGCCAAAGGCGCGGTGTGCGTGGCGCGGCTCGCTTCGACCACGGCCTTGTATTCGGGCGCGTTCTTGTCCGGGCGGAACAGGATCTTGTAGAGCTGCTCGCGCACCGGCGCCGGGCACTCGCCCCGGCCGAGCTGCGCCGCCCAGTCGGCGATCTGCGCCAGCTGGGCTTTTTTCTTCTCGATGGCGGCCAGCGCCTGCTGCAGGATCTCGGCCGGCGCCTTCTTGAAGCGCCCCTTGCCGGCGCGGCGGAAGTAGTGCGGCGCTTCGTACAGGCGAAACAGCGCGGCGGCCTGCTCGGTCAGCGTGGCCTGCTCGGAGAAATACTCGCGCGCCAGCTCGGCGAAGCCGAATTCGCCCTCGGGCGCGAATTCCCAGGCGAGCGGCAGGTCGATGCTTTCGGCCAGTGCCTGGCCTTGGGCCAGCAGCTCGGCCGGCGCGGGCTTGTCGAACTTGAGCAGCAGGTGGGCCGCCTTGACCTTGACCCGCTTGCCCGAATCGAGCTCCACCTGGGCCGAGGACTCGGCTTCGGACAGGATGCGGCCAGCGAAAAACTTGCCGGAATCTTCAAACAGTGCGTGCATCGGGGGAATTGTCCCATGGCCGCCAGGGCCTCTTGGCGCGGGAGGGGAGCGCGGCGCCCCTACACCTCGATCAGCATTTCCGGCGCGAAGTGCGCGTTTTCCACCACGCCCTTGGGCGCGTAGCCGCGCGGGTTGGCCACCACGCGCGTCGCGCCCACGCGGTAGTCGCAGCTGTGGTGCACGTGGCCGTGCAACCACAGCGCCGGCTGCCAGCGCAGGATGTGCGCCTCCAGGTCCGAGACGAAGCAGGCGTTCAGCGGGGAGCCGATGAACTGCGTCGCAATGCTGCCGCGCGCCGGCGCGAAGTGAGTGACCACTACCGTCGGGCCGTCGAACGGCTCGGCAAAGCGCGCTTCCAGCCAGGCGACCGACTGGTCGAACAGCATTTGCGAGACGGCGGGCGTGAAGCGCTCGTCGAATCCGGGTGCGAGGCCGATGCGGCTGAAATCGCGCACGAACTGCTGCGCCTTCTGCAGGCCTTCCTCGCGCTGCTCGGGCGAATCGAACAGCCGGTAGTCCGACCACAGCGTGCAACCGAGGAAGCGCACGCCGCCGTGCTCCCAGGCCTCGCGCTCCAGCACGCGCACCGGCGAGCCCTCGGCCTCGCGCCGCAGCTGGGCCATGGTGCTGACCAGGTCGGAACCATAGAACTCGTGGTTGCCGGCGACGTACAGCGTCGGCTGCGTGAACTGCCGCGCCCAGGCCATGCCCTGGGCCGGGCGCTGCAGGTCGCCGGCCAGCACGACGACGTCGGCGTCGGTCTGCGGAAGCGGCAGGGGCTGCACGGACAGGTGCAGGTCGGAGAGCAGGGCGATTTTCATGGGGGCTCGCGGTGGCGGGGAACAGGCCGCATTCTGGCGCCATCGGGCTGGCCGCTGCGGGCCTGCGGTCATTGCGGGTATCGGCGCCGTTGTCACCTTTTGCCGCTTGCCGGCGTCCAATGGTCACAAGCCCCACGAAAGAGAGCCCGCCATGCAGACCTTGTCACCCGCCGCCGCCTTGCCCACCACGGCTCCGCCCGGGTCCGACGCGCAGCTGGTGGCGGGCGCCTTGCGCGGCGAACCTGCGGCGTTCGAGGCCATCATGCGGCGCCACAACCGGACGCTGCTCCGGACCGCGCGCGGCGTGGTCGCCGACGACGCCGAGGCGCAGGACGTGGTGCAGGAAACCTATTTGCGCGCCTTCACCCGGCTCGCCGACTTCCAGGGCGGCGCATCGCTCGCCACCTGGATGGCGCGCATCGCCATCAACGTGGCGCTGGACATGCTGCGCAAGCGCGGCCGTTCGGTGCCGATCGCCGTCCAGGATCTGCAGGACGAGCCTTCGCCGGAGCAGAGCATGTCCTTCAGCGCACCCCCCGGCAATTCGCCCGAATCGGTGCTGGCCAGCAGCGAGTTGCGCGCCCTGCTGCAATCGGCCATCGAAGGCCTGCCGCCCTTGTACCGCAGCGTTTTCATGCTGCGCGCCGTGCAGGAGATGAGCGTTGAGGAGACCGCTTACTGCCTGCAGGTGAGCGGCGCGGTGGTCAAGACGCGCTACCTGCGCGCCCGGGCCCTGCTGCGCGACGCGCTCAGCGCGCAGATCGAGGCGCACACCGACGGCGTCTTCGCCTTTGCCGGCGAGCGCTGCGACCAGGTCGTGCGCCATGTGCTGGCGCAGCTGCACACGCGCGGCCTGATTTCCCCTTAGCCGGGCCCGACCTCTTGCCACCCGAACGCGCCAGCCCCGCGCGCGGCGGCGCCCTGCGCGCGCCTGCGCGGGCTGGGCCCTGTTTCATCAACCCACGGAGAAAAACCATGAAGAACTTTGCGATCGAGATCCCTTCCCAGGCCCTGTGGCTCTCGCGCCGGCGCGCGCTTTCGGCGTCCGGCGCGGCCGTGCTCTCGGCCAGCGCGGTGGCGCTGCTCGGCGGGCGCGACGCGCTGGCCGCCGGCGCCAAGGTGAGCGCGCAGGAGCTGGAGGCCGACGTGCGCATCCTCAACACCGCGCTTGGCGCCGAATACGAAGCCGTGGCGGCCTACCAGGTGGGCGCGGAAAGCGGCCTCCTGGGCAAGGCGGTGCTGCCCGTGGCGCTGGCGTTCCAGGGGCACCACAAGGAGCACGCGGCGGCGATCGCCGGGGCCGTGCAGAAACTCGGCGGGAAACCGGTGGCGGCCAAGGACAAATACCAGTTCCCGGTGGAAAAACTCAAGGCCGAGGCCGACGTGCTGCGCTTTGCCGCGGGCCTGGAGCGCGGCGCCGTGTCCGCCTACCTGGGCGCGGTGCCCCTGTTCGCCGACCGTGCGCTGGCGCAGGTGGCGGCCAGCATCCTGGGCGACGAGGCCATGCACTGGGCCGTGCTGCGCCAGGTACTGGGGGAAACGCCGGTGCCATCGGCCTTCATGGCATGAGCGCCGCTGCCCGCCAGATGCTGCTGGCCGCCGCTTTCGGGCTGGCGGCCGGTACGGCCGGTGCGGCGCCCGCCCGCACGGCGCCCGACGCACAGGCGCTGGCGCGCGGCGAGCAGGTGTACGCGCGCTGCGCCGGTTGCCACGCCATCGAGGGCAACCGCACCGGCCCGCAACACTGCGGGCTGCTGGGGCGGCGCGCGGGCACGGCGCCGGGCTACGCCGCCTACTCGGAGGCCCTGCGCGCGACCGGCTGGGTGTGGGACGCGCGCACGCTCGACCTCTTCCTGCAAGACCCGATGCAAGCGGTGCCGGGCACCCGCATGGGCTACGCCGGGGTCAAGGATGCGGGCGAACGCGCCGACCTGATCGCCTGGCTGCAGCAGGCGGCGCGGCCCGGCGTGGCGTGCCGGGTCCTTCCCTAGCGTGCGGTCCCGTCAGGCCAGTTGCAGGAAGTGCGCGATGGCGGGCAGGTGCTGCGCGAAATCGCTCAGGGCGTGGTCCCCGCCTTCGAGCAGCCGCAGTTCGGCCTGGGGGTAGCGCGCCGCCATCTCGCGCCAGTCCAGCACTTCGTCGCCCTTGGCGATGATGGCCAGCTGGCGCGCCGCCGGTGCCTGGCCGCGCACGTCGAGGGCGCGCAGCTCATCCACGAACTCGGGCGCGAAGTAGAAGTGTTCCGCCGGGTCGTGCCAGCTGGTCTGGTCGCCGATGTGGTTGGCCAGGTCGCGCGCCGGATCGACCGCGGGGTTGAGCAGCACGCTCGGGCAGCGCGCCTGCTGCGCCACCCAGGTGGCGTAGTAGCCACCCAGCGAAGAGCCAACCACCGCCATGTGGGCCTGGGGCCAGGCGGCGATGCCGGCGCGCACCAGTGCCATCGCCGCGCTGGGCGAGGGCGGCAGCTGCGGGCACCACAGCCGCACGGCGGGATGGTGCTCGGCCACGTAGGCCGCTGTGAGCCGCGCCTTGGCCGACTGGGGCGAAGAGCGGAAACCGTGCAGGTACAGCAGGTGGGTGGTGGTCGCAGCAGGCATGGTCCGATTGTCGCCCGCGGATAATCGCCCCCATGGAAACCACGATCAACAAGCCCTCGCTG
>ERZ778022.2824-NODE-2824-length-17380-cov-3.474921_pt1 | contig 17380 bp, 15 predicted proteins | sample MGYA00375752_ERZ778022 | MGnify/ENA primary metagenome ERZ778022 (study PRJEB29350, sample SAMN05389826) | bioreactor metagenome | isolation source: Thiocyanate bioreactor | place: South Africa: University of Cape Town | collected 2014-04-04 ... | reverse complement strand
CGATCCCTACGGCGACCTGCCGAAAAAGATGAGCCATGATTCCATCCTGCTCGGCACCATCTACGACGAAACCGATCCGATGGCGGCCGTGCATGCCGATGCCATCCTCCACCTGCTGCAATGGCATGTCGAGGCGACCGGTTCGCAAAAGGCCCGCTGGTTGATCGAAAATTGGGACAGCGAGAAGCACAATTCCGTCTACGGCATGCCGCGCGCCCTGCTGCTCTACCAGGACAGCGACGCGATCCTGAAGGCCAAAAACCGCAAGGATCTGGTCGAGGAACTCGCAACCGCCCTCGCCGCCCATCAGGTGCGAAAATTCAAGCTGGCCTATCGCGACCGCCGGCCGGTTCTGAACGGCCGCGTGCCGGGTTACGGCGAGACCGATACCGAGGAGATGTTCACCCTCCTCAACAACTACACCGTGCTGACCATGGCGCAGTCCGTGGCGCTCGCCCGCGTGCCGAATGCCGGCGGCCCTTCCGATCCGGCCGTGGAGAAGGCGGTGCGCAACCTGCTGCTGACCGAGGATTTCGCCCTGATGCAGAAGATCGCCCGCTATGCCCGCGAAGCGGTCGCCGATCATGACGAGGAAGCCCTGGCGGTGATGATCGCCGCCAAGCGGCTCGACGACTACCGCCAGGCGCTTGCGGGCCGCAACACGCTGTCGATGGACAGCCCCGGCACATATGGCTGGATCATCCACCAGACGAACCGCAACATCGAGCGCATCGGCCGCCTGCCGAGCTTCGAGGAACTGTTCGCCAAGCGCGCGCTCGCCGGCCTTGCCCCAGCCGCCCGACAGATGTGAGACCGACCATGAAGATCCCCTATATCCCCGAGGACGCGCCCTTCAACACCGATCAGCGGGCCTGGCTCGGCGGCTTCCTCGCCGGCCTGCATTCCCGCCTCGCCATTGCAGCGGACGCATCTGTCGCAACCGGTTCCGCCGCCGGCGCCAAAACAGAGCCCTTGTTCATCCTCTACGGCACGCAGACCGGCAATGCCGAACGTGTCGCCATGGATGCGGCGGCGACAGCCCAGGCCATGGGTTTGACCGCCGAAGTCGCCGGTCTCGACGACATCGGCATGGAGCGGCTGGCAACGATGCGGCGGCTGATCGTCGTCACCTCCACCTATGGCGAAGGCGAGATGCCGGACAATGCCCAGCTGTTCTGGGATGCCCTCTCCGCCTCGACCGCGCCACGGCTGGAAGACCTGCGTTTTGCCGTGCTCGCCCTTGGCGATACCGGTTATGACGGCTTCTGCCAGGCGGGCAAGCTGATCGACATGCGCCTGGAGCAGCTTGGCGCAAGCCGCATTCTGCCGCGCCGCGATTGCGATATCGACTACGAAGACCCCGCGAACGCCTGGATCGCCGAGGCCCTGCCGCTGACGGCGCCGGACGACGGCGCTGGCGGCACACCCGCCGCGCTGCCCCGCGCCATGGCCTCACCGGCCCGCCAGGCAACCGGCTGGAGCCGCAAGAATCCCTATGCCGCCCGGCTTGCCATCAATCGCCGTCTGTCCGGAAGCACCTCGGCCAAGGAAATCCGCCACTATGAATTCGATCTTGGCGACAGCGGCCTGCAATACGAAGCCGGCGACGCGCTGGGCGTCCTGCCGGTCAACGATCCCGCCCTTGTCCGATTGCTGCTGACACGCCTCGGCGCCGATCCGGACATGTCCGTCGGCGACACGTCGCTTGGAGCGTTGCTGACAACCGGCCTCGAAATCTCGACACCGCCGCGCGACCTGATCGCCGAAGTGGAACGCCGCGCCGGCAATGAAGAGCTGACGCATTTACTGCGCAACGGCGACAAGGAAGCGCTCGACGCGTTTCTCTGGGGCAAGGATATCTGCGACCTCGTCGCGCTTGCACCGCCGTCCTCCTTTTCCGCCGACGATATCCTGCCGCTTCTCAAGCCGCTGCAGCACCGTGCCTATTCGATCTCGTCCAGCCCGCATGCCGCAGGCGGCCACGTTCATCTGACCGTCGCCAGTGTGCGTTATCATGCCGATGGCCGCGACCGCGGCGGCGTCTGCTCGACCTTCCTCGCCGACCGCGCGGCGCAGGATGGCGCCGCCGGCATTTTCGTATCGCAGAACAAAAGTTTCCGCCTGCCGGCCGACAACGACACGCCCGTGATCATGGTCGGCCCTGGAACCGGCATCGCTCCCTTCCGCGCTTTCCTGCAGGAGCGCCAGGCCCGCGGCGCCCGCGGCCGCAACTGGCTGTTCTTCGGCGACCAGCACCGCGACAGCGACTTCATCTATCAGGACGAACTGGCCGAAATGAGCCGCGACGGCCTGCTTTCACGCCTCGACCTCGCCTTCTCCCGTGACCAGCAGGAAAAGATCTACGTCCAGACCCGCATGCGCGAAAACGGCAAGGCGCTGTTCGACTGGCTGCAGCAAGGCGCCTTCTTCTACGTCTGCGGCGACGCCAGCCGCATGGCCCGCGACGTGGACGCCGCGCTGGCCGACATCGTCGCCACCCATGGAAACCTGACGCAAGAGAAGGCTTCAGACTTCATCGCCGGCCTGAAGCGGGAGAAGCGTTACCTGCGAGATGTTTATTGAGCGATCCGGGCATCACCACAGACCGCCGCTCATTCGCTGAAGCGGAGGTTGGTGGCGATGATGAACGCCGGTGCGCTCATAAAGCTTGCTCGACAGATGAAATAGCCGTGCGCCGCCTGCAGCACTGAACGGAAGGTGTCCTTAAATAACCGTCGAGAGGCCCGGACATGCTCTTTTTCAGGACGCCGTCTCCTTTTCCAGGGAGCTCACGAATTTGCTGAAAAACTGCGCCGAGAGTTTTCGCGCGGTCGAGTCGATCAGCCGGGAGCCCAACTGGGCGATCTTGCCGCCGATATCGACCTTGACATTGTATTGGAGAAGCGTTCCGCCGTCCGCCTGTTCCGTCAGGATGACGTCTGCGGTGCCTTTGGCGAAGCCGGCAACCCCACCCTTGCCCTCGCCGACGATGGTGTACGAAAAAGGAGGATTGAGATCGCAAAGCTGCACCGACCCCTCGAATCGCGCCTTGATCGGGCCGATCTTCAGGACGACGGTGGCGGCCATATCGGTATCCGTCGACTTCTCAAGCCTTTCGCACCCCGGAATGCAGATCTGCAGAACGTCCGGATCATTCAATGCGGCCCAAACCTGTTCCACGGACGCATCGATCTTGTGCTCGTCTTTAATTTCCACGGGAATACCCCTCTTATACTGAAATGAACAACAACTGACGGCAACGTCAGTGCAAATTTCCCATGTAGAGATCGGCGAGATGATCGCCGCTCGGCATGTCGGCGGCGGTCCATTGGCCGACGCATTGCCCGCCATGCACCAGCACAGCCTTATCCCCGTACGGCAGGATTGCATCGACGCTGTCGCCAATCATCCATACAACCGTGGCCCCTGAGCGGGCGTATTTGACCGCCTGCTCGATAAGCTGATGAACGATGACCGGAGCGAGACCGCTCGTCGGCTCGTCCAGGATGAGAAGTTTCGGATCCGCTATGATGGCGCTTCCGATGGCCAGCATCTGGCGTTCCCCGCCGGAGAGCGTGCCGGCGGTTTGCTGCCGCCTCTGCTTGAGGATCGGAAACATCGTGAATGCCTTCTCGATTCCCGCACCGGCCGGAGTCTTCCGGCTGAGCCCTGCGCCGAGACGCAGGTTCTCCTCCACCGAAAGATTGGCGAAGATGTTTCCCTCCTGGGGGACCAGCAGCAGCCCGTTTCTGGCAAGCCTTTCCGCCTGCAATTTCGTGACGTCCTCGCCTTCGAAAACGACCTTGCCCGACGTGATCGGCAGCAGCCCGGCCAATGCTTTCGCCAATGTCGATTTGCCTCCGCCGTTCGGTCCGAAGATGGCGGTGAGATGGCCCCGCTCGATGGTCAGACTAAGGCCGTGAAGGACGTTCGAGGGGCCGTAGCCGGCATTAATTTCCCGTATGTCAAGCATGGGCGCCTCCCAGGTAGTTTCTCTGAACCTCTTTGTCGCGCGTGACGTCGCTTGCTGCGCCGCCGAAAATGGTCTGGCCGCGCGCCAGCACGAAGACCGTGGACGCAAGCTCGACGACGAACCGAATGTTGTGCTCGATGATCAGCACCGTCGTGCCCTGCTCGTTGAGCGTTCGAAGCACCTGGGTCAGAAGACTGATCTTCTCCGGGCCGAAGCCGGCCGCAGGCTCATCGAGCAGAAGCAATTTCGGAGACATCATCAACTGCCGCGCAATCTCGACCAGGCGGGCATCGGGGATCGAGATGTCACGCAACAACCGATCGCGCAGATCGGTCAGACCGAGACGGCGCAGCTGATATTCGGCAGCCTTGTCGACCGTGTGCTCCTCGTCCGACCAGTTTCCGCGCCCGCGGATAGAGCCGAAGAGGCTTTCGGACGACCGGCTGCAGCCGGCCACCATCAGGTTTTCCCAGACAGTCAGGTTCGGAAAACCCGCCGACGTCTGGAAGGTGCGCGCCATGCCTCTTTTTGCGATGGCATGCGCCGAAAGCCCCTCGATCCGGGACCCGTCCAAAGTCACTTCCCCGGACGTGAGCCGGGCATATCCCGTCACCGCGTTGAACAGCGTCGTCTTGCCCGCGCCGTTAGGACCGATAAGACCGGTGATCGTACCGGGTTCCACGGACAGAGTGGCGTTGTCCAATGCAATCAGGCTTCCGAAATGCAGGGACGCCTTTTGAACATTCAGTAGCGGTTTCATTCTGCAACCGTCCTCTGCTCTTGCGCGCGGGATGCCAGCGCCCTTGAACGCGGGTGCTTGAAGGCCAATGTTTCCGGAAACAGGCCGTGAGGCCGGAATCTGATGACGACCAGGAGCGCGACACCAATCAGGATCGGCCGGGCGGCAGCCAGAATATTTGCGTATTCGACGGATACCTGGAGGAATTGCGTTGCCTCCGTCGCGCCGATCAGAAGCAGCGCACCGATGAACGCGCCTTTGAGATTGCCGATGCCGCCGATGACCATCGCGGTCCACAATGTGAAGGTCAACGTCGCCCCGAACATATGGGGATAAAGACTTCTCACATAGAAGATGTACAGCGGCGCGGTGGCGCCGAACAAGGCGCCGGCAAAGACGAACGCCTTCAACCGCATTTCGGGAATATTGCGTCCCACGGAGGTTGCCGCAGCTTCGTTCTCGCGGGTGGCGCGCAAGGCGCGACCAAAGGGAGAATGACCCAGGCGGCGAAGCAGCAGATACACGACAAACGCAGTGACGATGGAAAGACCGCAGAGCAGGAAATTATATTCGCGACTGCCGATGTAACTGTCGAATGGCCGCGTGATCGTCCGGAAGCCGCCCGCGCCTGCGGTCAGCCAGGATTCCGTGGTGATCAACTCGATGGCCATGACCGAAAAGGCAAAGGTGGTGATCAGGAAATATTCGCCCCGCAACCTCAAGGCGGGCTTTCCGATGATGTAAGCCACTGCCGCGGTGACGATGATCGAGGCGAGCCAGCCCACGACCAGGGACTGCTGCGGCGCAAACACAATCCCCTCCTGCGGCGCGGTGAAAATCGCGAATGTGTAGGCTCCCACCGCGATCAGGCCGGCCGGGCCGAGATCCCAGAGGCCACCCCACCCGGCCTCGAAGTTGAGGATCATCGTGTAGGTTGCGTAGATCATGGCCAGGGTGACGAGGCCAGCCAAAAATACGAGGTTGCCGCTCATGCGCTGGCCTCCTTTCTTTTGCTAACGGAGACGATGCCCTCAGGCTTGAGAAGCAACGTGACGACGATCAGTCCGAACGCGATGAGGACGCCGTATTTGCTGGGAACGACGAGGGTGCTCAATTCGATGACGGCACCGACCAGGAGCCCGCCGATGAGAACACCGTAGAGGGTGCGCAGCCCCCCGAGCACGGCAACCGCCAGGATGATCAATATGTAGTGCCAGCCAAGCTCGATACTGACCCCACCGATGAGTCCGATCAGGATGCCGGACAGGCCGGCAAGGGCAGTGCCGACGAACCAGACGGAGCCGACGGCGAGACGCACATTGATACCCCGGGCCCGAGCCAGCTCCGCGTTACCGGAAATTGCGCGGATCGACGTTCCGACCCTGGTATGCGCCAGGAAAAGATGGAGCGAAAGCACAGCCAGCCATGCTCCGATCACGATACCGAGTTCGATTGCGGTCGCCGAAAAGCCGGGCATTGCGACGGAAAAATCCGCCGTCATGGGAAACACCTTGATTGCACGCCCGCTCCACAGGGCGCTGACGATCCCGTAGACGATAAAGGCGACCCCGACGGAAGAGAAGAATTGCGCAAGCAATCCCTTGTCCCGCAGCGGGAAAAACACGATCCAGGCCGTAGCCAGACCGATAAGCCCGATGAGAGGCACCGTGATTGCAATTGCGAGGCCGAGGTTCAGGCCATAGGTGGTCGCCAGGGTGTGGGCCACGAAGGCCCCCAGCAGCATGAATTGCCCATGGGCGATATTGAGGAACCCCTCGGTCTGGCGCACCAACGCGAAACCGACGGCAGCCAGCGCCAACGTACTACCCGTTATCAGGGCAAAGAAAATGTATTGCATCAGTCATTTATCTCCCGAGGGGCGATATTCTTCGTCGACGCCGACACGCGGGGCACCGCGTGTCGGCGTCGTCCTCAGCTTACCCGAGGCAAGCCATCTCAGCGGAGGTCGGGATTGAGCTCGACGGACGAGACGTTGACCCACTCACCGTTGCGCGGCGTCACTTCGGAATAGCGGCTCACCACGTTGCCGTACTCGTTGAAGTCGATGGGACCGGAGGCCCCCTCGTAGTCGATGTCTTTTCCAGCCTTCAGTTCCCGAACACCGTCCGCGTAGCTGAAGACCTTTTCTCCTTCGGGACCAGAGACGTTGACGAGGTTGTCGCGGATGCCCTGACCGCTGACGTCCCCGGCGGTCGCCGCCAGCGCCAAAAGGATGATCTGGTCATAATAGTTCGGTTCGTACATGGCCGGCGAGGGTTGCTTGCCGGTCTTCTTCGAATATCTCTCCGCAAAGCTCTTGTAGTTCGCGCTCTCCAGGTCATAGGTCGGGCTGACGCCAAATATGCGCCCGTCGAAGAAGCCGGACCCCAGTTCCGCAACCTCCTGGGAGATGATCTCCGGAATGGCGTAAATCGTGCCCTGGTAGTTGCGCCGCTGGTAGTCGCTGAGCAGGCGGATGCCGACTTCAAGACCGGTGGAGACAAGCAGGTTGGGGGACGCATTGACGGCCTGGTCGAGATCCCCACGGAAGCTGACGGTATCGGCGCTGACATGCGTATCGTTCAGGAACTGGCCGCCGCCTTTTTCGAACGACTTCCGGAAGACGCCGGTAATGCTCTCGGTTGCGTCGAGGCCGCCCTGGGTGATCGCCCCGGCATCCTTGCCATTGCCAAGCGCGATCTGCGCCAGAATGACGCCGAGATCGTCGTCCCCTCCCGTCAGGCGGAAGACATAGTCACCTCCCAATGTCTTCAGCTTCGGCGTGCCGCAGGCAGGGCACATGATCACGACTTTGGAAATCGCGGATTCCTGAAGCAGAGCAAGCGCGCCGTCGCTTTCCATTCCGCCAACGGCGATCACGCCTTCGACTTCGACGAGACGCTTCCAGCCGCTTACCGCGCCCTCCAGTGTCGATTTGTTGTCGGCGACGACGAGTTCGAGTTTCTTGCCGTTGATTCCGCCGGCCTCGTTGATTTCATCGGCAGCGATCTGCGCCGCGGCCAGGCCGGCTTGTCCCCACGGACCGTAATCCCCCGACATGCCGGTCAGAATTCCGAACTTGACTGTGTCTTGCGCGATAGCCAGATTTGCGCCACCCAGAACGACGGAGAGCGCCGTCGCCACCGACGAAAGATATTTCAGGTTTCTGTTCATTCAGATTCTCCCAGGTTTAAGTATTCCCGATTATATTTATCGACACCGCTTCATACGCGGTGCGCCTTCGCGAGTATGATCCTCGCGAATTCCGGTTCAGAGCGGTGCCATTCAGCACTGCGTCAGCAGAAATTCTATGCTGATTGCTCGCACATATGGCCACTCAATTGATCGCGGACCTGTTTGGCCGCCTTTATGATGTTCACGTAGCCCGTGCATCGACAAAGCACATTATCCAACGCTTCGAGGATTTCGTCGTCGGATGCATTCGGGTTTCTTCGGAAAAGCGCAGTCAGCGTCATCAGGAACCCTGGCGTACAGAAGCCACACTGGAGACTATGGTTGCGCCAGAATGCTGCCTGCAGGATCGACTCGATTTCGGTTTCGTCCGCCTGCACGGCAAGGGTGAGACAGGACCTCACGGGCTTTCCGTCCACCAGGACCGTGCATACACCGCAGGCGCCGATCTCGCACGATACGTGGGTGCCGGTCAGCCCCAGATTGTGCCGGAGGAAATCCGAAAGAAGCAACCGGGACGGAACCTCCGCCGCGACGCGCTTGCCATTGACAGTGAGGGTGATCGGGAGGGTTTGCTCAGTCATCATGCACCTATCTTTTCCTGGCCGGGCTTCGAGCCGAGCTTCAGCAGGTTGCGACGGATCAGTTCGGCCGCCATTTGCCGGCGATCGTCGGACGCGATGTACCGGTCGCCGTCAGGCTCCAGCTGCTGTATGGCGATTTCCGCTATCTGCGCGGCCACCTCATCGCCCAGTTCCGCCCCCTGGAATTCCTCGGCATCCGACACCACCAATTCCGGTACGCCGCCGCAGCCGCCGACGCAGATGCGGATGTCCTGGATTCGGTTGCGTGCGAGCCGCGCCTTGATGGCGACGAGGACATATCCGAACGCGCCATGCTGCGCGGCCAATTCGTCAAAGACAACGATCTCGCCATCGTCCAGTCTCGGAATGGTAACGTGGGTGATGATTTCCCCCGGCTCGAGCGCGCTTGTCAGCGGCCCCAGGAAAAACTCCCCGGCTTCCACCGCTTTCGGCCCCTCTCCTCCCGCGACGTGGACGGTGGCGCCGACGCAAATGGCGATGCAGGGCCATTCGGAAGCTGGATCGGCGTTCGCGAGACTTCCGCCGAACGTCCCCTTTTCCCTGATCGAATAATGGGCAATCCACCCGGCCGCCGATCGCAGCACCGGCATCGCGGATGCCAGTTCTTCGGAACGCAGAATCTCATTGTGGGTGACCGCAGCGCCGATCGTTATGCAGCTGTCGTCAATCACGATCCGCCGCAGTTCGGTTAGTCGACTGATGTCAACCAGCACGGGTGGACGCGCTACGCGCAGCACCATCGCCGGAAGAAGACTTTGTCCTCCAGCGAGCACCATCGCGTCGTCGCCAGCCTCGCCAAGGGCGACAACGGCGTCTTCCAGGCTGGCCGGCCGGAGGTATGAAAAGGAGGGCGGTTTCATGCTTTGACCTTCGCGTTACGAATAGCAGCCAGAATCTTCGGTGCCGTGAGCGGTGTTTCGGTGATACGGACGCCGAAAGGTCTCAACGCATCCTCGACCGCCGCGGCGAACACGGCGGGCGGCGCGATCGTTCCGCCCTCACCGCCCCCCTTGACGCCGAGCGGGTTTACCGGAGAGGGCGTCTCCAGGTGGAGCAGCTCGATATTCGGCATGTCCGAAGCGCGAGGGAGCATATAGTCAGCCAGCGTCGCCGTCAGGAGCTGCCCCTCCGATACCTGCGGCGATGCCGCCGTGGACCTGCCCCTCGAGGATAATCGGATTCAACACGGTGCCGCAGTCGTGCAGAACGACGTAACGGAGAACCTTGAAGACCCCCGTATTCGTATCGACCTCGACGGTGGCCACGTGGCTCGCATTGCCCCAGACGACCTGCGGAGCGTCGAAATAGCTCGTTTCGTTGATGCCGGGCGTTACCCCTGGCGGCCTCGAAGCTTCGGGCAGGGCAAGCTTTGCGCATTCGGCGAGAGACACCTTCATGCCCGGAACGCCGACAACGCGAATATCTCCGCCGTCGATCTCCAGGTCCTCGACGGAGGCCTCCAGATGATGCGCAGCAAGCTTGAAAGCCTTTTCCCGAACGGCGATCGCCGCCATATTGACCGCGTTGCCCGCCGTCACGGCCGCTCGACTATGATAGGTCCCGCGGCTGAACTGCAGGCCCGCGGTATCGCCGGTGGATACGCGGATTTGTCCGGGTTCGACCTTTAGAACGGCCGCGCAAACCTGTGCCAGCGAGGTTTTCGAGCCCTGTCCGATGGAGCCGTCGGTCGCAATTTCGCCCCTCGCACTCTCGACCGGGCCGATACCCCCGGACTCGATATTGCAGGCAATGCCGATACCGATATAGCGGCCTTGCTTGCGCGCCTCGCGCTGCTCTTCCCGAAAGCGATCGTAGCCGATCGCGTCCAGGGTCATCTCGAGCGCCTTTGGATAGTCTCCGCTATCGAGCACCATCGGCGATCCGTCGCGGTAGGGAAGATCGAGGGCGAAGGGCATTTCCTGAGGCTGGATGAAGTTCCGCCGGCGAATCTCGGCCGGATCGAGATCAAGTTTTTCGGCTGCGAGATCCATCAGCCGATTCAACATGAACACGGCTTCGGGCCGGCCTGCGCCACGATAGGGGGCGGACGTGACCTTGTTGGTCAGAATGGACCGGATATGCGCGCGGATCGCCGGGATTCGGTACGGGCCAAGAAGATGACAGAACCCCAGATGGGGAATAACCACCGGAAACGTCAGATAGGCGCCGGCATCGACGACGACGCTGTAGTTCAAGGCGGTGATCACGCCGTCTTCGGTAAGGCCGAGCTTTGCTTCGAACGTCTGTTCACGGGAATGGCTCGAAGCCATGAAGTGTTCGTTCTTGTCTTCCAGCCATTTAACAGGCCTTTGCAGCTTGTGGGCCGCGAAAGGGATAAGGACATCTTCGGGATATAGTCCCGCCTTCTGCCCGAAAGCGCCGCCGATATCAGGCTGCGCGACCCGCACGGCGAAGGAGGGCAATTTCAGCGCTTCGCATACGAGAGAGCGATTGAAATGCGGCATCTGATGCGCCGTCCAGATCATCAGGCCTTGCCCACCGGCATCCGGGATCGCCAGACAGCCTCGCCCCTCGAGCGGAACGCCGGTGTAACGATGGCTGTAGAACGTCTCCGCGATCACATGCGGACTCGAATTGACGATCGCCTCGGCATCACCCTTGCCCACGACCATTTCCAAAGCCACATTGTCCGGCCAATCGTCGAAAACCCGCGCGTTCGTCGCGTGTACATCGGCCGCAACCGGCAGCGGCTCGTAGTCTATGTCTACAAGCTCCGCCGCATCGGCGGCCACATAGGGATCCTCCGCGACGAGAAGCGCCACCGGTTCGCCGACATATCGCACCTTGCCCGAGGCCAGCGTCGTAACGGCTGCCTCTCGAATCATCGGCCGAAGCTCGCTCATGAGCTGTTTGGGGAACTGGCCGAAGGAAGGCAGGTTCATTTGCGCCGAACCCAGATCGTCAGCCGTATAGACCGCGACCACGCCCGGATGCGCGAGTGCTTTGCCGACAGCTACCGATTTGATTCTGGCATGTGCGTGAACACTGCGTATGACCACGGCATGCAACATGCCGGGCGCCGCCACGTCGCTGATATAGCGTCCCTTGCCCGTGAGCAGACGGGGGTCTTCGCCACGAAGAACTGCCGATCCGATGAAGAGGTCACTCATGTGTTGGGTCATCCTTTCGACGCTGTCGTAGAAACTCGATTGCCGCCAGGCAGGTAAATCTTGCCGAGCAATCGGCGCACGCTGAACGATCCCGATAGCCAACGGACGGATTTGGCTGAGACGGACCACAGCGGGACTTCCCAGGAAGCACGCTTGGCTCTATAATTTTCGCAGTTCGCCAGTATGGGCGGTGATATTCGATCATGGAAAACTCCCAGCCATACAATCTCCATGTTTAGCGACGCCTTTAATGAGCGGCGATGCAGGACGGATTTCAGCGAGCAGGCAGTTCCGCCTTATTTTTGTCGCTCTGCTGCTGAAAATTTACCCACACGAAGCATTGTTTCTTTAGAGTATATGTGAGGCGGTTAATGGAGGAAAGAAGCGAAACCGGTCAGAATACGCCGAATATTGGTCACGGCGCGTTGATGGCGAGCTTGCTGGCCTTCGATCCGGATGAGATGGGCCACTCCGTCGTGTCTCTCAGGGTAAAGATCGACGGTGTACGTCAAAGCGTTCCGATGCACCGGCATGTTCGGGGCCAGCTCACTCTCGCGTCACGCGGATCGGTCATCTGTGAACTCGACAACGGCATCTGGCTTGTTCCATCGGACGCTGCGCTGTGGATTCCCGGAGGAATGGCGCATGCGACGTTTGCCGAACCCGATAGCTTCGTGACCTACGTCTACATCGATGGCGCGGCCGCGGAGATGCCGACGGAGCCGGGCACGCTCCAGATCACGCCGCTCGTCCGCGAGCTCATTCAGCATTTCGCGACGATCAAGCCCGACTACATCGAAGAAAGCGCCGAAGGTCGCCTCGCGCGGGTACTTCTCGATCAGGTCTCCGGCTTGCCTTTCGAGCAACTCTTCATGCCCCTTCCCCGCAACGAGCGTTTGCGCCTCATCGTTCACGAAATCTCCAGGAGGCCCGACAACAGGGACACGATCACCGAGTGGGCCGACAAACTCGCACTGAGTGAAAAGAGCCTGAGGCGGCTTGTTCTGAGAGAGACGGGAATGACATTCGGACGGTGGCGCCAACAATTTTCTCTGATGGCAGCCATTGATGAGCTCAGCAAGGGACACAGCGTGGACGCTGTCGCAACCCAATTGGGCTACAAATCGACGAGCGCATTTACGCTGATGTTCAAACGTACCTTCGGCAAAGCACCAAAAGCCTACATGCGCGACCGGACCGGCAAGGGATAAGGTTTCGGCCAGGCCGCTGACACCATCCGGCATGTCCGCGAGGGTGAAGCTGCGCTCGCTCGTAAAAAACTTCGGCGCCGGCTTGCTGCGCGCCGGGCCATCACCGGCGAGCCGTTTACAGGTCAACGCACATCAGGAATTGCCACCCGAACGCAAGAAGGCGCTCCCACGCCGTCTCCGGCTCGGCGGCAATCCGTATTTCTGCGTGAAGCAGCGCGTGAAATGCGCCGCGCTGGAAAAGCCGGCCAGCATGGCTATGTCCAGCAGTGAAAGCGCGCTCTGCTGCAGGAGTTCGTCCGCCTTGGCAAGGCGCAGGTCCCGGTAGAAGACCATCATCGACACGCCGAACTGGTTGGCGAAGAGCCGGTGCAACTGCCGCACGCTCATTCCGGCCAGCGCCGCGAGTTGATCGGGCGACAGCGGATCGGCGAGATGGCTCGTCATGAGTTCCACCGCCGCCTCCAGCGTCGGGTGATGCAGGTTGAAGCGCTGGCCGGTGCGCGCCTGCTGCGGTTCGTCCGCCGTGCGCAGGCGCGGATGGATGAACCAGTCGCTGACCTCGCGCGCGAAGGCAACGCCGTGCTCGCGGGCGATGAGCGCCCCCATCATGTCCATGGCCGCGACACCGCCGGCGCAGGAATAGCGATCGCGGTCGATGACATAGAGCGCCCGCTCGACCAGGAGGTCGGGCGCATATTCCACCAGCGAGTCGATATGCGCCCAGTGGACGGTGAAGCGCCGGCCCGCCATCAGCCCCGCCTTGGCGAGGATGGCCGAGCCACCGGAAATCCCTCCCAAACGGACGCCGCGCTGCGTCAGCGCGCGAAGCCCGCGCGCCAAAGCCGGATCCTCGTAGAGCATCGGGTTGCCCCCGGCCACCAAGAAGGCGATATCGAGCCCACCCTCCTGCGCGCCCGAAAGCGGAAGGGTGTCGAACCCGCCTCCGGCGGTCGAGGCCAGGAAGCCGCCCGTCACCGAATAAAAAGAGCAGGGATAGAGCGTCTTGCCTGCGAGATGGTTCGCCGCACGCAACGGCTCCACCGCGCTCGCCAGCGACATCAGCGCATAGCCGGGAATGAGAATGAAACCGATCTTCATGGCCCGGCCCTTCTCAAGCCTGTCGCGATCCTTCGGATTCGCCTTCACGTTGGCGCTGCTTGTTTCCGCGTGCCGTTTTCGCAAAACCGCTGCACACTTCTGCGCTTTAGCAACAATGGCAGTCCAAGACAAGGAAATGTCCGCGCTGTGCAAATATTCCATGCCGCGCCGCGCTACAACAGTTGGCGACACCCTGACATTCGAGGATCATCGCCCGTGCGCTACTCGGCCTTGCGAATATTGAAGGAAGCCCTGACCGGCCATCGCGGCTGGCGTCCGCTGTGGCGCAACCCCGACCCGCAGCCGGCCTACGATTACGTCATCGTCGGCGGTGGCGGCCACGGGCTTGCCACAGCCTACTACCTCGCCAATACCTTCAGGAAGGCGAAGATCGCCGTCCTGGAGAAGAGCTGGCTCGGCTCCGGCAATATCGGCCGCAACACGACGATCATCCGCTCGAACTACCTGCTGCCCGGCAACGAGCCCTTCTACGAGTTCTCCATGAAGCTCTGGGAAGGGCTGGAGCAGGAATTCAACTTCAACGCCATGGTCAGCCAGCGCGGCATCGTCAACCTGATCCACACCGACGCCCAGCGCGACGCCTACCGGCGGCGCGGCAACGCCATGCTGCTGGCCGGCGCGGATGCCGAGCTTCTCGACCGCGAGCAGGTGCGGGCGATGGTCCCCTTCCTCAATTTCGACAATGCCCGCTTCCCGATCAAGGGCGGCCTGCTGCAACGCCGCGCCGGCACCGCGCGCCATGACGGCGTCGCCTGGGGTTATGCGCGCGGGGCGGACCTTGCCGGCGTCGACCTGATCCAAAACTGTGAGGTCACCGGCTTCCGCATCGAGAACGGCCGCCTCCTCGGCCTCGAAACCTCGCGCGGCTATATCGGCGCGGGCAAGGTGGGCGTGGCGGTGGCCGGCTCCACCGGCCGGGTGATGGCGCAGGCCGGCATGCGCCTGCCGATCGAGAGCCATGTGCTGCAAGCCTTCGTCTCCGAGGGGCTGAAGCCGACCATTCCCGGTGTCATCACCTTCGGCGCGGGCCATTTCTACGTCAGCCAGTCCGACAAGGGCGGCCTCGTCTTCGGCGGCGATATCGACGGCTACAACTCCTACGCCCAGCGCGGCAACCTGCCGGTCGTCGAGGATGTTGCCGAGGGCGGCATGGCGCTGATGCCGATGATCGGCCGCGCCCGCCTGCTGCGCATCTGGGGCGGCATCATGGACATGTCGATGGACGGCTCGCCGATCATCGACCGCACGCCGATCGAGGGCCTCTATCTCAATGCCGGCTGGTGCTATGGCGGCTTCAAGGCCACACCCGCCTCCGGCTATGCTTTCGCGCATCTTCTCGCCACCGACACGCCCCATGACACCGCCCGCGCCTACCGGCTGGATCGCTTCCAGCGCGGTTACGTCATCGACGAAAAGGGCATGGGCGCCCAACCGAACCTGCACTGAGGTTTCTCCCGATGCTGATCCCCCATCCCCTTCTCGGGCCCCGCGACGCGCAGGAATTCACCTATCTCGGCGACGCCGCGCTCCTCAACCGGCCGGACGGCATGGCCGAAGACGCGGCCGACGCCTTCAATACCTACGTCTACCTGCGCGACAACCCCGCTGGCATTCACCGCGAACTGTGGTTCCACGAGCAGGGCGACCGGAGCTGGCTCATCGTCACCCGCAACACCGTGACCCACGAAATCCTCGGCGCGGACCTCGCCCGCGACGTGGCGCTCCGTGCAAAGGCAGGTGCAGCATGAGGCTCGAGGGCGGACTGATCGACCGCAGCAAGACGCTGCGCTTCACCTTCGACGGCAAGCTGTATCAGGGCCATCCCGGCGATACGCTCGCCTCGGCGCTTCTGGCGAACGGCGTGCGCCTCGTCGGCCGCAGCTTCAAGTATCACCGCCCGCGCGGCGTCTTCTCCGCCGGCTCCGAAGAGCCGAACGCGCTGGTGGAACTGCGCTCCGGCGCGCGGCACGAGCCCAATACCCGCGCCACCGTGGTGGAGCTCTTCGACGGGCTGGAAGCCCGCAGCCAGAACCGCTGGCCCTCGCTTTCCTTCGACGCGCTGGCGGTGAACGATTACTTTTCCGATTTCCTGACCGCCGGCTTCTATTACAAGACCTTCATGTGGCCCCGTGCGCTCTGGGAAAAATTCTATGAGCCGGCGATCCGCCGCGCGGCCGGGCTCGGCAGCCTGTCGATGCAGGCCGATCCCGACGCCTATGACAAGGGTTTCCTCCATTGCGACCTCTTGGTGATCGGCGGCGGCGCGGCCGGCCTTGCCGCGGCGCTGACGGCGGCGCGCGCCGGAGCCCGGGTCATCCTCGCCGACGAGGACAACCGCCTCGGCGGACGCCTCCTCGCCGAGAGCGACAGGCTGGACGATGCGCCCGCGACGGACTGGATCGCCAGTGTCGAGGCCGAATTCGAAAGCTTGCCGAACCTTCGCCTCATGCAGCGCACCACCGTCTTCGGCGCCTTCGACCACGGCGTCTACGGCGCGGTCGAGCGGGTGAGCGACCATCTCGCCGAACCGGGCGGACAAGTGCGCCAGACGCTGTGGCGCATCACCGCGAAACGCACCGTCCTGGCGACCGGCGCCACCGAGCGACATATCCCCTTCCGCAACAACGACCGCCCCGGCATCATGCTGGCGGGTGCTGCACGCGCCTATGCCAACCGCTGGGCCGTAAGCCCCACCGACACCGTGGCGATCTTCACCAACGGCGACGACGGCCACCGCACCGCCCGCGACCTGCTGGCGAAGGGTGTCAGGATCGCCGCCGTGGTGGATTCGCGCACCGACGCAAAAGCCTCCGGCGACTACCGGCTGATCGCCGGCGCGACTGTTTCCGACAGCAAGGGCCGCCTTGGCCTTTCCGCCGTCGAGGTGACGTGCGGCAGCACGAAGGAATGGATCGCCTGCGGCGGTCTCGCCGTCTCCGGCGGCTGGAACCCGAACGTCCATCTCGCCTCGCATCATCGCGGCCGTCCCGTCTGGGATGACGCGCAACAGGCCTTCCTGCCCGGCGAAAATTTGCCGGACAGCATGACGGCAGCGGGCGCGGCGGCCGGCAAGGGCAGCACGATGGCGGCGATGGCCTCCGGCGCAGAAGCGGCCGTGGCGGCGCTCGGGGCGCTGGGCATTGCGGCGTCGATGCCGTCGCTTCCCCGGAGTGCCGATGGCGAAGCGAAGATGCAGCCGCTCTGGCATGTGCCGGGCAAAGGCCGCGCCTGGGTCGACTTCCAGAACGACGTCACCGTCAAGGACATCAGGCTGGCGCATCAGGAGAACATGCGCCCCGTCGAGCACCTGAAGCGCTGGACGACGCTCGGCATGGCGACCGACCAGGGCAAGACTGCGAACGTCACCGCGCTTGCCGTGATGGCGGAACTGACCGGCAAGCCGATCGCTC
>ERZ778022.2820-NODE-2820-length-17389-cov-359.857448_pt1 | contig 17389 bp, 16 predicted proteins | sample MGYA00375752_ERZ778022 | MGnify/ENA primary metagenome ERZ778022 (study PRJEB29350, sample SAMN05389826) | bioreactor metagenome | isolation source: Thiocyanate bioreactor | place: South Africa: University of Cape Town | collected 2014-04-04 ... | reverse complement strand
GTCAAGCGCGTCCTGGCACGCCATGGCGGCATCGCTGGCTGGCCCGGCGACAAGAAAGTCGAGTCGGCGCTGTGGACGCGGGCCGAGTCGTTGCTGCCCGACACGGCCATCGAGGCCTATACCCAGGGCATGATGGATCTCGGCGCACTCGTCTGTACCCGTAGCCAGCCAAATTGTGCGGTCTGCCCGGTCAATACCGACTGCGTCGCCCATACGCAAGGCCGCGCCCACGAATTGCCAACACCACGCCCCAGGAAAGCACTGCCGGAAAAGCAGGTGCAGATGCTGCTGCTGCTCGACCGCGGCGAACTCATGCTTGAAAAGCGTCCCTCGCAGGGTATTTGGGGCGGCTTGTGGAGCCTGCCCGAACTGGCTCCCGACGTCGACGCCGCCAGCCATTGCCGCGAGCGCTTCGGCTTCACCGCGCTGGCCCAGCAGGCTCTCCCGCAGTTCACACACAGCTTCACCCACTTCAAACTGCACATCCAGCCGGTTCGGCTCCAGTTGGCGCCACGCCACGACACGCCACCCGGCCAGATCTGGCTCCCTCTGGCCGATGCACTCGATGCAGCGCTCCCCGCCCCCGTACGTACGCTGGTCAGACAACTCGACCACAAACGAATCCTCTGAGTACTGCCCGTGCTGCATTTGCCATGCTATAAAGCGGCAACCTGATAAAACAAACTTCCGACGCCCAGTGGCTCAAGCGTATTTCTTTTTCTGGCGGCTGGTGTTGCTGACATGTCTGCTCAGCCCGCTTACCGCATCAGCTGGAATCATCGTCAATCCCGACGTTGAAGGCCACAGCATCAGCATCACCTCCCTGCGCAACATTTACACTCTGCGCCAGACGTTGTGGCCCAACCACCAACCCATCGTGGTTTTCGTCCTGCCGGATGACCATCCGGCGCACGTGGCCTTCGCCAAGGAGAAGCTCGGCCTGTATCCCTATCGTCTGCGCCAGACCTGGGACCGGATGAGCTTCAGCGGAATGGCCAGTGCGCCGATTCAGGTAAAGGACGAGAACGAAATGCGGGCGCGCGTGCGTGCCACGCCGGGTGCAATCGGCTACACGAGCAAGGACATGGTCTATGACGGCATCAAGACGCTCAGGCTGGAATAGCCTGCTGTTGAGTGGCCTGCTGGCGGCATCGCCCGCCTGGGCGGACGAACTGGCCGGCCCTCGCTACCAGATCCAGGGATTTGCCGCCCAGGGTCTGATCGGCAGCACCCACAACAATTTCTTCGGCGACAGCCGGGATGGCGTCAGCACCCGCTTCACCGAAGCCGGTCTCCATGGAAGCTGGCAGGCGCTCGACGCCGTGCGGCTATCCGGTCAGATCCTGTATCGACAGGCAGGTGAAAGCGACCAGGACGGGCTGCGCGCGGACTACGCCCAGGCGGACTGGCAGTTCTACCAGACCGAAGCCAGCCAGCTCGGACTCAAGTTCGGCAAGGTCAAGCTTCCCTACGGCCTGTATAACGAAACGCGCGACGTACCGTTCACGCGTTCCGGCATCCTGTTGCCGCAGTCGGTCTATGTCGACAACAGCCGCGACTTGCTACTCGCCGCGCCCGGAGCCTTCCTGCATGGTGCCAGCGTGCAGGAATACGGCGCGTTCGATTTCCTGCTGGGCTGGGTGCGTCCCAATTTCGACAGCCCCTCCGTCGATTACAGTTTTCTTGGCAACACGCGGCCGGGCAAGCTGGAAGGCAAGGGCGCACTGGGCGCCCGCCTGCGCTGGGATCTGCCGACCGATACCACGTTGATGCTGACCTATGCCAATGCCAGGGCCGAGTATGCGCCCGGCAGCAGCGACACGCTGGCAGCAGGCAAGGTGCAGTTCCGCAATATCCTCTTCACGGCCCAGCAACGCCTCGATACCGTCACATTGACGGCCGAGTATGGCGAGCCCCGCTTCGATACCGCAGGCTTCGGCCCGTTCCTGCCCAACAGCCACCGGGTCATCCAGGCGGGGTATCTCCAGGGCGAATGGCGTTTCCTGCCAGCCTGGGAACTGATGCTGCGCCATGACGTCTTCTACCGGGACAAGCACGACAAGGACGGTCGTCTGTTTGCCGCCGCCACCGGTCTGCCGGCCCACAGCATGTTTGCCCGCGACACGACGCTGGGACTGCGCTGGGACACCACGCCGAACCTGATGCTGCGTGCAGAGTTCCACCATGTCGATGGCACCGGCTGGCTGCCGGGCCCGGACAACCCTGTCTTTCTCAGCCGCGAACAACGCTGGAACATGTGGCTCCTGCAGGCAGCCTATCGGTTCTAGGCCATGCGATCGCCCGTCTTTCTCAGCCTGAAATGGAAGCTGCTGCTGCCGCTCACGCTGGCCATGGCGATCGGTACGATGGCGCTCACCTGGATCAACGACGCCAACCTGCGCCGCGAAGTCCAGCAGACACGCCTCGATAGCGCAACCCGCAACGAGGCGCTGCTACGCTTCCTGATCCAGCAAAACGAACGTCAGCTGGTGGATGCAGGATCGGCACTGGCCGATTTTCTGGTGGCCAGTCATGGCGGCCCACCCGATCTGGATGCCGGCTTCGCCCTGCAGCCTTACTGGGAACAGCTCAGCCTCAACCAGGGATTCGAAAGCCTGCGCCTGTACGATGCCGGTCAACGATTGCTGACCGGTTTCGGCAGCATGCCGGCGCCCGACGTATTGATCGCGTCCCGGCTCGGTGAGGTGCTCTCGAACGAACATCCGGCCAGCGGCCTGTACTGTGCCGAACGCTGCCTGTTTTACGGCATGGCGCCGGTGCTACGCCAGGGCCGCACCGCCGGCGTGGTGGTAGTCTCGATGGACCTGTCCAACCTGCTGAGCACGTTTGGCCAAAGCAGCGGGCATGACCTGGCGGTCGCAGTCGACCGTCAGCAGAAAACCGCGCTGATCGCCGCCACCACCCCGGACATCGGGGCAATGGTGGGCCAGGCGGATTTCGTTCCTTATCCACAACGGCTGCAGATCGAATCGGCGCTGACCCACAGCAAAGGCAAGGCCTATGTATGGCAAAAGCTGAAGCCGCTTGCGAGCACGCCCGACACCCCGTATTTCATCGCGCGCAAGGACGTAACCGATGCCGAGCGCGCCATCAGGCAATCCTTCCTGACCAATCTGGTCACGGGGCTGACCGTTTTCATCCTCGCCGAAGGCGTGCTGCTGGTTTCGCTCGCCTGGCTGATGCGGCGGATGAACCGGGTCAGCACCGGCCTGCCATTGCTGGGCGACGGCCGCTGGCGCGACGCACGCCAGCATCTGCAGTTCCGCGACATCGCACCGGGCGACGAACTCTCCACCCTGGAAAAAGCGGCGCTCACGCTCGCCAGCCAGCTTGAATCGCTCGACACCGCCGCACGCAGCCAGCAGAACGATCTCGCCAAGCTGGTCGACACCCTGTCGCACGAACGCGACTTCATCTCCGGCCTGCTGGACACGGCGCAGGCGCTGATCCTGACCCAGGATCGACAGGGCGTGATCCGCATGGCCAACCATTACGTGGAAACCCTGACCGGCCTCACCGAGCAGCAGCTGATCGGGCAGGACTACTTCAAGCAGATGATCGCGCCACAGGAAAGCCGCGACTGGCGTTCGCGGCTTCTCGTTCATTTCCTCAACGACCCCGCGCCGCTGCGATTCGAGGCGCTGCTCGCCACTCCCGACGGCCTGCGCAACATCACCTGGGTGCATTCGCTGATCGGCCCAAAAGGCGACAGCGAACCCCTGATCCTCTCGGTGGGACTGGACCTGACCGAACTCAAGAGCGCGCAGGCACGCGCCAGCTATCTGTCCGACTACGACACGCTGACCGGACTCTACAACCGCCAGGGCTTCCAGCGGCGGCTGGCCCACGCCCTGACCGAACTGAAGAGCGGCGCCCTCCTGCTGATCGACCTGGATGATTTCAAGGCGATCAACGACCTGGCCGGCCACAGCGCCGGCGATGCCGTGATCCAGAACATGGCCGAACGGCTGCGCGAACTCCAGCCGGCACCCAAGCTGGCCGCACGGCTGGGCGGCGACGAGTTTGCCCTGTATTTCGAACCCCTGCCGGACGCCCAGTTGCTGCAGACTGCGCGTTTTCTGTGCAAGGGCGACCGCGACCAGCACATCGCCACCGCCTGCGTCGGCATCGCCGTAGTCCAGCCCGACTGCACCACGGAAAGCCTGCTGGGCCATGCCGATCTGGCACTATCCCAGGCGCGTGCCAAAGGCCGCTCCAACTGGCATCTCTACAACCCGGGGGACGGCACCCGCGAAAGCCTGCTGGACCGCACGTCGCAGCTTGCATTGATCACCGACGCGCTGCACGACAACCGGCTGGCGTTGTTCCTCCAGCCCATCATGTCGATCCAAGCCGGACGGGCCGTGCACTATGAGGCGCTGCTGCGGGTCCGGGCGCCGGACGGGCAGATTCTGCCGCCCGCTCCGCTGATCGCTGCGGCCGAAGCCTCGGGGCTGATCCGGGAGATCGATCAGTGGGTGCTGCAGCATGCCATCTCTCTGATCGCAAGCCGGCCCGGTCTGCACCTTGCGGTCAACCTGTCCGCCCGCAGCCTCGACAACCCCGAGTTGCCTGCCCTGTTGCAAGCCATGCTGGAGCAGCAAGGCGTCCAGCCGCATCAGCTGATCCTGGAAATCACCGAAACAGCGACCCTGAACCAGATGACGCATGCCGAAATCCTGCTCACCGGCATTCGAACGCTCGGCTGCAAGCTGGCGCTGGACGATTTCGGCGTGGGCTTTTCCACCTTCCAGTACCTGAAACATCTGCCGGTGGATTTCGTCAAAATCGACGGCTCATTCATTCGCACGCTGGATCACAGCGAGGACGATCGCCTGTTCGTAAGAGCCCTGGTCGAGGCCATACACGGCTATGGCAAGCTGGCGATTGCGGAATACGTCGAGACCGAGGCCATTCTTCGGTGGGTGACGGAACTTGGCGTGGACTATGCCCAGGGCTATCACTTCGGCCGACCTCAGCCGGCCGAATCGGTACTTCCGCTCAAGCCTGGCTGATTGCGGACAGGGTGCTATACCTAACATTCTCACGCCCCACACCAGGAGGTTGCCATGAATACACGGCTCGATTCATCCAGCACCGCCGTCTTCGATCTCGACGGTTTCCTGATCGATCCCGCCATGTGGAATGAAAGCCTGGCCGACCGTATCGCCCAAACTGACGGCATCGGTCCCCTCAGCAAGGCGCAATTTGCCCTGCTGCAGGCCTTGCGGAGCGAGTTCTCCAAGTTCAACACCGTCACCGCGCTCAGCCATGTCTGCCACCTCATTGGGCAAGAAGCCGACTGCATGCAACACCTGTTCCCCAATCCGCGCGAGGCCTGGCGCCTGGCAGGGCTTCCCAATCCGGGCGAGGAAGCCAAAACCTATCTCTGAAGCTGCCTGGCCAGGCAGCCTGAACGGCAACATCCGCTGCGTGCCGGGTGCTTTTCCTCGCCCGGAATCCGGTAAGATTGGCGTTTTCCATTCGTTAGAGAATTTTCACCATGTCCATGGCCGACCGCGACGGCGTCATCTGGTACGACGGCAAGCTCGTCCCCTGGCGCGACGCCACCACCCACGTCCTCACCCACACCCTGCATTACGGCATGGGCGTGTTCGAGGGGGTGCGCGCCTACAAGGCCGAACAGGGCACGGCGATCTTCCGCCTGCAGGAGCACACCGACCGCCTGTTCCGCTCGGCCCATATCCTCGGCATGAAGCTGCCCTTCGACAAGGACACCATTTCCGAGGCGCAGCGGACGGTAGTGCGCGAGAACAAGCTCGAATCCGGCTATCTGCGCCCGATGGCGTTTTTCGGCGCCGAAGCGATGGGCATCTCGGCCAAGAACCTGTCGGTGCACGTCATCGTCGCCGCCTGGCCCTGGGGTGCCTACATGGGCGACGAAGCGATCACCAACGGCATCCGCGTGAAGACCAGCTCGTTTTCGCGCCACCACGTCAACATCACGATGTGCAAGGCCAAGGCCAACGGCAACTACATGAACTCGATCCTCGCCCACAAGGAAGCCGAGATGGACGGCTACCAGGAAGCCCTGCTGCTGGACGTGGACGGTTTCGTCGCCGAAGGCTCGGGCGAGAACTTCTTCATGGTCCGCAACGGCAAGCTCTACACGCCCGACCTCACCGCGGCGCTGGAAGGCATCACGCGTGACACCATCGTGCAGCTCGCCGGCGAGATCGGCCTGCAAGTGGTCGAAAAACGCATCACGCGCGACGAGGTCTACTGCGCCGACGAGGCCTTCTTCACCGGCACCGCCGCCGAGGTCACACCAATCCGCGAACTCGACAACCGCACCATCGGCGAAGGTACGCGCGGCCCCATCACCGCCAGGCTGCAGGCGATGTATTTCGACTGCGTACATGGCCGTGCCGCAGCCCACACCGACTGGCTCAGCCCGGTCTGAAGCGGGCGTGACATGAGCGAGCGGCACGACAATACCCAACGCGTCATCGAAATCACCGAAAGCGACCTGCCACTGCATTGCCCAATGCCTCAGCAGAGCGACTGGAGTGCCCACCCGCGCGTCTACCTGCCTATCGAGGCGCGTGGCGATGCATTGTGCCCCTATTGCGGCACGCTCTATCGCCTGAAAGGCAAGCCCAGCGGCAGCCATCACTAGGTCTGTCGTCCCTGGCCCGGGGCGGCAGGTCCTGATTCGAGAACCATGTCCGAATCCACGTTTCCCACTCCCGAAGCTGCCGAGGCCGCGTTCTACGCGGCTTTCGAGACCCGCTCGCTTGACGCCATGATGGCGGTCTGGGCCAGCGACGACAGCATCGCCTGCATCCATCCCCTGGCCGCGCCGCTGAATGGACGTACCGCCGTAGCGGCCGGCTGGCGCAGCATGTTCGAGGCCGCGGGTCAGTTCAGCGTACGGGTGGAAATCGCCCACCAGCTACGCGAAACCTCGCAGGTCGTCCGTATCGTTCGCGAATACCTCGTCATCGGCCAGGAGACGGAACCGCGCCCGCTCATACTCGCGACCAATGTCTACCGCAAGGAAGCCGACGGCGGCTGGCGCATGGTGCTGCACCACGCCTCGCCGCTCCAGGTGGGCGACACGCCGCCCTCGCGCACGCCGCCCGTGGTCCTGCATTAAGAAGGATCGGCAGCGATTTGGCTAAACCCCGCGCCATGTCTTTTTCGGAAAACATGGCTTATCGCGCCCCTGTCTGGCTGCCCGGCGGCCACCTGCAAACGATCTACAGCAGCCTGTTCATCCACGCTCCGCCCGTAGTCTACCGGCGTGAGCGACTGGAACTGCCGGATGGCGACTTTCTCGATTTCGACTGGGTGGACGGCCAGACCGGTGCCCCCGTCGTGGTACTGTTCCACGGCCTGGAAGGCAGCGCCGACAGCCACTATGCGCGCGACCTCATGGCTCATGCCGGAACACGCGGCTGGCATGGCGTGGTGGCGCATTTCCGCGGCTGCTCGGGCGAGGACAACCGCCTGCCGCGTGCCTATTTTGCTGGCGACAGTGAGGATATCGAACGCATGCTGCGCCATGTCAAATCCTTGCACGTCCGTGCCCCGGTTTACGCCGTCGGCGTCTCACTTGGCGGCAACGCACTGCTGAAATGGCTGGGCGAACAGGGCGAAGCGGCACGTACGCTGGTCGAACGTGCCGCCGGCGTTTCCGCGCCGCTCGATCTCGCCGCAGCCGGCCACACGCTCGATCATGGTTTCAATCGCCGTGTCTACACCGCGCGCTTCCTCGTCACCCTGAAGCAGAAAGCCCTGCGCAAGGCCGTCGGCTTTCCCGGCGCCCTGGATGCGAAAGCGATTGCGGCCGCCACCACCTTCCGCGAATTCGACACGCTGGTCACGGCCCGGCTGCATGGCTTTCGCGATGCCGACGACTACTGGCTGAAGGTCTCCTCCAAACCCCTGTTGCACGCCATCGCCGTTCCCACACTCGTCATCAACGCGCGAAACGACCCGTTCCTGCCCGCGTGGGCATTGCCGTCGCCGGACGAAGTCTCGCCTGCCGTCACGCTCGAACAACCTGCCACCGGCGGCCACGTCGCCTTCCCTTCCGGCCCGTTTCCGGGCAACCTCGACTGGCTTCCACGCCGATTGATGCAGCATTTCGACATATAGCCCGGGTAGAATCGATCCATCTGAAAACAGGGAGCGTGTTGTGGAATACCCCAAGGAAATCTTCAAGGCCTACGACATCCGCGGCATCGTTGGCACGACCTTCACGCCGGAAATCGTCGAGGCCATCGGCCATGCCATCGGATCGGAGGCCGTGGCGCGCGGCCAGACCGAAATCTGCATCGGCCGCGACGGCCGCCTGTCCGGCCCCGATCTCGCCGCAGCGCTTGGGCGCGGCATCCGCAAGGCCGGCATCGGCGTCGTCGACCTCGGCATGGTCGCCACGCCGATGACCTATTTCGCCGCCTACCAGCTCGGCACCAACAGCGCAGTGATGGTCACCGGCAGCCACAACCCGCCCGACTACAACGGCCTGAAAATGGTGCTCGGTGGCGAGACGCTATCGGGCGAGGCCATCCAGAAGCTGCGCGAGCGACTGGTGAACAACGATCTCGCACACGGCGACGGAGGCTACCGCCAGCACGACATCGCGGGCGAATATCTCACGCGCATCGTATCGGATGTGAAACTCGCGCGGCCGATGAAGATCATCATCGACTGCGGCAACGGCGTACCCGGCGCCTTCGCGCCCAAACTCTATCGCGACATGGGCTGCCAGGTGGAGGAACTGTTCTGCGAGGTCGACGGCAACTTTCCCAACCATCATCCCGATCCCTCGCAGCCCAAGAATCTGCAGGACCTGATCGCCGCGCTGAAAACCAGCGACGCCGAAATCGGTCTCGCCTTCGACGGCGACGGCGACCGCCTCGGCGTGGTCACCAAGGACGGCAGCATCATCTTCCCCGACCGCCAGTTGATGCTGTTCGCCGACGATGTGCTCAGCCGCAATCCGGGTGCCGAGATCATTTTCGACGTGAAGTCCACCCGCAATCTGTTCGGCTGGATCCGCGAACGCGGCGGCCGCCCGCTCCTGTGGAAGACAGGCCACAGCTTCATCAAGGCGAAAATGAAGGAAACCGGCGCGCTGCTGGCCGGCGAAATGTCCGGCCACGTGTTCTTCAAGGAGCGCTGGTTCGGCTTCGACGACGGCCTCTACGCCGGTGCGCGCCTGCTCGAATACCTGAGCAAACAGCCCGACATCAATGCCACCCTGCACAGCCTGCCCGACACGGTGAACACGCCCGAACTCAATATCAAGATGGCCGAAGGCGAGCATTACACGCTGATGGATACGCTGCAGAAAACCGCGCGCTTCCCCGATGCCCGGGAGATCATCACGCTCGACGGATTGCGCGTCGAGTATGCCGATGGTTTCGGCCTGGCACGACCGTCGAACACCACGCCGGTGATCGTGCTGCGCTTCGAAGCCGATACGAACGAAGCGCTGGAACGGATCCAGGCCGATTTCCGCCGCGTGATCCACCAGGCCGCACCCGGTCTCGCGCTGCCGTTTTGATCTGCAGGAAGTGACGCGGGTCCATGCGGGTTTTGCCTTCGATTGCCCTTAGGCATTCCCTATGGCTTCGGCGTCAGTAATTTCTCATACTCCGCCAAGGTGCTTAGGCCCATCGCCCGTTTGGTCATGCGCTCGCGGGCAAACTGCCGCGGTGCATGCATCATGCGTTCCCACCCCTCCCCATTGTCGAGAAGACTGATCAATTTTTCCCGAAGCGCCGCAGCATCGCCGACCGGAACGATCAACTCGGGAGGCAGCACTTCGTTCGCAACGGGAACATCGGTGGATACTATTTTCACATCACAAAACAAAGCCTCGTTGAACACATAGGAAAACCCCTCTCGTCTGGAAGCGATGATGACTGCGTCTGCCGAAGCCATCAGGGAAGGGATATTGTCCTTATGGCCCAGCAAACGGATATTGGCCGCGGACGTCAAGTTCGCCACGCGTTGCTGCAGGGCGGGGCGCTCGGGCCCTTCTCCCGCTATCACAAGGCTGACCGGCAATCCGTCGATGGCATCCAGCAGCACATCGAATCCCTTGGCAGTCACCAGTCTACCGACGGCGCATAGGACGGGGAGATCGGCGGGCAACTGATATATCCCCCGGATATCGATCTTCTCGAAACCTGGCTGGTCGACGCCATTGTAGATAACCGAGGCCTGCGTCGCGGGGAAAGACCGGGCGAGATGCCGGCTCACAGTGACGACATGATCCAGTTTCCGGAACGCCTCGACATCACGTTTCATGTTGTGCAACGTCCCTATGGTTGGACTGCGCAACCACGGCTTCAGAGAAGCCACCAGGCTGGCCGCCTTGTTGGCCTGGGCATGGATCACATCGCAGCGGCAAGCTCGCAGCTTGACGAGCAATTCGAGCAGCAACAGGGGATTGCGGCGACTCAGACTGAAATGCACCGGAACCTGTCGCGCCTCTTCAGGCAACGTCACCAGGAACCGTCGATCGCCCAGGACGATTGCTTCATGGCCAGCCGCAAGAATCTGCTGCGTCAGTTCGCGTACGTGTTTTTCCAGTCCACCTTCACCATAGCTGGCGATGACTTGGCATATCCTCAAAACGAGTCCTCTTCTCTATCCGTTCTTCGTCAAACCATGCAAACGTATCACTGAAACAACACGCCATTGCCGGTGATGCCGGACGATTCAGCGTCAGTTGACCAGCAGCGGCGCCGGCCGGTGCAGCAGATAGCCCTGTACGAAGTCCACCCCCATTTCTTCCAGGCAGTTCAGCTCGGCCTCGGTTTCGACCTGTTCGGCGATGGTCTGCTTGCCCAGTTCGTGCCCCAGCGTATGGATGGCCTTGACGATGGCGAGCTTCTCGCGGTCGTGGTCCATGCCGCGCACAAATTCGCCGTCGATCTTGAGGTAAGCCACCGGCAGGCGCTTCAGGTAGCCGAATGATGACTGCCCCTTGCCGAAGTCGTCCAGCGCGAACAGGATGCCATGCGACTTCAGCGCCAGGATCAGCTGCTCGCACGAATCCAGGCTGTCGATGGCGGCGGTTTCGGTCACCTCGAAGCTGATCCTCGAAGGATCGAAATGATACTGGCCGATTTCTTCGAGGACGAAATCGGCCGTGCCTGGATCGCTCAGACTGCGCCCCGACAGGTTGATCGCATAACAGGCGTCATCCTCGGGATGCGTGTCGAGGTAGGCGAAGAAATTGCGGATCACCCAGCGGTCGAAGCTGGGTGCCAGCCCGTAGCGCTCGGCTGCCGGCAGGAATTCACCGGGCGAGATGATCGCGCCATCCTCGCCACGCAGGCGCAACAGGATCTCGTAGTGCGACGTCGAAGCATCTGGTGACAAGGCCACTTTCTGCTGGCGATACAGCATAAACCGGTGCGCCTCGAATGCCTTGGTGATGGCGCCCACCCATTGCATCTCGTCATTGATCTTCCGCAGGGCGGGATGGGTTTTTTCGTAGACCTGGATCGCGTTGCCGCCGAGCGATTTGGCGTGGTAGCAGGCCGTGTCGGCCTGTGCCAGGATCTCGCCGACATCGGTCATGTCCGCGTGCAATTCGGTCACGCCGAAACTCACGCCCAGGCGAAACACCTTGTCGTCCCACTCGAAGCGGAAACGACCGATTTCGTCACGCAGGCCCTGTATGTGGTCCAGCGCAGCGGGCAGCGTACTATCGATGAACAACAGGCCAAACTCGTCGCCGCCCAGCCGCGCAAGATAATGGTTTTTGCCTTCCGCACAGCGCGCCATGATGGCGGTCAGACGTTGCAGCAAGGCGTCGCCTGCACGGTGCCCGCAGGTATCGTTGACCAGCTTGAACCGATCCAGGTCGATGTAGCAGAAAATGCCGCGCCGTGTCGCCTGCTGCACGCCATGCAAAGCCTCGTTCAGCTTGTCCTCCATCGAGCGGCGATTCCACAGCCCTGTAAGATAGTCACGTTCCGCCTGCCAGGCCAGTCGCTGCATCAGGCTGCGCCGCTCGGTCTCATCCTGGAACACCAGCACGCCGCCCTGGATCTTGCCGTCGCCGGAACGGATCGGTGCTGCCGTATCGCTGATCGCTATCGTTGCGCCATCCTGACGGCGGATTACCGCATGGCTGCCCGGACCGACGACCGTATTCCAACGCAGTGCCTGCTCGAGTGGATTGGCTACGGGCGCACCGCTGTTCTCATCGACCAGAGGCAGCACCTCGGAGACCTGTCTGCCCTGTGCATCGGCGCTGCTGAAGCCGGTCAGTTCTTCCGCCCGGGGATTGAGGAACGCAATGCATCCCTCCGCATCGGTGACCACCACGGCATCCGCAATGGATTCGATCGTCACCCGCAGCCGCTCTTTCTCAACCAGCAGTTCCCCATGCTCACGTTCCAGTTCGGCCACCAGCCGACCGACATGATCGGCCATGCGGTTGAACACCAGCTGGGTTTCGCGCACTTCGAGCGGCGAACCATGCGCCAGGCTGACACGCGCATTGAAATCGCCGCATTCGATCGATTTCGCGGCCGTTCGCAGGGCATGCAGACCACGCAGATTGACCTGCAGCAGCCAGCGCAGCAGCAGCATGACGCCAACCAGACTGCCAATCGCCAGCAGGGTGAAGCGCATCGCCAGCGCCCACAAGCCCTGAATAGTGGCGGTGTCGTCCAGTGCCACCGAAACCATGCCGTAGGATGCGCCGCCTACGATGAGCTCGGATTGCCTATGCGGCTCGTGGATATCCAGAAGCGCAGCGAACCAGGCGGGATAAGGCGGCGGTTCGGGCGGCGTATCCGCCTCGAACGTCACCTGGCGAGTGGTGAATCGGACATTCAGGGTGTGGAAATGGTCCACGCGCGCCTTGATCGCCTGCTCGATCGCGGGGTAGTCGCGCAACAGCGCCTGATCCTGGATCGCCGTCTTGATCGCGCTGAGTTCGCGTTCGGCCGTCACATCGAGATGCTGCTGCGCGCGTTCCGTGAGCGGCAGGCCCAGCACCGCCAGGGCCACCAGATACATCACCATGACCAGTACGAACACCGTGCCCAGGATACGCGCATGCAGACTGTAAGGCGTGCGGCGCACCGCCTGCAGGTCATTCATTCAGCGGCACCCGCGTTTTCTTGAAGAACGCCCTGTAATTGGCATAATCGCGGTCTTCCGCCGCGACAAATCCCCGCACGCTCGACAACCCGAGTGATTGTGCCGCCTGTTGCAATATGCGCAGCCCTTCCGGGTCGCCTGCCATGTCGATAAAGGCCTGCCTGACTTTTTTGCCGTCTGCCGCACTGATCCGCGGCGACGCCATCACGGCGAGGTCGAAGTAGCGTTTGGACTCGGCCAGCACCCGGTATTTCAATCGGCGACGCTGGGCGAAATCGGCCATGACCTGGTTGTTTACGCCAGCCGCCACCGCCTGGCCCGATTCCAGCTGCCCCATCGCCGCCTCCTGGTTTCCAGCAAACAACGGCGTGACGTTGACGCCTGCGCGCAGCAGCATATCCATCGGCAGGTAATACCCGGTAGGGCCATACGGATTCGCGAAGGCCACCGGCTCGCCGGCCAGTTCGTGCAATGTGGTGACCGGCGAACGGTCGAGCACTACCACCTGTCCGCGGATGCCCTGCGTATCCTGCCTGGCCAGGACACGCCAACCAAGCTTGTGCCGCTTCGGCGTGAACAAGTGGTTGGTATAGGCAAAATCCAGCTTCCCCGCGACCACGCGGTCGGTGGTTTCATTCGCGGTGCGCCCGATGTGCAGTTCCAGCGGTACCCCCGAGCGGGCCGACACGTAGGTCAGGATGGGGTTCCAGTACGCTGCGGTCGCTTGCAGGCTCCGGTGGTTGAGCACGCCGAACGCATAGGGTGCAGGCGGCGCAGCCTGGCATGCCGCACCCAGCAGCAAGGCCAGGCACATCCCTGTTCTCCTCATGTTGTCTCCCATGATTTATTATTCGAACGGCAATTGTTATTGTGTGGCGAGCGCAGCTTCGAGCCGGGCAATAACAAAACGGGGGCGAGATGCACGGCCCCCCACAATGACGGACAAAGCCTGCCGATCTTGAATCCGCCTGCCATCCACATGGACACGCCCTAGAATCACGACTGTCACCCGCTGCTGGAGTTCACCATCAACTGCCTCCTCTTCGCCGATTCCAAAGCCCAACCCATCGCATTCGATGACATCAGCGAGCATGTCGGGCAGCTGGACCGGTTCATCTGGGTCGAACTGAAATCGCCGGACAGCCAGACCATCACCCGCCTTGGCCAGGAACTCGGCCTGCATGCGCTGGCGCTGGAAGATGCGATTTCCACGCACCAGCGCCCCAAGCTGGAAGAGTACGACGGGCATATTTTCATCGCGGTGCGCACGGCCCAGCTATGGGAAGCGCGTCTGGAACTCGGCGAAACGCATGTGTTCGTGGGCAGGAATTATGTCGTTGCCATCCGCCACGACAGCGGCGGCGGCTACCAGCGCGTGAGCGACCGCCTGCAGCGCCTTCCCAACGGGCTCAAGGCGGCCACGCCTTACGCGCTGTATCTGGTGCTCGATCTCATCGTCGACCAGTTCAGGCCGGTCATCGAAGGCATGCAGGAACGCTTCCATTCGCTGGAAAGCCAGTTGATGGGCGGCGTCGAGTCGGGACGCGACATGCTTGAACAGCTCTACGAAATGAAACGCGACCTGACCACCCTGCGCGACGCTACCGAACCGATGCAGGAAATTTCACAGAACCTCGTTCGCCTGCACCCCGAGTTGTCCACCCGGGAGCTCAAGGCCTACTACCGCGACATCCACGACCACGCGGTCCGGGTGTCGGCTGCCATCGACCGCCTGCGCGCCTCGACATCCGACGCCATGCAGTTCCATCTCGCCTCGCTGTCGGTGAAGCAGAATGAATCAGTGCAGAAACTGGCCGGCTGGGGCGCGCTGCTCGCCTTGCCTACAGTGGTGTTCAGCCTCTACGGCATGAATTTCGTCGGCATGCCCGAATTGAAATGGCCATGGGCCTATCCGGCCTTGCTGGCGCTGACCGGTGCGGCCGTCCTGGTGCTGTATCGGCGGCTCAAGCAGCGCGGCTGGATCTAGGGCACCCCACCGGCGTCTTACTTCCACACGGCATGCGCATAACGAACGCGCGCACCGGCCTGTTCATCCTGTTCCAGCCAGACCACGTGCAGCCCGCCTGCGGCATCCAGCGCGGCGGCCGGATCGGACTGCACACCAGGGCCGGCTGCACCCGGGACCGCCACGTTGTCGCCGAATGCCGTGCCGTCCCAGTCGGCCAGCCATACATCTGACGTGCCGTCGCGCGCGTCGTCCCATAACGCCAGCAATCGCCCGTCGGCGCTGCCGACGATCTGCGCGTGCCACTGTGCCATGTTGTCGCCGAAGCTGTCCTGCACCTTGATATTAGGGCCGAATTGGCGCGTGCCCGGGTCGAATGCCGCATAGACGTCGTAGCCAGACAGGAAGTCGCGCTTGTCGAGCCAGACCGCGACGATGCCCTGCGCCCCCCAGGCCGTCAGCGTCGGCCGCATCGCGCCCGTGCCCGCGCCCAATCCCAGTGAGCGGCCCAGCCCACCGCCCTTCGGCAGGTCGCTCAGGCGAACCGGGGGCGAAAAGCTGTGGCCATCGCTGCTGTGGCTGGTCAGCGGCACGGTGTGATGATCGCGACGATCCTCCCACGCCACGGTCACGCTGCCGTCGCCCGCCACGGCCAGCGCGGGCCAGCCCTGCTCGTCGGTCGGCATGGCTGCCTCGACCGGCTGCGCAGGTTCCGTCCGCAGCGTGCCCGCCGTCACGTCAAGCCGGGACACGACGATGCGCCGGAACCGTCCAGCCTTTTCGGCCCAGGCGGCATAGAGCTTGTCCGCCCCGGTTGCCAGCGTGACCTGCCCCGCTTCGGCATCCGACAAGTTCAAGGTCGCGCCGCCGGGCAGCAGTCGCGCATGCACCTTGCCCGCCTCTTCCCAGGCCGCCACGAAGCGCCCGCCGTCCAATGCGACCACGACCGGCTCGTAGCACTCGGTCTGGCTCAGCTGGATCTCGGGCTGGAAATCTGCCGCGGCCGCCGGTTTCATCGCCAGATAGCATTGCGAAGTGCCGCTGCGGTTGTCTTCCCACACCACGCCGACGGTCGTGCCCGATACCGCCACGTTGTGGCGGTTGGCCGATTCCATATGGGGGTAGATCTTCGCGCCGCGCACCGAGTTGACGGTCAGCGGCTCGCTCCACTGCCAGGCTGCATGCGCGCTGCCCGCCAGGACGGCCAGTAGCAGGAGCGCCGACCTCACGACTTGCCGTCCAGGAACTGCAGCAGGGTCTTCTGCTTGTAATAGCCGCCACGCACGTAGCGGTCGAAATCGCGGAAATCCTGCACGGTCTTGAAACCGGGGACCTGCATGATCTTGTCGCCTTGCGGCGTCATGTAGACGAACAGCGGCGTGGCAAACGCCTGCAGGCGTGCGCCCAGTTCGGCCTCGGTGATGCGCTCGCCGGAGGGCAGCGTCAGCCGCTTGCCCGATTCGGCGTCGACATACACCAGCTCATAGTTGTCGCTATAGAGTTTTTTCAGTGCCGCGTCGGAAAAGGTCGTCTTGTTGGTGTGTTCGCACCAGGCGCAGCCATAGCGCCCGAAATAGAGAAATATCGGTTTGCCGCTCGTGTGCGCCGCCTTCAGGCCGGCATCGAAATCGACAAACGGGTAACCCCGGGGCGGGTCGGCCAGTACCGCAGTCGTCCACAAACAGCCTGCCGCCGCCACCATCCTGATCAGGTTCATCCCGGTCTCCTTTATCTTCATTCCCCGCATTCTGATAAATTCGGGGACTTGCGCAACCCTCTTTTATGACCACATGACCCACGATTCCGTCCGCATCGGCCTGGTTTCCATCAGCGATCGCGCCAGCAGCGGCGTCTATGAAGACAAGGGCCTGCCCGCACTCGAAGCCTGGTTCGGCGACGTGCTGCTCAATCCCGTCGAATTCGTCACCCGTCTGATTCCCGACGAGCAGGCGCTGATCGAGACGACGCTGATCGAACTGGCCGATACCGAAAACTGTTCGCTCATCCTCACCACCGGCGGCACCGGGCCGGCGCCGCGTGACGTTACGCCCGAGGCCACGCTCGCCGTGGCGCACAAGGTGCTGCCCGGATTCGGCGAGGCGATGCGCGCAGTGTCGCTGAAGTACGTCCCCACCGCGATCCTGTCGCGCCAGGTCGGCGTCACGCGCGGCGGCAGCCTGATCCTCAATCTGCCGGGGCAACCCAAGGCGATCAAGGAAACGCTCGACGGCATCTTCGCCGCTGTGCCCTATTGCATCGATCTCATCGGCGGGCCGTATCTCGACACCCGGGCGGGGA
>ERZ778022.2819-NODE-2819-length-17391-cov-3.909264_pt1 | contig 17391 bp, 14 predicted proteins | sample MGYA00375752_ERZ778022 | MGnify/ENA primary metagenome ERZ778022 (study PRJEB29350, sample SAMN05389826) | bioreactor metagenome | isolation source: Thiocyanate bioreactor | place: South Africa: University of Cape Town | collected 2014-04-04 ... | reverse complement strand
CTCCTTATGCGTAATAGTCCGGCGCCAGCCGCGCCCGCTGAACGAACAGCGGATCATGCAGCGGGATCAGCTCGCCGCCCGTCTCGCGGGCGATGGCGTTCAGGCGGCGGATCGAGGCCAGCGCTGCCTCGTCGTCCATCGCGCCGCCGATCCGTTCGCGCTCGAAATTCTCCAGAAGATCGGCGACGTCGCCGGTCAGGATCTTCACGCCGTCGCGTTCGACGGCGAGACGTCCGCTTTCGACGATGAACAGGTCACCGCCGGTCGAGCCCTGATCGATCAGGACCTCGCCGGAGGCAAGGGCGCGCAAAGGCTGTGTGCTGGCGAGGCCAAGCAGGCTCTCCATGGTCGGCTCCCGAGATGAAGAATGACGCTAGTGACGCTAAAGACAGGGCACCGTACTTGCTGCGCTGCAAGCTGAACAGTCCCGCAGAAGCCTAATATTCGACCGATTTCGCAACCGGGTTGAACGCCGGGTGGGGTCACGCGTTAGAGTGTTCCATGCTGCCGTTTCTCGACCGCGACCTGCGGATCAAGCCCATCGACGTGTTCATCGACCCGCCGGAGCCGAAGGGGCGGGCGATCATCACCCATGGGCACGGGGACCATGCGCGGCGCGGGCATGGGGCGGTGCTTGCCACGCCGGATACGGTCGCGATCATGAAGACACGCTATGGCGAGGATTGCGCCGGCCAATTTCAGGAGCTCGAATACGGAACACCCCTCGATGTCGACGGCGTTCGGGCGACGTTCTTTCCGGCCCGGCACATTCTCGCTCAGGTGCTGATGGAGCATGGCGGCCAGCGGATCGTGGTCACCGGCGACTACAAGCGCGGGCCGGATGCGACGGCGCAGCCGTTCGAGCTGGTGCGCTGCGACCTGCTGGTGACCGAGGCGACGTTCGGGCTGCCGGTCTTTCAGCATCCGGACCCGATGGTGGAGATCGTGCGGCTGCTGCGCTCGGTGCGCGAGCACCCGGAGCGGGCGCATGTGATCGGCTGCTATGCGTTGGGCAAGGCGCAGCGGGTGATCGCGCTGCTGCGGCAGGCCGGCTACGCCGAACCGATCTACCTGCATGGCGCCATGCTCAGGCTGTGTGCGCTCTACGAGGAACGCGGCATTCCACTGGGGCCGCTGGTGCATTCGACCGACGTGCCGAAGGAGAAGCTCAGGGGGCAGATCGTCGTGGCACCGCCGGGAGCGATCAAGGACCGCTGGAGCCGACGGCTGCCTGATCCGGTGCTGGCAGTCGCTTCAGGCTGGATGAGCGTCAAGCAGCGCGCGCGCCAGTCGGGAGTCGAGCTGCCGCTGGTGATCTCGGACCACGTCGACTGGAACGAGCTGCGCACCACCATCCGCGAGACCGCGGCCCATACCATCTGGGTGACGCATGGGCGCGAGGATGCGCTGGTCTACTGGTGCCAGCAGCAGGGGCTGGAGGCGGAGCCGCTGCGGATCGTCGCCTACGAGGACGATGGCGAGGACGGTGAGGCAAGCGAATGAAGAGCTTCGCCGCGCTGCTGGAATTGCTGGTGCTGACGCCTTCGCGCAACCGCAAGATCGAGGCGCTCGCGGACTATTTCGCGACGACGCCGGACCCGGATCGTGGCTATGCGCTGGCCATCCTCACCGGCGCGCTGATGTTCAAGAACGTGAAGCCCGCCGTCTTACGCGATGTGGTGGTGCGGGAGGTTGACCCCTACCTGTTCGGTCTCAGCTATGACTATGTCGGCGACCTGGGCGAAACCATAGCGCTGATCTGGCCGCACCACGAGACCGATGGCGACCTGCCGACACTCAGCGAGCTGATTGAGCTGTTCAACACCACCAGCAAGGGCGAGCTGCCCGACCTCATCGCATCGCTGCTGACGCGGGCGGCGATCAACGAGCGCTGGGCGCTGGTAAAGCTGGCGACCGGTGCGCTGCGCATCGGGGTCAATGCACGGCTGGCCAAGACCGCCCTGGCGGAGATGAGCGGCAAGCCGCTGCAGGAGATCGAGGAGGTGTGGCACGGCCTAACCATGCCCTATGCCGAGCTGTTCGGTTGGCTGAGTGGCGAGACCGGACGCCCGGACATCGACCATGCCGCGCGCTTCCATCCGCTCATGCTCTCGAACCCCATCGACGAGGCGAAGGACCTCGACAGGCTCGACCCTGCCGTTTTCGCCGCCGAGTGGAAATGGGACGGCATCCGGGTGCAGATCATCGGCAGCGGGGGGCGTGTCTCGATGTTCTCGCGTACCGGCGACGACATCGCCGCGGCGTTTCCCGATGTGGTGGAGAACGTCTTCGGTGATGCGGTGCTGGATGGCGAGCTGCTGGTGGGGCACAATTTCGAGCCGGCGCTGTTCAACGACCTGCAGCAGCGGCTCAACCGCAAGGTCGCGATCGCCAGGCAGGTCGAGCAGCTGCCCGCCTTCGTGCGCGTCTATGACATGCTGTTCGACGGGAGCGAGGACATCCGAACGCTGCCGTGGACCGAGCGGCGGGCACGGCTCGAGCGCTGGTTCGCCGAGCATCCGCAGACGCGGCTGGACCTGAGCGAGGTGTTGCCCTTTGGCGGTTGGGACGAGCTGGCGGAACTGCGCCGCACGGGTGCCGCGGAGCATGGGCACGAGGGCGTGATGGTGAAGCTGCGGACGTCGCCCTACGTGCCGGGGCGTCCCAAGGGGTACTGGTACAAGTGGAAGCGCGACCCCAACGTCGTCGACGCGATCTTGATGTATGCGCAGCGCGGCCACGGCAAGCGCTCGTCGTTCTATTCCGACTACACGTTCGGGGTATGGAAGGGGAACGAGATCGTCCCCATCGGCAAGGCCTATTTCGGCTTCACCGACGAGGAGCTGAAGCAGCTCGACAAGTGGGTGCGCAACAATACGGTGGCCGCGTTCGGCCCGGTGCGCGAGGTGAAGAAGGAACTGGTGTTCGAAGTTGCCTTCGACTCCGCGCAGCAATCGAGCCGGCACAAGTCAGGCGTGGCCCTTCGCTTTCCGCGCATCAACCGGATACGCTGGGACAAGCCCGCCAGCGAGGCCAATACGCTCGATGACATGCGCGTGTTCCTCGAGGCCACCTGAGGTTCGGATGTCGCTCGCCAGTATCAACCGCAAGATCGAGGCACTGACCGCGGAAATGCAGCAGGCCGCAGCGGCTGAGGATTTCGAGACCGCCGCACGGCTGCGCAACGAGATCGCCGCGCTCAAGGGAGAAGCCGCAGGCGGATCGCCGCTGGTGCGCCAGCCGCCGCCGGGTGCGATGGGGCTGGGCACCCATATCCCCGTCGCCCAGCGCCCGAAGGACTGGCGCCCGCCGAAGAAGCCGGACCCGATGACGCGGCATACGAAGGCACGGAAGCGGTAGCTATCTGCGGTAGTGGAAACGGCGTCAATCAATCGCCGGCCTTGTACCAGTTGCCGTCTTTCACGAGGGTCGCCGGAGCCTCGCCGTCGCCGACGTAGGCGAGGAGCGGTTCGGTCGCGAGCGTGCCGCTTGCGATCAGCTTGAACAGCAGGTCGACGTCGGCGCGGTTGTCGACAACGATGCCGCCGTCGCTGACAATGGCTGTTGCCGACAGGCCGTCGGGTGCTGCCGAGATATCGTCGCTGAACACCATGCGGATTTCCATGATGCCGTCGGCGCCGATGGTCGTTGCGCCGTACATGGCGCCGTCCGAGGCAACGGTGGTGATCAGGTAGTGGGTTGGATCGCCCATGCGGGTGAAGTAGGCGGTCATCGAGTCGTCGTCGATGACATAGCCGCCATCCCTGAGGGTGAAGACGCCGGGTTCGTCGTTGGAGCGGATGAACGGGCCGTCCTCAGTCTCCGCTGCGTAGGTGACCATGGCAAAGGTTGCGGGCAGCACGGCGACACCCTCGTCGGGCGAAACGAGGCTGGTCTCGGACGAGACGACACAGCCGGCAAGCAGCGCCGCAACGCTGCCGGCGGCGATGAGGCTGGCGGCGCGCCGCCCGAATTCGGTGATGATCATGGTTCCCCCAGAATGTTTGGCCGACAGACGGCAAAAGGCACGTCCAAGGCTAGGACGCCAGCAGGCTCAGTTTCCTTGGGTCAGGCGTTCACTGGCGAGCTTGCGGATTTCGCGCAGCTCGCTGACGGTCGTCTGCAGGTCGGACATCTGCTGTTCGAGCAGGGCGGGGCGCTGATCGACCATCTCGACGAGGAGGTGAACCTGCGCGGCCTGCGACTGGGCATCGTAGAGGCCCAGATAGTCCGAGATGTCGCGCAGCGAGAAGCCGAGCCGCTTGCCGCGCAGGATGAGGATCAGCCGGGCCCGGTCGCGGCGGCGGAAGACCCGGGTACCGCCGACGCGTTCGGGCGAGAGCAGGCCCTTGCTCTCGTAGAAGCGGATGGCCCGCGTCGAGATGCCGAACTCGCGGGCGAGATCGGCGATGGCGAACAGGTCGCGATTGTCTGCCTCAGCTCGGTTCACGCCTGGTCTCTTTCCGCTGCGCATATTCCTCGCGCAGCTCCTTCTTGCTCAGCTTGCCGATCAGCGTCTTCGGCAACTGGTCCTTGAAGATGATTTCCTTGGGCATCTCGATCTTGTTCAGCTTGTCGGTGAGGAATTTCTTCAGCTCCTGCTCCGTCGCCGTCTGGCCTTCCCGCAGCTTGACGAAGGCGACCGGGGCCTCGCCGCGATATTCGTCGGGGACGCCGATGACGTTGTTCTCCTCGACCGCAGGGTGCTGGCTCAGCGCTTCCTCGATGGTGCGGGGATAGACGTTGAAGCCCGAGCAGATGATCAGGTCCTTGATGCGGTCGACGAGGAAGACGAAACCATCTTCGTCGATGAGCCCAACGTCGCCGGTGCGAAGCCAGCCGTCCATGAAGGCATCGCGGGTGGCATCGGGATTGTCGTAATAGCCGAGCATCACCTGCGGGCCGCGCACCTGCAACTCGCCGCGCTCGCCGATCGGGGCGAACTCGTTCTTTTCGAGATCCATGAAGCGGATGTCGGTGCCGGGCAGGGGCTGGCCGATGGAGAGCGGCTTGCTCGGCAGGCGGAGCGCCGCGCAGCATACCACGGGGGAGGCTTCGGCGAGCCCGTATCCCTCGGCGAGCGTAGCACTGGAGACCTTGGCCCAGGCGGCGCGGGTCTCGTTGGAGAGGGCGGCGCCGCCGGCGATCACCGTTTCCAGCGACGCCAGATGCGGCTTGGCCCGGTCGCCCGCCTTGGCGAGGGCGGCGACGAGGGTCGGGACAGCGGGCAGGATGTTGGCGCCGGTGCGGGTCAGCAGTTCGAAGCGCGGCAGCATGATCACCTGGCTGCCATTGCTTAGCGGCACATTCATGCACACCGTCATCGCGAAGATGTGGAAGAAGGGCAGCACGGCGACGACGCGGCTCGGGGGATAGAAGATGCCGCAGCCCCAGGCGTCGATCTGGCTCATGTTGGCCGCGATGTTGGCGTGGCTGAGCATGGCACCCTTGGGCAATCCCGTCGTGCCGCCGGTATACTGCTGAACGGCGACATCGTTATCCGGATCGATGGTCACCGGGCCCGGAGCAAGGTTGCGCGCCAGCATGTCGTCGAACCGGGTGATCTTGGCGGCGACACGGGACTCCGAGATGCGGCTCAGGTCCTTGCCCTTGGCAATTGTGTAAAGCAGCTTCTTCAGCCCTGGCAGGGCGTTGGGGAAGTGGCAGACGATCAGCGATTTGACGTGGCCGGCCTCTGCAAGCGCCTCGGCCTTCTCGAACAGTTGTTTCAGGTCGAGAGTCACCAGCACGTCGGCGCCGGCGTTCGAGATGATGTGGGTCAGTTCCTTGATGGTATAGAGCGGGTTGCAGTTGACCACCGTGCCGCCTGCCCGATGGATGGCGTAGTAGGCGATGACGAAGAACGGGGTGTTGGGCAACAGCAGCGCTACGCGGGTGCCTTTGGTGACGCCGAACTGGCTCTGCAGGGCGCCGGCCAGCGCGTTGATGGCCTTGGCAAGGTCACCGAATTTCGTCTTCTTTCCGAGGAAATCGAGAGCATCGGCATCGGGGGTGCGGGCGCAGGCGGCGAGCACCTGCTCGAAGACCGGCGTCTTGTTGATCGGGGCGTCCCAGCGGATGCCTTCGGGGTAGTGATCGATCCAGGGGCGGGGATGCGTGGCGGTGTCGGCCATGTCCAGGTCCTCCTCGGGCGCGTTCTGCGCATTGATGTTTCCAGACTAGACCATGGTGTCACGTAAGCGTCAAACATGGTGTGCCACGACCAGCACCAGCACACTTCAGTTGACGTATACGTCAACGTGTCCTATTTTCATGGAAACACAGCCGGGTACGGCTTAGACTCGCCGTCCCAAACGCGGTTGGAGGCTCACGTTGGTCCTTGCGCTCATTGCACTCGGTCTCATCGCGTTCGCGGTGCTTGCCATGTTGCGGGCCCCTATCTGGCAGTGGGCTGTCGCCGCGCTGGCGCTTGGTGTCCTGAGCCGCTTCGGCTTCAATGCCGAGGGATTTGGCGTCTATACCGACCTGTTCGGCTGGATTTTGGCCCTGCTGCCCGGCGTGCTGCTGGCGCTGTTTGCGGTGCCGCCGATCCGCAAGGCCGTAGTCACCGGGCCGGCCTACGGCATGGTCAAGACCATCCTGCCGCGCGTCAGCCGTACCGAGCAGGAAGCGCTCGATGCGGGGACGGTCGGCTGGGACGCCGAGCTGTTCTCCGGCAGGCCGAACTGGAAGGAACTGCTGGGTGTCCGCAAGCCGACGCTGACCGCCGAAGAGCAGGCGTTCCTCGATGGGCCGGTCGAGCAGGTCTGCGCCATGATCGACGACTGGGATATCCGGCACAACCGCAATGACCTGCCCCCTGAGGTCTGGCAGTTCCTGAAGGACAAGGGATTCCTCGGGATGCTCATCTCGAAGGAGCATGGCGGGCTCGGATTCTCGGCCCAGGCGCAGAGCCAGGTGGTGAGCAAGATCGCCAGCCGCTCGGTCGCCGCCGGCATCACGGTGATGGTGCCCAATTCGCTGGGGCCGGGCGAACTGCTCGAGAAGTACGGCACCCCCGCGCAGAAGGAAAAGTATCTGCACCGGCTGGCCAAGGGGCTGGAGGTGCCATGTTTCGCGCTGACCGGGCCGCACGCGGGCTCCGATGCCGCCGGCATGCGCGATGTCGGCGTGGTATGCTACGAGCTTTTCGAGGGCAAGAAGACCCTCGGCGTGAAGCTCAACTGGGACAAGCGCTACATTACCCTCGCGCCGGTGGCGACGCTGCTGGGCCTCGCGTTCAACCTCCACGATCCCGAGCACCTGCTGGGCGAAAAGGGAGACCTGGGCATCACGCTGGCGCTGGTGCCGGCCGACTTCAGGGGCGTCGAGATCGGGCGCCGGCATTTCCCGGCCCGCTCGGCCTTCATGAACGGGCCGACGCGCGGGCGTGGGGTCTTCGTCCCGATGGATTTCCTCATCGGCGGCGTCGAGTATGCGGGGCAGGGCTGGCGCATGCTGATGGAATGCCTCGCCACCGGCCGGGCCATCTCGCTGCCGGCCATCGGCACGATCTCGATCAAGCATGCGCTGCGCGTCACCACCGCGTATGCGCGGGTGCGCCGGCAGTTCGGCATTCCGGTTGGCATCATGGAAGGCGTGGCCGAGCCGATCAGCCGGATGATCCGCAATGCCTATGTCTTCGAGGCCGCCCGCGGGCTGACCGCGTCCATGGTCGACGAGGGGCAGAAGCCGTCGGTGCTGTCGGCCCTCCTCAAGTACCGCACGACGGCGGCGATGCGGCAGAGTGTCGATGACGCCATGGACATTCACGGCGGGCGTGCCGTGCAGGACGGGCCGTCGAACTATCTGTTCTCGGGCTATGCGCAGGTGCCGGTGGCGATCACCGTCGAAGGCGCCAACATCCTGACGCGGACGCTGATCACCTTCGCGCAGGGGGCGTTGCGCGCGCATCCCTACCTGCGCGCCGAGATCGAGGCGGCGCAGGACAGCGACCGCACGCGTGGCATCGACCTGTTCGACAAGGCCTTCTCGGGCCACATCAGCTTCATGCTGCGCAACATCGCCGGCAGCTTCCTCCATGCGGTCAGCTTCGGGCTGTTTGCGTCGTCGCCGGTCGATCACGAAATGACCCGCTGGTATCGCCAGTTGTCTCGGTATTCCCAGAGTTTCGCGCTGGTGGGCGACTGGACCGTGGCGTTCCTCGGCGGCGACCTCAAGCGCAAGCAGCGCCTGTCGGGCCGCATGGCCGATATCCTGTCCGATCTCTACCTGCTCTCGGCCGCGCTCAAGCGCTACGAGGACGACGGACGGATCGAGGAGGACAAGCCGGTGGTGAATGCGGTGGCGCGCGACCTCATCCATTCCATCGAGCAGTCGTTCGCGGCGGTGTTTGCGAACTTCCCGAACTTCTTCCTGCGCAACCTTATGCGGGTGCTGGTGTTCCCGCTCGGACGGCATGCGCGGCCCGCTTCGGATCGCGAGACCTACCGGCTGGTGCGGGCGGTGCTTCGTCCCAGCGCGCTGCGCGACCGGCTGACCAAGGGAACCTACGTGACGCTGGACCCCAAGGATGTGACGGGCGTCCTCGAGGATGCCTTCATCAAGGTGACCAAGGCCGAGGATGTCGAGGCCAAGTTCGTGCGCGCCATCAAGAAGGGGCAGCTGGAGCGCCGGCTGGATCGCGACGCGATCACCGACGCCGTCGATTTCGGTGTCCTGACGGAGGCCGAGGCGGCAGTGCTGCGGCTGGCCGACCAGGCGACCGACCGGGCGATCCGGGTCGACGATTTCGATCCCGATGAACTGGTGCCGCGCCAGCTGCAGCCCCGGCGCGAGCCGGTGGAATCGGCGGCCGAATGAAGACTGTGCCCGAAGAGCGGATGGGGAGGGCACGCTGCCTTCGTCAATCCGCCAGCAAGCGAGGAACGTGAGTTGCAGCAGCCGCAGATGCCGGAGACGAGGAACTGGCGGTTCAGCCTCGACGTCGGGGGGCTGGGCTGGATCACCATGGATACGCCCCGCTCCCCGGGGAACACGCTGAGCCGCGAGGCCATCATCGAGCTGGAAACGCTGGTGACGCGCTGCGACGACCTGATCGCGGCGGGCGACCTCAAGGGCGTGATCCTGCTGTCGGGCAAGGCAACCGGCTTCATCGCCGGCGCGGACATTTCCGAGTTCGACGACATGGTCGAGCCGAGCGTGCTGACCATGGCGCTGAAGCGGGCGCATGCGCTGTTCGACCGGATCGAAAACCTCAAGGTGCCGGTGGTTTGCGGCATCCACGGGTTCTGCCTCGGCGGCGGGCTGGAGCTGGCGCTGGCCTGTCACTACCGGGTGGCCGTCAACGACGACAAGACGCGGCTCGGTTTCCCCGAGGTCAATCTTGGCATCTTCCCCGGCTTCGGCGGCACCGGACGCTCGATCCGGCAGGCGGGGCCGGTGGAGGCCATGCAGCTGATGCTGACCGGCAAGATGCTGCGCGCTTCGCAGGCTCGCGGCATGGGATTGGTCGACAAGCTGGTGCGGCATCGCGACCAGTTGCGCTGGGAGGCCCGCAAGGCGGCGCTCTCCAGCCGGAAATCGGGCAAGGCGGGCTGGACCGAGCGGCTCATGGCGGCGCCTTTCGTGCGCGAGCAGGTGGCCAAACGGATGCGCGCCGAGGCGGCCAAGAAGGCCCGGCCGGAGCACTATCCTGCCCCGTACGCGCTGATCGACCTGTTCGAGAAATCGGGCGACAACTGGCGCGAGATGACGCGGGGTGAGGCCGAGCGGTTCGTGCCGCTGATGGCGTCGGACACCGCCAAGCAGCTGCGGCGCGTATTCTTCCTCAGCGAGGGCCTCAAGAAGCAGGGTCTGCGTGGGGCTGATAAACCCGTGTTCCAGCGCGTGCATGTGGTCGGCGCGGGAGTCATGGGTGGCGATATCGCGGCCTGGTGCGCGTTGCGAGGCATGGGCGTGACGCTGCAGGATCTCGACATGGAGCGCATCAAGCCGGCGCTAGACCGGGCCAAGGCGCTGTTCCGCAAGCGGCTGCGCGGCAAGGCACAGGTGGACAACGCCGTGGCGCGGCTCGAAGCCGACGTGACCGGCAAGGGCATTGCGCGAGCCGATGTGATCATCGAGGCGGTGGTCGAGCGGCTCGACATCAAGCAGAAGATCTTTGTCGATGCCGAGGCGCGGGCGAAGCCGAACGCAATCCTCGCCACCAACACCTCCTCGATCGAGCTCGAACGCATCGCGGAAGGGATGAGCAACCCCTCCCGGCTGATCGGGCTGCACTTCTTCAATCCGGTGGCGCAGTTGCCGCTGGTCGAGGTGATCCGCTCGCGGTTCAATACGGATGCCGATATCGCGCGGGGCGCCAGCTTTGCGCTGGCCATCGGCAAATCGCCGGTCGTGGTGAAGTCCGCGCCGGGCTTCCTCGTGAACCGGGTGCTGATGCCCTACATGCTGGGTGCCGTGGAACGCGTCGAGCGGGGCGAAAGCAAGGAGCTGATCGATGCGGCGGCGGTGGCCTTCGGCATGCCGATGGGGCCGATCGAACTGATGGATACGGTCGGGCTCGACGTCGGCGCCTCCGTCGCCAGGGAACTGGGCCATTCGGTGCCCGACAACAGCCGCTTCGCTTCGCTGGTGAACAGCAAGCACCTGGGCCGCAAGAGCGGGCAGGGCTTCTACAAATGGGAGAACGGCAAGGCGGTGAAGGGCGAAACGCCCGTTCATGCCGACCTTGCCGGGCTGGGCCGAGAACTGGTGAAGCCGTTGGTGGATTCGACGGTGGTCGCCGTCGATGAGGGCGTGGTGGCCAACAAGGACCTTGCCGATATCGGCGTCATCCTGGGGACTGGCTTTGCGCCGTTCCTCGGAGGACCGATGCGGGCACGACTGGATGGGAAGGCGTGATGGCTGAACTTCGCAAGATAGCGATCGTCGGATCGGCGCGCATTCCATTCACGCGGGGTCACACCGGGTATGCCGACGAGGGCAACCTGTCGATGCTCGGCGCGGCGCTGGGCGGCATAGCCGACAGGTACAACCTCAAGGGCGAGAAGATCGACGAGGTGATGGCTGGTGCCGTCATCAGCCACAGCCGCGATTTCAACCTGGCGCGCGAGGCGGCGCTCGATGCCGGGTTCTCGCCGCGGACACCGGGCACCAACATCCAGATCGCCTGCGGCACCAGCCTGCAGGCCGCGCTGGCGCTGGGCGCCAAGATCGCGACGGGCGAGATCGACAGCGCCATTGCCGGCGGTACCGACAATGTGTCCGACGCCCCGATCGTCGTCGGCGACAAGCTGCAGCACCGGCTGATCAACCTCAACAAGGCCAAGACCTTCGGGCAGCGGCTCGGGACCTTCAAGGGCTTCAGCTTCGGGGAGCTGTCGCCGGTGGCGCCGTCGACGCAGGAGCCCCGCACCGGTCTCTCCATGGGCCAGCATTGCGAGCTGATGGCGCGCGAATGGGGGATCACCCGCGAGGCACAGGACCAACTGGCGCTCAGGAGCCACCACAACGCCGCCGCCGCCTATGACGAGGGCTTTCACGACGACCTGCTGGTGCCGTTCGCCGGCGTGCTGAAGGACAACAATGTCCGCGCCGACACCAGCCTCGAGAAGATGGCGACGATGAAACCCGCGTTCGACAAGGCGTCGGGCAAGGGAACGCTGACCGCCGCGAACTCGACCCCGCTCACCGATGGCGCCGCGGCGGTGCTGCTGGCCAGTGAAGACTGGGCGCGGGCGCGAGGGCTGCCGGTGCTCGCGTACCTGACGCTGGGGCAGGTGGCCGCCAACGATTTCGCGCATGGCGACGGGCTGCTGATGGCGCCGACCATCGCAGTGAGCGAGATGCTGCGGCGCTCCAACCTGAGCTTTTCCGACATCGACCTGTTCGAGATCCACGAGGCCTTCGCGGCGCAAGTCCTCTGCACGCTGAAGGCGTGGGAGGACCCCGGCTACAACCGCGATGTGCTGGGCCGCGAAACGCCGCTCGGCGCCATCGATCCCGACCGGATCAACGTCAAGGGCTCCAGCCTTGCCTATGGCCATCCGTTCGCCGCGACGGGCGCGCGGATCCTCGGGATCACCGCCAAGCTGCTGGCGACGACGGAGAAGCGCCGCGCCCTGATCTCGGTGTGCACGGCCGGCGGCCAGGGTGTCGCGGCTCTCGTCGAGAAGGCGGCCTGACGGCTGCCACGCCCGGTCCGCAGGGAGTTTTGGCGCCTCGTCCCTGGTTCACGGGGGATTCCCTGCTCGTTGACGTTTACGTCGCTTGTGCTTGTCAACCGGGGCGAGGGCAGTCTACGAATTGGGTTCCTCGACCAGCGAGACGGCCTTTTCGCTGGCGAAAAGTATGATCCCGGGAGCGTCATACGCCGAGGGAAATCAAAGAAATTTCACAAGGAGACGGAAGAGCAATGAAAATAACGAACCTCCTCAAAGCGGTCGCAATGGCCGGCGCAGTGTCCCTGCTGATGGGAACCGCAGCCAGCGCTGTGACGCTGAACCTGGGCAATGGCGGCGAGCCGTCGACGCTTGATCCGCACAAGGCATCCGGCAACTGGGAGAACCGGATCATTGGCGATTTCATCGAAGGTCTGGTGACCGAAGCGGCCAGCGGCGAAGCCATCCCGGCGCAGGCCGAGTCCTGGACGGTTTCCGACGACGGCACGGTCTACACCTTCAAGCTGCGTCCGGGTATCGCCTGGTCCGACGGCACCGCCATCACCGCCGACACTTACGTCTACTCGCTGCGCCGGCTGTTCAATCCGGCCACGGCTGCCGAGTACGCCTACCTGCAGTTCCCGATCAAGAATTCGGCGAAGATCGCGTCGGGCGAGATCACCGATTTCGAACAGCTCGGCGTGCGTGCCGTCGATCCGTCGACGCTCGAGATCACCCTCGAGGCCTCGACCCCGTACTTCCTTCAGGCGCTGACCCACTACACCGCCTGGCCGGTGCCGCAGCACCTCATCGACACCGTCGGTGATGCGTGGACGGCCGTCGGCAACGTCGTGTCTTCCGGCCCCTACAAGATCGTCGAGTGGGTACCGGGCTCGTACATCCGTTCGGTCAAGAACGAGGATTATTACGACGCCGCCAACGTGCAGATTGACGAGGTCATCTACCACAACACGGAAGATCTGACGGCCGCGCTCAACCGCTACCGTGCCGGCGAGCTCGACATCCTCACCGACTTCCCGGCCGACCAGTACCAGTGGCTGCAGGACAACCTGCCCGGCCAGGCGCAGGTGGAGCCGTTCCTGGGCATCTACTATTACGTGATGAACCAGCAGAGCAACGAAGCGCTCAAGGACGTGCGGGTGCGCGAGGCGCTCTCGATCTCCATCCTGCGCGACGTGATCGGGCCGGAGATTCTGGGCACGGGCGAACTGCCGGCCTATGGTTGGGTGCCGCCGGGAACCGCCAATTACGAAGGCGAGACCTACCTGCCGGCCTGGTCCGAGCTGCCGTACGAGGAGCGCGTCGCCAAGGCCGTGTCGCTGATGGCGGAAGCCGGCTACTCGGCCGCCAATCCGCTGACCCTGCAGCTGCGCTACAATACCAACGACAACCACCAGCGCATCGCCGTGGCGATCGCCGCCATGTGGGAGCCGCTGGGCGTCAAGGTCGAGCTGTTTAACGCCGAAGTCGCGGTGCACTACGACGCGCTTGCGGCGGGTGACTTCGCTGTCGGTCGTGCGGGCTGGCTGCTCGATTATTCTGATGCGAGCAACACGCTCGATCTGCTGAAGAGCGGCATTCCGCAGGACGGCGGCATCAACTGGGGCAATAACTACGGCCGTTACAGCAATGCCGAGTTCGATGCCCTGCTGGCACAGGCTGCGGTCGAGCTCGACCTCGGCAAGCGTGCGGAGCAGCTGCACCAGGCCGAGGCGATCGCCATGGACGAGTTCGCGGCGATCCCGATCTACTGGTACGTCTCCAAGAACGTGATCTCGCCGAAGATCACGGGCTTTGAGGCCAATGCGTCCGACGTTCACCGCACTCGCTGGCTGACCAAGTCCGAGTGATCCCGAAGCAGCGTGCCGGCGTCCCAACGGACGCCGGCACCCGCTAGCGTGGCGGGCTAGCCGGCCACGCCCCCCGGTTCGGGAAAGGTGCGACTCCGATGATCGCCTATGCGACGAGGCGTGTGCTTTCGGCCCTGCCGATCGTGTTCATCGCCTTGACGGTGTGTTTCATCATCCTGCGCCTCGCGCCGGGTGGCCCGTTCGACGGCGAACGCGCCCTGCCACCGGCCGTGCTCAAGAACCTCGAGGCCTACTACAACCTCGACAAGCCCCTGTGGGAGCAATACTTCATCTATGTCGGCGGGGTGCTGCGCGGCGATTTCGGCCCTAGCATGGTCAACACCGATTTCAGCGTTTCGCAGCTGATGGGGATCGGCCTGCCGTTCACCCTGATGCTGGGCTTCACCGCCTTCATCGTGGCGACAACCGTCGGCATCATCACCGGCATGGTCACGGCGGTGTACCAGAACCGCTGGCCTGACTATCTCCTCGTCTTCCTCGTCATGATCGGGCTGGTCGTTCCCAATTTCCTCATGGCGAACATCGTGCAGCTCGTCTTCGGCGTGCACCTGCGATGGCTGCCCGTGGGCGGCTATACGCCCGGATCGTTCATCCATCTGGTCCTGCCCGTCATCATCCTGTCGCTGCCGCAGGCGGCGCGTATTTCGCGTCTGATGCGCGGTTCGATGATCGAGGTGCTGGGCACGAACTTCGTCCGCACTGCGCGTTCAAAGGGGCTGGGAACCCGGCTGGTGCTGGCGCGGCATGCCATCAAGCCGGCGATGATGCCCGTGGTCTCGTATCTCGGGCCGGGCCTGAGCTACCTGCTGACCGGCTCGCTCGTCGTTGAACAGATCTTCGCGCTGCCGGGCATCGGCAAGTACTTCATCACCGCGGCGCTGTCGCGGGACTACGGCCTCGTCTTGGGCACGACCATTCTCTACATGGTGATCATCCTCGTGCTGAACCTAGTCGTCGACGTCATCTATGCCTGGCTCGATCCCAAGGTGAGGTCCCGCTGATGGCTGGGATCACCGGCAAGGACGCGGTGCTGACGCGCTACGCGGATTCGCTCGCCACTCTGGAAGCACCCAAGGGGCGCTCGCTGACCCAGGACGCGATGCGCCGGCTCGTGCGCAACAAGGCGGCCGTCGCTTCGATCTTCATCCTCGTGGTCGTGGTGCTGGTGGCATTTGTCGGGCCGTACTTCGTCCCGTGGGGATATGGCCAGGTCGACTGGACCGCCATCCGCAAGCCGCCCGATTTCGCCAAGGGGCACTATCTCGGCACCGACCAGAACGGCCGCGACATGCTGGCACGCCTGCTGCAGGGCACGCAGATGAGCCTCGTGGTGGCGTTCGTCGCGACGTTCGTGTCGGTGACGATCGGCATCGTCTACGGCGCGGTTGCGGGCTATTTCGGCGGCAAGGTCGATGCCATCATGATGCGCTTCGTCGACATCATGTATGCGCTGCCGTACATCCTGTTCGTCATCATCCTCGTCGTCATCTTCGGTCGCAACCCGATCCTGCTGTTCGTCGGCATCGGCTGCATCGAGTGGCTGACGATGGCGCGCATCGTGCGAGGCCAGACGCTGAGCCTCAAGGAGCGCGAGTTCGTCGAGGCGGCGCGCGCCGGCGGTGCTTCGCCGCTGACCATCATCTTCCGGCATATCGTGCCCAATCTTACCGGGCCGGTGGTCATCTACGCGACGCTGACGATCCCGGAGATCATCATCACCGAGAGCTTCCTGTCGTATCTGGGGCTTGGGGTGCAGGAGCCGCAGACCTCGCTCGGGACCCTGATCTCGGCGGGCTCGGGCCTTGCCGAGGCGCTGCCCTGGATGCTGTTCGCGCCGGCGATCATGCTCGTGCTCATGCTCATCTGCCTCACCTATCTGGGTGATGGCCTGCGCGACGCCCTCGACCCTAAGGATCGCTGATGGACAAGGTTCTCGCCGTTGAGCAGCTGGACGTCACCTTCGCGCTGCACAAGTCCGAAGTGAAGGCCGTTTCTGGCCTCGATTTCTCGCTCTCTGCAGGCGAAACGCTGGCCGTGGTGGGCGAGAGCGGATCGGGAAAGAGCCAGGCGTTCCTTGCCATCATGGGGTTGCTGGCCAAGAACGGCCGCGCGACCGGTCGGGCCATGCTCGATGGCGTGAACCTCATCGGCATGCCGCCCGCCGCGCTCGATCGTTACCGCGGCCGCGATATCGCGATGATCTTCCAGGACCCGATGACATCGCTCAATCCGAGCCTCAGGGTCCGCACCCAGCTCAGCGAGGTGCTGGTGCGGCATCAGGGCTTTGCCAAGGACAAGGCGGAGCGCGCGGCGGTCGAGATGCTGGAGCGGGTCGGCATTCCCGAGCCCGCAAAGCGCGCCAATGCCTTTCCGCACGAGCTTTCCGGCGGCATGCGGCAGCGCGTGATGATCGCCATGGCGCTGCTGTGCCGGCCGAAGATCCTCATCGCCGACGAGCCGACCACGGCGCTGGACGTGACGGTGCAGGCGCAGATGCTGGAGCTGTTCAAGTCGCTGACCAACGATTTCGGCACCGCGCTGGTGCTGATCACCCACGACCTGGGTGTGGTGGCCGGCGTCGCAGACCGCATGATGGTCATGTATGGCGGGCGGGCGATCGAGAAGAGGGGGACGGACGAGCTGTTCTACGATCCGCGCCACCCTTACACGCTGGGCCTGTTGCATTCGACGCCGCATGTGGAGACGCGGGCCAAGCGGCTCGATCCGATCCAGGGGCTGCCGCCGAGCCTCGAACACCTGCCGCCGGGCTGCTCGTTCAATCCGCGCTGCGCGTTCCGGTTCGAACGGTGCGTCAAGGAGCGGCCACCGCTCATCGGGATCGAGGGCAGCGAGGGCCGGGCCAAGGCCTGCTGGTACGACGGGGCCCTGAGCTACGGGAAGGTGGCATGAGCGACCTGCTGAGAATCGATGGATTGTCGAAGAGCTTCTCGGTGTCGGCCGGGCTGTTTGCGCGACCGTTGCGGCTGCGGGCGCTGGAGGATATTTCCTTCACCGTGAAGCAGGGCGAAACCCTTGGAATCGTTGGTGAAAGCGGTTGCGGAAAGTCAACTCTGGGGCGCTGCATCCTGCAATTGCTGTCGCCGGACCAGGGGCAGGTGCTGTGGCTGGGGCAGGACATCACGCGCCTGCCGGCCGAGGAAATGCGTCGGCGCCGCAGGGACTTGCAGATCATCTTCCAGGACCCGCTGGCGTCGCTCAATCCGCGGCTCACCGTGGGCGAGATCATCAGCGATCCGCTGCGCACGCTGATGCCGGAGCTGAAGGCGGCTGACCGGCGGGCAAAAGGGCTGAGAATTATGGAGGCCGTTGGTCTCCTGCCGGAAATGATCAACCGTTATCCGCACGAGGTTTCC
>ERZ778022.2818-NODE-2818-length-17392-cov-5.447021_pt1 | contig 17392 bp, 20 predicted proteins | sample MGYA00375752_ERZ778022 | MGnify/ENA primary metagenome ERZ778022 (study PRJEB29350, sample SAMN05389826) | bioreactor metagenome | isolation source: Thiocyanate bioreactor | place: South Africa: University of Cape Town | collected 2014-04-04 ... | reverse complement strand
CCGGCTTGCCGCCGATTTCGACGGGCTGACGGAGAATTACAACGCCTCCGTCGCCAGCCTCGGCGCCGCCATGCGCGAGATCAGCCAGGCCGTGCATCTGGTCAACGGCCAGTCGCACGAGATTTCCGCCGCTACCAACGACATGGCCAGGCGCACCGAGCACCAGGCCTCGGCACTGGAGGAAACGGCATCCGCGCTGGAGGAAATCAGCACGATTTCCAGGGATGCCCAGACGCGCACCCGTGAGGTCCAGCAGATCGTCATGCAATCGGCGGCCGAAGCGGTCAAATCCGGCACGGTTGTCGATGAGGCGGTGAAGGCGATGAGCGACATCGAGGATTCCTCGAAGCGCATGACCCAGATCATCGGCGTCATCGACGAGATCGCCTTCCAGACCAATCTTCTGGCGCTGAATGCCGGCGTCGAGGCTGCGCGTGCCGGTGAGCAGGGTAAGGGATTTGCAGTCGTGGCGCAGGAAGTGCGCGAACTGGCGCAACGCTCCGCCACCGCCGCCAAGGAAATCAAGGAACTGATCGGCCGCTCATCGGCGGATGTCGCGCGCGGCGTGCAACTCGTCCACGGCACCGGCGAGGCCTTGCGCAGCATCGGCGACCAGGTGCGCTCGATCAACGACCACATGGCCTCGATTGCGCGCTCGGCCGAGGAGCAGGCGGGCGGCATCGCCAACATCAACGCCGCCGTCGGCAACATGGACCTGATCACCCAGCAGAATGCCGCGATGGTCGAAGAATCGTCCGCCGCCACCGAAAAACTGTCGCAGGAGGCGCTGCGCCTCGCCGAACTGGTATCCGGCTTCAAGGTCGCCGGCCAGCCGCCGCAGCCTGCCGCCAGCTATTGCGAGTCGCCACGGCGCAAAGCGATGTCCCGCACCCCCGCCACCCGCGGCAATACCGCCATCGCCGCCCAGGAAAGCTGGCAGGAATTCTGATTGCGGCTGCCCAGCCCACTCCAACGGAGGACGATCTGGCGGTCCCGTCAAGTCCGGGAATGTCACAAGGCAAAGAGAGGGGCCGATCGGAAAGGAGCCGAGGAAACAGAATGGCGGACAGAGAGTCCGTCGAATGTTCGTTCGCGCCTGTTCGTCACTGTTTAAGGCGCCCTTGTTTCTCTTGCCTTTATTCCACCTAGCGTTCACAGTCGTTCGCATATGTTCTCCATAATCCGTTTTCGGAAGTGGGGAAGAAAGTGGGGAAGGATATGGCGCGCGCACTCCAGAAGCTCACCGACGTTCTGGTCAAGTCCACGAAGCTGAAGCCCGGCCGGCACAGCGACGGGGGAGGGCTCTATCTCAACGTGGCGCCGACCGGTTCCAAGTCTTGGCTTTTCATGTGGGTTGTCGCCGGCAAGCGCCGGGAAATGGGGCTTGGCCCTTATCCTGCCATCACGCTCGCAAAGGCGCGCACGAAGGCGGGAGAGGCGCGGCAGGCAGTTGCCGAAGGTCGAGACCCTATTGCCGAGAAAGCAAAAGAGGAGGAGCCGACCTTTGCCGAATGTGTGACGCAGTTCCTCGCCAGCATGGAGGTGCAATGGCGGAACGAGAAGCACCGGGCGCAATGGCGCATGACGCTGACCAATTATTGCAAGGGGATTGCCGAGAAGAAGGTTTCCACCATTGGCCTTGACGATGTCTTGAAGTCGCTGAAGCCGATCTGGAACACAAAGGCGGAAACTGCCTCCCGCCTTCGCGGCCGGATTGAGCGGGTAATGGGATATGCGAAGGCCAAGGGCTGGTACGCGGGCGAAAACCCGGCCTCGTGGCGCGGCAACCTTGCGAATATCCTTCCGGTACGAAAGAAGCTTTCCCGAGGCCACCATGCGGCGATGCCCTATGCCGATGTACCGGCTTTCCTGGCGGCGCTGAAAGACCGTGACGCCATGGCGGCCCGCGCGCTGGAATTCCTGATCCTCAACGCCTCCCGATCTGGCGAAGTCCTTGGCGCGACCTGGGATGAAATTGACTTCGACGCCAAGCTCTGGACCATTCCGAAAGAGCGGATGAAGGCCGGCAGGGAACATCGTGTTCCGCTGTCCGATGCCGCGCTTTCCATCGTGCAGCGCCTCCATAACCAACGGCTATCCCGCTTATGATGGCCGCGCCTGGCGCTTTCGGAGCTGGACAGGGAAGCATGCTTTTCAGGTCTGGGGCTAGCGCCCTTTCGGGAAGTGCAATCGGCGGGGCCGATAGCGCTGTTCGATCGAGGGGCGACACTGATGCAATGCTTTGGGGCGCTGCCTCCGGCTTGGGCTTGGGAGCAATCGGCCCCGCCGTAGCATCCACCGTGGGCGCTGCATATCGTGGCATCGCAAACCGGTTTGCGGACAGGGCGACGGCAACAGCCGCTGGAACAACGCCGGCGGCACTGCGCGACCTGGCGAAGACGGCAGCCGACGACGGGCTGGACGTTGCCGCGATGCGCGCCCGGCTCGACGAACTCGGCGCAAGCGCCATGATTGCGGACCTTGGCCCCGGCTTTCAGGGCAAGGCCGCAAGCCTCGCCGCCATCCCCGGCCGCGCGCAGTCCATCACGCGCGATGCGCTGAACCAGCGACAGGCGGGGGCAAACGCCCGCATCGGCGCAGCGCTCGATGACAATCTCGGTCCCGCGCGGGTGCCGTCGCAGTTAAACGACAGCCTCCAGGCCGGGCAGCGGGCCACTGGCGCAGGGTATGACGATGCGTTCCGGGGCGGCCAGCCTCACGATATCAGCATGGTCGCTGATGACCTTGAAAGGTCTATTGGCCGTCTTCGGGGTGACGCGCAGCGCAAGCTTTCGCAGGTTCGCGACATGCTCAATGAAACGCGGACAAATCGGCTCTCTACCGATCCGCGTGTGACGTTCGAGACCCGCCAGGCAATCGACGGCATGCTTACCAACGAAGCCGACCCGAAGGTAATCGCTGCGCTGTCGGAAGCCCGGCAAATGCTCGACGACGCCCTTACGCGCTCCGTTCCCGGCCTCAAGCAGGTTGATGCGCAATATGCCGAACTGGCCCGCCAGCGTGAGGCCATCAGCCGTGGGCAGCAGGTTCTTGACGGCGGGAGGACAGCGCCTCGGCCACCCGAGCTTGCCGCAGAGCTTGAAGCCGGAGCCCAGCCCGGCCCATTCCAAATGGGACCGTCTGCTGTGCCGCTCCGGCTGTCGCAGGGCGCCCGGGCCGAGATTGACCGCATCGTCGGCACCAACGCAAACGATGTCGTTGCGCTCAATCGGTTGATCAAAGGCGAAGGCGACTGGAACCGGGAAAAGCTTGGGATGCTATTCGGCCAGGACAAGGCCGATCGAGTATTCCGAGTGCTGGAAAGCGAGCGCCAATTCGCGGCCACACATAACGTAGTCACCCGCAATTCTGAGACCGCGCGCCGCATGGAAGGCATTGCGGAGGTGCGCGGCGCGCAAGGCGGTGATTTCGTCAAGAATGCCTATGCCGCCGGCGGCGCTCCGGGTTTGATCCGTTCCACTGGCCTGAAGATGGCCGACAAGGCCGCCAACGTCTTCGCCGGCCCCGTCATCGATCGGCAGCGAGCAGCGCTTGCCGAAGCGCTTATCCGCAATCCCAACGCGCTGATAGGTGCAATCGAAGACTACGGCAGCCGCGCGCGGACATCGCCGGAGCTTGAGCGGCTTGCCAAAGCTTTGCTGTTGTCAGGAGCGACCACGGGGCCGCGATGATGGATCAATCCAGCAGATGAGCAAGTAGACCAGCACGGAAAATGCAACGCCGCTTATGAAGCCGATAGGGAATTCGGCGCTGAAGACGGCGGACAGCGACATAAACCCGAACTTGAAAGCGAACAGGATAAGGGCCGTCGTCGCGATGCAGGCAAACTGGAAAACCCGAAGCACACGCTTCCCTTTCATGTGAGTTCGAACAGGACACAGACCATGGCAGCAAACTTTGACGACGACAACCGTTCAGCCGCTCATGCCTATGACACCATGGGTGCCAGCCTTGAGCACTACCGCGCTTTCCGGGTGGCTCTTCTAAAGCTCGACAACGGTGCCGGATCGTTCGATGAGGTTGAGAATAGCGTTGCGTTTTTCGCCAACAATCCGGTTCGCACGGCGCAGGACGCGCTTGCATATTCTGCACTTGCCCGAACGTTTTATCTGAGGGCGGCGGAGAGCGCTGCGCGCGGTGACCCCACTGAAAATACCATGACCATCTTGAACGTAGCGGAGGAGGCCATGGACAAGATGATGGCGTTCATGACGGACGCGACCGGCAAACCCTTGCCGCAGTCCACCGACATTCAGCGCGCGTTGAACTGAGGCGCGGCGATGACCGATCGAGATGAAGCAGGCCGGTTCCTCGCCGGCCATTCCCAGCCCGGCCCCGGCCGCGACAGCCTCTACGACCCGTCGATGAATGAGCAGGCACGGAAGCTGGCCCTTCTCGGGCTGACCGATGACCAGGTGGCCGACTTCTTTGAGGTGTCGCCGAGCACAATCGACAATTGGAAGCGGCAATATCCCGCTTTTCTGTGCTCCCTCAATCAAGGGAAAATCATTGCCGATGCCAACGTTGCCGACAGCCTCTATCGGCGCGCAACTGGAGAGGTCATTTTCATGGAAAAGCGCGTGAAGGACAAAGACGGCGATTTCGAAATCATCCGGCTTTCGCAGCAGATGCCCGCCGATCCGGGCGCGGCCAAGCTGTGGCTCACCAATCGACGGCCGGCAGAATGGCGAGATAAGCAAGAAGTGCAGCACTCCGGCGCGCTCCAGGTTGTGACGAAGGAACAGCGTGACGCTGCGGTGGCAGCAGCACTTCGCGCTGACACCTGACCGGCCGCGCCAATACGAACCTTATCAACGTGTTAGGTGAATTTAATCCGCCGCGATGAAGGGTATGGCGCACGAGGCAGTTTCAGCAAGTGTTCGCATCGTCGTGGGCCGCGATCAACAGCGGCCCCCTCAAATTTGAGGCGACGGCCGGTCGCAGGGCGCTTCGTATCCAGCTGGCGCGATGAGCAGCGAAATCACGGAACGCGCGCTACGGAGTAACGTCGAGTCAAAGAGACTCGCTCTGATGCGGAAGCCACCATTCCACCCGGTCACGCGTCAGCAACGGGAGCTTTTGGCCGATGCGCTGCGCGAGTGAGATGGCCACGGCCACGGCCTCATCAATTGAGGCGTACTCCTCGCTCCACGCCTTCTCGGAACCGATCGGCGGGCAATAGACGGTTGCGGTGCCCTGACGCTCGGGCTGGATGATGAGCACCTTTGAAAAGGGGTCCAGCCGTCCTAAATCATGGATAACTCGCTTCTGCACGATGCAGCCTTCTTTTCTGGCGTCAGGGCCTATCACGAGAAGAACGTGCAGAACCGATATAGTCAAGTCACAGGCTTGGCCCTGCATTGATTGACCTGACAAAACCTGACCTTTGGGAAGTCGCAAAGGGGCGGACAAGGAGGCGAAGCCTTCCCGCGCGCCACAGGTGGTTTACCAGGCAACAACGATGGTGCCCTTACGGCGTTCATCAAACCACATAATTGAACGTATACCGAGATTGCAATTATCTGAAGATTGAGAATACTACGCAAACGAAAAAGGGCCTCCCCGAAGGTCAGCCCTTTTTGTCAAACCCGTTTCGCAAACGGATAACTCTGTGCGGATGCTTCAAACACCTTTTTGCTCCGAATGTCAAGCGGCCGGAGAGATTTTCGGCGGTTTTTGGGGGCGCGACGCCAAGCTGAGGCTTATCCGGCGATTGCTCGGGTCGACTTTCACAACTGAAACACTGATCGAGTTCCCAACACTTTGCTCTTTGGGGCTAATTGCCCCTTTCGCCAACCTGCTCTTGTGTAGCAGCCCCGTCAATCCCGGCGCAATTTCCACAAACAAGCCGATATCTCCCACCGCGTTGACAATCGTTCCATCAACAACGATGCCTGGCTGGTAAATTTCCTGTGCTTTAAACCATAACCCCGACTGAAGATGTTTGCCTTTTTTTTCAATTGCATCAACGCCGTTATCAAAGTTTACAAGTGATCGGAACCTGCTATTTGACAAGACTGCCTCACTTTCAGTAGCGGCCTTCTCTCTTAATTTCCCCAAATAATTCAGAGCTGCGAGTGAATTTTGTAGGCTCACGCCGTGACTGTATTGCGTATCTCTTAAGCTTATGCGGTCAGCAACACGTCGGGCTATGGAACGATCAGCGAAGCTAGTGTCCTCTGCAATCGCAGCCCAATACTCCGCAACGCCTAACAGCTCAAGATGAACAAAACCAACTGAACTGATTTTAAAAAGGTCACTTTCTTCTAGATCGTCCTCGCGTAAGCTTTCGGAAATTATGCAGTTAGCTTTTGTTAAATAGAATATTTCCCGTTTTATAACCGAAAACCGAAGTCCATAGGGCGACAGAGCGTCAAGGACTTGTTCAAGGCTGCGATAGCCTTTTACCCCGTTTGGCCCGGGTTCTGTAAAAGTTGAATGCAAATATGATAGTATTAATACCCTGGCAAAATGATTGGGGCGCTCATCTTTTTCTTCGAGGTGGCATATATTCTTAATTACAGACGCATCACTATCGTAATATCTACGATTAGACCTCAATAAAACTGTCATGACAGTATCAAGTGGGAGTACATATTCTCCTTTAGACTGACGCATACGCAGTATTTCAGACTCCACAATATGGCCGCTTGAGAAAAACTCTACAAATATCTCGAAGACTTGCCGTAAATTGTTGCCGGCCAAGCCAAGTATAAGTCTACGGGCATAACTGTCGTATTCGAAGATTGAGCCGACGAGCGATGCCAGATAATAGGACCTCTCAGACTCGGCATATTTTATTTTGAAGCCGTTCGAAAGCTCGTACGTTCTATTACGATCAGTTTTGTTGGCTATTTCATCGAGGGCTATCTGAACTCGCTTGATGAGCGCCTGTTGCATAACAGGGGGTTCAATTCTGAAAGCGAGGTCCTTGATGGCGGTATCTAAAGGTGGAACGTCGCGATAATTATCATAGGTCTCTTCCCTAATTGGAAGGACCACAAGAACTCTAAATTCCTGCTGCAGCCATTGAGCAACCTCAAACATTAGCAATTGCTCATCGCGTGGCCCTTTATCTGCATTATCAAAAACGACTACAACTGTCTTTCCTCGCTCTGCACCGAAATGTCGAGTATAGCATGTGGCCGACGTATGCAGATTTTCTTGGCACTTCAACAGTACTTTGTAGAGCTCATGGTTTTGCTCGGCTGAGCCAGCCTCCAATAGCGAACCAATGCCCTTGAAAAATTTGTTAACTTCAACAGAAAAAATTTTTTGAATTGTATTGTATTCATCAAAGTCAACCGAAGGATAAGCTTCCCGTATCCCCCGGATTATTTCAGTTCTGACCCAATCATATATTTCCCCTTTCGTTACTGGAGCATCATTAACGTTTATGTGTAGCCAGGTTGTCTTTTCACGCAGCTCGTCGGGAAGGGCTACAGCTTGGAGGTGATAAAGAAAGGTCGTTTTCCCCGCACCTTTTTCACCGATTAGCAAAATCACCCGATGCTCTAATTCTCTTTGAGCGTGAAAAGGCGCGATAATTTCGATGGGGTCAGATGTATTTTTGATCAAAGTCGAGTGTGCTTGCCAGCTCGGCATAGCAGCGCGTATGACTTTATCGATCGGAGCAACGTATCGTTCTCTACTCGGTGACGAAACATAACCGTCACGAGCAATTTTCAAACGGTCCCTACGAGTAACAGGGTTAAAAATGTGACCTAACTCTGCAGCCAAAGTCGCCCCAAAAGAATTTTGGCCGACCTCTTCTTGTTGGACCGTAATGCCCCCTATCATCCTACGAGGCTTGAAATACCGAGCAACACTCATTGCTTTACTAAATTTGGCTGCCCGTTCGGCTAGAGATGCGAAACCCAATAAAGCTTGCGCATCGGCTAGTGATTTCGAGTAGGGCCCAATATCATCATGCGCCAATGTAATAGAGGGTGCAGCGACGTCAGCGTAGCCCACCCATAATTCGCGACCATTTGTTGCACAAACGATCGAAACAGGGTTCATGTTTTGAAATAATGAGTTCAACTCGCCAGCGTAGAGGCGCGCTTCTCTGTACGCTTCATCAAGGGCTACTTCTGGTCCTTTGGCTTCAATAACTGCAATTGGCAAGCCAGAAATTGCTACGATGTAATCGGGGTAATAGAGCTTTTTTTGGCCGCCTTTGTCGAGATCGAAACGACGAATGTTTGTCTTTGTAATGATGTAACCAGGACGGATACCGAACCCAGAGGGATTGTCGGCGATCAAGAGAGGATAGGTAAATTTCTGCTCAACATCGCTTTCATTGTGCATTTCTTTCAATGGAGGCTTTTCGAATACGCGCAAAAGAGGAGCTCCTGTAGGCGATGCGTGACAGCCGAACTTCAGAATTATGGCTTTCGGCTATCATGGCGTGTGAGGTCCGGGAGGTAAAGCTCGATCAGAAGGTTTTGTGGAAGAAGTGTATTGATGAACATTATGAGATAGTTGGCCTCGCCACGAACCACTCGCATTGTCGAAATATCAGTCATTTTGCAAAGCAACCGCTTGATATTATTGCTGAATAGCAGGAATACCAGTCTGCGCGTTATGTCGCCGACGATGCGGCGCGACTGCCAGTGGTCAACTCAGCTTGTCTCGTGTTGATTGAGGCGCGCCAGATGCACTCATTAGTTTCTTCAGGCGAAGCTTCATCGATATGTTGGACGGGCTGAGTGCCTGCGGTGGTTCAAGGCTTGGGAGCCGCTTCGTTGCCTCCAGGAGCCGGTCAACATCCTCTTTGAGCAGCACCATTTTGTTGCCTACGAGCCGGCATGCGCCGAGTTCACGGGCCAAGGACCGGACCCGCCTCGGGCTCCATCCGAAATGGGCCGCGAATTCGTCAGGGGTGGTGAAGTCGGGAATATCAGTCATCTGATCGGCCTCCAGCCTGTGCTTTGGCAAGCCGGACGCCAGGACCGCCCTCACGATGGCCGCCGTCGTCGAGGAATATTACACCGCCATCCTCAAGCGCGGCTTGGAGGGCCGCAATTGTCGTTGCGTGGCCGGTCACTTCCCCCTCCATTCCCTCAAGACGCTTGATTGTCGGTACTGACACTTTGCTCTTTTCCGACAAATCAGCCTGTGACCATCGAATAAGGGCTCTCGCTGCTCTGATCTGATCTGCGTCCATAATAAACCTTTTCACATTAAATGATACTTTTGGGATTGATTTATGAACCCATACGTATTAAATAATCGCTAACGGATCAAATCACAAGAGGCCATCCACAATGTCGAACACCACCGTTCCGGCAAACGCCGAAGGCATGCCCAAATTCGACCGCGCCGCCGTCATGCGTCTGGCCTGGGAAATCTATCGCAAGCGCTTCGGAGGCGAAAAGCGCGATGCCGCAAGCCGCCGCTGGGCTTTCTCCCTCTCGCTGAAGTCCGCATGGATGACGGTGAAGTGGGAGGCCAAGGAAGCCGCGAAGAACGCCGAGCAGAAGCGCGCAAGCGAGATTGAAGCTCTCCGGCTGGAGGTTCTTCGGATCGAGGCCACGCCCTTCCGTATGCGTCTCGACAACGACCGTTACGACCGCCTTCAGCAGCAGATTTCCGCCCTCCAGCGGGCGGCATAACGAACCCGCGCCACCATGGCGCACCCCCAATCCTGAAAACGAGGAGACTACCATGAAGCCGAACACTGTTCCGGCCGGCGGCGAAGCCGTGCCGAGAAAGCCCGACAACGCCGCAATTGCATATGCCGCACTCCAGCTTCAAGACCGCGTCCATAACGCGATGATGTTCGCGCGCGTCTTCGATGACTTCCTGTCCGATCGAACGATTGCCGTAGCCGGCACCCGCATGGAGTTGAGCGAGGACGATATCGACGCGCTCTCGTTTCTCTCGAACCAATCCCGCATGGCAACATACGATCTGTCGCGAGCCTATGAGAAGGCGATGGGCGGGGAGGCTGCCGAATGACCGCGACCGATCCATTCCTCGCCGCCATTGCCGCTTATCGTGAAGCCAAGAAGGCTTTCGAGGCCGCTCCCGACGAAGCATCAACAAAGGCTGTCGAGACGGCGACATATGGTCCGTTGCAAGACGCGCTGCGTTCTTGGGCCGGCGGCGCGCACTCCCGCAAAGGGGCAATCGAAGCCCTGAAGCTCATGACCGAGGAAGACGTTTTCGAGGATACCATGGGCGAGGCCATGCAGCGCGTTGCTTTGGAGTATCTGGAAACCCTCGACGCCCAGGATGCGCGCATTGCCTCTCGCGCTCTCATGCGGGAGCTTTCCGAAGTCCTATCCAGTTACGACGATGGCGGTTGCTCCGTCCACATCCTGCCGATGGAGGGCGAGCGGTACCAACGGTTCGTTCGGTTCCTGCCACGTCCTGACGAAGGCGACGCTGAAACGCCGATCGACCGCGTCGAGCGCTTGTCTGCCGAGCTTTCCGACGCCCTGTCCCAATGGGCCGGCGGCAGCTATCAAGCCATGGTGCAGCCGTCGAACCTTGCCGGGCATTCGGTCTTCTTCGTCAAGGCTGGAGCTTGGGCTGGGAGAGCAATTCAATGACCGTCGCTCACGATACCCTTTTGGCGACCATCCGCGCCTACCAGAGCGGGTGCGCCGAATTCAACCGCATTGCTGGCGGAGACGGCAGCGAATGGGATGAAGTTGCTGACGTAACTTTTGGGCCCGCGCTTGGCCGCCTCCAGAGGTGGAAGCAGCCGGCGGCCAGCATGGAGGGCGCCATAGCGGCTCTCCGGCTTTCCTTGGACGAGAAGGGCGTTGCGGGAATGGAAGCCGCGCAATTTATGGTCAAGGCTGCGCTCGACTATCTGGAAAGTACACAGACAGCGCCGGCCGCCGTAGAAGCGCCAAGCTCAATTTACCTGCTCCTCGCTGACTATTGGACCGCCTACGACGCCTTGATTGTCGCGATGGACCTCAACTCGGTGACGGAGGCCGGCACGCCCGCTCATGCGGCAATCCTGGCATCGGAGTTGCAGGCCCAGGAGCGTTGGAATGCTGCGCGTATCGCGGTCTGCGCTTTCGCCCCTCGCGACCTTCACGAGGCAAAGTGCAAGGTCCAGTTTATCGAGAGCCTGGCCGCTGAGAATTTTGGCCGGCTCGACGCGGAAGAGCTTGCGGCGTTGCTCTCGTCTCTTCCCGATCTGGTTCTGGATGACAGCAGGAGGGCGAAATGACCGGCGCCTTTGTCGATCCGATTGTCACCGCCATCAACGAATACCTCACTGGCTGGGACGCATTCTGCGCCGCCCCCGATCAAGAGGCCGACGAGGCAGCCGACTTATGGGCGGTGCCCCATCGTGTCCTGTCGATATGGGATAGAGGCTGCCAAACGCGGGAAGGCGCGGTGTTGGCCCTTAGCTTGGCTCTTCGTGAAGAAGAGTTCGGCGTGAAATCCCTTTCGGTTCCGCTGATGCGGGCCGCACTCAGCTACCTTCAGGGACATGCAGCGGAAACAGCGCCGCCCGGCTAAGCCAAACTTTGACGCCCGGTAAATTCTTGCCGGCCTCACACACCCAGCAATAGGAGAAACATCATGGAGCGCCTTATCCCGGCGAATGGCGAAGCTATGCCGAAAATCCGCCGCGCCGCCATCGGCATCACCTTCGCGGGCAGCATTGCACCTGTCATAACCGCCACGCATCCCGCCGACGCTCTGTCGTTCGTTCGCCGCCGGCAGGAGAGCGGGTATATCGATTGGTGGGCTGTTGAGGACGGTTCCAACTTCCGCGCCGACTTCGCCATGGGAGAGAACATGGGCCGGGAATACCTCGACTTCATCGGCCGGTATCCGACCTATGGCCATTGCCTGCTGCTCGGGCATATCGTCGCCGGCATGGCCCACACCATCGACGAACGCGGCCGGCTCGGAGCGTCGGCAACCGGCTTCCTCCGCATCGTCAACGAACACGCAATGGCATCGGCGACAATCCTCGCAATGCCGGAGATAGACCATGCGTAGCCGGGCGCTGATGCAGGCCCGCCGCGCCTGGCTGGAGCAATGGATAGACGGGGCGATTGCACTGCTCGACGAAATCGACCGCGACCCGGACGACGAACCGTACTTGGCCGACGCCAAAACAGATCGGGAGTGGGATGATGCCGAACTGGATAGGCCGGGTCGAATATGGGGAGGGCAAGGGCGATAACCGCTAGAGTCCACAATTTGGGGAATGCATAGGGTCTTCGACAGAGCGTCGGAGGCCCTTTCTCATGCAACCCAAAGCGTTGCTGCCTGGGCGCAATACAATTCGATACCGATTTATTCGAGGTCACATTGCGGTCGATAGCTTGATCCGGTCATATGGCATCGCTCACAATAATGTCCGTGAGGCGGTCGTCTTTCATCGCGTGGCCGTAAGTTTTGAAAACGTGCTGCGTCGATGCCCAGCCGCCTAATTTTGCCACTGTGACCGGGTCAACGCCTTTGTGCAAGAGAGCGGTCGCGAACCCGTGACGGCAGCAGTGGAACGATAGGTATTCCAGCCCGGCGCGCTCTATTGCCTTTTGCCATTGCGGCTCGGCAGTGAAGCGCGAGGAATATTTAAATACCTTCTCGCTTGGCTCCCGGTTGCTCTGGATGTTCGACATGGCGACAATCAGCATTGCCGGCATGTGAGCGAGGCGCTCCTCGGAAATCTTCGACTGCCTGATCAAGACGCGCCGCGCTTCAAAATCCACATCTCTCCACCTAACATCGATCGCTTCGCTGATCCGGGCGCCGGTGAGAAACATGAAGCATGCCAGCGCGCCCAAATGCGGGTTGGCCTGATCCATGAAGGCCCGCAGCCATTCAATCGTCACTGGCTTCTTGACCTTTACCGCTTCTTTCAGCCGACGAACGCGGATCGAATTGCACAGCCCCATTTCGGCCGCGTGGTTTATGACGGCTTGGGTCGGCCCGATAACGTGGCGGTTTTTTGTGCTGTTCTGCGCTTTCGGATATATTTTGTTCGCGGCAGCAATTATGGCACCTGCCGTGATGTCCATCACTCGAATATCGCCCCAGTGCGCCTCAAGGGTGTCGAGAAAGCGGGTGGATTTACCCGCCAGGCGATAGGCCTGCGCAGCGTCGGCAAACGTCAAAGTTGCTCGGGGTCCATCTACATATTCTTGCCAAACTTTCGTCTGAATGCGCATTGCGATTTTTGCTGCGTCAGATCGCTTTTCAGCGTTCGTGCTGGCCCTCAAACGCTTTCCGGCGATTGTGCCCCGGTAATGCCAATATTTCCCTCGTTTCCAAAGTACCAATGGCATGTCTTCGACGCCTTCTAAATGGACTGTTAGCACCGAAGATTTCTTTCTGGCGATGCGGGAAGCAAGTCATTCTTTCGGGTGAAATTTTGGAATTTCGTGATCGGCATCTCGGCCATTGGGAGTTTCGGAGGCAATTGTAGGCATCACCGATCTAAGTACAGTCATTACGCGAAGCCGCTTGATTTTAATCAGAGGAAATCAAACGCGCCGGCACCGATTTATCCCATATCGTCACGCGAGGCGCCGGCCGGTATAATGCATCTGCATCAAGAAGGAGCCGACCATGCCGAGACCATCGAAATTCACGCAGGAGATTGCCGGGCTGATTTGCGAGCGGCTGGCGAACGGGGAAAGCCTGCGCTCGATATGCGGCGAGGATGTAATGCCATCGCAATCCATGGTCTTCCGGTGGCTGGCTTCCGATGAGGCGTTTCGGGAGATGTACGCGCGTGCGCGCGAGGCGCAGGCCGATACTCTCTTCGATGAAATTCTGGATATTGCCGACGACGCACGAAACGATTGGATGGAGAAGCGGAGCGCCGAGGGCGAGCAAGTCGGCTGGCAGGAGAACGGTGAAGCCATCCGCCGCTCACAGCTTCGCATCGATGCCCGGAAGTGGATGGCTGGAAAGCTCCGCCCCAAAAAGTATGGCGACAAGCTCGACGTTGAGCACGGCGGCGCCGTGAGGTTCGACCGTATTGAGACGGTGATTGTCGATCCGAAGCACTCGCGGCCAGTGGGGTGACACCTCGCCGGTCCTGCGGCCAATCCGCCACAGTCGTCCGCTATCGTTCAGTGGTAGCCGAAAGGCAAAGTGGGGATAGAAGTGGGGAAAGCGTTCTTTATCGCTAAAAATTCACTGTAATTTCAATGCGATATGGGGAATTGATGGCGGACAGAGAGGGATTCGAACCCTCGGTACGCTTTCACGTACACACGCGTTCCAGGCGTGCGCCTTAAACCACTCGGCCACCTGTCCATCGTTTTTCCTGCGGGCGATTGCTTGCCGACGCAGCGGAACGGGCGGGGTATATACCGAGGTTCGCGCCGGGATCAACCGGTATTTCGCCGTTTTCGTCACCTTGCTGCAATATTCTTCGTAAAGCGTCGGATTGCTTCGCATTTTGCCGGCGTCTATCATGGTGGGGCGGATAGAAATCCGCTGGATGTGGGGAAGGATGACATGCGGTTTGTGTTGCGGTTGCTGAGCCTTCTGTCGCTCGTGCTGGCGGTCATTGCCGGGACGATCGATTCGATCCAGTCGGTCGCGGCCTCCTCCGTCGTGCTGACCTCCTTCGGCAGCGCCTGGCAGGACATGAGCGCCGGAACGCTGGCGGCCGCGCGCGCCTTCGTGGAAAAGCATCTCGGCCAAAAGTCCTGGGACGCGGTCTTCGGCTGGCTTCTGTTCCAGCCCGCCTTTGCCGTGCTGCTCGCGTTTTCGTTGCTGTTCTGGGTCGTCGCATACAAGCGGCGCAACCCTCTCGGCCCGTTTGCCGCCTGAAGGCTGTTTGCCCATAAATCACGCTTTATGCACGGTTTTTTCAGATAGCCGGGGCAGATTTCGGGCAATTTGCCGCCCTGCCGAGTTTTCTTGACCGCCCGAAAAATTTTTCGTGAAATTTTCCCCGGGCCATGCAAGGATGCCCGCAACCCGAGCCCCGAAGGGGCCGGCGTTCCGCAGACAGGTCCGGTTCGGGAAAGACCGGGCGTGCGGGAGGAACCCGAAGAAGATCAATAGCAACAACAGGGCTGCACAATGAAAAAAACCCTTCTCAGTCTCCTTGCCATGGCGGCCATGTCGACCACCGCGCTTGCGGCCGACATCAAGCCGGCGCTGGTCTATGGCACCGGCGGCAAGTTCGACAAGTCCTTCAACGAAGCCTCCTATAACGGCGCCGAAAAGTTCAAGAAGGAAACCGGGGTCGAGTATCGCGATTTCGAACCGACCGGCGACACCCAGGGCGAGCAGGCGATCCGAAACTTCGCCAGCCGCGGCTTCAATCCGGTGGTTGCGGTGTCGTTCGCCTGGACGTCGGCCATTGAAAAGGTCGCAGCCGAATTTCCCGACACCAAGTTCGTGATCGTCGACGCCGTCGTCGACAAGCCGAACGTCCGCTCTGTCGTCTACAAGGAAGAGGAAGGCTCCTATCTCGTCGGCGTCGCCGCGGCGATGGCGTCCAAGACCGGCAAGGTCGGCTTCGTCGGCGGCATGGATATCCCGCTGATCCGCAAGTTTGGTTGCGGCTACGAGCAGGGCGCGCGCGCGGCCAACCCCAAGATCGAGGTCTTCCAGAACATGACCGGCACCACGGGTGCCGCCTGGAACGATCCCGTCCGCGGTGGCGAACTGACCAAGAACCAGATCGACCAGGGCGCCGATGTCATCTATGCGGCAGCCGGCGCGACTGGCCTCGGCGTGCTGCAGACGGCCGCCGACAACAAGAAGTTCTCGATCGGCGTCGATTCCAACCAGAATTACCTGCATCCGGGCTCGGTCCTGACCTCGATGGTCAAGCGTGTCGATCTCGCGGTTTACAATGCCTTCAAGGATGCCAAGGACGACAAGTTCACCGGTGGCGTCCAGGCGCTCGGCGTCAAGGAAGATGGCGTGGGCTGGGCGCTGGACGAAAACAACAAGCCGGTGATCACGCCCGAAATCGAGAAGGCGGTCGACAAGGCCAAGGCCGATATCATTGCCGGCACGGTCAAGGTTCACGATTACATGAGCGACAATTCCTGCCCGAAGTGACAGGTCTTTGACGGGCGTGGGGCGGAATCTGTCCGCCGCACGCCCTTTTCGTATCTGCCGGGATCGTATTGCCGTCCGGTCGAGGCCCCACGCGCCAGGCTTGCTCCGCCGCGTGCCGGCTGTATCGCCGAGCAAGGGCCACGATCCGCTTCTGGAGCCGCCAAACGTGAGCCAAGCGCCCGCAAACGAACGCGCCGCAATCGAGCTTGTCGGTATCGACAAGAAATTCGGTGCCGTTCATGCCAACAAGAATATCAATCTCTCCGTCGCCAAGGGCTCGATCCACGGCATCATCGGCGAGAACGGCGCCGGCAAGTCGACTTTGATGTCGATCCTCTACGGCTTCTATCACGCCGACAGCGGCGAAATCCGCATCGACGGCAAGCCGGTCGCCATCCGTGACAGCCAGGCGGCGATTGCCGCCGGCATCGGCATGGTCCACCAGCATTTCATGCTGGTCGAAAATTTCACCGTGCTCGAAAACCTGATGCTCGGCGCCGAAGGCGGCATGCTGCTGAAGGGCGGCGTGACCAGAGCGCGCGGCGAACTCAAGCGGCTGGCCAGTGATTACGGCCTCGAAGTCGATCCGGATGCGGTGGTCGAGGAACTGGCCGTCGGCCTGCAGCAGCGCGTCGAGATCCTTAAGGCCATGTATCGCGGCGCCGAGATCCTGATCCTCGACGAGCCGACCGGCGTTCTGACCCCGGCCGAGGCCGATCACCTGTTTCGTATTCTCAAGGTGCTGCGCGATCAGGGCAAGACCGTCATTCTGATCACTCACAAGCTGCGCGAGATCATGGCGATCACCGATACGGTGTCGGTCATGCGCCGCGGCGAGATGGTGGCGACCCGCAAGACCTCGGAAACCACGGTCGAGGAATTGGCCGAGCTGATGGTCGGCCGCCGCGTGCTGCTGCGCGTCGAAAAGGGCGCGGCCAATCCCGGCGCCGTCGTGCTGTCGGTGAAGAACCTGACGGTCAAGGACGGACGCGGCGTCACCATGGTCGACAACGTCTCCTTCGACGTGCGCGCCGGCGAGATCGTCGGCATCGCCGGCGTGGCCGGCAACGGCCAGTCGGAACTGCTGGAGGCAATTTCCGGCATCCGGCCTCCGACCTCCGGCGAGATCCTCATCGACGGCATTCCCATCGGCCGTGCCGATCCGGCGCGCCTGCGCGATCTTGGTCTGGCGCATATCCCCGAGGATCGCCATCATATGGGTCTCGTTCTCAGGTTCGAGGAATACGAGAACGCCATCCTCGGCTACCATCGCGACCCGAAATATGGCGGAATGTTCCTCGATCTCGACGCGATCCGCAAGGATGCGGTCGACAAGATCGAGAAATAC
>ERZ778022.2815-NODE-2815-length-17419-cov-5.007602_pt1 | contig 17419 bp, 22 predicted proteins | sample MGYA00375752_ERZ778022 | MGnify/ENA primary metagenome ERZ778022 (study PRJEB29350, sample SAMN05389826) | bioreactor metagenome | isolation source: Thiocyanate bioreactor | place: South Africa: University of Cape Town | collected 2014-04-04 ... | reverse complement strand
ACGGTCATCACGGTACGACGGACGGTCGTCGCGACGGGGGCGGGCGTCGTACGAACGGCCCCAGTCGCCGGAAGACCGCGCCGGGCGGGCGCCCCAGCGCGACGGGCCGGCCCCCCGGCACGCAGCGCGGCGACCTCGTGCCGCTTCACCGCCTCGCGCAGGTAGAGGTGGCCGAAGCCCAGGGTGAAGAACACCTCGACCTGGCCGACCGTGCGGACCAGGGCCACCGGCGCGAGGGCGAAGCCGGTGAACCAGCCGGCCGAGCCGAGGCTGGCGAGCAGGCCGACCAGCGAGGAGGTCCGCCAGGATTGCAGCACTCGCGTCATCTCGCCGCGCTCGCGCAGCAGGACATAGGCGCCCTGCATCAGCACCTGCCCGGCCTGGACCACGACCAGCACGAACAGCGCGGCGAGAATCTTGTCGGAGGTATGCACCTCGCGCGTCGCGAGCTTCACGAAGATCGAGGTCATCGTATAGCCGAACCCCGCGCCGAGGCCGCAAAGCGCCGCCGGCTGGACCACGTCGCGCGCGTGCAGCCGCTTGCCCCCGCCGGCGAGGTAGAGCACCCCGGCGACGCCGATCGCGATCCCGACCCAGGAAATCCACGACAGCCGCTCGTGCAGGAGGATGAAGGAGAGGATCGCCCCCTGGATCGCCTCGGTCTTCGAATAGGCCGTCCCGGCGACGTAGTTGTGGTAGGAGAAGGCGAGCAGCAGCAGGTTGGTGCCGACGATCTGGGCGAGGCCCCCGGCAAGCGCCCAGCCGAGCAGCGGCAGGACCGTGCAGCCCGGCAGGGCCGTGCCCCGGACCAGGCACCAGCCGGCCAGCAGCGCGGCGGCGACCGGCAGCCCGTAGAAGTACCGCACCAGCCCCGCGCCGTTGACCGACAGCTTCGCCCGCACGCTCTGCTGCACGGCCGTCCGCCAGGAATTGAACACCGCCGCGCAGAGCGTGGCGATCAGCCAGATGGGAATGGCCATACCCACTCCCTGCCCGTCATTGCCTGCCTCAGGCGTGCAGCCTTTCCTGGGCGATGCGTTCCTTCCACACCAGCGGGGCGAGCTGGTGGACGTTGTTGCCCTCGCTGTCGACCGCCACGGTCACGGGCATGTCCTCCACGGTGAACTCGTAGATCGCCTCCATGCCGAGGTCCTCGAAGGCGAGCACCTTGGCCTCGCGGATGGCGCGGGCGACGAGATAGGCCGCGCCGCCGACCGCCATCAGGTAGGCGACCTTGTGCTTGGCGATCACCTGGGTCGCGCCCTGCCCGCGCTCGGCCTTGCCGATCATCGTCAGCAGGCCGAGTTCCAGCATCATGTCGGTGAACTGGTCCATCCGGGTCGCGGTGGTCGGGCCGGCCGGGCCGACCACCTCGCCCACCACCGGATCGACCGGGCCGACGTAGTAGATCGAGCGGCCGCGGAAATCGACGGGCAGTTCCTCGCCCCTGGCCAGCATGTCCTGGATGCGCTTGTGCGCCGCGTCGCGCCCGGTGAGCATCTTGCCGTTGAGCAGCAGGCGGTCGCCGTGCTTCCAGCTCTGCACCTCCTCGGGGGTCAGGGCGTCGAGGTCGACACGCCTGGCCGCCTTGTCCGGCGTCCAGGTCACGTCCGGCCAGTCGTCGAGCTTGGGCGTTTCGAGGAAGCTCGGCCCCGAGCCGTCGAGCGTGAAGTGGGCGTGGCGCGTCGCCGAGCAGTTGGGGATCATCGCCACCGGCTTGCCCGCGGCGTGGCACGGCCATTCGGCGATCTTGACGTCGAGCACGGTCGTCACGCCGCCCAGCCCCTGGGCGCCGATGCCGAGCGCGTTGACCTTGTCGTAGATCTCGACCCGCAACTTCTCGATGTCGGTCCGGGGCCCACGCGCCTTCAGCTCGTGCATGTCGATCTCGTCCATCAGCGATTCCTTGGCGAGGAGGACCGCCTTCTCCGCCGTGCCGCCGATGCCGATGCCGAGCATCCCCGGCGGGCACCAGCCGGCGCCCATCTGCGGGATCATCTCCAGCACCCAGTCGACGATCGAATCGCTGGGGTTCATCATCTTGAACTTGGACTTGTTCTCGCTGCCGCCGCCCTTGGCCGCGACGTCGACCGAGACCTTGCTGCCCGGCACCATCTCGACGTTGAGCACGCAAGGGGTGTTGTCCTTGGTGTTGCGGCGGGTGAAGGCCGGATCGGCGACGATCGAGGCGCGCAGCTTGTTCTCCGGGTGGTTGTAGGCGCGGCGCACGCCTTCATCGACGACCTCCTGAAGGCTCTTGTCGCTCTCCAGCCGGCAGTTCTGGCCCCATTTCAGGAAGACGTTGACGATGCCGGTGTCCTGGCAGATCGGGCGGTGCCCCTCGGCGCACATCCGGCTGTTGGCGAGGACCTGGGCCATCGCGTCCCTGGCCGCGGGGTTCTCCTCCCGCTCCCAGGCCGCGGCGAGCGCGCGGATATAGTCCATCGGGTGGAAGTAGCTGATGTATTGCAGCGCGTCGGCGATGCTTTCGACCAGGTCCGCCTCGCGGATCGTCACCATCTCGGCCATGTTCGTCGGTTCCCTAGGGTGTGTCTCTTTTGGCCCCCATAGGCCCGGAAAACGCCAGCCGTCAAAGCGCTTGGCGCAGTAACCCGGATGACCTAATAGCAATCCGAAATTGCGCCGCTGTGTTAACAGTGCAATACAGCGGCGCACAAAGGGTTCTGACGACATGACGATTACCGAGGAACGCCCCGCGCCAGAGGCGCAGTCCGCAGCGGCCCGCCGGGCGATGATCGACAGCCAGCTCCGCACCAGCGGAGTGAACGAGCCGTGGGTGCTGGCGGCGATGAACGCTGTCCCGCGCGAGGATTTCGTGCCCCAGAACGCCCGCGCCGCGGCCTATACCGATCGCGCCGTGCCACTCGGCAACGGCCGCTTCCTCGCCGCGCCGCTGGTCTATGGGCGGATGCTAGGCGAGGCCGCGCCGACGCCCGAGGACAAGGCGCTGGTGGTCAGCGCGAGCGGCGGCTACCTCGCCGCCCTGGTCAGGCCGCTGGTCGGCGCGCTCGACGTGCAGGACGTCGCCGCCGATGCGCCCTATGCCAGGGACGCCTATTCGCTGGTCCTGATCGAGGGCGCGATCGAGCAATTGCCCGATTCGCTCGCCGCGGCGATGGTCGAGGGCGGGCGGATCGTCGGCGGCCTGGTCGAGCGGGGCGTGACCCGCCTCGCCACGGGCCGCAAGACGGCGGGCGCCGTCACCTGGCTGCCGCTCGCCGAGATCGGCATCCCCGTCCTGCCCGAATTCGCCGCGCCGAGGCGCTGGAGCTTCTGAGCGTGACGCGGGGGGGTGTCCGCGCGCGCGCCGCCGCGCTCCTCGCGGGCGGCGCGGTGCTGGGGTTGGGCCTGGCCGCCACGCCGGGCCGGGCCGACGACCTGCGCGGCGCCCTGGTCTCCGCCTACAACACCAATCCCACGCTCCAGGCCGCCCGCTCCACCCAGCGCGCGACCGACGAGACCGTGCCGATCGCCAAGGCCGCCGGCCGTCCCGGGGCGAACGCCACGGCGGGCTATACCGAGATCGTCGATTCGGCGAGCAGCACCGCCACCTCGCTCGGCAACGGCCTGACCCTGGAAGGGCCGACCCGCCAGCTCAACGCCGGGCTCAACCTCAGCGTGCCGCTCTATTCGGGCGGGTCGGTCAAGAACCAGGTCCGCGCCGCCGAGCGCCGGGTCGAGGCCGGCCAGGCCGACCTGCGCGGCACCGAATCCGCGATCTTCAGCCAGGCCGTCGCCGCCTATATGGACGTGATCCTCAACGAGGCGATCGTCGGGCTGAACCGCAAGAACGTCGAGGTCCTCTCGGTCAACCTGGAAGCGACGCGCGACCGCTTCGAGATCGGCGACCTGACCCGCACCGACGTCGCCCAGTCCGAGGCGCGGCTCGCCGTGGCGCGCAGCGACACCCGCACCGCCGAGGCCAACCTCGCCAACGCGCGCGAGCGCTATATCCAGGTCGTCGGCCACCCGCCGGGCGCGCTCGATCCGCCGCCGCCGCTGCCGGGCCTGCCGGCGACGGCCGAGGACGCGGTCGGCATCGCGCTCGACAGCAATCCTGACATCCTCGCCGCGCGCGAGCGCTCGAAGGCCGCCGAGATCGACATCGACGTCGCCGGGGCGAGCCGCCTGCCGCAGCTCAGCGCCGTGGTCGGCGGGACCTATTCCAACTACCTCGGCTCCTACAGCATCGCGGGCTCCTCGGTTCCGTTGCCCCAGGCGGGCGCGGGGCTGACCGTGGGCCTGTCGGGCTCGATCCCGCTGTTCCAGGGCGGTCGCCCGGCGGCGCAGCGGCGCCAGGCGCAGGCCCGCGCCGGGGCAGCGCTGGAGCAGGAGATCGGCGCCGAACGCGACGTCATCGCCCAGACCCGCTCGGCCTACCAGTCGTGGAAGGCCTCGAACGACGTCATCGTGTCGAGCCAGGCCGGGGTCGACGCCGCGAGCCTGAGCCTGGAGGGCGTGCGCGCCGAGAACAGCGTCGGCAACCGCACGATCCTCGACATCCTCAACGCCGAGCAGGAGCTGCTCAACGCCCAGGTCCGCCTCGTCACCGCGCGGCGCAACGCCTATGTCGCGGGCTTCACCCTGCTCGCCGCGATGGGCAAGGCCGAGGCGCGCGATCTCGGCCTCGACGGCGGCGCGCTCTACGATCCGCAGGTCAACTACCAGCGGGTCCGGGGCAAGTGGTCGGACTGGTCGAACGACCCCGCGCCGGTCGCCCAATCGACCCGCACCGTTGACACGCCGGCCCAGGACGGGTCAGTCTCCGCCGGCCAGGCCGCGACTCTCGGGGGCTCGACTCCGGAGGTGCGGCGGGCGCAGGATATGTCGGGGGGCAAGGATTGATATGCGCCAGGCGGGCGAACCTTCGGTCGAGGAAATCCTCGAATCGATCAAGAAAGTGATCGCGCGGGACAACCGCGCGAGCGCCGCCGAGGAACGCCGCGCCCGCGAATCGCGCGGCATGGCGCCGCCCCCGGCCGAGGAGGAAGAGGAGGAGGTCCTCGACCTCGCGACCAGCGCCGAATTCGTCGACGAGCTGGACGAGGACGCCGATGCCCATGCCCCCACGGAACCGGCCGACGCCCCGCTCGTCACCGAGGGCGCGCGCAGCTCGATGCGCGATTCGCTGACCGCGCTGGCCATGCTGGCCGAGCCCGGCGCCCCGCCGCAGATCGTCCGCTCGGGCGAGACCTCGCTCGAAGGGCTGACCCGCGAGCTGCTGCGCCCGGCGCTGGCCGAATGGCTCGACAAGAACCTGCCGCCCCTGGTCGAGCGCCTGGTCGCCGCCGAGATCGCGCGGATCGTCGGCAAGAAGGGCTGAGACTGGACGGCGGCCCGGCGGCATCCTAACTGCGCCCGATGGCCAAGCCCGATCCCGTCCTGCTCGATCCCGCGCGCTACCCCTTCGCCTGCGAGATCGCGACCCGCTTCGGCGACCTCGACACCAACCTGCACATCAACAACGTCGCCCTCGCCTCGATCTGCGAGGACGCGCGGGTCCGCTTCCACAAGGCGAGCGGCTATCACGCGGCGCTGGGCGAGGGACGCGGGAGCGCGACCGCGATGGTCGCGAGCTTTTCGATCGAATACCTCGGGCAGGGCTATCACCCCGATCCGCTGACCGCGCACGTCGCCGCCGAGCGGATCGGCAATTCCAGCTATTCGCTGGTCCAGCTCATCCGCCAGGGGGATCGCATCGTGGCCTTCGCCCGCTCGATCATGGTCATGGTCCGGGAGGACCGGCCCGCGCCGCTGCCCGACGAATTCCGCGCCAGCGTCCAGCCGTGGATGCTCCGCCCGTGAGCGCGAGCCCGCAGGAGCTGGAGGCCGCCCGCCGCGCCCTGACCGTCAACGGCGGGGACGGGATCAGGCGCCACATCTTCCTCTGCGCCGAGCCGCAGAAGGCCAAGTGCTGCAAGCCCGAGGTCGGCGCCCCGGCCTGGGCCTATCTCAAGCGCCGGCTCAAGCAGCTCGGCCTCGACCGCGACGGCGGCGTCCACCGGACCAAGGCCGACTGCCTGAAGATCTGCGCGGCAGGCCCGGTCGCCGTGGTTTGGCCCGAGGGCGTCTGGTATCATTCCTGCACCGAGGAGGTGCTCGAACGGATCATCCAGGAGCACCTGATCGGCGGCGTCCCGGTCGAGGAGTTCCGGCTCCGCCCGCTGGAGCGCTAGAGCTAGAGTCTGATCCACTTGCGTGGAAGCGGTGCCGGATTCAGCCGCGCTGAAGCAGCTTCTAATCGCCGGGCGGACGGCGGTTGTCGACCTCGTCGTGCGTGCCCACCGAGCGGTCGTGCCCGGTGCCGTGCGAGAGGAATACCAGCCCCATCAGCGCCGACATCAGCAGCATGGTCAGGGCGATGCCGAGCGCGGTCGCAATGTAGAAGTGGATCGAGACCAGCGCCCCCTCGCGATAGAGCACGACGAGCGCGCCGACGACCAGGGTCAGCGTCACCAGCATCATCCACCGCATCAGCCGGCGGAAGCGAGCCCAGGCGAAGGCGGCGACTTCGGGATCGTCGAGGGGCGACTTGCGGCTCATGGCCCGCGCCATGCGCCGATGCCCCCGCCCTGGCAACGGATTTGCGCCTGGACGCTGGCCGAATCCGCGCAGCCGTGACATAATCTGCCTCCAACGACCCGGGGAGAAGCGAACATGACGATCGGGCGCATAATCGGGGAGCGCAGTCGCGAGGTGATAAGCTGCCAGGCCGCGACGCCGGTGCGCGAGGCGGTGAGCATCCTGTCCGAACGGCGGATCGGCGCCCTGCCGGTGCTCGACGGCGATACGGTCGCCGGAATCTTTTCCGAGCGCGACGTGATCCACCAGCTCAAGGCCCACGGCCCGGCCATGCTGGAGCGCACGGTGGGCGAGGCGATGACCGCGCCGGCGATCACCGTGACGCCGGAAACGACCGTGCTCGAGGCGCTCGGCCTGATGACCCGGCGGCGCATCCGCCACCTGCCGGTGGTCGTGGACGGCCGGATCGTCGACTTCGTCTCGATCGGCGACCTGGTGAAATACCGGATCGACCACATCCAGTCCGAGGCCGAGGCGCTCAGGGTCTATATCCAGACCGCTTGATGGAGCGGGCCGGCGGCCCTACATCGCGGGACATGGATGCTTCCTCCCTGACCCTCAGCCCGTCCGCGGCCGCGCGCGTGACCGCGATCGCCGCCCGGCAAGGCAAGCCCGCGATCCTCCGCTTGGCGGTGGAAGGCGGCGGCTGCTCGGGTTTCCAGTACAAGTTCGAGCTGGCCGAAGGCGCCGACGCCGAGGACGCCGTGTCGGAGACCGACGGGGTCAAGCTGGTGGTCGATCCGGTCAGCCTGGACTTGGTGTCGGGCTGCGTGGTCGACTACGTCGAATCGCTCGGCGGCGCGGCCTTCCGCGTCGAGAACCCGAACGCGACGGCCGGCTGCGGCTGCGGATCGAGTTTCGCGGTTTGAAAATCGCGACCTTCAACATCAACGGGGTCAAGGCGCGGCTGCCCAGGCTCCTGGAATGGCTCCAGGAGACGCGGCCCGCCGTCGCCTGCCTGCAAGAGATCAAGTCGCAGGACGAAGGCTTCCCGATCAAGGACATCGAGGCGATCGGCTACAAGGGCATCTGGCACGGCCAGAAAGGCTTCAACGGCGTCGCCATCCTCGCCGACGGCGAAACGCCGGTCGAGGTTCGCCGCGGGCTGGAGGGCGAGCCCGAGGACGAGCATTCGCGCTATATCGAGGCCGACGTCTTCGGCCTGCGCGTCGCCTGCATCTACCTGCCCAACGGCAACCCGCAGCCGGGGCCGAAGTTCGACTACAAGCTGCGCTGGATGGAACGCCTGCGTCGCCGCATGGCCGAGATCTGGGCCGAGCAGGTCCCGGCGATCGTCACCGGCGACTTCAACGTCATCCCCGAGGACAAGGACGTCTGGTCGCCCCCGGCGATGGCCATGGACGCGCTGATGCAGCCCGAATCGCGCGACGCCTATGCGCGCCTGCTCGCCGACGGCTGGACCGACGCGCTGGACCTGCACAACCCGCGCGGCGGGGTCTGGACCTATTGGGACTACCAGGCCGGCGCCTGGCAGCGTGACCACGGCTTCCGCATCGACCACGCCCTGCTCTCGCCGGAGCTGGCCGACCGCCTGGTCGCCTGCGGGGTCGACAAGGACTACCGCGGCCGGGAAAAGGCCAGCGACCACGCCCCGGTCTGGGTGCAGCTCAGGGATGAGTCCTTGTCCGCCTGACAGCGGAAGCCGCCCACCGCCCCGCACCCCCGGCCCAACCCCCATAGGGTACATTGACCGAGTGGTTGGGCCGGGGGTACGAGGCGATAGGTAGCGTGAGGGACCGGCACGGCCGGTCCCGGTCAACGCCTCAAGCCGTCAGCGATAGAACACGTGGTTCCCGACGCGGGCCACGCGCTTCATTCGCCAGCCGGGCGAGACGCTCGCCGCGTGGAACGACAGCGCGCCCTCGACCGGGCTCTGCCACGAGCCGGCATCGGCGATCTGGGCCAGGGCGACGGCCTCGTGCCAGTCCTGCGAGCCCTTGTTGATCCCCGGCATGCCGTTGCCGCGGATGAACGAGAACTGCGACGGCTGATAGACGACGCCGCAATAGCTGGTGGGATAGCGGCCCGACTTGGTCCGCGCGACGATCACGCGGCCGACGGCGAGCTGGCCTTCGAGCGGCTCGCTCTTCGATTCGAAATAGATCGCCCCGGCCAGGCACGTGAGCTCGCGCGACAGCTCGTGCTGCGGCTGGGCGTCGACCAGCGCGGCGAGCGAGGCGGCGGAGCGGGGAGCGGGGTCTGCGGCATCGGTCTGATCGACGGCGGCTTCGACCTGGGCTGCGTCGGCCTGGGCGACGGCGGGAAGCGGCTGGACGACCGGCTGCGAAATCATCCGGGCGGGTTCCTGTTCGACGGCCCGGCGGGAGGCCTGGGCGTTCGCGCCGGAACCATCGGCGCTGAAAAGAGTAGCAACAAGAGTGACGGCCACCGCGGCAACGCTGGCCTTGTCCAAAATACGGCTCATCCGAGCTTCTTCTTGAGCGGTGGACGCACCTGCGCAGGGCCGATCGAACGGTGCCGCGAAATGCGGCCTCCGAACGTCTGGGAACCCTGCCGGCTATCCCCCGTCTGCGTGCTTGCCGATCGACCTCACTGCCGATCCGGCCGCCTGCGCGTTCGTGATCGCGGGGCGCTTAGGTTGTGCGGCGCAACAAAGTCAACCTGCTTAGGAAATCGGCCCGATGAACCGTTCCGCCCGCGCGATATCCAGTTCGACAATCCACAGGTCGGGGTCCTGGCGCTTACGGCGCTCCAGGTATTCCTCGAATATCGCTTTGTTTTCAGGGTCTTGGCTCTTGGAACAGGACCATTTCCGGGAGCCGTCGAGTTGTGGCATCCGCTCGTATATCCGTGAATTCGCACCGTTTTCGGTGGTCACGACGAGGATCGTCCCGGCCTCCGGCTCACCCTTGCCGAGCACCGCCGCGAAGCCCCCTTCGGCCTGGACGCGGCGAATCAGCGCAGCGACCTCCAGATGCGCCGGAAGGCGCGCGTCCACCCCTAACCCCCGAGCCCGCGCGAATAGCCGTCGAGGCTGGAGAGCGCGATCCGCGAGCGCATGAAGGTGCCCGTGCCGCGGCCGATCTCCTCGCCCTCGGCGTCGACCAGCCGCGCCTCGGCCACCAGCACGCGGCGGCGGCCCGAGACCCAGCGCCCTTCGGCCACCACCCGGCCCTCGCGCACGGGGCGGCTGAAGTGGAGGTTGAACGAGGTCGTCAGCAGGAAGCGGTCGGTGACGAGGGTGTTCGCCGCATAGAAGGCCGCATCGTCGAGCATCTTGAAGTAGATCGTGCCGTGGGCGGCCCCGGCGGCGTGGTAGGTGCGCGGCTCGACCTCGAACTCGATCCGCGAGACCCCTTCACCGAGAATCGCCAGGCGCGAGGCGAACAGGTGGTTGATCGGGGCCGAGGCATAGAGGCTTTCGAGCGCCCGCCAATGAAGCTGCGCCCCTTCGACCGGGAGATCGGCCGGATCAGGCGGCGTCGCGGTCGATGACATTGGAGAGGAGGCCGTAGAGCGCCTCATCGCTGGGGGCCTGGCTCAGCGCCGCGTGCATCGCCTCGTCGCGCATCATCCGCGAGATCGAGGCAAGGGCGTGGAGGTGCGCCGCCCCGGCCTGGGCGGGCGAAAGCAGGCCGAAGACGAGATCGACCGGCATGGCGTCGGCCGCGTCGAAGGCCACGGGCACCTCGAGCCGGAGGAAGGCCGCGACCGGGCGGCCGAGGTCGGCCATCCGCGCATGGGGGATCGCCACGCCGCGGCCGAAGCCGGTGCTGCCCAGGGCCTCGCGCTCGACGAGGCGTTCGAGCACGGCCTGCTCATCGAGCGCATAGACCGCGGCGAAGCGCTTGGCGATCGCGTCGAGAATCGCCGGCTTGCTGTCCATGCGGACCGTGGCGACGGCTTCGGGAAGGAGAGTGAACAGAGCGGTCATCGGAATTCGAACAGCCAGGTTTGCCGCGTGCCGGGAGAGGACCGATGCACGGGAAGCCCGGCCGAACCGGTATCCTGTGCTGCCTCTCCCGGGAAATCACGCTGCTTGCGCGTCAGGAAGGCTCGACCCAGCCGATCGAGCCATCGCCGCGGCGGTAAACCATATTATGCCGCCCGGTGCCAGCGTTTTTGAACAGGAGCGCGTTGGTGTTGCGCAGGTCGAGCATCATCACCGCGTCGGAAACGGTCGCCTCCGGCACGTCGACCCGGGTCTCGGCGATCACCACCGGGGCATCGGCGGCGGCCTCCTCGGTCTCGACGTCGGGCTCGATGAAGACGGTATAGGCCGCCTCCTCCTCGCGCGCGGCGCTGCTCTGCTGCTCGTGCCGGTCCTTGAGCCGGTGCTTGTAGCGGCGAAGCTGGTTCTCGATCTTGTCGGCCGCCTGGTCGAGCGCGATGTGCGCGTCCTGCGCGATTCCCGCGCCCTTGAGGATCAGGCCGTGCATGACGTGGGTCACGACGTCGCAGCGGAAGGCGCCTGCGGGCGCCTTGCCGAAGGTCACGACGGTCGAGAGCGCGCGGCTGAAGTATTTCTCGACGATCGCGTTGAGGCGATCCTGGGCGTGGGACTGGAGCGCTTCGCCGGTTTCGATCTGGTGGCCGGATACGCGAATGTCCATGGATCGTTCTCCTTTAACTGGGCGCCTCCACGGTATTCACTCATACCAGAGAGGCGCCTTGACGGTGGTCATAAATGCGGCGTGCGCGGCGAGTTCCACCTCGCTCGCGGCATGGGGACGGGCCGGGCGGAAGACGCGGGTGCGGACCGTGGTGACGACCTGCGCGACCAGCTCCTCGCGGTTCTCTCCGGCAAGCTCCAGCCCGATCTGGCGGCCGCCGGTGAGCTCGACATAGACCTGGGCGAGCAGTTCGGCATCGAGCAGCGCGCCGTGCATGGTGCGATGGCTGCGGTCGATCCCGTAGCGGGTGCAGAGCGCATCGAGCGAGAGCTTGGCGCCGGGATGGCGGACGCGGGCGAGGGCGACCGTGTCGATCATCCGGCTGCGGCAGATCGGATCGTGCCCGCACAGCGCCAGCTCAGCGTCGAGGAAGCCGAAGTCGAAGCCGGCATTGTGCGCGACCAGCGGCGAATCCGCGATGAACTCCAGCAGCTCGGCCACCCGCGTCGCGAACAGCGGCTTGTCGGCGAGGAAGGCTTCAGACAGGCCGTGGACCGCCTCGGCGGCGGCGGGCATCGACCGCTCGGGGTTGAAATAGGCGTGGAAGGTGCGGCCGGTCGTCACCCGGTTGACCATCTCGATGCACCCGATCTCGACCAGTCTGTCTCCGCTTTTCGGATCGAGCCCCGTGGTCTCGGTGTCGAAGATGATTTCCCGCATCGTTGAATCTATATCGCCCCGCAATCGGGCCGGCGCAAGGGCGCAAAGCGGCTTTTTAAGCGGGATGCGCCTGGTATCGGCCAGGCCGAATGCGGCGCCGTCCTCCGCCCGGGCGGAATCACTCCCGGGTGAGCTTGCGGACCAGGTTGGTCACGGCCTGCCGGGTCTCGGCGAGGGTCGCGCCGGTGTCGATGACGTAGTCGGCGCGGCGGACCTTCTCGGCGTCGGGCACCTGCAAGGCGAGGATCTGGGCGAACTTCTCCTCGGTCATGCCCGGCCGGGCCAGGACCCGCTCGCGCTGGGCCGGGGCCGGGGCCGAGACCACGACGACCGCGTCGACCATCCCGACCCCGCCGCGCTCGTAGAGCAGGGGGATGTCGAAGACGATCAGCGGCGCCTCGGCGTTCTCGGCGACGAAGGCCCCGCGCATCGCCCCGACTGCGGGATGGACGATTCCCTCCAGCCGCTTGAGCGCCTCGGGATTCCCGAAGACCGCTGCGCCGAGCTTCGGCCGGTCGACCCCCTGCGGCCCGGTCGTGCCGGGAAACGCCGCCTCGATCGCCGGGAGCAGCGCGCCGCCGCGCCCTTGCAGCTCGTGCACCGCGGCGTCGGCGTCGAATACCGGCACGCCGAGGTCGCGGAACATCGCCGCGACGGCCGACTTGCCCATGCCGATCGAGCCGGTGAGGCCGAGGATGACGGGACGCAGGACGGGGGGCTCGATCTTGCTCATGCCGTCAGCAGCCTCCGCAGCTCGGCGTCGTGCTCGCGCGGGGCGGTGAGGCCGAAGAACTTCTCGAACGCGACCGCCGCCTGGCCGATCAGCATGGCCAGCCCGTCGACCGTCGCGAAGCCCGCCGCGCGCGCCTGTCGCAGCAGGGGCGTATCGAGCGGGTGGGTGACGATGTCGTAGACCACGCTGCCCGGCGGGGCATGGCTGAAGTCGAAGGCCAGCGGCGGCTGCCCGGCCATGCCGAGCGGGCTCGCGTTGACGATCAGGTCGAGGCAATCCGCGCGGTCGTCGAAGGCGAAGTCGGTCGCCGGTTCGAAATGGGCGATATCGACCGCGTGGTGGTCGTTGCTCTTAGCCAGCTCGTCGAGCAAGGCCCGGGCCTTGGCCGGATCGCGCCCGGCGAGGACGATCACGAAGCCCCGGTCGGACAGGGCCGCGACGATCGCCCGCGCCGCCCCGCCGGTGCCGAGCACGCGGGCCATGCGGAACAGGTGCCGCTCGGCCAGCCGCGCGGCCAGCGGTTCGAGGAAGCCCGGCGCGTCGGTGTTATGGCCGGTCAGCGTGCCGTCCGCCTCATGCACCACGGTATTGACCGCGCCGATCTGCGCGGCGAGCGGATCGAGCCGGTCGAGCAGCGGCATGATCGCCTGCTTGTGCGGCATGGTCACGTTGCAGCCGCGCCAGGCAGTATCGGCGCGGGCCCGGTCGAGATAGTCTGCCAGCCCGGCAGGCGGGACCAGCGCGCGGCCGTAGGAGCCGGGCGCGCCCAGCTTCCCCAGCCAGAAATTGTGGATCGCGGGGGACTTCGACTGCGCGATCGGATCGCCGATCACCTCGGCATGGGGCGTGATCACCCCGCCAGCTCCCCGAGCCCGCGCAAGGCCCCGAGCACGGCCAGCAGCGGCATGCCGAGCACGGTGAAGTGATCGCCTTCAATCGACTGGAACAGCTGAACCCCCCGGCCCTCGATCCGAAACACCCCCACGCAGCCGGACACCGCCGGCCACTCGTGATCGAGGTAGCTTTCTATGAAGGCGTCGGAAAGCGCAATAACCTGCAAGCGGGCCACGGCGGCATGACGCCACAGCACCGCGCCGTCGCGGGCCAGGGCGGCGGCGCTGTGGAGGTTCATCGTCCGCCCCGAGAAGAAGCGCAAGTGCGCCACAGCGTCCGCGCGGGTCGCGGGCTTGTCGAACCGGCGGCCCTCGACCTCGACCAGGGAATCGCTGCCGAGGACCAGGCGGCCGGGACAGGCGCGCGAGACCGCCAGCGCCTTGGCCTCGGCCAGGGCGAGGGCCACGTCCGCGGGCGCCGCGCCGGCGAGACCGGCTTCCAGCGCGCGCTCGTCGAGGTCGGCGGGCACGGATTCGAAGGCGATTCCCGCAGCCCCCAGCATGGCGCGGCGCGAGCCGCTCTTGGAAGCGAGAACCAGGGGCAGGGACTGGGACGGACTCATATCGCACCGACCCCGTCGCCGCCGCGCCGTTCGTTGAGCAGGTTGATCACGGCGGCGGCGGTCTCCTCGATCGAGCGGCGGGTGACGTCGATCACCGGCCAGCCGTTGTCGGCGAACATCCGCCGCGCGAACTGCACCTCGCGCGCGACGCGCTCCTGGTCGACATAGGCGGTGTCGGGCGCCTGGTTCAGCGAGAGCAGGCGGTTGCGGCGGACCTGGATCAACCGTTCCGGCGCGGTGGTCAGGCCGACCACCAGCGGATGGCGCAGGCCGAACAGGGCGGGCGGCGGCGGACTCTCGATCACGATCGGGATGTTCGCCGTCTTGTAGCCGCGATTGGCGAGATAGATCGAGGTCGGGGTCTTCGAGGTGCGCGACACGCCGGCCAGCACGATGTCGGCCTCCTCCCAGTTCTCCCAGGCGACGCCGTCGTCATGGGCGATGGTGAACTGGATCGCCTCGACCCGCGCGAAATAGGCCGCGTCCATCGCGTGCTGGCGGCCGGGCCGGGCCTTGGCCTCCTGGCCGAGCGACTGCTCCAGCGCGTCGAGCACGGCGTCGAGCGCGGAGACCGCCGGCAGGCCGAGCCCCTTGCACTGCTCCTCCAGCCGGCCGCGGATTTCCTCGTTGACCAGGGTGAACAGGACCAGCCCCGGATTGGCGGCGATGTCCGAGAGGATGCGCTCGAGGTGCTGGAGCGAGCGGACCATCGGCCAGAAGTGGCGCGTCACCTCGGCCGCGTCGAACTGGGCGAGCGCGGCCTTGGCGATCATCTCCAGCGTCTCGCCGGTGGAGTCCGAGAGCAGGTGGAGATGAAGGCGGGACATCGTTTCGCGGAAGGCTCGCGGGCGGGCTGTGGATAGTTCCCCGCATAAACCACGGGAGGGACGCACTGACAACTTCGGCAGGGGATTCCATGCCCGGTCCGGGTCCTGCGATGCGCCGCTTGTGGACAGGTGGACAGCGCTGTCCCCAGCCTGTGGATAGCGGGCAGAAGCAGCGTTTGACGCGGCGCCTCGGGGATTCGCGGAAGCGCATGGCCCTGTTCAAGCCGGGACAAATCGGGCAGGGGCGCGCTGTGCCCGATATCCACAGGGCCAACCGACTCCTGAATCCTTTAATAAGAATCTCTTTTATTTTGATTAGAGGTCCCGATGCCCGGTTTGCTCCTGAGAACCCTCCAGGGCGAGAACGCCGCCGAACGGCCGATCTGGCTCATGCGCCAGGCCGGGCGCTACCTGCCCGAGTACCGCGCCCTGCGCGCGCAGAAGGGCGGCTTCCTCCAGCTCGTCTACGACAGCGAGGCCGCGGCCGAGATCACGCTCCAGCCGATCCGCCGCTTCGGCTTCGACGGGGCGATCCTGTTCTCGGATATCCTGATCGTGCCTCATGCGATCGGGCAGGACCTGGAGTTCCTCCAGGGCGAGGGACCCCGCCTGTCGCCCCGGCTCCTCGACACCGCGCTGGAGAGCCTCCACGCGGTGCCTGAGCGCCTCACCCCGATCTACGACACCGTGGCGCGGGTGAAGGCCGGTCTCGGCGGCGGACGCACCCTGCTGGGCTTTGCGGGGAGCCCCTGGACCGTCGCGACATACATGGTGGCGGGCGAGGGGAGCCGCGACCAGCATGACACCCGCGCGCTGGCCTATCGCGATCCCGGTGCCTTCCAGGCGATCATCGACGCGGTCGTGGCGGTCACGACCGATTACCTCGCCGGCCAGATCGCGGCCGGCGCCGAGGCCGTGCCGCTGTTCGATTCCTGGGCGGGCAGCTTGGCCCCGGCCGAGTTCGAGCGCTGGGTCGTGGCCCCCAACGCGGCGATCGTCGCGGGCCTCAGGCAGCGCTATCCCCAGGTGCCGGTGATCGGCTTCCCCAAGGGCGCGGGCGAGAAGCTGCCCGCCTATGCTCGCGAGACCCGGGTCGACGCGGTCGGGATCGACGAGACGATCGACCCGCTGTGGGCGGCCAAGGCCCTGCCCGCCGGGCTGCCGGTCCAGGGCAACCTCGATCCCCTGCTGCTGCTCGCCGGCGGGACGGAGCTCGACCGCCAGGCGACCCGTATCCTCGACGCCTTCGCCGACCGGCCCCACGTGTTCAATCTCGGCCACGGGATCGGCCAGTTCACCCCGATCGAGCATGTCGAGCAATTGCTCGGCGTGGTGCGGAGCTGGCGCGGCTAGGGCTGCGCGCCCGTACACCCACCGTCATCCTGAACTTGTTTCAGGATCTATCATGCCCCGGGGTGTGGGGCAGCAGGGAGGGAGAACACTGAGCGGTTCGGTTCTCGCCTCTGACTGCCCCGCGACGGGAGAAATGAATCCTGAAACAAGTTCAGGATGACGATAGCGGGGCGGGGCGGTACAATCTTTCTCCATGCAGCAGGTGTTCGCGATGATCTATCTCTGGCTCAAGGCGGGCCATGTCATTTTCGTGATCTTCTGGATGGCCGGTCTGTTCATGCTGCCGCGGTTCTTCGTCTACCACCAGGAATGCCCGCCAGGATCGCCTGAGGAGGCCGTGTGGGTCGATCGCGAGCGCAAGCTGCTCCGGATCATCCTCTGGCCCTCGCTGGTCGTCGTGTGGCTCCTGGGCCTGGCTCTCGCCATGACCATCGGGGCCTTCGCGCAAGGTTGGTTCCACGCCAAGCTCGCGCTGGTCCTGGCGCTGTCGGCCTACCATGTCTGGATGGCCGGCTATGCCGCCGCCCTGGCCCGGGGGGAACGCAGGCTCGACGGCCGCAGGCTGCGGATGATCAACGAGGTCCCGGGGATCGCCGCCGCGCTGATCGTCGTGCTGGTCATCGTCAAGCCGTTCTGACCGGCATCCGGCCGCAAATCCGTTGACGGCCGGGCGGGCGGGGCCTATTTCCCGCCCGTCTCCGGCATAGGTCGCGCCGAACATCAGCGACCGGGTCCGCTTTCCCCAAGCCCTTCGACTCGCCGGCCATCACCGACCAGCCTTTCGGCTCAATTCTGATCTGGAAATTCCCGATGCACCTGAAAGAACTCAAGAAGAAAACCCCGGCCGACTTGGTCGAAATGGCCGAGGAGCTGGGCGTCGAGGGCGCCTCGACCCTGCGCCGCCAGGACCTCATGTTCGCGATCCTCAAGGAAGTCGCCGAGGACGGCGAGGAGATCATGGGCGTCGGCACGATCGAGGTGCTGTCCGACGGCTTCGGTTTCCTCCGCAGCCCCGAGGCCAACTACCTCGCCGGGCCCGACGACATCTACGTCTCGCCCAACCAGGTCCGCAAATGGGGCCTGCGCACCGGCGATACGGTGGAAGGCGAGATTCGCGCGCCCAAGGACGGCG
>ERZ778022.2814-NODE-2814-length-17424-cov-5.057344_pt1 | contig 17424 bp, 13 predicted proteins | sample MGYA00375752_ERZ778022 | MGnify/ENA primary metagenome ERZ778022 (study PRJEB29350, sample SAMN05389826) | bioreactor metagenome | isolation source: Thiocyanate bioreactor | place: South Africa: University of Cape Town | collected 2014-04-04 ... | reverse complement strand
TCGTTTTGGCTGCCGCCTGGCAGCGACGTGCTGGACAGCACCTCCAGCGTGGGTGCGGAGGCAGGCGACACGGGGCACGCGTCGTCACCCACGTCGGCAGCGGGCGCCGCGCCACTGCGCCTGCAGCCCCCACGGGGCGCCGGCACGGATGGCAGCAGCAGCAGCGCCAGCTCCGCAACTCTGTCTCCGTCTGCCGCTTCTGCCGGTCCGCCGCCGACAGCTGCAGTTGCAGCGGCAGCCGCACCGGCGGCGGCGGCGGCGGCGGGCGGTGTGCCGCCGGCTGAGTGCGGCGCCCGGCATGCCCACATTGCACGCGGCGTCAGCAGCACGGCGATGGCGGGCAAGAGCGCGACGGGGTGGGACTCGTTCCATACGCTGCGGCTGGAGGAGTCGCTGTGCATGCTGAGCGGCCTGTGCCAGGCGGTGCTGACCACGGAGGGCCGCCAGCGGTTGGGGTTCCCGCTGCGCGCCGGCGCGGGGTGGGGCGAGGGCGGCGAGTTCAAGGATGCGGGCGCGTGGCTGCGCGACCCTGGGACCACGACCCTGGAGCTGCCGCTGCTGCACCAGTTCAACTGCGAGGAGTACATGGAGACATCCATGAAGAAGGACGCCGCCATCCTGGCTACCGCGCGGGCGTTCCACAACGCCAAGCGCGCCGCCGCGGCGGCGACGGCTGTGGCGGCGGGCGGCGGCGGGGCGGCGGCGGCTGACCTTGCGGCGGCGGCGTCTGCGGCAGCCGAGTCCACGGCGGCGGCAGCGGCGGCGGCGCGGGCGGGGTTGAGTGCGGACGAGGTGAGCGCGCTGGCGGGCGGCGCCGCGCCGCTCATGCTGCACACCCGGCTGGCGACGTTCCGCGGCCAGCGCTTTGAGTTTTGCTCCCTGGCCGACGAGTCGTTCTTTGCCATCCGCGCCTCCGCCGCACTGTTTGCCTCCCAGATTGTGTACGCGCTGGACCCCACGCTGTTGTCCGGCGGCCTGCTGCGGGCGCACTTCTCGGAGGGCGCCTCCTCCTCCTTCTTCTGCCGCTCGCTGGACCAGCAGCTGGTGGTGAAGACCATCAGCGAGGGCGAGGTGAAGGAGCTTATGCGCCTGCTGCCGGCGTACCACGCCCACCTGGCCGCCAACCCCGACTCCCTCCTGTGCCGCATCTACGGCTGCTTCTCCATGAAGCAGCCCTCCTCCGCGCGCGTCTACTTCCTGCTCATGGGCAACGTGTTCCCCATCACGGAGCTGGGCCCGCTGTCGCTCACGTTTGACCTGAAGGGCTCCACCGTCGGCCGCCGCGCCCGCGTGTCCAAGTCCGTCGTGTCGCGCACCAAGGACGGGCGCGTCGTGTCGCAGGGCATGCTGTACCAGGACATGGAGTTCCGCGAGCGGTTCCCGTTTGGCCTCGTGCCGTGCAACACCGACCTCGCCTCCGTAGCGCGCCTTGCCACCAGCATGGGCATTGACCCGAGCGGTGCAGGCAGTGGCGGTGGCGGCAGTGGGGGCGGTGGTGCGCGGTGCGCCGTGTGTTCCGCGTTGCGTGACTTCTCTGCCGCTGCGGTAGCCGTCGCGGCGGCGGGCGTGGGTTCCACCGGCAGCGAGGCGGGCAGCGACACGGGGCGCGGCGGTGGCGGCGGCGACGATGTGACGCCCAGCTCCCTGGACGTTACGTCACCGTCGCCGCACGCGGCGCTGTCGCCTCCTAGCACCGCCAGCGGGGCGGCGGCGGCGGCGGCAGCGGTGCCGCTGTCGACGTCGTCCATTGCCAGCACGCGTAGCACGTTTGGCGCGACGGCGGCGGCTGGCCTGCTGATTGGCGACACCGCCACCGGCCTGGCGCGCGCGCGCGCCATTGTGGAGCAGATCCGCGCCGACGCCACCCTGCTATCGGCGTACGGCCTCATGGACTACTCCCTCCTCATCCACGTGCAGCCGGTGGACATCCTGGATGGCCCCGGCGTGTCATTGCTGCTGGCACCCGACGCGCTGGGCGGCGGCGTGGCGGTAGCAGCAAGCGACGGCCACACCAGCGGCACGGACTGCTACTACCACAGCGCCGCACACGCCAACGAGGCGGTGGGAGTGGATGGTGAGGAGAGCGGCTTTGGCGATGTTGGCGGTGGCGGCGGAGGTGGCGGCAGCAAGGCGGGCTCTGCCTATGACGTCAACTTCCGCTTCACGCTCAGTTTCAACAAGGCGGAGAGCTTCTCGCTGGCTGATTGCGTGGCGCTGGCTCGCGCGGCGTCGTACCTGCCTGACCAGATCGCGCGGTTTGCGCAGGTGTCCAACGCGGCGGCAACCACGCCCGGCAGCCGGCAGGCGGTGCCCATTGGCGCTATCACACGGTGGTCGCGCCTAGCAGTGTCCATTGCGGCGCTGGGGGAGGCGCCGGGCGCGGGTGGGGCGGGCGACAGCGCCGCACGGAGCGGGAGTACAGGTGGCGGTGGTGGCGGCGGCGGTTCCGGCGCCGCGCCCGCCGCCACTGCTGCCGCCGCCGCTGCAGCAGGTGGTGGTGGCCGCATTGCCAAGTTCCTTGGCGGCTTGTCCCGCGCCTCGAGCACTGGCTCCACTGATGTGCACGACGGCAGCGGCGGCGGCGGCGGTGCAGCGGGGATGGGAGTGGAGGCGCTCCGGTCCCCGTCCCCCATGCCGCCCCATGCTGCCGGTGCAGTAGGGTTTGGGGCTGCCGGCGGCAGCAGCAGTGTGCCGTTGTCCCCAGCCGGCAGCAGTGCACTGCCGCCCGCACCGTCCCCTTTTGTGCCAGTGACTGGTGGCGCCACCGCATCGCCCGGCGCGCCGGCGCCAGCTGGCTCGCCGCCAGCAGCCACCGCCCCGCGCGCCTACAGCCAGCGCGCGGTGATCCAGGTGGGCATCATTGACATGCTGCAGACGTACGACGTGGGCAAGAAGATGGAGAACACGTTCAAGATGCTGCGGCACGCCATCGGGCATGCCAATCTGGGCGCCGACATCTCCAGCATCCCGCCTGAGCCGTACCACGCACGCTTCATGCGCTTTGTGGAGCGCATCTTCCTGCCTGCCGGGCGCAGCGGCGCCGCGTGGGATGAGCCGCTACTGCGCCCGGAGGCTACCGCGCCGGGTGCAGCAGCACCCACGCCACCCACCGTGTAGGCGGCGCGCGTTTTTGTGTGTAGTTAGGAGGTTGCCATGCCGCCGGTTGTTGTGCGGCATGCGGGCGCAGTTACCAGTCCACGCGGTTGCGCGGTGGCTGGTCGCCCGGCCCCTACTTTTTCGGTCGTTTTTGTTGGGTGTGTCGGCCACGACAACTTCAATTTATTGTGTTAACAACGCCGTCGAGAGTCGATCCCACCCATGGTAGGGCAGCGATCAGTGGTGCTCGCTAGCTTGCGCTCTCCTGCTGCCGCCGCCGCCGCACTCTTTGCAATATCTGCGGTCACGACCATGCTCACAGATGCCGGCACCGCCGCACTCTTTGCAGTATCTGCGCACGCGGCCATGCTCGCAGATGTTGACCCCGCCACACTCCTTGCAGTATCTGCGGTCACGACCATGCTCACAGAAGGCGCCCCCGCCGCACTCCTTGCAAAAATAGCGCACGCGGCCATGCGCACATCTGCCAGCCCCGCCACACTCCTTGCAGTAACTGCGCACGTGGCCATGCACACAGATGCCAGCCCCACCGCATTCCTTGCAACTGTAGCGCATGCGGCCATGTTCGCAGATGCCGGTCCCGCCGCACTCCTTGCAACGGTGTCGCACGCGCCCATGCTCACAGACGCCAGCCCCGCCGCACGCTTTGCAATAGCTGCGCTGGCGACCATGTTCACAGATGCCGCCCCCGCCACACTCCTTGCAGGAGTAGTGCCTGCGCCCATGCTCACAGATGCCAGTACCACCGCACTCCTTGCAGCGACTACGCTGCTGGCCATGCTCACAAATGCCAGATCCACCACACTCCTTGCACATTCTGCGATCGCGGCCATGTTCACAGATGCCGACCCCGCCGCAATCCTTACAGGCGTACCGCGTGCGGCCATGCTCACAGATGCCGGCCCCACCACACTCCTTGCAACGGTAGCGCACGCGGCTATGCTCACAGATGGAGGTCCCCCCACAATCTTTGCAATGTTGGTGATATCTGCCATGCTCGCCAAATGCACTACCGCCACACTTCTTGCAGGCGCGCCGCGCGCGACCATGCTCGCAAATACCGGCCCCGCCGCACTCCTTGCAACAATATCGCTGGCGCCCGTGCTCACAAATGCTGACCCCGCCGCACTCCTTGCAACCGTTGCGCTGACGGCCGTGCTCACAGACACCCGCCCCACCACACTCCTTGCAGTAGTAGCGTTTACGACCATGCTCACAGTGGCTGGCCCCGCTGCACTCATTGCAGTTGTAGCGCAAGCGGCCATGCTCACACAACCGCCGTGTCGCCATTGAACTGTGCATGCTTCTGCTGGCGGCAGTTGCTGGGTCGCCCTCCACTCCATCTGTTAGTAACACAGCTGCCGCGCACGTGGTGATTTTGGCAGCCGCCCCGCTGCGGCGCCGCTTCACACCTGACACAGCAGCAGCAGCAGCAGCAGCGATATGTGCGCCCTCTACCTCACTTTCATGCTGCACCGGTGGAGGCGGCGGAATCGGTGGCGGCGACGGTAGTGGCGGCGGCGGTGGTGTGCCTGCAATGACACCACCATGCGGAGTGGTTGCAAGCGGCGCCCCAGGTGTTTCAGAAGCCCAGCGCCGCAGCAGCCCAAATGCCGTTGCAGCGCTCGCGGCCCACGCCGGAGTGGGCTGCGGCCGCCCATTCGCCGCCACCGTACTACAACTGGTAGTCGCCGCCGCTGCTGCTGCCATGTTGTCGTCACCACAAAATACAGCGCACAAACCAATTGCCCGCAGCGTTGCACTCGCGCAACACGCACAAGGACACAATATAAAGGCACTGATGTAAAATTGGTGGCGCTCGCGCGTACGCCTGGTAAGTGCTGCGTGTATTGTTTTCACTGCGAAGCGACACCTGATGACTCGGATTGGGGCGCTGCCAAATTCAACTTCCAAAATCGCGGCGGCAGACAGGGAGCTTGGCAGCGCAATGGGGCACAGTAGGTGCGGCAGTGTGTACACGGTGCCACAGACTGTACAAGACGATATCATCATGCGCATACACGCATACGGTCACCAGCGGCGGCCAGCACCGCCGCCGCCGCCGCTGGTGTACGCCGCTGACGCCAGGAAGGCGGTGACGGCGGCATCCACGCGCACCGCGGCGGCGTGGTCGTCGACGACAAAGGACATGGAGTGCGCCGCGTCCAGGCGGGTCGTCACGCAGCGTGCCAGTAGGTCGCGCAGTGCCGGCTCCTCCTCCACACGGCTGGCGGCAAAGACGGAGCGCAGCAGGAAGAAGAGGCGTGCGTCGGTGGCGTACTCCATCAGCACGGGGTTCAGGGGGCGCTTATCCCACACAGCGTACGAGCCGCCCAGGCGCGGCAAGAAGAGGCCGCCGGCGCGGCGCTTCAGCTCTGCTAACACCCGGCGCTGTGCCGCCGGCAGCGGCAGCAGGCTGGTGCGCTCAATGAGCCACGCCAGCGACGACACCTGCGTCGGCGGGTCACGGCGGGCGACGCGGTGCAGCAGCTCCGACACCTGCAGGTCCACCACGCCCGCCATGCGGATGTCGTACAGCCGGAACAGCGCGTGCGCGTCGGCGCGGCAGTCCCACAGTAGTTTGGTGACGGCGGGCTCCTGCAGCAGGGTGCGCAACGTGGGTGCGGGTGCGCCGGCGGGCCCAAACGCGCGCTCACCCAGCACCGTGACGTCAAACAGGTACACGGTGGCCGGTCGCACTGCCGCCACCACTTGCACAATGCTGATGGTGCCGCCTGGGCGGCCCAGCGCCACGCCCTCCAGATCCACCGCCAGCGCACCGCGAGCGCCATCGTCCGCCAGCCGCACTGCCGCCGCCGCTGCGGCAGCCGGCGTGGTCACCATGATGACCTCCACCCGCTCGCCCCCGCCGCCATCAAACGACGCCGCCACCGGCAGCGCCTCGCTGCCACCGGGGCCCCTGCCACCGCCTGCGCCGCCACTTGCTGCCGCCGCCATGGTGATGACTGTTGTGTTGGAAGGTGAATGTGTGCCGTCAAGTGCTACGACTGATACTCGTAGCACAAGTTTGCCGCCGCTAGTCCACCGCGTCGCCGCTATCGCTGCTGATACCACCTCTGCTACCACCTATGCTGCTACCGCCACTGCTACTAACATGCCCCTGCCACGTCAGCTACAGGTGCCGCGCCTCCCTGCCATTTCCCGTGCCGATGGCACCACACCCTCGAAAATGCCGGGGCAACAAGGCACGCCACCGCAATTGCAAGCTGCGCCACCGCGCCACCCACCAACCAGCCCACTTCGACCTGTGTGCTTGCATGCGGCCGTGCGCGGCGGAGTTTTGGCATAGCACCACGATACGTTACCACATTCACACGTCGCGTTGGTCGTGGGTGTCGTAGCGATTTGACTCGGACCGCTTGGCGGTTGACACCCGATTACACACACACTCGGTTGAGCAATAATTCTCACGATGCGACGGAGTGGCAATCGCAATAAAATCGGATTCTTGCGGGAAAGCTGTCAAAATAGCTATCATTCCAACGGCACATACCGAAGAGCCGCCACCGACAACTACCGTCACCGACACCGACGGGTAGAACCGTACCGTACAAGCGAACAAGAAGTAGTAGCCGGTACTACCGGTAGTAGACCCAGCCATGGCGTGGCAGGGGCTGGGCAAGGCGCTGGGTGGGCTGGGTGCGGGCATGGGTGGGCTGGGTGGCAAGGCCGCCGGCGGCGGGGCGGGGCGGGACGTGGCGCTGGCGGCCATCCAGGCGTCGTTGGCAAAAGGGACAGAGGCGATGACCAAGGCGCTGGATGCGGAGGCACCGGAGGGTGTGGCGGGCGGCGGGCTGGTGCGCGTGCGGCTGGACGGGCACATGAGCAAGTGCACGCGCGTGACGCTGGATCCGGAGCTGCTGGCGCAGGTGCTGGCGCGCTCGTCGTCGCCCGCCTCCTCGCGGGCGCTGCTGGAGGATACCATCCGCGCCGCCGTGACGGAGGCGCTGGTGCGCGGCCGTGAGGTGGCAGAAAGGGCGCAAGCAGAGTCGGTGCGCATTGCCATGACGGGCGCCATGGACGCGATCCGCAAAAGCGGCGACGACGGCAGCGGCGGCGGCAAGATGTCATGATATTCTATTCGTATCAGTGTTTGAAAGGTAGTGGCGGCACGCGCAGCTCCGCCGCAAGGGCGGTGAGCGCGGCGGACGCGTGCACCGGCAGGCAGGCGTCGGCGAAGGCGTCGGCGCGCGTGGCGCCGTAATTGATGACGGCGAGGCGCGGGGCGGTGGGCGGGTGCAGGCGCGGGCGCACCGACTCCACAAAGCGGCGCACCAGGCGGAAGGCGGACCAGGTAGCAAGCGTGGTGCCCACCACCAGCAGGCCGTCCGCCGCGTCGATGGCAGCGGTGGCGGCGGCAGTGACGGCGGGGGGCACGTTACCACCAAAAAACACGACGCACGGCTTCAGGTGGTCAGAGCCGCAGGCAGGGCAGGTCGGCATGACAAAGGTGCCGTACGCCTCGGCCGGCAGCTCGACGTCGCCGTCTGGCCGCGGCGATGCCAGCGGCGTGTACGTCGCCACCCACTGCGCGTTGTGCACCGCCATGCGCTCCTGCAGCTGCGCGCGCGATGACGTGGCGCCGCAGGTCAGACATTCCACGTTATGGATGGTGCCGTGCAGCTCAATCACGCCCGTCGCGCCGCTGGCTTGGTGCAGGCGGTCCACGTTCTGCGTTACAATGGTTTTCACGCGGCCTGCCGCCTGCAGGCCCGCTAGAGCCGCATGTGCGGCGTTAGGCGCCGCGGTGGCCATACGCGGGTAGCCCACAAAGCTGCGGCTCCAGTACCGCCGCCGTACCGCCTCCTTCGCCATGAAGTCGGCATGCTGCAACGGCGTGTACGCCGGCCGACCCGGTGACCGGTAGTCTGGGATGCCACTGGAGGTGGAGATGCCGGCGCCGGTGATGACCGTCACCGCCTTGCACGACGCAAACAGCTGCAGCAGCTGTGCGCCACCGCTCCCCAGCTCCGCCACGCTGCCCACCGCTGCCTCTGTCACCGGCGCCACGCTTCGCAACGGCGCCGCGTTGGGCAGCGTGGCGCCTAGCCGGACTGCATGTGTTGCAATTGGGGCGGCGGCGGCTTCATGCGCGGCGCTGCTGGCAAGCCGCTTGGTGGTGCCGGCGGTGGCAGCAACACCACGATGCACCGCTGCCGCCACACACTGCGACGCGCGCCGCCAGGCTGCCATGGTGGTGTCTACCGGTACCGGTATCTGGTACCGGTACTTCCTTCTCCACCTATCTATTCCAGCACACCCTCTACTGATGCAGCAAACCTACAATAAAGCACACAAACAAAACACACTGGTGGTCTCAATGCGGGTGGGGTGCAGCAGAATTTGTGGAGTGTGCGGGTGCGCCTGGCGAGTGGTGGGTAATGTTGTTGTGGTGGTAGCTGTGCGACACCTGGTGACTCGGACAGGACTTTGTAACATCGACAGGGAGCGCTGTGGAGCGCCGTGGTACACCCACCGCGACTGTCGGCTGCCTGATACCCTCGTCAGTGGCCAGATGTAAACCGCAATCGCAGCAGTTCAAGCGTCGCCGCCAGCGCGGGCCAGCTGGCACTCGCGGCATCGCCGAGCCAGGTGGCCATGCGAGCAACCAGCGCACACCTTGCAGTAGCGGCGGACGCGGCTGTGCTCGCAGACTTCAGACCCGCCGCACTTCACGCACTGGCTGCGTCTATGGCCGTGCTCGCAGATGCCCGCCCCCCCGCATTCCTTGCAGCTGTACCGTTTGCGGCCATGCGCGCAGATGCCGGCTCCGCCACACTTCTTGCAAAAACGGCGCACGCGGCCATGATCGCAGATGCCAGCTCCGCCACACTCCTTGCAGTAGTAGCGCTTGCGGCCATGCTCACAAATGCCGGCTCCACCACACTCCTTGCAGATATAGCGCTTGCGGCCATGCTCACAAATGCCGGCTCCACCGCACTCCTTGCAGCCGTAGCGCAGGCGGCCATGTTTACAAATGCCTGCCCCGCCACACACTTTGCATCGGCGGCGCATCCGGCCGTGCTCGCACATACCTCTTCCACCGCACTTTTTGCAGTAGTATCGCTCGTGGCCATGCTCACAAATGCCGCCCCCGCCGCACTCCTTGCAGCTGTACCGCTTGCGGCCATGCTCACAGATGCCAGCCCCGCCGCACTCCCTGCAACAACGGCGCACGCGGCCATGGTCGCAGATGCCGCCACCTCCGCACTCCTTGCACAAGCGACGCACGCGGCCATGCAAACAGATGCTAGACCCACCACACTCTCTGCATCGGCTGTGCCGGCGGCCATGCTCACAAATACCAGTCCCACCGCACTCCTTGCAATTGTAGCGCTGGCGGCCATGCTCACAGATGCCGGCCCCGCCACACTCCTTGCAATGGTACCGCCTACGGCCATGCTCACATTTCTGCCCTGTCATCGAGCCAGCCGCCTCGGCGGATGTGGACAGCGCAGGCCGCACAGCACGCGCCCCTGCGCGGCGCCTTTTAATACCCGACACAGCGGTTGCCAACTCTGCTGCAGTGACGGCGGTGGCGGCGGCGGCGGCGGCGGCGGCGGCAGCACCAAGAGGACCACGCCGCTTGCTCCGCCGCGGCGCGGATCCAACCGCCAGTACCGGTACCCGTGCCGGTACGCCATCAGAAGCCAACGCAGCCGCACTACTCGTGCGTGGACTGCCCTCCATCCCGGTGCCGAGAAGCGGGGGCGAAGGCGGTGGCGGCGGTGGCGGTGCAAATACCGCTGCCGCACTTGTGGCCGAGGTTGCAGCTGTTGTGAGCTGCACAACAACTGAACCTATCGGGGACGACATTGCGGCGGGGGTGCGGGCGCCACGCGGCGCCGTACAGTAGTACGGTGCAAAGGCAACATGGTTTTGCAAGTTAGGACAACTTTTGCGCGTGCGTGCACGCGTTCGCACCGCCGCCCACTTGGCCGCATCGATACTGTTGCAGCAACGGTTGCTGCTGCACCGCTGGTGTTGTGCAGGCTGCTGAGGCCACAACGTAATCATCACTATGTAAAATGGCAAGCATGCAATGAGCGCGTGTAAATTAACAATAAATACATCACATAGTGCAATATCATGGTGAATCCATTGCTGGATGTCCGTGATATAATTGACACTATTTTCATATCTGGATCCCAATTTCTCAGCCCCAGAGGATGGCGGCAGCGATACCGGTACCGATGCCACGACGCGCGACTGCGACCGCGGCAGCGGCGGCCTGCCTTGCAGCACTGGTCGCACTGATGGCTAGCGCAAGGCAGGCACACGGCGCAGGCCCTGCAAAGACTTTTGGTGCCAGCCTGTCGCAAGGTGAGCCCGCACCTGTACAGTACCAGCACATCAGCACGCCACACATCACCACGAAGTATACCCACCGCCCCACACCGGCACCGCAGGCACGGTGACGGCAACGGAGCAGACGCTGCTGTCGTACAACTTGAGTAGCACGGGGGAGTGGGGCGTCATTACGCACTGGTGGGTGACTGGCGGCCCCACCGCTGACTTCATCACGCTGGCGTTCTTCGTGGACGGTGAGACCACCCCCTCCATTGCCGTGACGCCGGGCATGGCGTGCGGCGTGGGGTTCAACGACATGACGCGCGTGCCGTGGTCGACGCGCTGGTTTGGCAAGAACGCGCTGGAGGGCGGGTGGTTTAACAACATCCGCATCCCGTTCACGCGCTCCATCCGCGTGACGTACACCGCGGGGCCGGGCCAACCCGACGACTCCATCTACCTCATCGTGCGCGGCTCAGAGAACATGCCCACGTTGATTGGCGGCCTGCCGCTGCCGCCCACCGCACGCCTGCGGCTGGCGATCACGAATGCCACCTTCCCCGCTCTGGCGTATGTCCCGCTCATTTCCGCGCCCAACGCCACCGGCCTTTACTTCATGCACACCCTGTCGTTCACGTCCGGCAACCTGAACACGCTGGAGGGCTGCTACCACGCCTACACGCCCGCCGACGCGCCGTTCCCCGGCCTCCTGCTGTCGTCCGGCACGGAGGACTACTTTGACAGCGTGCGTAATTGGGTGTGGCATGGGTGGCGGCCGTACCACGTGCACAAACACACACACACTTCACCACCATCGCCACCTCGTGCTGCAGGCGTACTACTTCAACGGCGGCCTGTTTACGGGTGAAAACAGCGGCTTTACGCACTACAACTCGCAGCCGTCCGGGGTGACGCTGTCGGCGTACCGCGTTCACGACCAGGACCCCGTAGCATTCAGTGACGGCTTCCAGCTGGTGTGGCGCAACGGCGACGCGACCGACCCCGCGACTGGCCTCAAGTGCACCATCGAGACGGGCGGCCACCCTGTCGGCTCCCCAACGACCGCCCAAGTGTTTGCATACGCCTGGTACTACACCTGGTAGCCTGCCTGATAGTCAGGTTGGGTGACAACGAACGATTCAACAACGACGGCTCATGCAGCAAGGTGCCCACACAGCAGGCAGGGTGACAAATACCGGCAGCAGCGCAAACGGGGCACACGCACATTTGCAAGGAGCTGGCAAAGTGTGGGATGGCAAAGTGTGGGATGGCACACGGCTGTACAGGGGCACACGTTGGCACAGTAGACCGACCTACTGCGTCACGCGCACGCGTACGCGCACCTACACGCCGGCCGGCATGGGCGGGCGGGCGTCGGCGCCACGGCACCAGGAGAAGGTGTACAGGTCAGAGAAGGCGGACTGGCGGGAGGCGCGGCACAGGAAGCAGGAGAGCGCGCACCCAAGCAACGCCACCACGGCGGCGCCGATGGCGATGGGGATGACAATGAGGTCGGCGGGCAAGCCGTCGCCCCTGTCTTCGCTGCGTGCCGGCCCCGCCTCCGCCACCAGGGACAGCACGAACGTGAGTGTCAGGAGGCAGCAGGATGCCGCCGACACGTTGCGGAACTCGGGATCGGAGGATTTGAGGTAGGTGACGCACAAGAAAATGATGCCAAAAAACTCAAACACCGCCAGGATGTTGAGCGGGATCATGGCGTGCGCGTAGCGGATGGACGCGCCATCCAGCATGGCCGCCACCACGCCCAGCGTCGCCAGCGTGGGCGCCGTGACCGACTGCATGCGGGGTGTGGGGTGGGGTGGGTGCAACAAGGTGCGGCGGCAGTGCACAGTGGTGCGTACCGCCACAAGCGTTCGGCGTACGCACAAAGAGCATGAGCGGGAAGATGACATTGTGGGTCTCTTCGTCGTTGGGGTCCAAGAAGGTCATGTAGCCGCTCCACGGCAGCGTGCACGACACGCCCAGCAGCCACCACGCGGGGATGAGCGTCACCCCCCACGACGCCGTGATGACGGTGTGCAGCTTGAGGATGACGACGGTCGGCAGCGCAAACAGCATGGCCAGGTTGATCACAAACAGCATCCCGCGGATGGGGCGGCAGCCAACGTCGCCATAGAACCTGCAGGCGGTGTCAAAAGGGGGAATGAAGAAAAAAGAAATGGGGCTGTAATCCTTCCACCCCCCTCCCCCCCCCCCCCCCCCCCACCAACTCACCCCCGCATGTTGCTGGCGTAGGTGACGAGGTTGTGCGTGTCGCCGTCCGTGACGCCGTGCCACGCCTGCGTGGAGGTGGCGGCGTTGCTACGCGCCTCCGTCCACGCGCCCAGCATGGCACAGCACATCGGGGAGCAGCACACGTAGTACAGCGGCAGGAACACGGCCCACCACGGCAGGTCGGGGCTGGAGGTCACCTTCAGCACCAGCATCACCGTGGTGGCAAACACGGCGCACCCAATGCCGCCGATGCCAATGGGGAACTGCAGCACGTCACACACAAGGCGCAGCTTCCGGCTCCCGATGCTCGCTACCCTCGCCTTCGCCCGCCGCGCCGCCGTCTCACGTGCCGTCTGGACACCCCGCAGGTGTTCGTCGTACAGCTGCCGGTAGAGGACAAACGGGGAGGTACGCGGCGCTCCTGTCCCGCCGCCGCCACCGCCGCTGCCGCCGCTCGCGTCGCCCACCTCCTTGCTGTTGCCGTTGTTGTTGCTGCCACCACCACCGACAGCGGCGCCAGTCCCGCGACCGCTTAGCCCCCGCCGCACCACCACCTCGCGCGTTGACCCGCCGCTGCGCAACGCGTCGTCAGCCGCCGTGCCGCGCAGCGTGTGCGTCAACGTGCGTAGCGCGCGCATAATCCCCGACCCGGGGTTGCTGGTGACGCGGAAGTCACGCCGCACCAGCTCCGCCCACAGGTCGTCCTGCACAACAGCGGCGGCGCGAGTGGGTGCGTTATGTATTATCACGGCAAACGCGCGCGCGTGTGTGTATGTGGGTGTGTCGGTGCACATACCATGCCCGACAGCGCGCGCATCCGCACGCTGACGGAGCGCAGGCGGCCAATCTCGCGCGGCTCCAGCCACGACAGCACGTTCAGCCACGACTCGTCGCTCAGGTCCTCCCACCCGCGTGCCAGCGGTGGCAGACCGCCGCCGGCGCCTCCAACCCCCTCCGTGGCTTCCCCCGCTGCCACCGCCGCCGCCACCGGCAGCGAGATGCCCACACCACCCGCGCCCTGTGGTGCCGGCGGCGACACGGCAGGCAGGCGCCGGCCAGACGCACTGCTGCCGCTCTCAGATCGCGTTGAATGCAGCCGCGACGGCGCGGGCGCCACATTCACAATGACGGTGCCCCCCGCCGCCGCCGCCGTCGCCGCTGCCGGCGATGCCTCCACCGGCGTCGCCATCGCCCTCGTTGCGCTTGACTGTGTTGGCGGCAGGTGCTGCTGTTCTGGCCTGCCGCCCGCTGCCAACCCTGCTGTCTTGCCGCTGCCGACCCTGCTGCTTGGCCACTGCCACCCAACTTGTCCTCCTCTTTCGCTGCTGCTACCGTTGGCACTTGCTGCAGGAGGTGGGTTGGTGGGTGGGGTTGCGCCAGGGATGTGTTGCGTGAGTGCGTCACGCGCGCGCTGGAGGGGTGAGTTGTAAGGTGATATAGATGGATTCCACACTGGATAACCACACCCAACCACACAAACACGATTACAAGTTATGCACCCGTGCGTCTGCCTTGATTTTTGCGTGTGCGTGTGCGCGCCGTGCCGTGAGTCAGTATCGATTCGCGCGTCAGCCGTTGCTGCACACGACCGTTGCGTGACTGCGTGACGCCGTGGTGGTGCACCGGCTGCTGTGGCGCCAGGTATCACGCGGACGGCACCGAGAAATAGATTGCCACTGCAGGGCCTGTCCACATACCGTCTGAATGACACTCCGACCGCGTGATTATTGCGCTCGGTGGTGCACCGCGTGTGGAGTGCGTGTGTGAAATAGGAGGTAGGAGGAGAGAGAGCAGCAGCAGCAGCAGCAGCCAGCAGCAGCCTGACTAACGGCTCCACTAACAAACCTGCGCGCCAATGCATGCAACACAACAATTCAGCACACGCACACTACATACAGCAATGGGGCTCACTCACATGTGGCATAAGATGCGCGTCATTTGTGTTTTTAGCTTGTGTGCGCTGTGATATCCGGCTATTATTTGTTACACTGCCGCCTGGCTTCCTTCCACCACCCATCACCTCCGCTGCAAGGAAGAGGAAAGCAGGTGCTGCGAGCTTCGCCGCTGCCGCCTGTCGCCTGTGGGCCACCGGCGCTATAGCTGGTTTTCCCTCACTGCTGCCTGATTGCGGCCCTGCCTCCACCCTTACCCCTCAAGATGGCAAGCAGCTCGCCACCCAGCAGAGCTGGAACCACCAGCAGCAGCAGCAGCACCACAAGTGGTGCCAGCAACGCGGCGGTGCCGTCGCAATCCCCGGCCCCGGCACCATATGCGGCTGTGCCACCACCCGCAGTAGCGGCCCCGCCTGTAGCAGCAGCGCCACCGTCGCCGCTAGCATCCACGCTGCCCCAGTTTGCAGAGCCGCCGCCCCCAGCTGCCGCTGCTGCACCGCCGCCGCCGCCGTCGCCGCTGATGGCGGCAGCTGGTGCTGTGCCCCTGATGCATCCACTGCCGCCTACGCGGCCACCCATTCTTGCGCCACCGTCACCGCTGCCGCCCACTGCTGACCTGCCGTCCCTACCACTGCCGCCGCCGCTTGGATCAACACCGTCGTATTCGGCGCCGCGAGGGTCGTCAGCGTGGTGGCAACGGCGGTGGCTGTCGCAGCAGCAGGCGGCAGCAAGCGCGGCGGGCGTAGGCGGTGGGGTGGGGGCGGCGACGGCGCAGGCGCTGGCGCCGCTGCCGCCGCTGCCGACAGAGTGGTGCGCCCTGCCGCCAGAGGTGTGGGATGCCATTCTAGCGGCACTACCTGCGGTGGACGTGGCGCGGGTGCAGCGCACCTGCCGCGCCGTGTACCGCCACGGCGACAACGCGGAGCTGTGGCAGCGGCTGCTCAACCGCGACTTTTCAGCGGCCGAGTGCGCTGTGCCCATTGCCGTCGGCCCCATCCCGCCAGTGCCCCGTGGTGAGCGTGGCGGGCCACCAGCGCGCACGCGGTACGGCGAGCTGTACACGACGTACCGGCGCAACCACGCGGCTGACTTGGCGGCGCTGGAGGCACGGTACGCGGTGCATGCAGAAGTTACACGCGCAAACTGGACGCGTATTGCCCTAGACGCGGCACAGTTCCCGGTGGGCATTGGCGGGTTGGGGTGCGGTGTCCTGCTGACAACGGTGCTCGCTGCGCTGCGCCTGCTGGGTGTCGCCGCCATCCCGTGGCCGGCCGTGCTGTCACCGCTCCTCCTCCTCCCCTGCCTGCCGCTTTCCTGCGCCGCGCTGGGTGCCGCCACGGAGGTGGCATCCAATCGCGCGCCCGCTACCTCTGGCGCGGCGGGCCTGCGTGCCGGCGACCAGAACAACCTGGTGGCATACGCCGCTTCCGTGCGCTCGTACGTGCACCTACTGATAGCGCCGCTGCAACTGTTTTCTGTGCTGTTATCCCCACCAATTCACCCCAAACTGTACGGTGTGCAGGCACTTGGGACGACGCCGAGGGCGCCGCGTCACGCTGCTGCTGTACCTCCTCACTGCCTTTTTCGCCGTGCCGGGCATCCTGATTGCTGGCACGGATGCGACAGCGCATGCGGTGGGCCTGGTGCCGCTCCTGCTGCTTGTAGTGTGCCTGTGGATGACGCCGGCGGCGGGACTGTGCCCGCAGGTGGACCGCAGCGGCATCTGTGGTTGCAGCACGGTGGGCTTACTGATGTTCATGGGGGCGCCGCTGGCGTTGCTTATGTTGGCGGCCATTGTGCTGGCGGCGGGCACGGCGACGCTGGATGCGACGTGGGTGGTGGCGTTCCTGTTCATTGGCCTGGTTGGCGGCGTGTTGGAGTTTGGCGCCCCTGCCGTCATCCTAGTTGTGCGAGCCGCTCGTGACGGCGATAGTCGCGCCATCATCCCAGGCGTGGCAGGCGGCCTGCTGGCGGGCTGCCTGTTGGCGCTTGCCTTCCATATCCTGCTGTCGTCCCCCACCTCACCATCTTTTGCACCCGTGCTTGCCGGCCTCCTGGTAGGCGCCGGCGCTGCCACCGCCTGCCTCTCCTGCTGGCTCGCAGCCTTCCTCTGCCGCCGCGCACGCTCCACCACCTTCACCGACCTGTACTCATGGGGCTGGCGGCAGGTGCAGCCTACGCCACGCGCGGGCACGAACGCCATCCTGCCGGGCGCGCGAGCATGACGTCATTTCAGGGGCACACGGCAAGTTAAAATGGCTGCTAATGTCACATGGTACACCAACACAATGCAGTAACAAACCCAACGTGTAAAGAGGATCACCGCTTGCGCTTGTAGGGCACGCCACTAAAACTACGAATCTCGCGCGATGCCGCATCTTGCCGGCTGGCGGCGCTGCCCGCCGCGCTTGCGCGGCCACTAATGCCCTCCACCGCCTTGATCTCCGCCAGCTTGCCCTGCCGCCACCGCAGGTCCTCCTTGGCGTGTGTGAACCCCATCCAAAAGATGCGCTGCTCAAAGTCTGTGAGGGCGTCCACAAAGGCAGAGGGGTCGGTGGCCGCGCTGTTCTGCGACTTGGTCAGGATGCCGCTCACGCGCGTTGCCAGCGCGCTCTGGATGGCGGCGGGCAGTCGCCCAGCGTCCTCACTGGTCACACAGCGCGCCAGTCGCAGCCCCACCTCATAGTAGTACGGTGACTTGTCACGCAGCCGCTCCGCGGCGGGCGCCGCCAACAGCTTGTCGCGCGCAGCGCGCTTGAACTTGCTGGGCAGATCCACCGCAATCACGCGGCTGTCTGCCAGCTTCTCTGCCAGCCACAGCGGCAGCTCCACCAGCTGCTCCTCCTCAATGTCCTGCGGAGGGGGGGGG